>Ga0163215_100408_pt1 | contig 77422 bp, 63 predicted proteins | sample SynspAceP_FD_185934 | JGI IMG/M metagenome (GOLD analysis project Ga0163215, IMG submission 185934) | Saline lake microbial communities from Ace Lake in Antarctica - Synechococcus sp. Ace-P (Hybrid Assembly) | ecosystem: Environmental > Aquatic > Non-marine Saline and Alkaline > Saline | place... | reverse complement strand
ACCGAGGACAAGCCGCGCCCGCGGTAGTTTCCGGCACTTTCGTCCAGCCACATCTCGCCATGATAGCAAAGCCGCCCCTTGATTCGCTTCGCTCCCGGCCCCGCCCTATAGCGTGATGCAGCCATGTCCAAAGGCACGCCTGCAGGGGGAAACTGCCGGAACGAGCGGCGCATATAACTGCCCAGAGACTGCTCTCCGACATTTACCAAGCGCACCGCTTGCGTATGGGCCAGTTGACCATGCTCGGTATGTCCACAGATCCAAAAAGCATTATCTTTCGATAGGTTATGCATTTCAGCCCTGAAAGGCAGACTGACCGGTTGATGTGGCCGACCTTCACTGACGATCCGCTTGTACTCATTAAAATCGTAACCGACGGTCACGATCATTTTCTGCTCATGCAGAATTTTTGCCGCTTCGGACAGAAGCGGCCAACGCAAAAAAACATCATGTATCGACATGACAGGGATACTCCTGAAGGGTTAAGGCCCACTCAGGATTGTAAACTAGAAGCCGCGTTCCGCGCAGAGGTTAAGCGCGCCTGCCGGAAATTTCACGCGGAGCTGTCTCAACCTCTGCCGCTTGCTGGATGATCATAGGGTCCAGACCCGGGATATCGACACTGCCTGACCGGTCCACCATCGACATCATGGCAAAGCTCCCGTCCGGAAACCGGCATCCCAGAAGAAGGCGCGAGAAACAGATCGGCCGCATCACATCGTCAGGACCATGTGGCATTTGCGTGGCAATATGATCCAGCCGCAAACCCTGGGTGGCGCGCAATTCGTCATAAGATTGGGCCGCCGAAAAGTTGAACCGTCCGGCACCCGGCAATCCGTCAATCTTTCGACCGACGCTGCTACGTGCCCAATTCCAGCCATACCAATGCGCGAAAGAAGATTCTTCCCCCACCTCGGCGCAGATCCATTGATCATCAAGGAACCGGAAAACCAGCGCATAGGGTCGCACAGCTTGAAAGGCAGTATGCTCATGCTCTCCCTCGGACAGGGACCAAGCCTTGATCGCGTCCCGCAGGACCTGCCCCTCATGGGTCCAGACACGCGAGATTGGATGCTGTTGTAAGTGGTAGAAATAGTTGTTTTCGCGCAAGAGCGAGAACCGGAAAAGGCCGGCCCGATGCGCTGCCTCTGCCTCCAGCCATGCGCGGCCACGTTCCAGCAGATTGCGTGCTTCCTGGACGGCTTGACGCCCGTCATCGGTCAGTTTGTATTGCCGGTCTTCGACCACAAAAAGCGTCTGTTTGCGCGCCTCTTCAAGCAATTCGATATGCCGCCGGAGCGTTTGCCGCGTCACCCCAAGTTCCTGAACCGCGCGGGACACATTCAGCGTGTCAGCCAGCATCACGAAGGATCGCAGCATCTCGAACAAAAGGGACTGATTGCTTTGTTGTCTCACATCGAAAATCCCTACAAAATCGAATTCCGGCATATAGTTCCGTCAACTGTCGGATCGGCCAGACACACATAACTGTACATTTATAATACCCTTTTAGTACATAAATCATACATTGATGGTAATTATTTGTCAAACTTGGATGAATTGATCAAGCAAATCCGTAAAAATCTAACAAGTTGATTGATTCGGGCGATGCGGCATTCTCTCCATAGTAGAAATCTGTGAGAGAAGAACATGTCCCATCCGGTAGATATCCACGTTGGACAGCGGTTGAAGCAGCTGCGTATCCTGCGCGGGATGACACAAACCGACGTTGCCGACGGCCTGAACATTTCGTTCCAGCAAGTCCAGAAATACGAACTTGGACGGAACCGCATCTCGGCCAGCAAACTTTTCGAGTTGTCACACATCCTGAAAGTAGCGCCGTCATATTTCTTTGACGGGTTGGAAAGCGGTGTCGCCTCCCCACAGCTGCTGGATGAAGAAGCGACCAAGATCGCGTCGATGCTGACGCGCATCAAGGATGACCGTCTGCGCGGGCAAATCCGCACATTCATCACCGAGATCGCAAACAGTCAAAGTACAGAACCACGCGGAACCGCCGCGCGCTGAAATCGGTCGGGCTCAGCCGATCAGCCCGCGTCGCACCAGATTCAGCCCTGCAATCAACAGGACAGCCAGCGTTGCTTTGCGAAAACCGCGCTGGTCGATCCGGTCCTGTATCTGGAAACCGATCCAGGTGCCCAGCATCGCGGGAATGATCATCGCCACAGAAAATGGTAATGTCTCGGCACGCATGACACCCGACCCGACATGCGCGCCGAACAGCGCCACCGCGCCCAGCCCGTAGATCACACCTTGCACGCGCATGTTTTCAGCCTTGGGCGTGTCGAGGGCTGTCAGATACATCACCGTCGGCGGCCCCCACACACCTGAGAACCCGCCGATGAAACCCGCAAAGCCGCCGATCCCTGCCTCGATCCAGCCACGCCCGCGTGCAGGCAGACGCAGTTGCCAGCCAAACAGCTGCACAGCACAAAACAGCACAACCGGAAGACCGATCATCAGCAACAGTGTTTCTTGCGGCAGCACCCGCACCAGTTGCGCGCTGACCAGCATCGCGACAAGCCCGATCGCCATGAACAGCCGGAAACGCTTGATCGATACCCATGCCTCGGCCCAGCCCTGACGCAAGGCTTGCATCCCGTTGGCCACCAAAGTGGGCAGGATCAGCCCTGCCAACGCCACATCCGGTGCGACAAATGAGCCAAGCAGAGATATCATGATCATCGGCATGGCAAATCCGACCATACCCTTGACCACCCCCGCAATAAGGGCGACGAAGAACGCAAAGCCAAGTATTTCAGGGCTCATGAGGGTCAGGATCGCTGTCATGTCGCTTGTCTTATCATGCGGAGCGGCGGCCGCTAGTGCCGCAGTGCAATAATTCAATGCGCAATATTAGGTTATCCATCTGGGCGTGTTGGGTATTTTTGTTGCGCTGCAACTGCGAAATGGCTAGGACGGTGTCCAGCAAAAAAAGGATGTGAATCATGGCCCATGACGGACAAGATATTGCAATGAACCATGTGGTGATTCTGCCGGACCTGCTGCGCCTGACCGGTGACGCACTTGCCCCTGTCGAAGCCGTTTTCGACAAGGCCAAGACGCGTGTGCGTGCCCGTGTCAGCGAAGGCGGGCGGGTCTCGGGTGCGTTGCTTGAAGCCGAACAGACAGCTGCTCACGGCCTTGCATGGCTGGCAACCTATGTCGAATCGCTGCGCCAGATGCAGAAGTGGGCCACCGGGCTGGATGCGCAGGACAAGTTCGGCGAGGTCGAGCAACTGATCCAGCAAATCGCTTTCGGGGAATACCTCTGGCAGATTTACGGCGGCATCCAGATGAACCAGGGCGAAGTCGTGCGGATGCAGGACCTTGGCCTGTCGCAAGACGATCTGCGCGGCCTGATGTCGCCCGCAGTCATGAGCCTGACCCAAGGCGGCAACACACAGGCAGCGCGCTCGCGTCTGGTAGCCCTGATGCAGGAGCAATCCGCCAATGTCACGGTGGGCGCCTCCGGTCTGGACGAAGAGCTTGAGATGATCCGCGAGCAGTTTCGCCGTTTCTCGCTCGAAAAGGTCGAACCCTTTGCGCATGAATGGCACCTGAAGGACGAATTGATCCCGATGGAGATCATCACCGAACTGGCCGAAATGGGCGTATTCGGCCTGACTATCCCAGAGGAATACGGTGGTTTCGGCCTGTCCAAGGCGTCAATGGCCGTTGTATCCGAAGAACTGTCGCGCGGCTATATCGGGGTGGGCAGCCTTGGGACCCGTTCCGAAATCGCGGCCGAGCTGATCATCTGCGGCGGAACCGAAGAGCAAAAGCACAAATGGCTTCCCGGTATCGCGAGTGCAGAAATCCTGCCCACGGCTGTGTTCACCGAACCTAACACAGGCTCGGACCTTGGCAGCCTGCGCGCCCGCGCCGTCAAGGACGGCGATGACTACCGCGTCACTGGCAACAAGACATGGATCACCCATGCCGCACGCACGCATGTGATGACCTTGCTGGCCCGCACAGATCCGGCCAGCACAGACCATCGCGGCCTGTCCATGTTTCTGGCCGAAAAGACCCCCGGCACGGATGAGGCACCTTTTCCAACCGAAGGCATGACCGGCGGCGAGATCGAGGTGTTGGGTTATCGCGGGATGAAGGAATACGAACTGGCCTTCGACAACTTCCATGTGAAGGGCGAGAACCTGCTGGGCGGGGAAGAGGGAAAAGGCTTCAAGCAATTGATGCAGACCTTTGAATCCGCCCGTATCCAGACCGCCGCGCGCGCAGTCGGTGTCGCCCAGTCTGCGCTGGACGTGTCGATGCAATATGCCATTGACCGCAAGCAATTCGGCAAGGCGCTGATCAACTTCCCCCGCGTCTCGGGCAAGCTCGCCATGATGGCAGTGGAAATCATGGTCGCACGGCAACTGACCTATTTCTCGGCCTTCGAGAAGGACAATGACCGCCGCTGCGATCTTGAGGCGGGCATGGCCAAACTGTTAGGTGCCCGCGTCGCATGGGCGGCTGCCGACAACGGCCTACAAATCCACGGGGGCAACGGGTTCGCGCTGGAGTATAAAATCAGCCGCATCCTGTGTGATGCCCGCATCCTGAACATCTTTGAAGGTGCAGCCGAAATTCAGGCTCAGGTTATCGCGCGCCGCTTGCTGGATTAAGCGTCAAGGCGGCCAAGTCCACCACCAAGCCCCGCAGTGAAAACCTGCGGGGCTTTCTCCGTTTCAGAACAACTCGCTAACGGCCAATGTCCTGCGGGCCATGCAGCAACACGCCGCTCATGTGTGTTCACAACTGCGTTGATCCGGTTTAACACCGGCCCACATGATCCATAATCACACCGATGCCGCGTAACGATGGTACGGCCGCGCCAACATCGGCAAGCCAACACAAACAGGAGAGACAGGGATGACCCAGACAACGCCAACCCGCCGCGCCTTTGTTTTGGCCGGCACAGCATCTGCCGGAGCTTTTTTGACCACGGGCGCCTCAGGCTTGCTGCGGCCCGCACGCGCGCAGGTGGTTGACCCGACACCCTCGATGCGCGGCGGCGCAAACAACTACCGACCGGGCGCACCGGTCGTGGACCGGATCGGCGGCGGCGGCTTCTGGATGACAGGGTCGGTTCGAAGCGCGGGCGACGGCGCACCGCTGGAAGGTATCCGCATCCAGATGTGGGCGCATACAACCGAAGGGCATGAGCGAGACCCCCACAGCCACGGTGCCACCCTGACCGCAGCAGATGGCACCTTCCGGCTGGAGATGCCGCAAATTGTGCCTGCTTTCGGACAGGCGCATGGCCATCTGGCCTATGACAGCGACATCGGCGGGGGTGCGTTCAAGACTGTCTTTCTGCGCCCTGTGATGCGTAGCCCGAATGACACCAGCCTGAACGTCGATTTCGTTCTGCAACGCGCCTGATCCGCTTGCCAACACTGCGCTCATTCCTGATCTGGGCGGCTCTGGCCCTCGCCGTGACGGTTCCGCTTGTCATCGCGGCAACCAGCCCGCTGCTGCAATGGCGTGAGCCTGTCTACATCGTGGCAGGGTTTGCAGGGGTAATCGGCATGGCGCTGATCCTGTTGCAACCGCTGCTGGCCGGTGGCTATCTGCCAGGCTTGCGGATGCAGCGCGGGCGCATGCTGCACCGCTGGATCGGCGCGGCACTGGTGGTTGCGGTGATCATTCATATCGCGGGCCTCTGGATCACAAGCCCGCCCGATGTGATCGACGCCCTACTTTTTGTCTCGGCTACACCGTTCTCGATCTGGGGTGTCATTGCGATGTGGGCGATCTTTGCCACTGCCCTGCTGGCTGTGCTGCGATCCCGTTGCACGCTTGGCCCTCGCGCGTGGCGCCTGGCTCACTCGGCTCTGGCGCTGGTCATCGTGATCGGCACCGTCCTGCATGCCCTGCTGATCCAGGGCACGATGGGACAAATCTCCAAGATCATCCTCGCTGGACTTGTCCTTGCTGCTACTCTGAAGGCGCTGACCGATCTGCGCGCATGGGTGCTGCTGCGCCACCGCAGGGAGTGAGCCTCCCTTCATCTTGCACCAAATACTCGAATCCCATCACAGGCTTGCCGGACGCGACGTTTATGTGGCAGTGTCAATCAAATCACGCACAACCGGAAAGACCTGACCATGACCAAACCCTGCATCATCTGCGTTGCCATTACCGGCTCGGTGCCGACCAAGGCCGATAATCCGGCTGTGCCGATCACTGTCACTGAACAGGTCGAAAGCACACAGGAAGCATTCGAGGCAGGCGCCACCATCTGTCACGCCCATGTCCGTAATGATGACGGCACGCCCTCGTCGGACCCCGAAAAGTTTGCGCGTCTGAAGGAAGGGCTCGAGAAACATTGCCCCGGCATGATCATCCAGTTCTCGACAGGCGGGCGTTCGGGCGCCGGTCAGACCCGTGGCGGGATGCTCTCGCTGCGCCCTGACATGGCCTCGCTCTCGGTAGGGTCCAACAACTTCCCGACCCGCGTCTACGAGAACCCGCCGGATCTGGTCGATTGGCTGGCGGCTGAAATGGTCAAATACGAGGTAAAGCCCGAAATCGAGTGTTTCGACCTCAGCCATATCCATCAAGCCGCAAAAATGGCCCGCGACGGGCGCATCCCCGGCCCGCTTTACGTGCAATTCGTCATGGGCGTGAAAAACGCGATGCCCGTAGATCGCGAGACTTTTGATTTCTATATCAAGACGGTCGAACGGCTGCTGCCCGACGCTGAATGGTGTGCGGCAGGGATCGGGCCGGGTCAGATCGTTCTGAACGAATGGGTCGTGGCTTCCGGCGGGCATGCCCGTGCCGGACTTGAGGACAACATCCGGCTGGACCGCGACAATCTCGCGCCGTCCAATGCTGCCCTTATCAAGCGCGTCACCGATCTGTGCGAAAAATACGAGCGCCCCGTCGCCAGCCCTGCACAGGCACGCGAGATTCTCGGTCTTCGGGCCGTCTGAGCCAAACACATGGCGCGCGTCAGCGACCCGCGCGCAATTCTTCCAGCATCTCCAGCGCGGCTGCGCTGGGGGTGATACGCCCCTGCGCCACATCGCGGCCGACTGTCTGCATCCTTGCGCGCACCTCCGGGACTTCAAGCTGTGCCAGCAAGCCCTGCCGCACCTCCTGCCCGAACCAGTATTCTGCCTGTCCAGCCCTGCGGCTGTCGAAATGACCCGATTCGCGCCGCCACTCCACCAGCTTTTGCATCTCGGACCAGGCCATCCCCAGCCCTTCGACCTGAAGGGCTGATACAGTCATCGCCTTGGGATAGCCTTCGGGGTCCTGCGGCCGCTTGCGCAGTAACCGCAGCGCCCCCGCGTAATCCGCACAGGTGCGTTGTGCCGCCGGTTTCAGATCGCCGTCTGCCTTGTTGACGAGGATCAGATCGGCCATTTCCATGATGCCGCGCTTGACCCCCTGCAATTCATCACCCCCTGCAGGGGCCAGCAGCAGCAAAAACAGGTCCGACATTTCCGCCACAACGGTTTCCGACTGCCCGACACCCACAGTTTCGATCAACACCAGATCAAAGCCTGCCGCCTCGCACAGCGTCACCGCCTCACGTGTGCGGCGCGCCACGCCGCCCAGATGCAACCTTGCGGGTGAAGGGCGGATAAACGCGTTCGGCTCACGGCTTAGGTATTCCATCCGCGTCTTGTCGCCAAGGATTGACCCGCCAGACCGGGCCGAGCTTGGATCAACCGCCAGCACGGCCACGCGCAAGCCTTCCCCCAGCAACATCAGCCCGAAACTTTCGATGAATGTGGATTTTCCAACGCCCGGCGTGCCGGACAGTCCGATCCTGAGCGCTTGCTTGTCCGAAGCTGCGCGCAATATCTCGATCAATTCGGTCGTCTGGGCACGGTGATCGGCGCGGCTGCTTTCGACCAGCGTGATCGCGCGGGCCAGCGCGCGGCGGTCCTGCGCCATGATGCGCCGTGCAAGCTCGGTCATGTCCATCGGTCTGTCCTTCGTCCTGTCCGGTCTTCATGCCTTGGCGGGCGGGGCCTGTCCAGTCAGGCGATGGACGGGGCGGGCGAAATCCCCGATAAGGCAGCATGCAAACCGCCCTTCCCATCCATGAAGCGCTGGACCCGTTGATCGCGGCCTTGCGCAAGCATGGGCGCGCCGTGCTGCAAGCCCCCCCGGGTGCAGGCAAAACCACTGTGGTTCCCTTGGCGATACTGGAGGCAGGATTGAGCCAAGGTCGCATCCTGATGCTGGAACCGCGCCGTCTTGCCGCCCGCGCCGCCGCTGAACGAATGGCCGACACGCTGGGTGAAACCTTGGGACAGACCGTTGGCTACCGGATCAGGGGTGACAGCAGAATCAGTTCCCGGACCCGCATTGAAGTGGTGACCGAAGGTATCCTGACCCGCATGATCCAGTCCGATCCAGGTCTGGCCGGTGTGGACGCGGTGATTTTTGACGAGTTTCACGAACGCTCCCTGAATGCCGATCTGGGGCTTGCGCTTTGTCTGGAAATCGCAGGCGCCTTGCGCGATGATCTGATCCTGCTGGCCATGTCCGCCACGCTGGACGCCGAACCCGTTGCGATGTTGATGGGTGATGCCGTGCCGGTCATCACATCCGACGGGCGCAGTTTTCCCGTCGATCTGCGCTGGCTGGCAGCGCCGCTGCCCAAGACCGCAAGACTGGAAGAGGCCTGCACCGATCTGGTTGTGCAGGCCCTGGCCGAAGCCGAGGGAGGCGTTCTGGTGTTTCTGCCCGGCGAAGGTGAAATCAGGCGTGTGGAGTCCCTTCTTTCAAAACGGTTACCCGCCGGTTGCGTGATCCGTCCGCTTTTCGGGGCGATGGACTTTGCCGCCCAGCGCGCCGCGATTGCCCCTGTGGTCAAGGGCGAGGCGCGAAAGATCGTGCTGGCCACCTCTATCGCCGAGACGTCGCTGACGATCGAGGATATCCGCGTTGTCGTCGATGCTGGGCGCGCCCGCCGTGCGCGGTTCGATCCGGGGGCGGGTATGTCGCGGCTGGTCACAGAACGCGTCACGCGGGCCGAGGCGACACAACGCGCCGGTCGCGCTGGCCGTGTAGCCCCGGGGATATGCTATCGACTTTGGACCAAGGTCGAAGAGGGGGCCTTGGCCGCCTATCCGCCTGCCGAAATCGAGGCCGCGGATTTGTCCGGCCTCGCGCTTGACCTTGCACTCTGGGGGGCCACGCCTGATCAATTGGCCTTTCTGACGCCACCAAACGCAGGCAGCTATGCCGAGGCGCAGGCCCTGTTGCGAATGCTGGGGGCCTTGGACAAGACCAACCACATCACCGCGCATGGGCGCAGCCTTGTCGCCCTGCCCCTGCATCCGCGTCTGGCGCATATGCTGGCTGTCGCGGGCAATCAGGCCGCGCCATTGGCCGCCCTGCTTGCAGACCGCGATCCCTTGCCGCGCGGCGCACCGGTCGAGTTGACCCTGCGTCTGGAAGCGGTTGCAGACATACGCCACTACAACGACACCCGCCCACATCCCGCAAACCGCCCCGCAATCGAGCGGATCAAGGCCGAAGCCAAGCGCCTTGCCAAAGGCACAGCCCAAAGTGGCACAGGGCGGTTGGGCACCGCCGAAATGGCTGCACTGGCCTATCCCGACCGCATCGGACAACGCCGCAAAGGCGACGCCGCACGCTTTGTGCTGTCTGGTGGCAAGGGCGCTGTGCTGGACGATCACGACCCGCTGGCCGCTGCGCGTCTTATCGTGGCCACAGATCTGGATGGCAACCCGCGCGAGGCCAGGATCAGGCAGGCCACAGCCATTTCCGAAGGCGAGTTGCGCGGGCTGTTTGCGGATCAGATCGGCTGGATCGACCTATGTGAATGGTCGCATCGCGAAAAACGGGTTATGGCCCGAAAACAGGAGCACTTTGGCGCTTTGGTGCTGGATGACCGCATCTGGTCAGATGCGCCGACCGATCTGGTCGCCCGCGCCATGCTGGACGGTGTGCGCGCACTTGGCCTTTTGCCATCGCCAGCCGCGCAACGTTTTCGGGCACGGGTATCATTGGCCCGCCAAGGCGGACTGGACCTGCCCAACATGACAGATGCAGCGCTGCTCGATAGTCTGGAAGACTGGCTTCTTCCACATCTGGACGGCGTGCGATCCGCTACCGATTGGAAAGCGTTCGACCTTTTGACGCCTTTGCGCGCGATGCTGGATTGGGACGCGGCGCAGGCACTGGATCGCGCCGTTCCATCGCATTTCACTACACCTCTAGGCCGACGCATCCCCATCGACTATGACGGCGAGGCGCCTGCAATCGAACTGCGCCTGCAAGAGATGTTCGGTCAGACAACCCATCCCACGGTCGCAGGTCAGCCCCTGCGCGTCACCCTTCTGTCGCCCGGACAACGTCCAGTGCAGGTTACAATGGATATTCTAGGTTTCTGGGACAGTTCCTATGCCGATGTGCGTCGCGACATGCGTGGTCGCTATCCGCGTCATCCGTGGCCGGAAAACCCGCGCGAGGCTGACCCGACTCTGCGGGCCAAACCACGCGGGACCTGAACACGAGCCCCACGCAGGCTGGCTTTGCGTTTTTCTAAAAAACAGTTTATAAATGAAAAATAACGAAAAAAACCGGTTCAAAACCGGAGAGGCGCAGGATCTACCAGATGATGAACCAGCTCAAAGCCGCATGGACCGGTATGGTCCAACCCCTTATGTCGCGCCCCAAACGCTTGCAGGTGGCCGCATTGTGTCTTCGCGGAAGCGACGCCGCAAAAGAAGTCCTGCTGATCACCTCGCGCGACACCGGACGCTGGATATTGCCCAAAGGCTGGCCGATCGACGGGCTGACCGCCCCCGGTGCCGCCTTGCAGGAAGCATGGGAAGAGGCCGGAGTGAAGTCTGGCACGATCGCCGAGGTTCCGCTGGGAAGCTACGACTATGACAAGCGGTTGGAGGGCGGCGTTCCTGTCTGCGTCGAGGTCAAGGTCTATGCGGTCGAGGATGCCCAACTGACAGACGCTTATCCCGAAGTGGATGAACGAAGCCGCCGCTGGATGTCACCTTCCGAGGCCGCAAGTCTTGTGGATGAACCCGGATTACGCGACATCCTGCGGAATTTGTAACAGTTTCATCACAATTTTATGACAGCCCGCTTGAAGCGGAAGCCGATCCCCTCTAGGGCCGTGGCCTGAAGTCAATGGCCTGTCCTTGTGGACATCGCCCCGATGAAGGTGCCTGCACATGTCTGAAACCGGCAAAAGCTGGGCTACACTGGACAAGGACCTGAACCGCATATCGCGGGTGGAATACGCCACGGCCTATGTCGGTAGACCGTTGGTTGGTCCGGGTATTGCGCTGGCGTTTATCGTGGTTGCAGGGCTTCTGGCCGCTCTGCTGATGGGCACGGCCGATCTGAACATGGTTGTCGTTGCTGCGGCGGTGTTCGGGGCATACATGGCGCTCAATATCGGCGCCAATGACGTGGCCAACAATATGGGTCCCGCCGTGGGTGCCAACGCGCTGACCATGGGCGGCGCAATCCTGATTGCAGCCATTTTCGAAAGTGCGGGCGCGTTGCTGGCAGGTGGTGACGTGGTCTCCACCATCTCGCGCGGGATCATCGACCCTGCGGTCATCGCAGACACGCGCATCTTCATCTGGGCGATGATGGCGGCGCTGATCTCGTCTGCGCTGTGGGTCAATCTGGCGACATGGATCGGCGCGCCGGTATCGACCACCCATTCCGTGGTGGGCGGTGTTATGGGCGCAGGCATCATGGCTGCAGGCTTTGCCGCCGTGAACTGGCCCAGCATGGGGGCTATCGCGGCAAGCTGGGTTATTTCACCTGTTTTGGGTGGGTTGATTGCGGCCGCATTTCTGGCGCTGATCAAGACGCGGATCATCTACCGCGACGACAAGATTGCCGCAGCCAGAAAATGGGTGCCGATCCTGCTGGGCATCATGGCGGGGACATTCGGCACCTATCTGGCCCTCAAAGGTCTGAACAAGGTGATCAAGATCGACATGGGCACGGCCCTTTTGATCGGTCTGGGTGCCGGGCTGGCCTGTTATGCGGCCTGCGTTCCACTGATCAAACGGCAGTCCGAAGGGATGGAGAACCGCAACAAGTCGCTTAAGGCGTTGTTCGGCCTGCCATTGGTCTTTTCGGCAGCTTTGCTGTCTTTTGCCCACGGTGCCAATGACGTGGCCAACGCAGTCGGTCCACTGGCCGCCATCGTGCATGCCATCGAGGATGGCGGCGCTTCGGACCGCGTGACCATACCGACATGGGTCATGGTCATCGGTGCCTTCGGTATTTCGTTCGGGTTGTTCCTGTTCGGGCCGAAACTGATCCGCATGGTCGGCAGCCAGATCACGAAACTGAACCCGATGCGCGCCTATTGCGTGTCGCTCTCGGCAGCCATCACCGTGATTCTGGCAAGTTGGCTGGGCTTGCCGGTCAGTTCGACCCATATCGCGGTGGGTGCCGTCTTTGGTGTGGGTTTTTTCCGCGAATGGGACCATGACAGGCGATTGAAAAACGGCAGCCATGTCCCGCCCGAGGCCAAACGCATCGCCCCTGAGGAGCGCCGCCGTCGTAAGCTGGTGCGCCGCTCGCATTTCCTGACCATTATCGCTGCATGGGTCATCACGGTTCCAGCCGCAGCAACACTGTCAGCGGGCATATTCCTGCTGCTATCCCTGATCGAGACCTGATCCCCGACGCCACCCCGAAAGGGCGCGGCACGGGGGTTCCCCAGTCAGGATCTTGCTGACAATATCAGACGCCGAGACACCAGCGCATGACAGCTTTTTGCGCGTGCAGACGGTTTTCCGCCTCGTCAAAAATCACCGAATGCCGACCGTCCATCACGGCGCTTGTCGCCTCGTCATCGCGATGGGCAGGCAGGCAATGCATGAACAGCGCATCCGGCTTGGCGCGGGCCATCAGCGCCTCGTTGACCTGATAGGCCCGGAGTTGGTTGTGCCGGCGTTCGCGCGCGGATTGCGGATCATGCATGCTGACCCATGTATCTGTAACGACTAGATCGGCACCTTCCACGGCCTTGTAGGGGTCACGCTCGATGACAACATTCACGCCCTTGGCGCGCGCCTCGTCGATAAACACCTGTTCGGGGTCCAGCGGCGGCGGGCCGGTAAAGACCAGATCGAAACCGAACTGGCCCGCGGCATGGGCGAAGCTGGCAAAGACGTTGTTACCATCCCCTGACCACACCACCTTGCGCCCCTTGATCGGGCCGCGATGTTCCTCGAATGTCATGAGATCCGCCATGATCTGGCAGGGATGCGTGCGGTTGGTCAGCCCGTTGATCACCGGAACCGTGGCATGTTCGGCCATTTCCAGCAACGTCGCCTCTTCAAAGGTGCGGATCATGATCAGATCGACATAGCGCGACAACACGCGGGCCGTGTCCGCGATCGTTTCACCGTGACCAAGCTGCATGTCGGCCCCCGACAGGACCATCGTCTGCCCGCCCATCTGGCGCACGCCGACATCAAAGGACACGCGTGTCCGGGTTGAGGGTTTCTCGAAGATCAGCGCCACCATGTGACCGGCGAGGGCCTGTTCATCATCGGGCATCCCCTTGGGACGGCCCGCGCGCGCATCCTTGATCGCACGGGCGTTGTCGATCATGTGGCGCAACGCGTCGGGTGCAGTTTTGTTGATATCCAGAAAATGCGGCATGGTCATCTGTTCCTGAAGCCGGAAGAAGCGGGGGGCCAGCCCCCCAATGCCGAACCTTGTTCGACAATCCCCCCGGGATATTTATGGCAAGAAGAAACTCAGCTCGGTTTTGCTTCGAGCGAGGCGGCGGCAAGATCAAGGCGCGTCACGGCCTCGGCAATATCACCATCCGAGATATTCAGCGGGGGCAACAGGCGGATCACATTGTCGCCCGCAGGCACCGTGATAAGCTGCTGTGCATAGCAGGCCGCGACCACGTCAAGGTTCGACGGCTTGCAAACCAGACCCAGCATCAGGCCCGATCCGCGCACCCCGGCAAACACATCGGGATGCGCCGAGACAAGCCCTTCCAGTTTTTGGCGCAACGCACCTGCGCGGGCGCGCACAGTGTCCAGAAAATCCGGTGCCATCAGAATGTCCATCACGGCGGAGCCCACGGCGCAGGCCAGCGGGTTGCCACCATAGGTGGACCCGTGCGTGCCTGCGGTCATGCCTGATGCCGCGTCTTCAGTGGCAAGCACCGCCCCCAAAGGGAACCCCCCGCCGATACCTTTGGCAACCATCATGATGTCCGGGGCAACACCCGCCCATTCATGGGCAAACAGGCGCCCAGTCCGGCCCATGCCGCATTGCACCTCGTCGAGGATCAGCAGCGTTCCGGTCTCGTCGCACAAGGCGCGCAAGCCTTTGAGGCAATGATCAGGCAGCGGGCGAATCCCGCCCTCACCCTGGATCGGCTCGATCAGGATGGCGGCGGTGCGCTCGTTGATCGCGGCATGCAAGGCATCGTGATCGCCCCAGTCCAGATGGACAAATCCGGGCAACAAGGGGCCGAAGCCCTTGACCATTTTCTCGGACCCTGCCGCAGCGATTCCGGCAGAAGACCGGCCATGGAAAGAGCCGTTAAAGGTGATGATATCTGTCCGGTCAGGCTGGCCTTTGTCGTACCAGTATTTGCGCGCCATCTTGACCGCCAGTTCACAGCTTTCCGTTCCCGAATTGGTAAAGAAAACCGTGTCTGCAAAGGTCGCGGCGACAAGCCTGTCGGCCAGTTCCTGCTGCTGCGGAATCCGGTAGAGGTTCGACACATGCCACAGCTTGGCCGCCTGATCCGTCAAAGCGGCCACCAGGGCGGGATGGGCATGGCCAAGTGCGTTCACCGCGATGCCTGCGCCCATGTCCAGAAAACGTCGTCCATCTGCCTCGATCAGCCAGCTGCCTTCACCCTTCACGAATTGAAGCGCGGCGCGGTTATACGTTGGCAAAATGGACGGGATCATGGCGATCTTCCTTATCTGGCAAGGCTCTGTGAGTGCAACACGGGGAGCCTCAAGTCAACAATCTCGACGTAAAGGCAGCAGTTGGCGCAATATTTGACAACCATTGCTACGCGAAGGCGAGTTTTCAGGAGGGATGCGCAACAGCGCGACGGGCAAAAACGGGCGGGACGTCAGGCGCGGATGCGTCGACGTCGGATCGCTTCAGTCAGGATGCGGTTCTTGCTCATGCAGTCTTGTTACGCCCATTCCACTGGCGCGCCAAGACAAAATATCGAGGCCTATCTTGCCTGTGCGACGGTGCAACAGCATAGCTTGACGACGTTGGTTACCCGCCCCCCTCAACCCGCCACTGGCCATTGCGCCGATGCTGGGCATCCCCTCTGCCAAGCGAGCGTGTCGGGCACATCCGCGGAAGCGTCGCCCTGATCGCGTGGCGCGAGGCGCAGATGGGCAAGCGAAAGCCAGCTGTCCCGCCATGCACCAGGGCCGCGCCGTGACTGATCAGGCTTTCAGGCGATACCCCGTGCGGAACATCGACCAGGCCATCAGGCAGACCACCACAGTCGTGACGCTACACACGACCAGCCCCAGCCATGGCGAGCTGTCGGAGACCCCCAACACGCCATAGCGCACCCCGTCGATAAGATAGAAGACAGGGTTCACATGCGTGATCTCGTAGAGAACCGGCGGCAGAGCCGAGACAGAATAAAAGGTGCCCGACAGAAAGGCCAAAGGCGTGACGATGAAATTGGTAATCGCAGCCATCTGGTCGAATTTATTGGCAAAAACACCCGCCACGATCCCCACGGCCCCCATCATCGCCGAGCCGAGCAGGACAAAGACCAGCGCCCAAAGCGGATGGGCGACGGCTATTCCCAGCACCAGCAGGATCCCCAGACCAATCGCCAATGCCACCGCAAGACCGCGGGCAATTCCACCCGCCAGATAACCCAGCACCAGCTCGCCCGCCGACAGGGGCGGCATCAGTGTGTCAACGATATTTCCCTGCACTTTCGAGATCACGATGGAGGAGGAGGTGTTGGCAAACGCGTTCTGGATCACCGTCATCATCAGGATACCGGGCGCAATGAAAGCCGTGAAGTCAACGCCCAGAACATCGCCCCGCGCAGGGCCGATCGCGATGCTGAAAATCACCAGAAACAGGCCGGCCGTGGCCAGTGGCGCCAGCAAGGTCTGCGTCCAGACAGATACAAAGCGCATCACCTCGCGCAGGGCCAAAGTATAGAGACCCAGCCAATTGACCCGACCAAAGCGGCGGCTTCCCATGTCGAGTGTCTGACGCATGTCTGCTTTTCCTTTTGCTGCAACCTGTTGTAACTGACACGGAACCTGTACCTGAGCCACCTCTCTATTGCGACAAGGTGGCCCTAGAGGCGGGCCGCGGAAAGGGCCGCCTGCGTGAACTCCGCGTCAGGTGTGATTCGGCACCTTGTAACTCGGCAAGGGTTGTTTAGAATAGGACACTCAAAGATGACAGGGCGGCCCCGGAGATTGCGGGCCGCCTTTTAGGTAAGGAAAGACCATGTCCTGGACCGATGAGCGCGTCGAGTTGTTGAAGAAAATGTGGGGCGAGGGCCAGTCGGCCAGCCAGATAGCCAAGGAACTCGGCGGCGTGACGCGCAATGCCGTGATCGGCAAGGTCCATCGTCTGGGTCTGTCCAACCGTGCAGGCGCGGCACCCGCAGCCGTCACTGGCACCGCTACGGCCGCTCCGGCATCTGCCACGGCGAAACCGGAAGCAAAGGCCAAGCCGTCACTGAAACCGGCCGAGGCAAAGGCCAAGCCGGTCGCCAAGCCAGCGCCCCGCCCGGTCGAGGCGGATGTCGAGGCCGAGGATGAGGACGAGGTTGATACCCGTCCGGTGACTGTGCCGCACACCCGCAAGGCAATTATCCCCGCAGGCCAGCCGCTACCGCCGCAACCTTCGGCCAACGAGATCAGCCCCGAGGCGTTGGCCAAGGTGTCAGAGATCGAGAAGAAAGCCCGCCGCCTTACACTGATGGAACTGACCGAACGGACCTGCAAATGGCCCGTGGGTGATCCCGCGACCGAGAACTTCTGGTTCTGTGGCCTGCCCACGCAGACGGGTAAGCCCTATTGCGAGGCGCATGTGGGGGTTGCGTTCCAACCTATGTCTTCACGGCGGGACCGCAAACGGTAATGTTTTTCCGAGACCCGCGAAAAAAGGGCATCCCTGGGGGTGCCCTTTTGGTTTGGGGCTGTATCGTTGTGCGCCGGGTTGCAGCGGCGTAACCTTTATGTGAAGAACCGCGCCCTCACTGACCGCCCCAGCGACGCAACATCCAGTACCATTGATCCGGATTTTCCATGATCCGCGCCGACAGGCTGTCATTGAACGCGCGGGTCATTGTCAGGCTGTCGCTATGCGGGATCGGCGCTTCGAATTCGACGCGGAAGGCATTGCCGTCTTCGATGCGAATCCCGTAGGCAGGAACCATGGGCAGACCGAATTTGAGCGCAAGCTGCGCCGCCGACAATGATGTCAGCGCGTCGATACCCAGAAACGGGAGCAGCACTCCTTCGGCGTATTTCTCGTCCAGCAGGATGGAGATTATCCCGCCACCCCTAAGATGGCGCACAAGGGCACCCGTGCCGACGCGGCCCGTCGCCAGGATCGGCATGCCCCCCGCCTCGATACCTGCCCGCAGCCGCCGCTCGTAATGCGCGTTCTTGTGCGGGCGATAGACGGCACCGCTTTCAAGTCCGTGCATCTTGAGGACGGCGCGCACAGCTTCCCATTGCCCGAAATGACCGGAGACGATGATCGCCCCCTTGCCGGAGGCTTGCGCCGCTTTCAGCGCGTCCAGACCGGGGCCGGAGACCCTGAACTTCTCGTGCTGGGTCTGGAACTCCGCATCGTGATATATCTCGAACAGGGTCCGCCCCATGTGCCGGCCCATGTCCTGCCCGAGCCTCGCACGATCCTTTCGTGACATCTCGGGGAAGACCCGCCCGACCTCTCGGTCAAACCGCAACCGTGCGGGTGGAAACCACCGCATCACCGCCGCCAATGTCGTGCCCAGTCCACGGGACCGCATGTCAAAAGACCGCCAGCGCAGAACCGTCAGTGCCGCCCACAAAGGGAAGTACTGGACGTGGTGGCCGACCGATTTCAACGCATTGTAAAGCATGGACCCTTATCGTCATTTTTGGCTAGAATACCACGTGAAAACGCAAGTTCAGAAGGTCGCCGCAGGAGCCGGAGGGCCGTTTGCGCCAAAGCTAAAGGGCACCCGGTGGGGTGCCCTTTGCAATGTCGGTCGGTCACACCGTTCAAGCGGCGCGCAGGCCTGCGATCACGCGCGACAGGTGGTAGTCGGTATCGCCCAACTGGGCGTCCAGCATCACCAGACGTTTGGCATAATGCGAGACGGGGTATTCCCATGTCATCGCGATGCCGCCGTGCATCTGGATCGATTCCTCTGCCACCAGCCTTGCCGCACGACCGATCAGGTTTTTCGCCATGGAAACAAAGCGCGACGCATCCGGCCCATCCAGTTCGGACGCGGCCTTGATGGTGATGGAACGGGATTGCTCGATCTCGGTCAGCATGTCGACGGCGCGGTGTTGCAGAACCTGAAACTTGCCAATCGGCACGCCGAACTGCTTGCGGGTCCGCAGATAATCCAGCGTGATCTCATGGGTGACCTCCATCGCGCCCACAGCCTCGGCACACAGCGCCAACGTACCTGCGTTCAGCGCATCATTCAGCGCGTCTGTCGCATCGGCCAGCAGCAGTGCTGCAGGCGTGTCATCCAGCAGCACCTCGGCCGCGCCGCCACCATCCATCATAGGATAGCCCGCGATCTGGGCATCCGACGCCTGCACTTCGAAAAGGGCTGGCTTGCCGTCAAGCATCGCCGCAACAAGGATCACATCCGCTGCCTGCCCGCCATAGACGGCGGATTTGCGCCCCGACAACACATGCCCGTCACCCTTGGCGGTTGCCGTGCAGGCGATCTGGTCAAGATCATAGGGCGCTTCGACTTCACCGATGGCCACCGCGTATTTCGTAGCGCCCGACAGCAGCGCCTCCTGATCTGCGCCCGCCTTGGTCAGCAGACGGCTGGCCATTGCAGCGCCCAGCATCGGTTCGGGGTTGAGCGCGCGACCCAACGCCTCGAACACGACCATCAGATCGAAACCAGTGCCGCCGAATCCACCGGCATCTTCCGGTGCCAGCGCAAACAAGGCCCCCAGCTCGGCCATTTCGGCCCATTTCGCGGGATCATGACAAGGCAGCGCATAGGCTACTTTGTTGCGGTGATCGACGGGGTATTTGTCGCCCAGATAGCGTGTCAAACTGTCCTGCAGCATCCGACGGTCTTCGGTGAGATTGAAATCCATGAATCAAAGCTCCAGCATTGTCTTGGTCAGGATATTGCGCTGGATCTCGTTCGATCCGCCGAAGATCGAAGTCTTGCGGTTGTTGAAATAGCGCGCGGCATTGTTGGCGGTGCCTTCAGGCCCGAACATGATATTGCCATCGGTCATCGAGCCGGGGAACGGGGCAGAGACAGGGCCAAGCGCGCGGCGCGCCAGATCCTTGAGTTCCTGATGGATCACGGTCCCCTTGATCTTGAGGATCGAGGTTTCCGGCCCCGGTGCGCCCTGCTGCTGCGCCTTGAAAAGCATCCGCAGGTTGGTGATTTTCATTGCCTCCAGATCAATCTCGGCCTGAGCGATGCGCGCGGCAAAAAGCGGGTCCTCGATCAGGGGGCGACCGGCGCGGCGGATCTTGCGGGCCAGCGCCTTGACCTCCTCCAGCGACTGCATGGAAAAGCCCACGCCTGCGATACCTGTGCGCTCATGCGTCAGCAGGAACTTGGCGATCGTCCAGCCTTTGTTTTCCTCGCCCACCAGATTGCTGACAGGGACGCGGACATCGGTAAAGAAAACCTCGTTCACCTCATGCCCGCCCTCGATCAGACGGATGGGACGCATGTCGATGCCGGGTGTGTCGAGATCGACAAGGATGAAACTGATCCCTTCCTGCTGCTTGGCAGCGGGATCGGTGCGGCAAAGGCAGAAGATCTTGTTCGCGTGCTGGCCCAGTGTCGTCCATGTCTTCTGGCCGTTGATCACATAGTCGTCGCCCTCGCGCACGGCGCGGGTTTTCAGACTTGCAAGATCCGATCCTGCGCCCGGTTCGGAATAGCCCTGACACCACCAGTCGGTGCCATCAAGGATGCGCGGCAGGATCGTGTCCTGCTGTTCTTTGGACCCGAAAGCTTGCAGCACAGGCCCCAGCATATTCAGGCCAAAGGGCACGATGCGCGGGGCATAGGCGCGGCAGCACTCTTCTTCGAAGATATGCTTCTGGACGGGGGTCCAGCCCGGTCCTCCGAATTTGACGTCCCATGTGGTCGCCAGCCAGCCCTTGGCGTTCAGGATCGCATGCCATTCTTCGGCCATTTCCTTGGTCTGTTCGGTACCGTTGCGCACAGCGTCAGAGATCCGCTTGGGCAGGTTTTCGGCCAAATAGCCGCGTACTTCGTCGCGGAACGCCGCTTCCTCGGGGGAAAAACTCAGGTCCATCTCAGGCCTCCTTGTTCATGTCAGCAAATGATGTGCCGCGCGCGGCCATCTTTTCAAGCAGCGGAGGGACCTGCCAATAGGTCGCATCCTCGGCCGCGTAGCTCTTGATCCGCGCAACAAGTGCGGCAGCACCAATGGTGTCGGCATAGTGCAGCGGTCCGCCGCGGTGGCGCGGAAAGCCATAGCCGAACAGGAACACCATATCGACATCCAGCGGGCGACGGGCGGTGCCATCCTCGACCACGCGGGCCGCCTCGCTGATCATGGCGGTCATGTAGCGATCCACGATCTCTTGGTCGGTGAAGCCGCGCGGTGTGACGCCTGCTTTGCTGCGCTCGTCTTCGATGAAGGTCGCGACCGCTGGATTCGGTGTGATATCCTTGCCCTCATAGACGTAATAGCCCTTGCCGGACTTACGCCCGAACCAACCTTCCTCGCAGATGCGATCGGCGACAGCCCCAGCGTAGCGCTCGCTTGGATCACGCGTCGCGGCTTTGCGTTTGCGCGTCATCCAGCCGATATCGAGGCCTGCGAGGTCACCGACCTTGTGCGGACCCATGGCGAAACCGAAACCCTCCAATGCCGTGTCCACCTGCTGCGGAGTGGCACCGTCCAGCACGAGATATGCGGCTGTCTTGCTGTAATGCGCCAGAATGCGGTTACCGATGAAGCCGTCGCAGACGCCAGCGCGCACGCCAACCTTGCCAAGCTTTTTGGCAAGCGCAAAGCCGCTGGCGACAACGTCCGGCGCGGTCTTGTCGGCCACGACGATTTCCAGCAGGCGCATCACGTGGGCGGGGCTGAAGAAATGCAGGCCAATCACATCCTGCGGGCGCGACGTACTGACCGCAATCTCGTCCACATCCAGATAGGAGGTGTTGGAGGCAAGAATCGCCCCCGGTTTGCAGATGCTGTCGAGCTTGCCGAAGATATCTTTCTTGACGCTCATGTCCTCGAACACCGCCTCGATCACTAGATCGGCATCTGACAGCGCGGCCATGTCGAGAAAGGTGTTCAGCATCGCGAGTGTCGCATCGCGCTTGTCTGACTTGAGCTTGCCGCGTTTCACGGCCCCGTCCAGATTGAAGGTGATCGTCGCAACGCCACGGTCCAAACCGTCCTGCGCCACTTCGACAAGGGTAACCCTCACACCCGCCAACAGGCAGGCGGTCGCAATACCGGACCCCATCGTGCCGCCACCGATCACGCCTACATGCGCGATCTCGCGGGCGGGGCCTTTGGCTTCGGGGATATTGCTGACAGCGCGTTCGCCAAAGAAGGCATGGATCAGTCCGCCACGTTGCGGCGTGTCCATGCATTCCATGAACAAGGCGCGTTCGATCTTGAGGCCCGCAAGCAAAGGTTCTGTCGATGCCGCTACCGCCTCGACGCATTTATGCGGCGAGAATAGATGCGCCTGTGTCTGGCGAAGTTTTTCGGCGGTCTGATCCAGCGCAACCTGATCCGGAATGGTAGCGATCTGGTCGGTGCGCCGTGTTGCAAGCGCGCCGTCAATCACGTCCTGCGCCGCTTTCAGCGCGACATCGCGCGGATCACCCGTTTCCAGACGGTCAATGATGCCCGCCTCCAGCGCTTCCTTGGCAGGAACCTGACGGCCCGACAGGATCATTTCAAGCGCGAAGGGAATACCCGTCAGGCGCGGCATACGCTGCGTACCGCCAGCACCGGGCAGAAGGCCCAGCAGGATTTCCGGCAGGCCAACGCGCAGCCCTTCGATCCCGATCCGGGCATGGGTAGCAAGGCCCAGTTCCAGCCCACCACCCAGCGCAGTGCCGTGCAACACGCTGATCACGGGGATAGATGAAGCTTCGATGATGTTGAACACATCGGGCAGCGCAGGCGCCACGAATGGCTTGCCGAATTCGCGGATATCGGCACCCGCCACAAAGGTGCGTCCGGCTGCATAGATAGCAATCACACGCGCCGACGGCGCAGCATTCAAATGCTCTATGGCCTCTTGCAGCCCTTGTCGGACCGCCTGACCTGTAGCGTTCACTGGCGGATTATCGATGCAGATCAAAGCGATATCGCCAATCACCTCGATTGAAATACAGTCGTTTATGGCTGTGGTTCCAGACATTCTATCCTCCCGAATTGGGCAGAACGGTAGTGCCTTGATCCAGACCCGTCAATTAGTGGAATACTGTTTTGCCTTGCGGAATATACGCTGTGACGCAACGACGTATCGCGGCACTGCCCCTCAAGCACAGGCTTTTCACCCTGCCCTAGCTGATAATCTCGAACCGCGTGACATCGACCAGACCGCGATCTGTAATCTTCAACGCCGGAATGACCGGAAGCGCCAGAAAGGCCAGTTGCAGGAACGGCTCTTCCAGCGTCACCCCCAGACTGCGGGCAGCGGCGCGCAGATCAACCAACCTGTCGCGCACCTCCTCGAACGGGGCAAGGCTCATCAGCCCCGCAACGGGCAACGCCAGTTCCGCCAGAACCTGCCCGCTATGAACAACGACAAAGCCGCCCTCGATCTGGCCCAGCCTGTTTGCGGCAACGGCCATGTCGTCATAATCCACACCCACCACTGCGATATTGTGATGGTCGTGACAAACGGTCGAGGCAATGGCCCCGCCCTGCAACCCGAAGCCGCGCACAAAGCCGGTGGCGATATTGCCATTCTTGCCGTGCCGTTCGATGATCGCAATTTTAACCAGATCGCGGTCAGGATCAGCGCGCTTGTCACCATCCGCAATCGGAATCACCTCGTGCAGATGCTGGGTGATGATTTTGCCTTCGATGATACCGATCACATCCGTGGCCTCGCGATTGCCGCCTGTACGGAAATGCTGCGCGGCGACGACAGAGGCCTTGACCGAGGCGCGGCCGACAGGCGGGACCGGGGCGCGCGCCGCGAAGGCTGCATCAGAAACCTGCACCCCGCCGCAAAACACCATCCGGACATCACAATCCTCAAGCGCGCCCACAGCCACTATATCGGCCCGCTTGCCCGGTGCGATCAACCCGCGATCCTTCAGCCCGAAAGCCTCAGCCGCCGACAGGCTTGCGGCGCGGTAGGCCGCCAGCATCGGCACGCCGCGCGCGATCAGGCTGCGGATCATGTAATCCAGATGGCCCTGTTCCGCGATATCCAGCGGATTGCGGTCATCGGTGCACAGGCACATATAGGGCGCGGTCAGATCGGTCAGCAGGGGGCCCAGCGCGTCCATGTCCTTGGAGACCGAGCCTTCGCGGATCAGCACGCGCATACCTTTTTGCAGCTTTTCCCGCGCCTCGGCTTGCGTTGTCGCCTCATGCTCGGTGCGGATGCCCGCGGCGATATAGCCGTTCAGATCCCGCCCGGATAGTTGGGGCGCATGCCCGTCGATATGGCCGCCCCGAAACAGGTCAAGTTTGGCCAGCAGCCCCGTATCACCCGCCAGCACACCGGGATAGTTCATCATCTCGGCCAACCCGATGCCGGATGGATGATCCGCCAGCACCGCCAGATCATCAGCTTCAATCCGCGCACCTGCGGTCTCCATCTGGGTCGAAGGCACGCAAGAAGACAGTTGCACCTTGATATCCATCAAGGTGGTTTCCGAGGCCCGCTGGAAATAGCGGATTCCGTCCATGCCGATCACATTGGCAATCTCGTGGGGATCACAGATCGCGGTTGTCACCCCATGCGGTGCCACACAGCGGTCGAACTCCAGCGGCGTGACCAGCGAGCTTTCGATATGCAGATGCGTGTCGATGAAACCGGGGACAAGGACCAGACCGGAGACATCGATCACACGCCGCCCCTCATAACTGGCGCAGGTACCCACAATCGTATCACCGCAGATCGCGACATCACCTTCCAGTAATGCGCCAGTGACCAAATCCAGCACCTTGCCACCGCGCAGAACGATATCGGCGGGTATTTGGCCGCGCCCTTGGGCGATCAGATCGGAAAGTGGTGTCATGGGCGTTCCCCTTGCAGGCGTTGCGGTCCAGACTGCCACAGCCCTGCGCCTGATGCGAGGGGCGGCGTCCGGTTGCCAGCCTTAGATTTGGATATTTACAGCAAGAAGAAAAGCCCGTTCAGACAAACCGTCTGTGCAAGGATGATCCCATGGCGCTACCTGCAAAAAGCAGGGCTGCAATACAGACGATGCTGGGGCCGGTCGGTGTGTCCAGCACCAACGAGGCCTGCAATCCACCCAGTACGGAAAGTGCGGCAACGATAACCGCCATTACCGCCATGCCTTCCGGCCTCCGCGCAAACGGGCGCGCGGCAGCGGCAGGGATGATCAGCAGGGCGGCGATCAGCAGCACGCCGACAACCTTGATTGCTACCGCCACTACAACCGCCAGCGCCAGGGTCAGCACCAACTGTTCGCGCTTGGGATCAATACCCGAGGCATAGGCCAGATCGGGGTTAAGCGTTGCGGTCAACAGCGCGGACCAGCGCCAAGTAAGGAGTGCCAGCACCAAAGCTGCGCCGCCCCAGATCACCAGAAGATCGGTTTTCCCAACAGCCAGAATATCGCCGAACAGATAGGCCATCAGGTCGATCCGGACGCCGCTGAGAAAGGACACCGCGACCAGCCCGAAGGCCAGCGCCGAATGGGCCAGAACGCCCAGCAGCGTATCGACGGCATAGCCGCGCCCCGACAGACCCGACACCGCCAGCGCCATCAGTAGCGCCATGATCATGGCCCCCAGAAAGACCGACTGCGACAAAGCCAGCGCTATGGCCACACCGAGGATCGAGGCATGGGCCGTGGCATCACCGAAATAAGCCATCCTCCGCCACACCACGAAGCACCCCATCGGTGCCGCGGCAAGTGCGACGCCCAGACCGGCGAGGGTGGCGCGGATCAGGAAATCATCCAACATCAATGCACCTTGCCTCGTGTCGCCTGATGTAGCGGGATTACCCCGCTATCCGTGGCGGTGGAGCCGTGATTGTCGTCGTGATCATGTGCGCAGCCATCATCATGGCTGTGGTTGTGATCGTGGCGGTACAGCGCCAATGCGCCTTGCGTGCCAGTGCCGAACAAGGCGCGGTATTCAGGGGCCGAGGCGACGATTTCGGGCGTACCCTGACAGCAGACATGGCCATTCAGACAGATCACCCGATCGGACGCGCTCATCACTACGTGCAACTCGTGGCTGACCATCAGAACCGCGCAGCCCAGACGCGCCCGCACCTCTTCGATCTGGCGGTAAAAGGCGGCGGAACCCGGTTGATCCAGCCCCTGCGTTGCCTCGTCCAGCAACAGAAGGTCGGGTTTCGACAACAGCGCCCGCGCCAGCATCACACGCTGGAACTGCCCACCGGACAGATCGGTCATCTGACGGGTGCTCAGGTCCGGCACACCGGCCTGTTCCAGTGCAACGGTCACGTCCTGCAGCTGCTGTCTGCGTGGCAGGGACATGAAGCGCGCAACCGTCATCGGCAGCGTGGGATCAATCGACAGCTTTTGCGGCACATAGCCGATGGACAAGCCGGGCGTCTTCGTCAGGCGACCGCCGGACAGTGGGACAGCGCCGATCAAGGCACGCAGAAGTGTTGACTTTCCAGACCCGTTCGGCCCGACGATGGTGACGATCTCGCCGCGCTGGATGGACATGTCCACATGGTCAAGCACCCGGTGCCCGCCATAGCGGACGCTCAGATTCCGCACGTCGATCAGGCTCATGCCGCGACCTCGTCCTGACAGGCAGGGCAAAGCCCCTGCGCTTCGACCACAGTGCTTTCGATCACGAAACCGGCAGCCCGCGCCACCGATCCGAGGGTCCCCTTTGCGGGCTCGGACTGGGTTTCCTGCACCACGCCGCATTTCCGGCAGATCAGGAATGCCGGCGCATGGGTCGCATTGGGATGCGAGCAGGCAATATAGGCGTTCAGCCCTTCGATCTTGTGGGCGAACCCGTTGCTGACCAGAAAATCAAGCGCGCGATAGGCTACAGGCGGTTGTGATCCCATGCCTTCTGTTTCTAGGCGGGACAGAATGTCATAGGCGCCCAGCGCCTTGTGCTGCTGAAGCAGGATTTCCAGAACTCTGCGGCGCACAGGTGTCAGATTCAATTTGCGCTGCGCGCAGGCATCTTCAGCCGCCGACAAGGCGTCGGCAATGCAGTGGTCGTGATCGTGCGGGTCGAATCCATGTGCTGTCATAATGTGTCCGAGGTAGGGTATCGGCCAAGTTTTTGCAATGTTATAACATTCGGTTTGCAATGTTATAACATATCAGTTACGTGGTTGCCGTCCGATATTTGCAAAAGGAATCCCTCCATGTCCCAGACGATCCGCACTGTCCTTGCCGCGCCCTGCATCGGCTTGATGGCCACCTTGTTGTCCACAGCCGCAATGGCAGATGTACCAAAGGTCGTCACCGATATCGCACCAGTGCAGTCTTTGGTTGCGACCGTCATGGCCGGATTAGGGGAGCCTTCTTTGATCGTTCGTCCCGGCGCGTCACCACATGGTTATTCCATGCGTCCGTCCGAGGCGCAGGCCCTGGAACAGGCAGATCTGGTGATCTGGATCGGTGAAGGCCTGACACCGTGGCTTGAAGATCCGATCGAGACCCTTGCAGCAGACGCACACAAGATTGAACTGATGTCGGTCAATGGGACAATCCTGCATGATTACCGTGAGGGTGCGACCTTTGCCGCCCATGATCACGATAAAGACGAGCATGGCCATGGAAAAGAAGCCGAAGCGGACGACCATGACCATGACCATGAGAAAGCGGAAAAGGCCGGTTCACACGATGACCACAACCACAAAAAAGAAGCCGAGGCCGAAGCACATAGCCATGCGGAAAAGGACGACGCGCATGATGACCACGACCATGCCGGCGCGGACGCCCATGTATGGCTCGATCCGGTAAACGCGCGCCTCTGGCTGGGTATCATTGCTGATGAATTGTCAGAGCTGGACCCAGACAATGCAGCAATCTATGCCGCCAACGCTGCCACTGGTCAGGCAGAACTTGAGGCGCTGGAAGCCGAATTGAGTGCCGCACTGGGCACTTTTGCCGATACAGGGTTTCTGGTCTTCCACGACGCCTACCAATATTTCGAGCGCCGCTTTGGCCTGTCGGCATTGGGGGCCATCTCGCTCAGCGATGCGACACCACCCAGCGCGGGGCGCATTGCCGAATTGCAGGCCACCGTTGCAGACATGGAGGCTATCTGCGTCTTTGCAGAACCCCAGTTCAACCGCGATGTGATCGATTCAGTGTTCGCAGGCTCTGCAAATGTTGGCATGTTGGACCCTCTGGGTGTCGAGATCGAACCGGGTGCCGCGCTTTACACACTGGTTTTGCGTAATATGGCCTCCGAATTCACGTCCTGCCTTGGCAAATAAGCACGTATGAAGCGCGTCATTGGCATATCAGGAAATACATGACGGGAACGCCGCTCAGTCAAAGCTGCGCCAGCCTTGCCACCATCGCGTCAGCGTGGTGATGGCACAGGCCGCGGCAAAACCATAGGCCAGCGGGGCAAACAGCGCAGGCCAGAGGCACATCGCGACAAACAGCGCAATCGTTTCGGCCCCTTCGGTCAGTCCGCCAAGGTAGAAAATGCCCTTGGCTGGATAGTCTTCGGCCTGCATCCCGCGCTTGGCGGCGACAACGGAAAATGCCAGAAAGCTTGATCCGGTGCCGACGAAAGCCGCGATCAAGACTGCCGCAGCAAGGGCATTGCCCACGGGATCGGCCAGTGCAAAGCCAAGCGGCACCAGCGCATAGAAGACGAAATCGAGTGCGATATCCAGAAACGCTCCACGATCTGTAGGGACGCCCAAGCGCGCAACGGCCCCGTCCAGACCATCGGCCAACCGGTTCAGCACGATAAGCACCAAGGCCGCACCATACCACCCCAACGCCAACGCGGGCACAGCCAGAATGCCGATGCCGAAACCGGTGAGCGTGATCTGGTCTGCGCGCACCCCGCGCCGGTGAAGGACCAACGCCAGCGGCGTCAACAAACGCCGTTGTGCGGGAAGGATCATCGCGTCGATCATGAACCTAGGGTTCCTTCTGAAGTCGGCATGAGGTTGCGCGCGAACTATACCTATCCAGCACCGTCTGTCTTGGCCTGCAAGCCACACATTTACGTCACCAACAGGTCGTATACGCCCTATACAACAATCCAGACCCGGTCTAGCGTCACGCCATGGGCATTGACGCACTCGACAGCCGCTATTCCTGGACCCGCCTTGGCGTATCCCTTCTGATCGCCACAATCGGCAATGTCGGCATGTGGGCAATCATCGTGATCATGCCCGCTATGCAGGCCGAGTTTCAAACCGCACGCGCCGATGCGTCCTTGCCCTATACCCTGACAATGATCGGCTTTGCGCTGGGAAATCTGGTAATCGGTCGTGCCGTGGACAGGTTCGGGATCACCCTTGCGTTGTCCGCCTCGGCGCTGACCATCGGCGGCGGCTTTGCGCTGGCGTCAATCGCGGGATCGGTCTGGACGCTGTCCTTCCTGCAACTGGTGATCGGCTTTGGCACGGCGGCCAGTTTCGGGCCTCTGATCGCGGATATCTCGCTGTGGTTTCTAAAGCGGCGTGGCATTGCCGTGGCGATTGCGGCCAGCGGAAACTACTTGTCAGGGGCGATCTGGCCGATGTTGCTGTCAGGTGTTCTGGCCGATCATGGCTGGCGCGCGGTCTATATGGTGCTTGCGGTTGTCACCGTGGCGGGGGTCATCCCGCTGTCGCTGTTCCTGCGCGCCCGTGTTCCGCTTGAGGCGAGCGCCCATTCCGACAGCATCACCGCGTCGCGCGCCACATCCGCAGGCTTCTCGCCCCGCATGCTGATGTGGTTGCTGGGGCTGGCAGGGATCGGTTGCTGTGTCGCCATGTCGATGCCACAGGTCCATATCGTGGCCTATTGCGTGGATCTGGGTTACGGCCCTGCAGTGGGGGCCGAGATGCTGTCGCTGATGCTGATGGGCGGCGTTGTCTCGCGCCTGATTTCCGGCATGCTGGCCGACAAACTGGGCGGTGTGATGACCCTGCTGATCGGATCTGCGCTGCAATGTCTGGCGCTGTTTCTCTATCTGCCTGCAGGCGGTCTGGTTTCGCTTTATATGGTCAGTCTGGTCTTCGGCCTCAGCCAGGGCGGGATCGTTCCCAGCTATGCGGTGATCGTGCGTGAATACATGCCCGCGCGTGAGGCAGGCGCGCGCGTCGGTTTCGTGATCATGGCGACAATCCTTGGCATGGCCATCGGCGGCTGGATCTCAGGCTGGATCTATGACCTGACCGGCAGCTATCACATGGCCTTTATCAACGGGATCGCGTGGAATTTCCTCAATATCGGGATCATGGTGCTGATCCTGACACGCTCGCGCCGTGCCATGCGGCTGGCGGCGGCTTAATCCAAATTCGGATCAGAGGCCGGCGATGCCGCCCAGATGCGCCTCGCCACGCTTGCGCGCCAGTGCGATCTGTTTTTGCCGCTCGCGGAACCGCGTCTTGTCCTCGTCGCTGGTCTCGTCCGCGCAGTGATGGCAGGCAACGCCTTCCTCGAATGCGGGATGGCTGCGGTCTTCGGGCAGGATCGGGCGGCGGCAGGCATGGCACAGCAGGTGCGGGCCTTCCTTAAGCCCGTGGCCGACAGACACACGCCGATCGAAAACAAAACACTCACCCTGCCATGTGCTGTCTTTTGCTGGCACATCTTCGAGATATTTCAGGATGCCACCTTTAAGGTGATACACATCATCGACACCCTGCCCCAACAGGTAGTTGGTACTTTTCTCGCAGCGGATGCCACCGGTACAGAACATGGCGATGCGCTTGTTGTGAAAGCGGTGCTTGTTCGCCTCCCACCATGCGGGGAAATCGCGGAAACTGGCGGTTTCGGGATCGACCGCGCCCTGAAACGTCCCGATCGCCACTTCGTAGTCGTTGCGCGTGTCGATCACTGCAACATCGGGGCTAGTGATCAGATCGTTCCATGCAGCAGGCTCGACATAATGACCGACTCGCGCCTTGGGGTCCACATCGGGCTGTCCCATCGTCACGATCTCGCGCTTGAGGCGGACTTTCATTCGTGCAAAGGGCGGCTTGGTCGCAGTACTTTCTTTCCACTCCAGATCCGCGCACCCCGGAAGGGCCCGGATATGCGCGAGCACTATATCAATCGCGTCACGATGGCCCGCAATCGTTCCGTTGATCCCCTCGCGCGCCAGCAACAGCGTGCCTGTAACGCCCTGCGCGCAGCACAGTTGCGCCAGCGCGGGCTTGATCGCGGCGGGGTCTTCAAAGCGGGTAAAGTGGTAGAGTGCGGCAATGGTGAACATGGGGCGCGATGTAATCCCGGAAACGGCGCCGCGCAAGGCGTTCCGCTGCATGGCATTGACGCATATGCCCCAGCAGCTTACCCCTGTTCCGGCAAAGACGGAGACAACATATGTCCGATACCGACCACGCCCTGCTGGTGATCGACGTGCAAAACGATTTCTGCCCCGGCGGTGCGCTGGCCGTGCAGGACGGCGACCTGATCGTCCCCGGTATCAACGCGCTGATGCACGAGGTTGCTTGCGTGATCCTGACACAGGACTGGCACCCTGCCGATCATGCGTCATTCGCATCGGAACATCCCGGAGCGGCGGCCTATGACATGGTGGATATGCCTTACGGCCCGCAGGTCCTTTGGCCCGATCACTGTATCAAGGGCAGTCAAGGCGCGGCCTTCCATCGCGATCTGCAAATTGATTCCGCCGATCTGATTATCCGCAAGGGATTCCGCCGTGCAATCGACAGCTATTCGGCATTTTTCGAGAATGACCAGACCACCCCGACAGGGCTGAAGGGTTACCTGAACACACGTGGAATCAAACGGTTGACGCTTGTGGGCCTTGCCACCGATTTCTGCGTCGCCTTTTCCGCAATGGACGCGGCGCGGCTTGGCTTTGACGTGACCGTACGGCTGGACCTGTGCCGCGCCATTGATCTGAACGGCTCGCTTGCCAATGCCACAGATGCGATGCGCGCAGCGGGTGTGACGCTCGGCTAAGGCGGCTTGCACCCTGCCCCGGCCTTTGCTTTAACCGCAAGGCATAGGAACGGAGCCACCCCATGGTCGATATCGCCACCCGCGTCTGGAATCACCGCTGGAAGATCGACCCGATCGTGCGGTCCCTGATCGACACGGATTTCTACAAGCTGCTGATGTGCCAGTCGGTGTTCCGCAATAAACCGGATACGCAGGTCACCTTCAGCCTGATCAACCGATCGTCCCATGTGCCCCTTGCCAAGCTGATTGACGAGGGCGAGCTGCGCGAGCAACTGGATCACATCCGCTCGCTGTCACTGACACGCGGCGAAAGCACCTATCTGCGCGGGAATACCTTTTATGGCAAGCGCCAGATGTTCCGGCCCGATTTCATGGAATGGTTCGAAGCGTTGCGCCTGCCGCCCTATCATCTTGAGCGCAAGGGCGATCAATACGAGCTGACATTCGAGGGAAGCTGGCCCGAGGTGATGATGTGGGAAATTCCCGCCCTCGCCGTGCTGATGGAGTTGCGCGGGCGTGCGGTGCTGAACACGATGGGCCGGTTAGAGTTGCAGGTACTCTATGCCCGCGCGATGACCAAGCTGTGGGAGAAGGTCGAAGCGCTGCGCGCCGTCGACGGGCTGCGCCTTGCCGATTTCGGGACAAGGCGGCGGCATTCCTATCTGTGGCAAGATCGCTGTGTGCAGGCCCTGATCGAAGGGTTGGGCGAGAAATTCGTCGGCACCTCGAACTGCCATATTGCCATGAAGCGCGACATCGAGGCGATCGGCACCAACGCGCATGAACTGCCAATGGTCTATGCCGCGCTGGCCGAGGATGACACAGCGTTGCGCGATGCGCCCTACCGTGTTCTGGCTGACTGGCACGAGGAACATGACGGCAATCTGCGCATTATCCTTCCCGATACTTTCGGCACCAAAGGCTTCCTTGACCATGCCCCCGACTGGCTCGCGGGATGGACCGGTATCCGCATCGATAGCGGTGATCCTGCGACTGGGGCCGAGGTCGCCATTGATTGGTGGAAAAGCCGTGGCGAAGACCCGCGCCAGAAACTGGTGATCTTCTCGGACGGGCTGGACGTGGCCAAGATCGCCGAGTTGCAAAAACAGTTCGCAGGCCGCGTGCGCCCGTCTTTCGGCTGGGGCACGCTTCTGACCAACGATTTTCGCGGGCTGGTAGCAGGAGACGCACTCGCCCCTTTCAGCCTTGTCTGCAAGGCAGTGTCGGCCAACGGGCGGCCCACGGTCAAGTTGTCAGACAACCCCAACAAGGCGATGGGTCCGGCGGACGAGATTGACCGGTACAAGCGCGTCTTTGGCGTCGGCGAGCAGCAGGCGATGGATGTCGTGGTCTGATCGCAGCGTTCAGGCCGGTCTTAGGGGGCGGCGGCGATCACCTCGATCTCGACTTTGAATTCGGGACGCGTGAAGCCTGACACGATCAGCAAGGTCGATGTGGGCAGGCGCGTCGCATCCGCCAGAAATTCATCCCGTGCACGCATGTAACCCGCCATATGCGCGCGGTCGGTGACATAGGCCACAAGATGCATCACATCGAGTGGACCCATGCCAGCCTCGGCCAATATGGCGGTGATGTTGCCAAAACAGATCCGCGCCTGATCATAGGCATCGTCCGGCACGGAACCATCTGCCGCTAACCCCAACTGGCCAGAGGTGCGCGCGATACGCCAGCCGGGTTGTAGTTCGACCCCGTGGGCATAACGGGCAAAGGGCGGGGCAATGCTGGCGGGGGCAAGCTGGCGCATGGCAGAACCTGTCAGGCTATGGGTTTCGGTCCGATCCTAGCCAGCCACAACGCGTCCCTGCAAGGCCCAAGCACGCCCGGCCTTACGGATCGCAAGGCCTTGGCATTGGCTGCACAAAGGGCAGGCAGCCCGATCACAGATCAATCACAATCACCCCGTCTTTTTCCGCAGCACGGCTTTGACACAGAATAATCGCACCCGCGCGCTGCGCCTTGGACAGCACGAAATCGCGATGCTCGACCGCGCCCGATACCAGCCCGCATTTGCACACGCCGCAGATCCCGTCGGAACATTTCACATCTAAAGCAATACCCGCCTCGGCCAGCACATCTGTAGCACTCCGATCCGCTGGCACCGGCAATTCACGCCCCGACCGTGCAAGCCGAAGGGTGAAGGGCTGGTTCACGTAGTCGGGCACCTCTGGCACCGCAAAATACTCCAGATGCCGTGCATCCTCGGGATAGCCCTGCCGCTCTGCTGCGGCAATCACAGCATCCATGTAGCGCACAGGCCCGCAGGTATAAACATGCCAGCCGGTGCGGTGGCCACTCAGCACCAGATCCAGATCGGCGCGGCTCCCTTCATCCGAAAAATGCAGATGCACGCGATCAGACCACGGCATTGCGATCAGATCATCCAGATAGCCGGCCGTTTTGCGGCTGGCGCAAGAGTAATGGAGCGCAAAGTCGCGCCCCAACGCATGCAGGCGGTGTGCAAAGGCGATCATCGGCGTGATCCCGATTCCACCACCCATCAACATGGTCTTGCCTGAATCCTCGACCAGTTCGAAATGGTTGATCGGCTTCGAAATAAAAACCCGCCGGCCTTGGGTGAAAATTCGGTGCATCAGTTTTGATCCGCCGCGCCCGCCATCCTCGCGCAGGACACCGATCTGATATTTCGAGCGGTCCGCCGGATCACCGGACATCGAATATTGCCGCAGATATTCCGGGGCGACGACGATATCCAGATGCGCCCCTGCGGTCCATTCCGGCAAATCACTGCCATCTGGCCGCCTGAACTCATAGCGGGTGACATCAGGCGTCATCCGGTCGACCTTTGACACAGTGACCGCAATGACCGGGGCATCCTGTGGAACCCTGTAGCGGTGCACATGGCTGTCATCACCCTGCGCCAGCCTTGTCTTGTGCTCCTCGGCCGATACCATGGCCTGATAGGCCGCGATCCCGGCCTCGCGGTCCATCAGATCCGGATAGGGCCACGGATGCGGGGCCAGAGGTGCAGGATAGACTGCCAAGGTCTGATCCGCGTAGCGCAGCACAAGATCCTTTTGCAGATCGCGGCGGTTCACCGGATGCCGTGTCGGGCGATAACCGCCATCCTCTTCGATCTCCAGATCCCACCACCATGTCTTGACGGGGTTCAGCCCGCCTTTCCCCAGCACGTCGTCCAGCCGCGCCAAGGCAGGGGCCGCAGCGGGCAGTTTCATTGCCGCCCAGCGGAATGGCTTTTCGGCAAACAACCCTTCAAGGTTCCAGGGGCAGGTTTTCATGCAGCGTCCGCACATCGCCCCGCCGGGTGTGGTGATCCGGTATGTCGCGCATTTCTGGCTGTCGGATTTCCAGATCTCGTAGCCGTTGAACATCAGCTTTGGTCCGGCGGTGATTGCGCCAGACGGGCATTCGCGCGCGCATTTGTTGCAGGATTCGCAAAATCGCTGCAATCCAAAGTCGATCGGGCGATCATACGCCATCGGCAGATCGGTTGTCACAACTCCCGATTTCAAACGCGGGCCAAGGAAGGGATTGAGGATCACCTCACCAATCCGGCTGACCTCGCCCAGCCCTGACAGCAGCAGCAAGGGGGGCTGCAACACCTCGCCATCCATCACGCTATGCGCCTTGGCCTTGTACCCCAGATTGCGGATCTGCTGCGCGATCACGCCCCCCAAAAGCGAAAACCGCAGATAGGCGCGCATGGATTGCGCGACGCTGATCCAGTCGTCGCCACTGGCGCCTTCCATCGTCTCGAACCCCTGATCAATGATCATGCTGATCGCCTGATCATGGGGTGGGTCGATAGGTGCGCCCGTTGCGTCATGCGAATACCACGCCCAGTCAGGGCAACGCGAAATACCGACAGCATCGACACCCAGAAAATAAGCCGACGCCTTCACCAGATCGGCAGCATCCTGCGGATCAAGTCTGTGCTGTTGTGCGGCGGGAACTCCGTCTTGCAACAGTACGAACGCCCCCAACACCCTCCGTTGAGCGGAACTCGGGGCGGATTTGCGGACATAGTGCCCGCCCGTGGCCCCTTTCTGCGCGGCCTTGCCCATATCGCCGAACTGCGCGCGGGCAAACAGATCGGCACGTTTGGGCACGCGGGCGACCCTTGGTTCGTCGATATAGGTGGTTGGGCTGTCCACACGTTTCAACGACTCAAACGGATGCGACCCCATCGCATAGTCGCGTTTGCGGTAAGGATCGCGGTTCAACGCGGATTTGGCAAAGCCCTTGCCCAGCCACCATGCGGGGCCTTGCGTGCGAAACCACGGCTGCTGCGCCATCGGGGCCAGCGGGCGGTCATGGGCCAGCGCCATCGTGGTGGTCACTGCCGCCAGACCAAAGCGGGTGCCAAGCCATGGGGCAACCAGCGCGCCATCCTCGACCGTGGCCAGCCCCGCGGAAACGGCAAGCCGGTGCAGGTCCACATCGGTCGTGGTGCCGGTATGGGCGCAGGCATCAAACCCCAAAAGCCGGATATAGTTCGCCAGCACCACCGCCGTTTCCGCGCCACGCAAGCAAGCGCGATGCGCCTGCGCATCCATGATCCATTCCGCGCCCGGCTCTGCGTTCTTTGGATCGCGATGATGCTCATAGAGAAACACCAGCGCCGTGTGATGCCCGGCGATGCCACGGGGCGGCGCTTCCATCGATTCTTTCAGATCGGCCATGATCATGTCGATGCCCGAGGCCAGCGTCTTGGTCTGGCGGGTTTTCAGGTCATGGGCCAAACGGTCGATATCGGTATTGCGCCGCGGTGCGCCGAGCAATGCATCCCCGGTGACAGGTCCAATCCCAACCATCGACGCATCCGAGAAATAACCAAAAGCTTTCAGATGGTTGGCGCGTTCAACCTTATCTTCTGGGATCACGGCTGTGGCACGGTTTACCAGTCCGTCGCGGATCGCGTCCAGCATTGCCTGATAGTCGCCCATCGCGTTGATGATGCTTTGCGGCATGTCGGGGCGGCTAAACGCCAGTGCACCCATAGGTGGCACGGCAGAGTGCCCGGACAGGTCGTCGCGCCGCGTCAACCGCTCCAGCGGATAGGGGCCCAGATGCACGGGCCTGTCACGATCCGAGAAAAAACGCAGACCCATCAGACCCTCCTCCTGTTTATCCGTTCGCCGCAGTCAAGTCGAAGGCGGCTGGGGTGTAAAGGGTGCAAGCGAACAGTCGTCCACGAGATTGTGTATCGCTAAATGCTGATGAAGCTGTCGCGCCCTGCGTTTGTCGCCCTATAAAGGAGGAACTAGCGTCCACCATCAGTAGAAAGACCCGTTATGTTCAGCAGACTGACCGCCACCGCCGCCCTTCTTGTCGGGCTTGGAATGCCCGCCCATGCCGACACAGACCCCAAGGATTGGGATGCTGTGCTGGAGCAGGCCCGAGGGCAGACCGTGTACTGGAACGCATGGGGCGGTGACCCGCGCACCAACGACTATATCGCATGGGCAGGCCAGCAAGTGCAGGAACAGTTCGGCGTGACGCTTGAGCATGTGAAGCTTTCGGATACCGCCACCGCCGTCAGCACTGTTATCAGCGAAAAGGCGGCAGGTCAGGCCGATGGCGGCTCCATCGATCTGATCTGGATCAATGGTGCCAATTTTGCATCCATGAAGGAAAACAACCTTCTTTTCGGGCCGTGGTCCGAGGATATCCCGAATTGGGCGCTGCTTGATCCGGAAGAGAACCCTGCCTTGACCGAGGATTTCACCGTGCCGGTTGACGGGCTAGAAGCCCCGTGGAGCATGGCCCGCGTGGTCTTTTACTATGACAGCGCCCGCGTGAGCGAACCGCCGGAAACGATGCTGGACTTTCTGGACTGGACGCAAGCCAATCCAGGCCGCTTCACCTATCCCCAGCCACCCGATTTTCTGGGCACCACGTTTCTGAAACAGGCCCTGATGGAACTGGTCAGCAACCGCAACCCGCTTTACGCCCCTGTGTCGGAAGGCAATTATGACGCCGTCACCGCCCCTTTGTGGGAATATATCGAGGCACTGACCCCCGGCCTCTGGCGGCAGGGTCAGGCCTATCCGCAAAACGGACCGGCGCAACGCCAGTTGATGGCCGACAGCGAGATCGACATCGCGATTTCCTTCAGCCCCGGCGAAGCATCTGCTGCGATCGCCAACGCCGAATTACCTGACACAGTGCGCAGCATGGTGCTGCAAGGCGGCACGATCGGCAACGCAAGTTTCCTCGCAATCCCGTTCAATGCCAATGCCAAGGCGGGGGCTATGGTTGTAGCCAATTATCTGATGTCGGTGGACGCACAACTGCACAAGCAGGATGCGACCGTCATGGGCACGCCCACGGTGCTGTCGATGGGCAAGCTGACGCCAGAAGATGCCGCGCGTTTTGCGGCCCTTGATCTGGGCATTGCCACCCTGTCGCCCGCCGATCTTGGCCCCGCTCTGCCCGAGCCGCATCCAAGTTGGATGGAGCTTATTTCCGCCGACTGGGAAGCGCGCTTCGGCGTCGCCCGCTAAGGTTTGACGGTGTCGGTTGTCTGACTTGCCCCTGAACCGGACAACGCCAGACCGGCACTTTCGGCTGTCATTGTTGCCGCTGGCCCCGTTGCTGACCGTGGCAATCCTGCTGCTGCCGGTCGGTGCAGGGCTGGCAGGGGTTCTTGCCCCTGCTTTCGGCTGGTTCCCGGCGCTTGGTGGCACGTCGCTGACACTGGAACCCTGGCATAAGCTGTTCGCATGGCCGGGCCTGTCCGGTGCGCTTTGGCTGAGCATTATGACAGGGCTGGGTGCCACACTGGTTTCGCTGGTCATGACCGTGCTGATTTGCGCCGCATGGCAAGGCACACGGTCATTCGCAGTGGTCGAGCGTGCCTTATCGCCCCTTCTGTCAGTTCCGCACGCGGCGGCTGCTTTCGGGCTGGCTTTTCTAATCGCACCGTCGGGTTGGATTGCGCGGGCGCTGTCGCCATGGCTGACCGGATGGGACCAGCCGCCCGACCTTCTGATCACCCAAGACCCAAACGGATTTGCCCTGATGGCGGGGCTTGTGGTCAAGGAAGTGCCGTTTCTTCTGTTGATGACCCTTGCCGCGTTGGGGCAGGTTCCTGCGCGCCGCTCGGTGCTTTTGTCGCAGACCATGGGCTACGGGCGCATGGCAGGCTGGATACTGACCGTGTTCCCGCGTCTTTATCCGCAGATCCGGCTGCCGGTTTACGCAGTGCTCGCCTATTCCTGTTCCGTGATTGACGTGGCAATGATCCTTGGGCCGACCCGCCCGTCGACCTTGTCGGTGCAGGTGCTGCAATGGTTGTCCAGTCCTGACCTGTCACTACGCTTTCCAGCGGCAGCAGGTGCTCTGCTGCAACTCGGGCTGGTGCTGGGGTTGCTGCTTGTCTGGCGGATAGGCGAGCATGCGATGGCACGGGCGGGTTGCGCCTGCATCCGCATGGGGCAACGGATGGCCAATGACGGCCTGATGCGCGCCCTTTCGATGGGGATGGCCTTGATCGCTGTGCTGGCCGTGGGTCTGGGTATCCTTGGGCTGGCCGTTTGGTCCTTTGCGGGCTTCTGGAGCTTTCCGAACCTGTTGCCCGACCAGTTTACCCTGCGCAACTGGATGCGCCAGTCAGGCGGGCTATCGCGGATCGCGCTCCAAACAGCGGTGATCGGCGCAACTGCTACTTTCATCAGTCTGGTCCTGACCATTGCCTGTCTTGAGGCAGAGGCCCGTCACGGTTTGCGCCAGACAAGGCGCGCATTGTGGTTGTTGTATCTGCCGCTGCTGGTTCCGCAGGCGACATTTCTGATCGGTTTGCAGACGCTGGCCATCGGCACCGGGCTGACCGGAATGCAAAGCGCCGTGATCGCGGCCCATGTGATCTTTGTGTTGCCTTACGTGTTTTTGTCGCTGTCCGATCCGTGGCGGGCCTGGGACGCACGGCAAGGATTGGTTGCCGCCAGTCTGGGCGCAGGCGCAAACCGCATCCTGTGGCGGGTGCGTCTGCCGATGTTGCTTCGCCCGGTACTGACCGCAGCAGCAGTTGGTTTTGCCGTGTCGGTAGGACAGTATCTGCCGACGCTGCTGATCGGGATGGGCCGCGTCAGCACCCTGACGACCGAGGCTGTGGCCCTGTCATCGGGCGGTGACAGACGGTTGATCGGGGTTTATGCGCTGTCGCAGACGGTGATGCCGTTCATCGGCTTTGCGCTTGCGCTGGGCTTGCCCGCGCTGATCTGGCGCAACCGCCGCGGCGTTCTGGACAAGGGATAGGCACAATGACGATCGGGCTGGAACTGGATCATCTGACAATCACATTGGACGGGCGTCGCCTTGTCGATCTGCATGAAACCGTGATGCCCGGCGAGGTTCTGAGCGTGATGGGCCCTTCTGGGTCGGGCAAATCCACGCTGCTGTCGGTGTTGATCGGCCAGCCTGATCCGGGTTTCAAAGTCGGCGGGCGCGTGGTGTTACAGGGCCGCACGTTGACAGGGATTGGCCCGAAGGATCGCCAGATCGGGCTGCTGTTTCAGGACGACCTGCTGTTTCCGCACCTGTCCGTTGGCGAAAATCTGGCCTTTGCCCTGCCATCTGCCGTCAAAGGACGCGCCACGCGTCAGGCGCGGATCGCCGCCGCGCTGGAGGCTGCCGATCTGGAAGGCTTTGCAGACCGCGATCCTGCGACCTTGTCAGGTGGACAACGTGCACGCGTGGCGCTGATGCGCTGCCTGCTGAGCGCACCTCGCGCCTTACTGTTGGACGAGCCTTTTTCAAGGCTCGATGCCGACCTGCGCCGACAGATGCGGGATTTCGTGTTTTCACGGGTGCGTGCCGAAGGGATTCCCGCGATCCTCGTGAGCCATGATCTGGAAGATGCACTTGCTGCAGGCGGCAAGGTGATCTCGCCGCTGGGAGAGCTCAGGCAGACCGCGCGGTCTGCCTGAGCTGTCAGCTCAATCGTTCCACACCTAGCCTAGTTTTACGCGTTCCACGCACGGTCGCCCGCCGCATCCTTGACGCGGGTGGGCAGGCCGATCTGGTCGAGTAGGGTCAGGAACGGCTTGGGGTCCAGTTCTTCGACATTGACCATAGTGCCTGTGTCCCATTCCCCGCTGGCGATCAGCATCGCTGCGGCCACTGGTGGCACACCTGCGGTATAGGAAATGCCCTGACTGCCGACCTCGTTATAGGCATCCTTGTGATCGGCGACATTGTAGACGAACACTTCGACGGGATTGCCGTCCTTCACGCCTTTGACCAGATCGCCAATGCAGGTCTTGCCGGTATAGTCAGGCGCAAGGCTTGACGGATCGGGAAGCACGGCCTTGACGACTTTGAGGGGAATCACCTCAAGCCCTTCGGCGGTTTTGACGGGCTGTTCGGACAAAAGGCCAAGGTTTTTAAGCACGGTGAACACGTTGATATAGTGATCGCCAAAGCCCATCCAGAAGCGGACATCGGCGTCGGGATAGTTGGCGGCCAGCGAGTGCACCTCGTCATGACCGGTCATATAAGCCTTTTGCTTGCCGACAACCGGCAGATCCCATTCCTTGCCCACCTCGAACATGGTGTTGGTCTGCCACACGCCCTTCTGCCAGCTATAGACCGTGCCGGTAAATTCGCGGAAGTTGATTTCCGGATCGAAATTTGTCGAGAACCAGCGCCCGTGCGAGCCTGCATTGATATCGACAATGTCGATGGAGGTGACAGTGTCCATATACTGATCCGCTGCCAGCCGTGCATAGGCATTGACCACGCCCGGATCGAAACCGATGCCGAGGATGGCGGTGACGCCTGCTTCGGCGCAAGCTTCGCGGCGCTTCCATTCGTAATTTCCATACCACGGCGGGGTTTCGCAAATCTTGGCGGGATCTTCGTGGATCGCCGTGTCCATATAGGCGGCACCCGTTTCGATGCAGGCTTGCAGCACTGTCATGTTCACGAACGGCGAGCCCACGTTGATCACGATCTGGCAACCGGTGTCACGGATCAGTTGCGCGACTGCCTTACTGTCCATCGCATCCAGCGCATGGGCTTTGAACACGCCCGGCTGCTTCATCGAGGATTTTTCATCTACGCTGTCAAGGATCGCCTGACATTTCGCGACAGTCCGGCTGGCGATGTGCAGATCGCCCAGCACGTCGTTGTTCTGTGCCGCCTTATGCGCCACGACTTGCGCCACGCCACCGGCACCGATGATCAGAACATTGCGTTTCATGGTGTCACCAGACCTCCTTGAATTTGAACCTTTAGGGGGGTGATCACGACAAGGCTGCCGCGAAGTCTTCATAGCCGAAGTCGCGCACAAGGCGCTCGGTTCCGTCCAGCTCGCGGATTGCGATGGCGGGCATCTTCACGCCGTTGAACCAGTTTTTCTTGACCATCGTATAGCCTGCAGCGTCTTGCATGCTGATCCGGTCGCCAGGTTTCAACGCCTGCGGAAAGCGGAATTCGCCGAATATGTCACCCGCCAGACAGGACTTGCCGCAGATCATCCATTCTTCCGGCCCCTCGTTGGGGGTCATTTTCGCACTTTCGCGGTAGATGATCAGATCCAGCATATGCGCCTCGATCGAGCCGTCGACGATCGCGAGGTTCTTGCCGTTGTACAACGTATCCAGCACAGTCAGTTCGAGGGTGGTGGAATTGGTGATCGCCGCCTCGCCGGGTTCAAGATAGACCTGTACCTCATTCTGGCCTGCAAAGCGTTTCAGACGCTCGGACAGACGATCCAGCGGATAGTCCTTGCCCGTAAAATGGATGCCACCGCCCAGCGAAATCCACTCCATCTTGCGGATCAGATGGCCAAAACGCTGCTCGATAGAGCCCAGCATCGCATCAAAGCGGTCGAAATCGTCATTCTCGCAGTTGTTGTGGAACATGAAGCCGCTGATCTGGTCCAGCACAGGTTCGATAACGGCGGGGTCATATTCACCCAAACGGCTGAAAGGGCGCGCAGGGTCTGCCAGATCGAAGGTCGAGGTAGAGACACCGGGATTGACGCGCAGACCGCGGGTGTGACCACGGCTTACCGCCTCGAAACGGTTAAGCTGTCCGGCGGTGTTGAAAATCACCTTGTCGGAATTGGCCAGAACCTCGTCAATCTCGTGATCGGCCCAAGCGACGGAATAGGCGTGGGTTTCGCCGGGAAACTTCTCGCGGCCCAGCTTCACCTCGAACAGCGAGCTGGAGGTCGTGCCGTCCATATACTCGGACATCATGTCGAAGACCGACCATGTGGCAAAGCATTTGAGCGCCAGCAAAGCCTTGGCACCCGACGTCTCGCGCAAATAAGCGATCTTTTCGAGATTTGGCAGCAAATGCGCCTTGTCGATCAGGTAGTAAGGCGTGTGCAGCATCCTGACTTCCCCCGTTGAGCGCCCGCAATCCGCGCGGGGCAGGTCCAAACCGAAAACGGGTGGATAGGGCCAAATCCAGCAGGCATCAAGTAAAAATCTGATGACAACGTGGTTTCAGCCTACCTGCAATCACTCCTCGCCTTCCACCTTGCCGCGCATTGCCTTGACCTCGCCACGCACTTTCTTGGCCTTGATGCGGCGTTTGACCGACCCGAAAGTGGGCTTGGTCGCCACGCGCCGTTTAGGGGCTACCAGTGCTGCCCGAATCAGATCCGCAAGCCTGTCGCGCGCAATCTCGCGGTTGCGGACCTGACTACGGGTCTCATCGACTTGCAGGACCAGTGCGCCCTCTTTGGTCCAGCGGCGTCCGGCCAAGCGGCGCAGCCGTGTCTTGACGGGTGCGGGCAGATTAGGCGAGCGTTCCGCCTCGAACCGCAACTCCACAGCCGAGGACACTTTGTTGACGTTCTGCCCGCCCGGTCCACTGGCGCGGATGAACTGTTCTGTCAGCTCCCAATCCTCGATCGTGATGTCGTCGTTGATCCGCAGCATAGGCCAATCCAGAAATATCGCTCAACAGACCATAGCCTGATGTGACCGGAAACAAAAAGGGCCGCCTGCTATAGGCGACCCTCTGAGATTTGCGGAGGTGGGGCCGGTTAGGCTCTCACCAATTCAGGTTTAGCAAGCCCGAGGGCTGCCTCAGGACTGCGCCCCCTGAACTGTTCCGACACCTCTCTCCAATATCCCGTTAGACACTAGAGCACCTCCTTTCAATTGTTTCACCTGAACTCAGGTTGCCACAAATTCAGCAGATGTCAAAAACAAAATCATGTGGTGCGAGGGGTAAGTGCACCCACGATGATGCGGAAGGGCACCAGTGCCACTAAAGCGAGCGAAAGTTTGACCATCCAGTCGGCCACAGCCAGCGACACCCACAGCGGGGCCATCGGGCCCACCCCCAGAAGGGGCAGAATCTCGCCTGCCCATGAAACATCATTGGCGGGCTCGACAAAGCTGAGGCTGGCAGAAAAGGCGATGGTGAAGAACAAAGCGGTATCGACAGATGACCCCACAAGCGTGGACGCCAAGGGGGCGCGCCACCAACGACCTGCGCGCAAACGGTCAAAGATTGCGACGTCCAGAAGCTGTGCTGTCAGGAATGCCAGACCCGAACCGATGGCGATACGCATCGTCACCAGCGGACCATATTCGCCGATGATCTGCGTGCCGATCAGCGAGCAGATAACGCCCACGACAAAGCCTGCCAACACAACGCGGCGCGCAGGTCCGACGCCGTAGACGCGGTTCATCACATCGGTGACCAGAAAGGCCAAGGGATAGGTGAATGCCCCCCATGTCAGCCATTGGCCGAACAGGAATTGGACAAGTATATTCGAGGCCACGACAATGGCGGCCATGGCAAGAATGCCGGGAAGATGGGTGCGGTTCATGTTTGTGCCCGTTTTGACAAGGTTGCGGCGACTTGGCCCCGATGGAGGGCGGATGAGGTCTAAGGCTGCCGTTTACGCCTAGTCCGACGCACTGGCAAGAGGCGGATTGACCATGTATTCAACGATCTCGGTGCGCTGGAAGAACATGAAATTGTCATCCGAGACCATCGTGATCCGCGTCTGGCCCTGATCATCCTGCCAGACCGAAATGCCTTCCAGATTGTCATGCTGGCGCGTGCGGGTCTGGATCAACAGCTCCTCTGCATTCACTGTATCCCCTGACACATCGAATCGCCGCACCCGTGTCCGGAATCCCGGACCGGTCAATGCCCGCTCCAGCAAATAGAGCCATCCGTCAGAGCCGAAATCCGCACCTACTGGCAAAAACGCCTCGCTGCGGGGCAGATGGAAAGGAATATCCCAGCTTTGCCCGTCATAGCGGTAAACCGGAAAAGGCCGATCCAATGCGCCAGAACGTTCAGGCAGGGTGAACAGATGCCCGCGCGCGTCAATTGCCAATGCTTCGAGGGACGAGTTCAATTGCATCGCCGCAAAATCCGGATGGCCCACGATCCTTTCTGCAGGATCTTGTGCGTTGGGGTAGAACCGCACCCGGTGATTGCCTTCGAACGAAACAAAGAACCCGCCTTCGGGAGCAATCGCCAATCCCTCGGAATCCGAAGCGCGCCCCGATAGCGGTGCGCCCGCGATGTCGCGCAACCTGACCAGATCGCCAGAGGTCACGGCGGTGATGTGCCCTGCCCCGTCGCGGACAAATTGGCCCACGATCACATGACCTTTGTCGGTCAGTGCCTTGAAGCGCGTGCCGCCATCCAGAACCTCGATGGCCGAAAACCCGTCAAAGTCAGGATCGTCCTTCACCCACCGAAAACTGTCCAGATAGGTCGCAACGTCCGGCTGGCCTGCGTCACTTCCGAACCCAAAGCCAAATCCCAGCGCTGCGACCGCCCCTAGCGCGAGCGCAAGACGGCGGCGCATTGATCAGGCAGATCGGCAAGAGTCAGGTCACGCCGTGGCTGCGGCTTGGGGGCATTCGGGTCACGCGGCGCAGGGGGCGGTGGGTTCAGGATATTGTTGACCCATCCCTGCGCCTCGTCACATCCATCACCAGCGGGCGGCACATCTTGATCCAGACAGCCGCGCGCCCCGGGCGGACAGGTCAGCCGCACATGGAAATGATAGTGATGGCCATACCAAGGCCGGATCTTTCGCAGATAGTCACGGTTGCCCGCCTCATCTTTGCACATCTGCACCTTGGCACCCGGAAATACGAAAATCCGCGCCACGCGGGGGTCAGACGCAGCAGCCTTGATGACCTCATGATGCTGGCGCGACCAGCTGGAATTGACATAAGCACCCTCGGCCCGCCGCAACGAGATCGACGAGATATTCTCGCGCTCGTTCCGCGTCAGGTTCAACCTTGCAGGGGGCAGCATCCAGATGTCGGCGTCCAGCCCGATCTGGTGGCTGGCATGTCCCGTCAGCATAGGCCCGCCCCGTGGCTGGCTGATATCGCCAATATACAATCCCTGCCATCCCGGCAGGCGCGCGGCAAATCCGGACAGGTCCTGCAAGAAACCGATGGTTTCGGGATGCCCCCAGTTGCGGTTACGCGACAGGCGCATCGCTTGCCATGTCGGTCCTGTTTCGGGCAGTTGAACCGCCCCCGCGATACAGCCTTTGGAATAGCCGCCAAATGGTGCGGGTTGCGCTGACGCAGGCCCCTTCTGGGCGCCGAATAACTGCTTTGCAGCTTGGGCCTGCACCTCGCCGGACAGTGCGGCACTCAACAGGACGGCAAGCGTCAGGACGAAACGGCGCGCTCGGACCATAGCTTGGCATCTCCCTCTGGTTTCACCCAACTTAGCAAGAACAGCCCCAAAAGGAAAAGCACGATCAGCGGTGTCACGCCAAGCTGCTGGCTTTGTGTCACCACCGTCATGACGCCGATGGACAAGGGCGCAATAAAGGACGTCGCCTTGCCCGCCAGCGCGTAAAGACCGAATGCCTCGGTCATGCGCGCAGGATTGGCTTGGCGCACCATCATCGTGCGGCTTGCGGCCTGAATGACGCCACCCGCCGCCCCGATCAGCGCGCCAAGGATGTAGAAGGTGATATCAGGCAGTTTCGATGTCGCCTCGACGGGAATCCCGTAAACGCTATCACGCGAGACAAATACGATCGAGATGGCCACGAAGGTCAGCACCAGTATGCAGACACGGATCACCCGTTTCGGGCCAAAACGGTCGTCGGCCATACCACCGACCCAGGCAAAGATCGTCCCTGAAATGATCGCTACAATGCCGAAGACGCCCGTATCCACCACGGACCATTCCAGAACGCCTGCTGCATAGATGCCGCCGAATACATACATCCCGTTCAGCGCATCACGGTAGAACATGGACGAGGCGAGATAGGCAAAAAGCGATGGCGTCTGCGGCAAGGCCCGCACGGTTCCGACAACCTCGCGCAGGGCACGCCCGACGGCACCTTTCACGGCACGCGCGGGCTTGGGATCGCGCACCCACAAAAAGAACGGGATCATGAACACCATATACCAGATCGCTGTCAGCGGGCCCACGGCGCGAGTGCCTTCGCGCTGTTCCGGATCAAGGCCGAGGATCGGATCAAGCCCGATAAAGGTTTTGCCCGTGACGGGGCTTTCGGCCAAAAATGCCAGCATGATGATCAGCGTAACCATCCCGCCCAAATAGCCAAAGGCCCAGCCATTACCCGAGATGCGCCCGATCTGCGATTTGGTGCCCAGATCCGGTAGCATCGAATTGGTAAAAATCGTGGCAAACTCCATCCCGATCATACCAATCGCAAAAAATACTAGCGTCAGCACCAGATTGAAGCTGCCCGGTGCGGCCCACCACAACCCGAAAGAGCCGATCACATACAGGATCGAAAACAGCCAGATCCAGCGCAGCCTGTTGCCCGAAGTATCGGCAAGCGCCCCCAGAATAGGGGCGAGCATCGCGATGATGAAACCGGCGGCCCCGATTCCGAAACCCCAAGCGGACTGCGCGGCAGTACCGTCGCCCATCAACTCTTTGACATAGGGGGCGAAGATAAAGGTAATCAGCAAGGTGTTATAAGGCTGGCTGGCCCAGTCGAAAAAGAACCAGCCCCAGATACGCCGACGCATGGAAATCGCAATCATACTGTCCCCCGGATCGACCCGACACGCGGGACCACACGCCGGATATGACAGCCAAATTACGACAGGAGCAAGTCAATCATCGTTGAATTGCATACCTATGCACTAGGCAGATCCTGCATCGGCGGCCATGGACGCAGATCCTCGGCCCTGACCCAGGCGGCGATCCAGTCCGGCATCGCCGGTGAGGTTGCATTCCCTCTTATCGCGACAGCAACCTTTTGCGGCGCAACGATCCCACCCGCATCGGTCAAAGCTGCGCGATAGACGATGTGATTGGCGCAGTCGCCGTTTTTCTTCCACATCGATTGCTCGAGATAGATGAACCGCGCGTCCCAGCACAGGGCACGGGACCGCATCTCGATCACCTCGAACATGCGGATGCGGCGACGATACCGCACGCAGGCACCTGCCATGGTCAACCCCCAGCCATTGGCCTTCATCGCCCCCAGCAGTCCCGCGCGCTTGGCCAAAGGCAACCGACCCAGATCGTAGAGGGTCAGCGTGCGGCCATTGTTCAGCTCCATCCACAGGTCGATATCCCATGGCAGGCACATATGATGCGACACATGTGTGCCCGTCAGCGGCAGCGCCGGAGCCTTTCGAAAACGGAAGAATTCATGCGCGACACGAAGAACGGGATACATTTGGTGCTCCTGATTGCCTCTGTGCTTTTCCGGTGGCAGAAGGGAGCGGTCAACCCAAACGTCGGGGCAGACCTTGCCAGCATCGCAAGGCACCCTTACCTGTGGGCAGCAAAACCGGAGGACCGACTCGGATGATCGCGCTTTACCAAACCCTCGCCCTAATCCTGGACGTGGTCTTTTTTATCATGATCGCCCATATCATCATGAGCTGGCTGATCAATTTTCAGGTGCTGAACCTGAACCAGCAATTTGTAAGCCAAGTCTGGACAGGGCTGAACCGCCTTCTGGAACCGGTCTATACCCCGATCCGGCGTATTCTGCCCGACACCCGCCCCCTTGATCTGGCGCCGCTGGTGGCCTTTATCACAGTGATCGCGCTGCGTGATTTCATCCTGCCTGCGATCCTGTTGGGATAATGTGAACCCCGTTCCGCTATGTAGGTGACTATAGGCCCCTTGCCCAACAACCCATGGTATGGGAATACTCAGGCAAGAGCAGATATAGAAAAACCAACAGGGGTTCACATGCAAAGCGCCGTCCCGCTTCTGCGCGATATCTTCGGATTCGACGCCTTCCGTCCGGGACAGGCTGAAATCGTGGAAGCCGTATCCCAAGGGCGCAACGTGTTGGCGATCATGCCAACGGGAGGCGGTAAATCCCTGTGTTTCCAACTTCCCGCCCTGATGCGCGAAGGCGTCACAGTTGTCATATCGCCGCTGATCGCCCTGATGCGTGATCAGGTCCGCGCCCTGCGCGAGGTTGGGGTCGAAGCGGGCGCTCTGACTTCTGGCAATACACCCGAGGAAACGGATGCCGTCTGGCTGGCGCTGGAGGAAAAGCGCCTCAAGCTTTTGTATATCGCGCCGGAAAGGTTGGCGGCGGCCTCGTCTTTCGGGATGCTGAAACGTGCAGGCGTCAGCCTGATCGCGGTCGACGAGGCGCATTGCGTCAGCCAATGGGGTCACGATTTTCGCCCGGACTACCTGCGGATCGGGGAGTTACGGCGCGCACTGGATGTGCCGCTGGCCGCCTTTACCGCGACGGCAGATGCCGAGACACAGGATGAAATCGTCTCGCGGCTGTTCGACGGGCAAGCCCCGCTCAAGTTCCTGCGCGGATTTGACCGGCCCAATATCCATCTGGCCTTTGCAGCCAAGGACAACCCGCGCCGCCAGATCCTGTCTTTTGCCGCTGCGCGCAAGGGGCAGTCCGGCATCATCTATTGCGGCACACGCGCCAAGACAGAGACGCTGGCCGTAGCCCTGCGCGAGGCGGGCCATGCCGCCTGTCATTATCACGGCGGGATGGAGGCAGAGGATCGCCGCCAGACCGAAACCCGCTTCCAGCAGGAAGACGGCCTGATCGTTGTTGCCACGGTCGCCTTTGGCATGGGGATCGACAAGCCCGATATCCGCTGGGTCGCACATGCCGATCTGCCCAAGTCGATCGAGGCCTATTATCAGGAAATCGGCCGCGCGGGGCGCGATGGCGCACCTGCGGAAACCCTGACGCTTTTTGGCCCCGACGACATCCGCCTGCGCCGCTCGCAAATCGACGAGGGCTTGGCCCCTGCGGACCGTCGCATGGCAGATCACGCGCGACTGAACGCATTGTTGGGTCTGGCCGAGGCCTTGCACTGCCGCCGCCAGACCTTGCTGCGCTATTTCGACGAAAGCCCGGAACCCTGCGGCAATTGCGATCTGTGCGACACACCAGCCGCAGTTTTCGATGGAACGCTTGCCGTTCGCAAGGCTTTGTCGGCCATCCTGCGAACCGACGAGTGGTTCGGCGCGGGACATCTGATCGACATTCTAACCGGCAATACCACCGACAAGGTGCGCGAGCGCGGCCATGATGCACTGCCTACGTTCGGCGTGGGGCGCGACTATTCACGTCCGCAATGGCAGGCGATCTTTCGGCAGATGATGGGCCACGACCTGATCCGCCCCGATCCCGAACGCCACGGCGCGCTGCGGATGACCGACAGCGCCCGACCGATCCTGCGGGACGAGGCGTCAATCACCTTGCGAAGCGATTCCATCGCCAAGCCCGACCGTCGCCCCGCCGTGAAAACGCTTGTCTCGGACGAGGACGCGCCGCTTCTGTCTGCTCTCAAAGCCAAGCGTCGTGCATTGGCCGAAGCGGCGCGCGTGCCCGCCTATGTGATCTTCACTGACAAGACACTGATCGAAATGGCAGAAACCCGCCCCGCAACGCTGGATGCCATGGCGCGGATCGGTGGCGTAGGAGCCAAGAAGCTTGAAAGCTACGGCAGCACTTTTCTTGAGGTCATTACCGGCGCTGTCGAACAGATGCACCCGACGCGGCGCAAGATGGCGGGGCGGACCGAGGGCAATGTCTATGATCGCCTGCTCGCCGCGCAAGCCGATCTGGCACGCGGCACTGACGGGGTGGACAAACCGTTAAGTTGCTCAGCCGCACTGTTGGCCAAGGTCGCGCAACTGCGTCCGCGCAATGATGCCGAGATGGAACGCCTGCTGGGTGACAAACGCGCCGAGCGATTTGGACCTACCTTTCTGGACGTGCTGCGGGATGCGGGCTAGGTCTGCGACAACGCTGGTATCAAGGGGAATGAAATGCTGATCACTGTATCGCCTGCGAAAAAGCTGGATATGTCCAAGGTGGACGGGGTGACCCCCACCCGCCCCGACTTTACGCAGGATGCGGACAATCTGGCGCAGGTGGCCCGCGATCTTACCGTGAAAGACCTGCAAAAACTGATGGGGATCAGCGAAAATCTGGCGCGTCTGAATGCGGACCGCTTTCGCGATTTCGGCAGCATGGACGAAAAACCTGCGGCGTTGGCCTTTGCCGGTGACACATATCAGGGACTGGAGGCAGGATCACTGGACGCCGACGAGATGGCCTTCGCACAGGATCACTTGCGTATCCTGTCCGGGCTTTACGGTGTTTTGCGTCCACTGGATGCAATCCAGCCCTATCGTCTGGAAATGGGCAGCCGCCTGAAAACAGCGCGCGGTTCTTCGCTTTATGACTATTGGGGTGACCGCATTGCCAAGGCTTTGAACGCGCAGGCAGAGGTTCTTGGAACAGATGTTCTGATCAATTGTGCCAGTCAGGAATATTTCGGCGCGGTCGATCTGTCCGCGCTCAAGCCGCGCGTCATCACGCCCGTCTTTCTTGAGGAAAAGAATGGCGAGGCAAAGATCGTCAGTTTCTACGCTAAAAAGGCGCGCGGCGCGATGGCGCGGTTCATTATCCAGCGCCGCCTGACCAGCCTCGAAGGGCTGCACGATTTCGACAGCGGTGGCTATGCCTTTCGCGCCGACCTGAGCGAAGGCGACCGCTTGGTCTTTTTGCGCGAGGCGATCGCGGCAAATGTGGCGGACAAAGCCGCATAAGGGTTCCGGTCAGGCAGAGCATTCCTGAATCAACTCTGCCGGGGTCATCGCATCCGGCGGACAATGAGCCACGATCCGTTGGGCCAGTTCGGCCTTGCGCAACGGTTTGGACAAATAGTCGTCCAGCCCTGCCGCCAATATTTCCTCGCGGTCCCCTTCCATCGCGTGGGCGGTCATTGCAATCACGGTCAGTCGCGGCTGACCATGCAGAGCCTCATGCTCCCGCAGACGGCGTGTTGCCTCTTTGCCGTCCATCTCGGGCATCGAAATATCCATAAAGACAAGATCGGGCGCGAAATCCCGACAGGCGGTCAAAGCCTCTACCCCGTTGGCGACAAACCGCAAATCAATCTTCAAATGTTGCACCATCCGCGAAAACACCAGTTGATTGGTCCGGTTATCCTCGGCCGCCAGCACGCGCATCAACCGCCCAGCAGACGACATGGCTCGAACAGCGGGCGCATCAGTGGGCACAGCAGACGCCAGCGCGGAAGGTGCCGCCCCTTCCAGCCCGCCCAGCGCCGCGAACAAAAGCCGCCTTGGTGTGGGTTTTTGCAAGATCGCATGCAGATGGACATGCGCGGGGTCCTGCTCTGCAAAGGATGGATTGGCGGTGAACAAAAGGATCGGCACAGGATTTCCGCCGGCACGCACTGCATCGGCCAGTTCCAGACCATCCATATCCGGCATCGCATGTTCCGTCAGGACCAGATCATGCCGCGCGGTAAGACGCGCCAATGCTTCGCCTCCTGAAGCGTAAGCATCCACCATGATGCCCAAGGCCTGCATCTGGCGGGTCAGAATGCGGCGGTTTACCTCTGACGGATCAACAACCAAAGCCCGCCGCAACCCCGTTTCCGGCTTGGCAAAACGCAGATGTGCCGGATCACCCGTATCCGTATCCACAACCGGAAAGGTCAGTTGGAATCCGAAGGCGCTGCCGCGACCTTCTTCGGAATCGACCCAGATCTGCCCACCCATAAGCCCGATCAGGCGCTGCGTGATGGCAAGCCCCAGTCCGGTACCTTCAAAGCGGCGGTTCTGCGCATCCTCGACCTGATTGAACTCTCCGAACACATGCTGGATCTTGTCAGCGGGAATCCCGATTCCGGTATCCTCAACCGTCACATGAACCTGCCCTTGCGCGCTGCCTTCGGCTTGCAGGCCAACAACGCGGATCAACACATGCCCGGCTTGGGTAAACTTGACTGCATTCCCGATCAGGTTTGTCAGAACCTGACGGATACGTCCGGGATCACCTATGAAAAGCGTGGGCAGGAACAGATCGTAATCCACCACCAGATCCAGCCCTTTTTGGCGCGCGCTGGGTTGTAGCAGCAAAATGACTTCGTGGATCGCACGCTCCAGATCGAAAGGTTCGGGATGCAGCGTCAGGCGCTCTGCCTCGATCTTGGAATAGTCTAGCACATCGTTGATGATCACCAACAGCGCCTCGCCGGATGATCGAATCGTGTTGACATAAAGCCGCTGTTCTTCGCTCAGCGCGGTGTCATCCAGAAGCTCTGCCATACCGACAACCCCGTTCATGGGGGTGCGGATTTCGTGGCTCATATTGGCCAGAAAAGCAGATTTGGCCCTGTTCGCGGCCTCAGCGCGGGCGCGGGCGTTTTTCAGCTCCTTCTGGTAGCGGACGGTTTCCGTGATGTTCAGCGCCAGACTGACCACATCGCCACCTTTCCCGCGTTGGTCGATCAGCTTGATATATTGCTTGTTCCAAAGCTGGATGATCGTGGGTTCAGGATCAGGCTTTTCCCAGCGGTGCTGCATCATGGCGCGCCAGTCGGCAGGGCTTTGCGCGCCGATGTTTACAATCCCTTCTTCGGTCAGCAATTGCAGGATGCGCGAATAGGTGACGCCCCGCTCCACTTCCTCCAGACCGTCAAAAACAGACAGATAGGCGTGGTTGGCCGCGATCATCTGGTCATCAAGGTTGAAGAAGGCGAAACCGTCCTGAATTGTCTCAATCGAATGCCACAGGCGACGCTCTGCAATCTCGACCTTCTGATGCGCCACATTCAGATCGGATTTGACGCGCCTGTTCTCATCCTCGATCGTTTGAACCTGCGCGCGGGTCTCGTGGATTTCTTCGGACAGGGCCTTGGCATGTCGCCCCAATTTGCGGTTGGCGGCAAAAAGTTCAGCCTGTTTCAGTTCAAGCATCCGTTCTGCTGCCAGCCGTGCACGGCGTTCGTCGGCCAGTTTATTGGCAAGGCTCATGCCTGTCCTTTCGGAATCACGGTCGCATCGGGGCAAGGGTTCCGCGCCAGCATCGGATGACAGGGTGAATTCCGGGTAAACAAACACGCGAGATGCACAGGAATCCTTGCGCCACAAAGCCGCGACATGTCAGCATGGGTCTATATCAGAAGGAGGCTGCGATGCCCCGTTTCCCGCGCATGACGATCGCCGCGCTTGTCCTTGGACTGGCCAGTCTGGACAGCCTCGACAGCCAATCTGTACAGGCACAGGACCTTATGCCGGACCGCAGGCTTGTCGTAACGCAGGACACGGACTTTCCAGGCGGTGATCTGCAACCGCTGTTCGACACTACATTCGAGGCCTGTCAGACCAGCTGTCTTGCGAATAGCAGCTGTGCGGCCTTTACCTTCAACACCCGATCCCGCGCCTGTTTTCCGAAATCAGCCGTGCAGGACCGCATCCCCTTTGTAGGAGCAACCTCGGCCGAGGTGTTTCCGGCCGACCCGAGCCTGCTCCAGATAGCGGCAAGCCGCGCGGGTGATCTTGACTGGTTGGGGGCGCAAACCCTGACCAAAGCGCGCGAACTGGCGTTAGATATCGGCGTGCTGCATCCGGCGGGTGGCTTTGATCTGGACCAGATACTGCAAGCGGCGCTGGAGCGCGCCAATGCGGGCGATGATGCCAATGCCGCCTATTGGATCGGGGCAGCAGTATCATTGGTGGATCGCAGCGATCTATGGGTGGAATATGCCAGATTGATAGCGCGGCTGAACGCGCAAGGCTATGACCAGCAGATCCGCCTGCGCGAGCGCGCTGTCGGGGCAGCCATCAACGGATATCTGCGCGCCACAACCACAGCCCAGCAGGTCAGCGCCCTTGACGCCTTGGCGCAAGGACTGGAAGCAACAGAGCGGGGCCGCGACATGATCCCCGCCCTGCGACTGGCCCAAAGCATCGCGCCGCGCGCTGATCTGGATGTCCTGTTGCAGGAAGCCGTTGGCAAATACGGCTTTCGCGTGATCGACAACTCGTCCGAGAACGACAGCGCCACGCCACGTCTGTGCGCGCAATTCTCGGAGCCGCTGATCAAGGCCGGACAGGACTATACGCCGTTTGTCGGCCTGCCTGACGCAACCTTGTCGGTCTCTACCGAGGACAGCCAGCTTTGCATCGATGGTGTCCGCCACGGCGAGCGCTACAGGATCGTACTGCGCGCGGGCCTGCCCGCCGCGAGCGGCGAGGCGTTGCTGCGCGATGTCGAACTGGCGCTTTATGTGCGTGACCGATCGCCGGGCATCGTCTTTCCAGGCCGTGCCTATGTCTTGCCCCGCGGTGCGGACGCCTTCCTGCCCGTGCAAACCGTCAATCTGGACAGGATCGACCTGACCCTGCACCGGATCAGCGACCGCAACCTGTTACGCGCCATGCAGGATAATTTCTTTGGTAGTACCCTACCCGAATGGCAGTCACGCAGCTTTGCCGCCGACATCGCCGAAGAGGTCTGGACCGGACAGGGCGAGACCGGAAACACCCTAAACCGCGACATGACCACCCGCCTGCCGTTGGGCGACGTGCTGGCGGACGTGCCTGCCGGAATCTATGCGCTGACCGCCAAGGTGCCGGGGGCCGATCCTTATGATGATCCCGGTGCCACGCAATGGTTCGTGCTGTCGGATCTGGGCCTGTCTACGATGTCGGGCACGGATGGTCTGCATGTCACCGTGCGCCAGCTTTCAGATGCAGCCGCGCTGGAAGGCGCACAGGTCACCGTGCTCAGCAGGGCCAATGCGGTGATTGCCGAAGGTCTGACCGATGCGCAGGGCTATCTGCGCTTTGATCCGGGTCTGACCCGTGGGAGTGGGTCTGCAGCGCCTGCCCTGGTCGTTGTGCGAAAGGGTGCGGATAATGATGCAGTGCGGGATATCGCGTTTCTGTCACTGACCGATCCGGCCTTTGATCTGTCCGATCGCGGCGTCGAAGGGCGCGCGCCCGCGCCGCCGATAGATGTGTTTTTGACCACAGATCGTGGTGCCTACCGAGTTGGTGAGGTGATCCATGTGACCGCGCTGACCCGCGACGACAAGACTGGCGCGATTTCCGGCCTGCCCGTCACGGCCATTCTGACCCGACCTGACGGGGTCGAGTATTCCCGCAACCTGTCGAACACTGATTCCGCAGGCGGGCATGTTTTCGCCTTACCACTGGGAGCCTCTGTCCCGCGTGGGACGTGGCGGCTGGATATCAAAGCGGATGTGGATGCTGCCCCCCTTGCCAGCCGTACGGTTCTGGTCGAGGACTTCCTGCCCGAACGGATCGACTTTGACCTGACCCTGCCGCAAGAACCCCTTAGCATTGGCGACACGTACCCCCTGACGGTTGCGGCAAGGTATCTTTTCGGGGCACCCGGTGCGGATCTGGCGATTGAAGGCGAGGTGCTGCTGCGCGGCATCAACCGGATTGATGCCTTCCCCATGTACCGCTTTGGCCGCCATGACGACCCTGTCAGCCCGCGCAGCCGTGCGCTTGAACCTGCGCGCACCGATGCGGATGGCCGCGCGACACTGCCTCTGATCCTGCCTGATATCCAATCCGCAGGCAGCCCGCTGGAGGCGCGCGTCACCCTGCGCCTCAGCGAAGGTTCCAACCGCCCGGTTGAACGTGAGCTGACCCGCGCCCTGACCCCTGACACGCCGATGATCGGCATCCGCCCGCTGTTCGACGACATATTGCCCGAAGGCGCCCGAGCCACATTCCGCGTCATCGGGCTTTCGCCTGATCTGGCACCCGCCCCGCTTGAGGTCCGCTGGACCGTGAACCGGATCGAGACACGCTATCAATGGTATCAGCAATACGGCAACTGGGAGTGGGAGCCGATCACGAACCGCACCCGCATCGCCACCGCCGAGGCCACATTGGGGGCCGATCCGCTTGAGATCGAAACGGCTGTAGACTGGGGACGCTACGAGCTGATCGTCGAAACGCGCGACGGTGCCTATGCAGCATCCTCGACCGGATTTGACGCCGGATGGTATGCCCCCGCCGACACAGCGACCACACCCGATATGCTTGACCTGTCGTTGGACAAAGCCGCCTATCGCAGCGGCGATACGGCGATGCTGCGTATTGTGCCACGTCATGCGGGGATTGCCAGCATCGCGGTGATGGGCAACAGCCTGATCGAAATGCAGACCGTTGCTGTGACAGACGGCGAGAACCTGATTCCGCTGACGGTCACCGATGACTGGGGCGCGGGGGCCTATGTCACTGCAACCGTGATCCGACCTATGGATGTGGCCGCAGGCCAGATGCCTGCCCGTGCGCTTGGACTGGCGCATGCCGCCATTGATCCCGCTGACAAGCAGCTTGATGTCAGCATAGACGCCCCTGATACAGCCGACCCGCGCGGGCTGCTGGATGTGTCGGTGCAGGTCGGGGGTATCGCTGCGGGCGAGACCGCCCATGTCACGTTGGCAGCTGTCGATCTGGGTATCCTCAACCTGACCGGATTTCAAAGCCCCGATCCTTCCGCACATTATTTCGGACAGCGCCGTCTGGGGATGGAATTGCGCGATGTCTATGGTCGCCTGATCGACGGGATGAACGGCGCGATGGGTCAGGTCCGTTCGGGTGGCGACGCAGCCAGCCAGATGCGCCTGCAATCACCCCCGCCGACCGAGGATCTGCTGGCCTTTTTCAGCGGCCCCCTCACCGTCGGCGCGGATGGGCTGGCGCGGATCAACTTTGATCTGCCAAGCTTCAACGGAACAGTGCGCTTGATGGCGGTGGCATGGTCCCCCCGTGCAGTCGGTCAGGCCGAGGCAGATGTGCTTGTCCGCGATCCGGTGGTTGTCACGGCCAGCCTGCCGCGCTTTCTGGCCCCCGACGATAGCAGCCGACTTTTGCTGGAAGTCACCCATGCCGAAGGCCCTGCTGGCCGAATGGGTCTGGATATCACTGCAGAGGGCATCACGCTGGAAGGTGCTGTGCCGTCTGGCGTAACCCTTGGTGAGGGCGAAAAGCAAACCCTCGTGGTGCCGCTGCGTGCGAATAAATCCGGCGATCATAATATCCGCGTGGCCCTGACCACGCCGGACGGACGACAGTTGCTCAAAACGCTGGTTCTGCCGGTCAGGGCCAATGACCCTGAAACCTCTGTAACGGCGCGCCTGAGCCTTGCACTGGGTGAAAGCCTTGATTTGTCATCCGCCAGCTTTGCAGGTTTGCGCCGCGGCACGGGTTCGCTGACCCTCAGCGCCGGACCGCTGGCAAGGCTGAACGCGCCCGCACTTCTGGCGATGCTGGACCGATACCCCTATGGCTGCACCGAACAGCTGGCCAGTCAGACGATGCCGCTTCTGTCGATGCAAGGCATGGTCGAAAGCCTTGGATTGGGCGACCGCGACCGTATCAGCGCCCACATCGCCCAAAGCATCGACCGTATCCTGACGCGGCAATCCGGCAATGGCGGCTTTGGCCTGTGGCAGGCAGGCTCGGGGGATTTCTGGCTGGACGCCTATGTGACCGATATGTTGTCGCGCGCACGCGCAAATGGCCACGCAGTGCCAGATACCGCGTTCAGGCTGGCACTGGACAACCTGCGCAACCGCGTGAATTACACCCCTGATTTCGACCGGGGCGGCGAGGATCTTGCCTATGCGCTGATGGTACTGGCCCGCGAGGGGGCCGCTAATATGGGCGATCTGCGCTACTATGCCGACCAGAAAGCCGAGGCATTGGCGACACCGCTTGCCGCCGCACAGCTTGGCGCGGCGCTGGCCCTCTACGGCGACCAGACCCGCGCCGACCGTCTGTTCACCCGTGCCGCACGGATGATCGAGGGGCAAACCGATGCCGAAGCACCAATCTGGCGCGCTGACTACGGCACCGACCTGCGCGATACCGCGGGCGTTTTGGCACTGGCAGTCGAGGCGGGCAGCCGCGCGGTTGACATCAACAGCCTCAGCCAGCGGATCGCCGCCGTGAGCCGTCCCTTTTCACCGCAAGAAGCGTCATGGTCGCTTTTGGCCGCGCACGCGCTGGTGCGCGATACTGGCCTGTCCGGGCTGGAGTTGAATGGCCTGCCCCTTGAAGGGACTGCGCTGCGGAGCACCGACACCGATCTGTCGCTGGTACCTGCAAACCTGCGCAACACCTCGGCCGCGCCGGTCGAGGTGACGTTGACCACATTTGGCGTGCCGGAAGGGGCGACAGTGGCCAGCGGTTATGGCTACCAGATCACGCGGCGGTATTTCTCGCTGGAAGGTGCGCCTGTGACGGCGGATCAAGTCACCGTCGGCTCCCGTATGGTTGCTGTGCTGACCGTCGCGCCCTCCGATGACAGCGGCGCGCGGCTTATGGTGAATGATCCCCTTCCCGCCGGTTACGAGATCGACAACCCGAACCTTCTGAATGCAGGCGATATCGCGGCACTTGACTGGTTGACCCCGGCATTCGCCGAACATGCCGAGTTCCGCAGCGACCGCTTTCTTGCTGCGGTAGACTGGCAATCGGACCGGCCTTTCACACTGGCCTATGTGGTGCGCGCTATCTCGCCGGGCGCGTTCCACCATCCGGCAGCTCTGGTCGAGGATATGTATCGCCCTGAATATCGCGCCACGACAGGTTCAGGCAGTATCACGGTCACGGATTGATACGATGAAACGCCTCTGGCCCTTCGTTCTTGCTGCAGTTCTGACGGTTGCTGCGGCGACGCGTGACGCTGCGGATCGTTGGGTTGATGCAACTCCAATGCCCTCAATCCTGCCTGCCACCTCGGTCGAGATACGCGACCGGAACGGCGATTTGCTGCGCGCCTATACGGTGGCTGACGGTCGCTGGCGGTTGGCGCTGCGTCCCAATCAGGTGGACCCGCAGTTCATCGACATGTTGCTGGCCTATGAGGACAAACGGTTCCGCAACCATCCCGGTATTGACCCGCTGGCCCTAATCCGTGCCACGTTTCAGGCCGCCACGACAGGGCGGATCGTGTCAGGTGGCTCGACCCTGACCATGCAGGTCGCCCGATTGCTGGAGGACTCGGGCACCGGCCAATGGGCAGGCAAAATGCGCCAGATGCGGCTGGCGCTGGCGCTTGAACGGCAGTTGACCAAGGACGAAATTCTGTCGCTTTATGTGACATTGGCACCCTATGGCGGCAATATAGAAGGGCTGCGCGCTGCAAGTCTGGTCTGGTTCGGCAAGGAACCCGCGCGCCTGACACCGGCGCAATCAGCCATGCTGATCGCCCTGCCCCAGTCGCCTGCAGCCCGCCGTCCGGATCGTGCACCGCAAGCCGCCCTTGCCGCCCGCAACCGTATTCTGGATCGCCTTTCCCGCCAAGGCGTGATCAGCGTAGAAACCGCACAAGCCGCGACAAGCGAACCTGTCCCCATGCAGCGCATCGCCTTTCCCGCGCTAGCCCCCCATTTGGCGGATCGCGCGCGTGTCACGTTTCCAGACAGCAGACGCCTCGATCTGACGCTGGACGCAACCCTCCAGCGCAAGCTGGAATCGCTTGCTACCGATACGTTGCGCGGAACCGCAGATCGCCTCTCTATCGCGATTCTTGTGGCAGATCACCGCTCGGGCGAAGTTCTCGCCTCGGTCGGATCGGCGGGATTGGTCGAGGATACACGTCAAGGCCATGTCGACATGACAACCGCGCTGCGCTCTCCGGGATCGACGCTGAAACCCTTGGTCTATGCGTTGGCGTTCGACCGTGGGTTGGCCCATCCCGAAACCATGATCGACGACCGGCCTGTGGCTTTTGGCAGCTATGCGCCACAGAATTTCGACGGGCTGTTTCGGGGTGATATCCGCGTGTCCGAGGCCCTGCGACTGTCGCTCAACATCCCCGTTATCCGCCTGACCGAGGCGCTGGGGCCTGCCAATCTCATGGCAGGACTGGCCCGTGCCGGAGTAAAGACAGCCTTGCCCGGCGGACATCCCGGACTGGCTGTGGCACTGGGAGGCATAGGTATCAGCCTTGAGGGTTTGGTGCAGCTTTATGCTGGTTTGGCAAATGGCGGGCAGGCTGTGCCGTTGCATTGGACCGCTGCCGAGAAAGCCAACACCCAACCACGGATTGCCAGTCGTGCTGCGGCGTGGCAGGTCACGCATATTCTGGCAGGTATCGCGCCCCCGACAAGCGCTGCGCAGATGCGGCTGGCCTACAAGACGGGCACGTCATACGGGCACCGCGATGCCTGGGCATTGGGGTTTGATGGCGCGCATGTCATAGGTGTCTGGATCGGTCGCCCTGATGGCACACCCGTTCCCGGTGCCTTTGGTGGCGATCTGGCGGCACCGGTCATGTTTCAGGCCTTCCAGCGCCTCAAAGCGCAAACCGATCCGCTGCCACCACCGCCGCCTGAAACGCTGATCCTGCCCAATGCCAGCCTGCCTTTGCCCTTGCAACGCTTTGGCACACACAACGCGGCGCTCATTGATGCGCCAAAGCTGGCTTTTCCGCCCGATGGCGCGCGCCTGCCGCTGCATGGTAAGGCGCTGACCGTAAAGCTGCGTGACGGGGTGGCACCCTTCACATGGCTGGCCGATGGTGCCCCGCTGGTGGTCGGCACCCATAGGCGCGAGGTCGCACTGGATGGGTTGGGGGCGGGACATGTGACGTTGTCCGTGATCGACGCGGCAGGCCGCGCCGATCGTGTGCATGTTGTGCTCGAGTAATCAGATACGTTCGATCGCCAGCGCGATCCCCTGACCACCACCGATGCACATGGTGATCAGCGCCCGCTTGCCGCCCGTACGCTCCAGTTCGGCCAGCGCTTTGATCACCAGAATGGCCCCTGTCGCACCGACCGGGTGGCCCAGCGCGATGGCACCGCCATTGGGGTTCACAATCGCAGGGTCCAGACCCAGGCCACGGTTCACTGCGACAGCCTGCGCCGCGAACGCCTCGTTGCTTTCGACAACGTCGAAATCGCTGGCCTTCAGCCCAGTCCGCGCCAGCAGCGCCTCGACAGCAGGGACGGGGCCAATGCCCATAACCTCGGGACGCACCCCTGCATGGGCATAGCCCAGCACGCGGGCGCGCGGCTTCAAACCGGCCTTTTCCGCAGCATCCGCACGCGCCAGAACCATTGCCGCCGCACCGTCATTGATGCCGGATGCGTTGCCAGCCGTGACCGACCCGTCCTTCTTGAAGACAGCCTTCAACCCGGCCAGCGCCTCAAGACTTGTCGCCTTGGGATGCTCGTCCGTATCAAACGCAACGGCCTGCCGCTTGATCATCACCTCCACGGGAACGATCTGGTCGCGGAACCGCCCCTCAGAGATAGCACGCGCGGCACGGACCTGGCTTTCCATCGCGAATCCGTCCTGATCTTTACGGGTCACGCCATGTTCGCCTGCCACGTTTTCCGCCGTGACACCCATATGTCCCGAACCAAAGGGACAGTTCAGCGTGCCCAGCAGCATATCCAGCGTGCGGATGTCGCCCATCTTGGCGCCCCAGCGCTGATCCGGCACGATATACGGCGCGCGGCTCATGCTTTCGGCGCCACCTGCCAGACCGAATTGCGCGTCTCCCAGCATCAGCGACTGGATCACCGACACGACCGCCTGTGCACCCGATCCGCACAAGCGGTTGACGTTCATCGCTGGCACAGAATCCGGGATACCTGCCTTCATCGCGGCGACGCGGGACAGATACATATCCTTGGGTTCAGTGTTGATCACATTGCCAAACACAACATGACCGATCTGCCCCCCCTCGACACCAGAACGTGCCAGTGCTTCGCGCGCAACGATGGCGCCCAGTTCGGTTGGTGGAATCCCTGCAAGCGCACCGCCGAATGTGCCAATTGCCGTGCGCGCGCCGTCCAGAATGACGATATCGGTCATATGTGTCCCCTTGTCAGTAGAGTGATCATCGCGTTTTTGTCTGTGTCCGAAGCCCCAAAGTCAACGGCAAGCTCGATTGTGACGCATCGTCATCACCATGCAAGCCGACCTCAGGATTCCAGAACCTTGCGCCCGTTAGCGTCAAGCGTCCAGACGCGGCCATCTTCGAACACGGCCACGGTCAGTGGACGATCATAACCGGCGCCACTGTCCAGATTGATACGGTTTCCGTAATGGGCCGGTGCGTCCAGTGCCGTATGGCCATGCACCACCAGCCATGGATACGGCTCCGTATGTTTCAGGAAGGGGTCGCGAATCCACAGCAGGTCATCTTCGGTCTGATTTTCCAGCGCAACACCGGGCGCAATCCCCGCGTGGACAAACAACAAGCCACCTGTCTGATGAAAAAGCGGCATCGCTTTCAGGAAGTCCAGATGCGCGACAGGCACTGCCTCACGTGCCGCAACAGCCAGTTCATCAACGGGCTGGCTTGCGGCATCGACAAGCCCGTAGGATAGCAATGTCGAGGTCCCGCCCAGCCGCGTGCTCAGCCAGTCTGCTCCTGACAGAATGCGCGGGTCATCCAGACGCCCATCCTCAAGAAAGCGCTGGAACATCCTGTCGTGATTGCCTTTCAGAACGGTCCAGTCCCGCCCGGCCTGTTGTCCCTCAAGCAAGGTAGCGATCACCATCCGGCTGTCGGGACCACGATCCACCAGATCTCCAAGGCTGACCATGGGTGCCGCGCTACCGCCATCTGCCGCGATCCGGTCCAGTGCCATTTCCAGCATGGATAACTGGCCATGGATATCGCCGATCACATAAAGAGGTGCGGTCATGAAAGCAGCCTTTTGCAAATCCTTGCGCAAGGCATATCCCAGATCAGGTTGAGCGGAAAGGCACGCTTGCCAGAAACGGCAAACGCCGCCCTGTCGGGGCGGCGTTCCGGATCACAACAGTTTCGAGGTGACGTCAATTCACCTCGAAGGCGAGCGGCTTGACCTGCTGGAACATGCCTGTGCCTTCCAGCTTCTTGATCACTGTGTCGTTCACGGCCTCATCGACATAGAGGATCGCAATCGCCTCGCCGCCAGCGGCAGAGCGGCCAAGAGTGAAGTTGGCAATGTTTACACCCGCCTGCCCCATCGTCATGCCCAGCATACCGATGATACCGGGAACATCCTCGTTCGTGGTGTAAAGCATATGCGCGCCCACTTCGGCGTCGATATTGATCCCCTTGATCTGAATGAAACGCGGCTTTCCATCACTGAACACCGTGCCCGCGATGGAACGCTCGCGCTGCTCAGTGACAACGGTCACTTTGACATAGCCGTCAAAGGCACCTGACTTGTCCTGATTGGTGGTCGATATCTTGATCCCGCGTTCCTTGGCGATCACCGGCGCGCTGACCATGTTCACATCTGGGTTCACCCGCTTCATGATCCCTGCCACAACAGCCGAATTCAACGCAGCCAGATTCATCTCGGACACGACACCATCGTAAAGGATGTTGATCGCCTTGATCGGCTCATCCGTCATCTGGCCGATGAAGCTGCCAAGATGCCCCGCCAGCTTGACCCATGGCCCCATGACCTTGGCTTCTTCTGCCGTCACCGATGGCATGTTCAGAGCATTGGTCACAGCCCCTGTCAGCAGGTAATCGGCCATCTGCTCGGCCACTTGCAGCGCCACATTTTCCTGCGCTTCGGTTGTCGCGGCCCCAAGATGCGGGGTGCAGACCACATTGGGCAGATTGAACAACGGGTTCTCGGTTGCCGGTTCTTCGGCGAACACATCAAAGGCCGCGCCCGCGACATGGCCCGAGGTCAGCAGATCGGCCAGCGCCTGCTCATCCACCAGACCGCCCCGCGCGCAGTTGATGATCCGCACACCCTTCTTTGTTTTCTCGAGGTTCTCGCGGCTCAGGATATTACGGGTGCTGTCGGTCAACGGCACATGCAGCGTGATGAAGTCAGCACGCTTGAGCAGTTCCTCAAGTTCAACCTTCTCGACATGCATCTTGGCGGCTTTTTCGTCCGACAGATAGGGATCATAGGCGATCACCTTCATATGCAGCCCGCGCGCACGGTCGCAGACGATGCCGCCGATATTGCCCGCACCGATCACGCCCAGCGTCTTGCCGGTCAGTTCCACGCCCATGAATTTCGACTTTTCCCATTTGCCCGCATGGGTCGAGGCGGACGCCTCGGGGATTTGCCGCGCCACGGCGAACATCATCGCGATGGCATGTTCGGCGGTGGTGATCATGTTGCCGAAAGGCGTGTTCATCACGATCACACCCTTCTTGCTGGCTGCTTCTTTGTCGACGTTATCAACGCCGATCCCGGCGCGACCCACGACCTTGAGGTTGGTCGCTGCTTCCAGCACCTTTTCAGTCACTTTGGTTGCCGACCGGATCGCCAGACCATCATAGTTGCCAATGATTTCCAGCAGCTTTTCCTTGTCTTTTCCCAGCTTGGGCTGGAAATCGACATCAATCCCGCGGTCGCGGAATATCTGCACGGCGGCGTCGGACAATTCGTCAGAGATGAGAACTTTGGGAGCCATGTGTGTGGTCCTTTGATATGAATGAACAGGTTTGGATGCGCGTCAGCCGCGCACCCGGAAATCTTGGATCAGGGGATCAGGCGGCTTCGGCCTGCGCCGTAATCTCGACCTCGAAGGCCCATTCCAGCCAAGGCAGCAGGGCTTTGACATCAGCTGTTTCCACCGTGCCGCCACACCAGATCCGCAGACCGGCAGGCGCGTCACGGTACGCCCCGATATCTAGCGCCACGCCCTCAGACTCCAGTCGCTTGGCCACAGCTTTGGCAAAGGCTGCGCCGTCCTTGATCCGGTCATCTGTGAACTTGAGGCAAACCGAGGTGTTGGAACGCGTTGCCGGATCAACAGCAAGATTTTCGATCCAGGGGCGGCTTTCGCAGAAATCCCAGATCGCGCCTGCATTCGCATCGGCCCGCGCCATAAGCCCTTTCAAGCCACCGACCGAGCGCGCCCAGTCCAAAGCGACCAGATAATCCTCGACCGCCAGCATTGACGGGGTGTTGATCGTCTCGCCGACGAAAATCCCCTCGATTAGCTTGCCCTTCGAGGTCAGGCGGAACACCTTCGGCAACGGCCATGCCGGGGTGTAGATTTCCAGCCGTGCAACCGCGCGGGGTGACAGGACCAGCATCCCGTGGGCCGCTTCACCGCCCAGCACTTTTTGCCAGCTGAACGTGGTCACATCCAGCTTGTCCCATGCCATGTCCTGCGCAAAGGCCGCCGACGTGGCATCACACAGTGTCAGACCCTTGCGGTCCGCCGGAATCGCGTCGCCGTTGGGCATCCGCACGCCGGAGGTGGTGCCATTCCAGGTAAAGCAGACATCGTTGTCATAGTTCAGCGCGGCCATGTCCACGATCTCGCCATAGGGCGCTTCGTGAACCTTAGCCTCGATCTTCAACTGCTTGACCGCATCTGTCACCCAACCGGCACCGAAACTTTCCCATGCGACCATTTCGGCAGGGCGTTCGCCCAGCATGGTCCACATCGCCATCTCGAATGCGCCGGTGTCGGACGCGGGTACAATCCCGATTCGGTAATCGGCGGGGATTCCCAGAATCTCGCGCGTGCCGTCAATGGCGGCTTTCAACTTGGCCTTGCCGACACCGGCACGGTGGCTGCGGCCCAAAGGCGCGTCTGCCAGCAGATCAAGCGAGAATGTGGGGATTTTGGCGCAGGGGCCAGAGGAGAACCGCGGATTTGCCGGCCGCGATGCCGGAGGTGTCGTCGTCATTGCTGCTATCCTTCCAGATAAGCGCCCCCCGTTGGGGAGGGGTGTCCCACCGCTGCAAATAGAAGGGTTCAGCTGCTTTCACAACGGAGAAAATGAAGCTATAGCGCCGCATCTGACGCATTTTGCGACATCACCATCCACGATCGGAAACTTGCCCATGTTCATCGCCACCATTCTTGCCAGTCCCGCACGGCGCAATCTGGATGCCAGCCTGCTGGATAGCCTGCGCAACGCATGGGGTGGCGGAGATGTTGTCTGGCTGAACCCCGACGAGTCGGCGGAATTCGCAATGCCCGCAATGCCGGACAACCGCTGGCAGGTCTGGGACGAACTGCAAGCCATGGGTCTGGATCTGGTTGTCCAGCCTGCGCAAGGGCGGCGCAAACGGATGCTGCTGGCCGATATGGACAGCACGATGATCCGGCAGGAATGTATTGACGAACTGGCCGATATGGCAGGCGTGGGCGCGCACGTAGCCTCGATCACCGCGCGCGCCATGAATGGCGAACTGGATTTCGAGGCTGCACTGCTGGAACGTGTAGCCCTGCTGCGGGGCCTTGATGCAGGCGTGATAGATCAGGTTCTGGCCGAGAGGATCACCTTCATGCAGGGTGGTGCAGCACTGCTTGCGACGATGAAGGCCAACGGCGGATATGCCGCGCTTGTGTCAGGCGGCTTTACCGCGTTCACCGCGCACGTGGCGCAGGTTCTGGGCTTTGACGAAAACCGCGCCAATACCCTGCTGGTGGCCGATGGCAAGCTGACCGGCGACGTCGCCCGCCCCATCCTTGGAAGGCAGGCCAAGATCGAGGCATTGGAACAGATCAGCGCGCGGCTGGGTATTGCCGAATCCGAGGTGATCGCCGTGGGTGACGGCGCCAATGATCTGGGCATGCTGGCCCGCGCAGGCATCGGCGTCGCGCTACACGCAAAACCCAGCGTGGCCGCGCAATGCGATGTGCGGATCAACCACGGTGACCTGACCGCGCTGCTCTATATCCAAGGCTATGCGCGATCCGACTTCGTCACACGATGACAGTAGTGCCTGCGATCAGGCGAACGCGGCACCAGCGCGAATCATCCCTGTTTCGATCCCACGCCGGTTCAGGATCGGGGCGTTGAGGTAAAGCCGCGTGGCCGGATGATCGGCCGCAAGCACACCCAGACGCAGAAGGATTGCCGCGATTGCACATTCAGCGCCGCGCGTCGTGCCGTCGGTGATCTTGAGGGCGACACCCAATTTACGCTCGGGGATGATGGCGATGAAGAACGCCTCGGCCCCGGTTTTCAGCGCCACACGCCCGTTCATGGCGCGCATCAATGCCGTGCAGGCGCGCCCTTCTCCGGCAACCAGTTCGGGATAGGCCGTCATGGCCTGCACCAAACGGGCGGCAGCGCTGTGCTGGGCTGTGCCCCCGTCCTGTGCTGCGGCGAAAAACGCCATCGCGCGGGCCATTCCATGCAGCGAGGTGGCGTAGTTCGGGGCCGAACAGCCGTCGATGCCGAAACCGGGGCTGGTCTCTTCTGTGATCTCCTCGAACGCCTCAAGGCAAGCGCGCTGCACGGGGTGGTCGGGATCGACATAGTCGGCCCCACCGCGCAAGTGACGGTTCAGCGTCAGAAAGCCCGCGTGTTTGCCCGAGCAGTTGTTATGGATCTGACACGGTGCCTGACCCGCCCGGATCAGCGCATCGCGCGCAGGGATGTCGGCGGGCTCCTGCGGGCCGCAGCGAAAATCATCGACGTTGCAGCCGATATGATCCAGCCAGCCGCGCACACGGTCGGTATGGATCGCGGCCCCCTGATGGCTGGCGCAGGCCAGTGCCAGATGTTCGGGCCACAGCCGCGCCGCATCCGCCGCCCCGCTGGTGATCAATGGCAGGGCCTGAATCATCTTGGACGACGAACGCGGCAGCACCACGGCTTGAGGATCACCCCATGCCTCAACAATGTCGCCCGAAGCGTTGCAAACCACGGCATGACCGTGATGGATGCTTTCCAGAAAGGGGCCGCGCCAGATTTCTGCCATTGGAACGGGGGCTGTCATCGAGGATTCCTTCGTAAACTCTGCGCGATCAACGCGGCTTGCTGTGCGATTTTTCGCCAACCACTCTTTCGCATGTGGCAGATTTCAGGCTAGTGTAGCAATGTCGAGAAAGAAATGGGCCGCGCGCAAAGACCGAAAACGGTAGGCCGCGTCCATCAGGTAATTGAGGCAAGTACGGCTTGGAGGCTGGACATATGACATCAAGATTAGCGCGCGGTTGGTTCCGTGCAGGTGTCGGGGCGATGATGGTCCTGGCGTCGACAGGCGCTTGGGCGCAACAGACGAGCACAAATCAGGTTGCCGCCGAAACGGATTGGAGCGTTTTCGAAGATGCCGATCCCAAGGAATGCTGGGCCGTGTCATCCCCAAAGGAAACGGTCAACACCCGCGATGGGCGCGTTGTAGCTGTGCAACGGGGCGATATCTTGTTGATGACATTCTACCGTCCTGCCGCAGGCGTGAACGGTCAGGTCACTTTTACAGGCGGCTATCCTTTCGCCTCGGGTTCGACCGTGAACCTGAATATCAACGATGCGCAGTTCGAGTTGTTTACCGAAGGGGATTGGGCCTGGCCGGCCTCGGCCGAGGATGATGCAAAAATCATCACCGCGATGAAGGGCGGAGCTTCAGCGGTTCTGACCGCAAGATCAAGCCGCGGAACAATAACCAAAGACAGCTTTTCACTGCTGGGCTACACTGCCGCATCAGATGAGGCCGCACGCCGCTGCCGCTGACATCACATAGCTGACTTGAACAGGCGGTCCTTTGCAGGGCCGCCTTTTACATTAGAAACTTGCCTTTGGATTCGGCGCCCGAATCCTGTATGTGCCGTGTCTGTTCTCAAGGATACCTACGCTGATGACCGCAACTGCCCCGATCACACAGGATGTCATGACCATCCCCCGCAAGCTGCCAGACGGGCCAGTCAACCTTGTCGGCCTGACCCGCGACGGGATGCGCGCGGCGCTTATTGCGCATGGCACGCCGGAAAAGCAGGCCAAGATGCGCGTTGGCCAGATCTGGCAGTGGATTTACCAGAAGGGCGTGCGCGAGTTTGACCAGATGACCAATCTGGCAAAACCTTACCGGATCGAACTGGCGCAGCATTTCACCATCCAGATCCCCGAGGTCGTCACCAAGCAACTGTCTGAGGATGGAACGCGCAAATATCTGGTCCGCATTGCCGGCGGTCACGAGGTTGAAGTCGTGTATATCCCCGAAGAAGGGCGCGGCACGCTGTGCATCTCTTCGCAGGTGGGTTGCACGCTGACCTGTTCCTTCTGCCATACCGGCACGCAGAAACTGGTCCGAAATCTGACGGCCGCCGAAATCATCGGTCAGGTGATGGTCGCGCGCGACGATCTGGGCGAATGGCCCGAACCGGGACGCAATCCCAAGGATGAAACGCGGCTTTTGTCTAATATCGTGCTGATGGGTATGGGCGAGCCGCTGTATAATTTCGATAATGTGCGCGACGCGATGAAGATTGCAATGGACCCCGAAGGCATCAGCCTCAGCCGTCGCCGGATCACCCTGTCAACATCTGGCGTTGTGCCGGAAATCGCACGCACAGCGCAAGAAATCGGCTGTCTGCTGGCTGTCAGCTTTCACGCCACCACGGACGAGGTGCGCGATACGCTGGTGCCAATCAACAAGCGCTGGAACATCGAAACGCTGCTGGCGGCGCTGCGCGATTATCCCAAAGTGTCCAACTCCGAGCGTATCACTTTCGAATATGTGATGCTGGCAGGCGTAAATGACAGTGACGAGGATGCACGCCGTCTGGTCAAACTGATCGAGGGCATTCCCGCCAAGATCAACCTGATTCCCTTCAACGAGTGGCCCGGCGCGCCTTACAAGCGGTCGTCAGGCAACCGCATCCACGCTTTTGCAGATATTATCTATAACGCTGGATATGCCAGCCCGATCCGCACCCCGCGTGGTGAGGATATCATGGCCGCCTGTGGTCAGTTGAAATCGGCCACTGAACGCACACGTAAATCCCGCGCCCAGATCGAATCCGACGCCGGATTGCGCTGATCGGTTTGCGCTGCCGGATAATGCTTTGACAGGCATTACTTCGTAGTCAGAACCAATGACTGCAGCCTGCCTTAATTGTTTCATATTGCCACGCAATTGCCCTGATCCGGTAGAATTGACGCCTGAATTCCAGAACAGATTGTTTCCTGTAATGATTGACCTACAGGGAGAAAAAACATGTCAGTAATCCATAGCAGCGAAGTCTTCATAGCCGCTCAAGTTCTTGATTTGGTGCTCAGCGAGCGCCGCAAAGCATTGTCGACCCGCGAATGGAAACACCGGCTTGCAGGCTACGGCTATAATCTGGTGCAATCAGATGATGGCGTTGTCGTCACTAACCTGCGCACCGGCACACAGGTTTGCACAGTTCCGGGTGAAGCTGCAGCTTGATATCTTTTCAATATCGTAAATGACGCGATATGATATCATACAGTGTATGACCGCACATACTGCCAAAAGGGTTTACGGCTGTATGCGCGCGGTCATCACGGGTTCTTGCCGATCGTTCGAATAGAGCAGCAGCGCGCCCGTTTTATCGATGTCAAACCGGCTGATCCGCTGAAGCGCTTCAAAAAACGTCTGCTCTTGCTCCATAAGAGCAGTGGCGCAAGCCATCCGCGTTGCAGCTGCCGGTCCGATGCTCAGGCCTTCGCCGCTCAGATCGAAGGCGGCGTTATACCGGTTGCACCCGCCACGTCCGGCCACGCGCCGGGTGACGGCGTCAAATTCCAGCGTCGGTGCCGAGCTGTCTACAATTCCTGCGCCGACGATATCCTCTACTTTCCATTCCACTCCGGCCAACAGGTCGATTGATTCTCCTCCGCAGCCCTGCAATTCACCCTCCTGCCATGTCACAACAACAGTTTGAGGATATGGCGTTCCTGTCATCAGGTCATGACAGATCGTTTCCGACAGGCGCAACACCATTTGCGCGCTCGTCATGTCGAAAACGAAGTCAGACCCTTCAAGGCCTGCACGCGGAAGCCGCGCTCTTGTCGGAGCCATCCCGATATTGGGGATCAACTCTACCTGCCCGCCAGCAATGGTCAGGGACCAGAACGGCTCGGTCCCGCGCGCGCGATAGGGCTGGTCAGGTTCGGGCGGAACTGCAACACATTCAGGCAGAACCTCGCCGCCCAGCGACACAAGGGCCGTATCACCTTGCGACCAATAGAACGTGCCCTGATTTGTCGCATCCTCGAATTTTGCGCCCGATGCGGCAGGCACTTGTGACAGGATGAACCTGTCTACATCGGTCTCCAAAACGGCACGATCCTCGAAGAATCCGACGCGCAATCGGACATCGCCACAACGCAGCGTACTGGCAAAGCCCATCGGCTGAAAACTGTTCAATACGATCTCGCCCAGATCCACAGAGCTGTTGCCAGCCTGAACCGTAATGGCATCACTGACCCATATCGGTTGTCCATCCCGCACCATGGCCGCACGGATCGTGGCGCTGACATCATCGGGTAACGTCATGGAAAAGGGCAGAGGTACTTGCTTGCCGCCAGACTGAAACCGCGACTCGGCCAGCAATGTATCGTGCAATCCGCGTGCCTCGATCACAATCTCGGTGCCCGCAGGCAATGCCATGCGCGCAAGATAGGTCAGCGCCCCTTCGACCGACCGCGCCTGCGCCGCGCCGGACAGAAATGACAACGCCAGAAGTGATAGCCCTGCAGCGCGTAACATCGAAGCCCCTTCAAAAGATGACCGTTCACATAAAGCAGTATAAGACCGCCACCCCTATCCGCAATTTCTTTGGGATAGACATCGCGGTGACTAAGCCGACTAAGAGCGCCCCGGTATCGCGCCGCGCTTTTCGCCTGCACCTTCCCAATCGGACATCGCGGCGACAGCTTCTTCTGCTGTTTCGACAAAACGGAAAAGTCCCAGATCCTCACGCGAGATTGTGCCTGCCTCGGCAAGTGCCTCCCAGTTGATAATCCGCGTCCAGAACTCTTTGCCGAACAACAGGAAAGGCACGCGCTTCATCCGGCCTGTCTGGATCAGGGTCAGGGCCTCGAACATCTCGTCCAGCGTACCAAAGCCGCCGGGGAAGATGCAGACCGCATTGGCCCGCATCAGGAAATGCATCTTGCGGATCGCGAAATAGTGGAAGTTGAAGCAAAGTTCAGGCGTCACATAGGTGTTGGGCGCCTGTTCATGCGGCAACACGATATTCAACCCGATCGAGATACCCCCCGCCTCTTTCGCTCCACGATTGCCAGCCTCCATCACACCGGGACCACCCCCCGTGGTGATGATGTTACGATGTCCACCAGTCTGGAGCGCCTCGGTGGTCACCAGATATGCAAACCTTCGCGCTTCTTCATAATAGAAAGACAGTTCGGCAAGGGTTTCGGTCGCTGCCTGATCTTTTTGGGCAGGCGACGGGATACGCGCCCCACCGAACAGGACCACAGTGCTTTCCACACCGTACTCGTCCAAAGCCATCTGTGGCTTGAGCAGTTCAAGCTGCAAGCGGACTGGACGCAGTTCAGGGCGACACAGAAAATCATCGTCTGCAAAGGCAAGCCGATAAGCCTGCGCGCGGGTCTGTTCTGTATCGGGTACGTCATGGGCCGCTTCGATATCAGTATGCGCGTCACGAAACGGGCTTGAACGGTCATTGCTCATCAGGGTCACTTTCTACTTGGCTTGACCGATGAACTATCAAAGCCGCTACGCCAAAGCCAGTCACGAAGCCGAAGCCAACTGCGCCATCGACCCTTGCGATTGCACGCCGCCAGACTTGGCCTTATAGCCGTTGCAACATAAAATCCATTCCGCCGGAGTCATCATCATGTCCAATGCTGCCCTAGAGACCACGATCGAAGCCGCATGGGAGGCGCGCGATACGATCACACCTGCCTCGAAGGGTGAGGCGCGCGACGCAATAGAGGCGACGCTTGACGCATTGGACAGCGGTCAGTTGCGGGTGGCAGAGCGCGGAACAGATGGCACATGGCATGTGAACCAGTGGGCCAAGAAAGCCGTGCTGCTGGGTTTCCGCATCAAGGATATGGAAGTCCACGATGGCGGGCCGCAGGGCGGTGGCTGGTGGGACAAGGTCGACAGCAAATTCAAAGGCTGGCAAGCCGCCGACTGGAAATCCGCCGGATTCCGCGCTGTTCCTAACTGCGTTGTGCGTCGCTCTGCCTATATTGCGCCCGGCGTGGTGCTAATGCCGTCTTTCGTGAACCTTGGGGCCTATGTCGACAGCGGCACGATGGTCGATACCTGGGCAACAGTTGGAAGCTGCGCGCAAATCGGCAAGAACGTGCATCTTTCAGGTGGTGTCGGTATTGGCGGCGTGCTGGAGCCGATGCAGGCTGGCCCCACAATCATCGAGGATAACTGCTTTATCGGGGCGCGTTCCGAAGTGGTCGAAGGCTGCATCGTGCGTGAAGGTTCTGTCCTCGGTATGGGCGTTTTCATCGGCCAGTCCACCAAGATCGTCGATCGCGAAACAGGCACTGTCACCTATGGCGAAGTGCCGGCGGGATCGGTTGTGGTTGCCGGAAGCATGCCGTCGAAGAACGGGGTCAACCTTTACTGCGCGGTGATCGTCAAGAAAGTCGATGCGAAGACCCGCTCCAAAACCTCGATCAACGAGCTGTTGCGTGACTGAAGACGCGCCCAAGCCTGCCAAGAAACCATCGCGCCAGCAGGTCTATACCCTGCTGGTCGAGGTTGGCCGCAAAGAAGGTGACGGCCTGCCGCCGAAATCGACTGGTGCGGCCCTGATGATCTATGCGTCAGGCGTCGACGAGGCGGAAGCGGTGCGCGAGACTGTGGCAATCCTGAAGCAGGCTGACATGGCCCCGCTGGATGTGACTGGCTATGGCACGTTGGACGAGCGGCTTGCCGACGGTCAGGAGATTGAACCGGAAGAGCGCGCGCTCATGACACGCGCGCTTGAGGAAAACGCGGTGATCGTGGCGCAGATCACGCCTTTTGACGACTGATCGGAACGCCCTTCAGAATGTCGCATTGATGTGGACGCAAGCCTTCAATGCGACATCCCTAAGCGGCGCGTCGTTCTGACAGGGTTATCGCCTCGAACGCCCGCAACACCGGATAGGCCGAGGCCGCGTGGTCGGGAAGCCGCGCACGTTCCAGTCCGGCCAACAGGCTTGATTCCAGTTTATCCTGATGCCGACGGATGCGGCCGATGAACAAGCTTTCCACCACCGTTCCAGCGGCGAGGATCGCTTCATGCGTCGGCAGCAATACCTGTCCATAGGTCGCTGTCGGTCCAACCGCACAGAAATGGGCGGCGGTACCATTGACCAGATGGCGGGCCGGCACCAGCACATATTCCTGATCGAACAGATACTCGACATCAGAACCGCCGATCACCAGCCGTTGTTCAGGGGCAACCACGATATCCTGCTGCAGCCCGAAATAGGGCGCGCGCAATCGCACTGGGCGCAGCATGCCGCAGGCAGGCACCGTGCGCCGCAGGACCCCAAGCACTGGTTCATTGCCGCCATCGGCCAGCCGGAGGATGTCGCCCCGTGCGATGCGGTTCAGTGGACGGTAACCATACGGTGTGCACAACGGAACCCGCGGGTCCAATGTAGGCAAAGGGCCGACCGGCTCGATCCGCGTCGACACGGCAAAGAAACTGACGTCTCGGTCCATTTTCCTGAGGCCGGGATGCATGGTTGCGGCCTGCACATCGCGCAGCAGCAAGGGCGGCGGATCGCGCAATTCGGTCATAAACAACCCCGGCGCGCCTACTTTTTCTACCACTAACCGCCCCTTTCGCGCAGGGGCGTCCCAGCTATAGCTGATCCGCAAGGTGTCATCGCCATTGACCGCATCATGGCTGACCACACCGTGGCAAACATCGCCCCCCTGCGACACGACCAGCACCACACCGCCACCCGGAATTGCCTGCAAAGACAAGCCGCGCCGCCATGGATGGGAATGTTCCCATTCCAGCAGGGTCTGCGGCCGTCCGTCAGGAGCCAGCCGCGCCTCGATCAGAAGGGTGCCGCATGTCAACAGTGCGTGCGGATCACCGCTCTGCAGCACGGTTTCGGCCCGGCCTGCATCAGCGCCCAGTCCCGAGCACGAGAACCGCGGATCAGTGCGGTCAGCAATCGCAATCCATGCCATGTCAGGCCACACGCCGATCCGCACGCAGCACACGCGCCTCGAAACTTCGCAACGTGCGCCGGACGGCGGGGCTGTAACCCTGTCCCGTCAACGGGTTCAGTTCGGGGAAGAGCGCCACGATTTCTCCGACCATCTCGGCTTCGAAACTATGGGCAATCTGCGGGCCGGGCAAAAAGCTTTCTGTTTCCAGCCCTTCCGAGAATACAACCTGGTGCCTGTCAAACAGGATATGCACATAATCGACGGTTCCACCCTCGATACGCCGCACGCTATGGTCATTGACCAGATCACGCGCCGCTACCAGAACCTCGCTTTCGCCGAACAGCATCTCGGCCAGACTGTCGCGGATCAGGACGCGGTGCAACGGTGAGATCAGAAGCTGGCGATGATCCCCGAATGTGTTGGCCGAAATACAGATCGGTGCAAATTCGCCCCGCGCCTCGACATTGCGCTGCCCGATCCAGCGCAAGGGCTGGGCGCCTTCATCCTTGGTCATGACCAGATCACCGGGACAAAGGCTTTCGACAGGCACCTCGCCCGACGGCGTCCGCACAAGCGTTCCCGCAACAAAACAGGGGACCGAATCGACAATGACAAAGCCAACGTCCGATTGGCCTGTGCTGCTTGTCACCGTGTAGGTAAAGTTGGCCACCTCGACATTGCCGTCACCGACAACTGTGAGTGTCCCATTGGCGTTGACGGTCACCTGCTGCCCCGACGACAGCGTGATAATACTGCCCGCGACAACGGGTTGCCCGTTGATATGGGTGATGCTCAGCACACCATCTGTCATGTTCACGTCATTGCCCAGAACGTCGATAGTGACGGTGCCATCGGGATATATCTGGGCCGTATCGGTCGTTGCAACCAGCACGGTCTGCACCGAATTTCCGGCAATCAGGACATTGGTGTCATATTGCGAATCCAGCACATCGGCGATGCCGATGCGGATCGAGTTCACCTCACCTGGATTGACATACATCGTCAGGGTCATGGTGACGGTAAATCCATCCATTTCGGTGTTATAGGGGCTTCCTATATTCGAGATGAACAGGTTCTGGTTGCTACCGGCGTTCAGGTTGTTGGGGTCGATATCCCCGTCACCGACAGCCAGCGGGACCAGTTGACCATTGACCCAGACACCAAAGAAATCCTGATAGGAGCCATTTGCAAATTCGGGATATTCTTCTGATGAGAAGACGAACTGCATCGTCATGACCGACCCGACAGGAATGAAGTCAATGTCCAGCCAGGCCGCGTCATAGGTGTTGGTGCCAGCTGCCTGGTTGAACTGGGCGTTGTTATCAATCCCGGCCGTATCGGTGCTGCGCGAACCGGTCTGGTTGGCTTGGTTGGGGTTCCAGAAAAAGCCACCAGCCGAGTTGGTGAAGTTCGTAGCAAGGCCGGTGGACAGGATCACGCCCGTGTTGCTAGGGGTGGCGTCAGGAGAAATCGCATCGCCGTTTGAATAAATGCCCGATGATCGCGCGTCCCCGGTATAGCTGGCGCTGACAACCGTCACACCATCCCCGAAGATCTCGTTGGCCATCTGCATTGCAGTGGCGGTTGTGTCGACCGGTAATCGTGACGCTGCAACCATTTATCGTCCTGCCCAAATTGGCCCAAGACAGCACGCTATGCAGCGGGTGACAGGCCAGCAGACCTGTCATGCACCGACCTTGGCCGGTACGTTCCGATAAATTGGATCACGTTGGATCCGACTGCTTTCGACCTGCCTCGGGTCTTTATATTT
>Ga0163215_100405_pt1 | contig 78497 bp, 59 predicted proteins | sample SynspAceP_FD_185934 | JGI IMG/M metagenome (GOLD analysis project Ga0163215, IMG submission 185934) | Saline lake microbial communities from Ace Lake in Antarctica - Synechococcus sp. Ace-P (Hybrid Assembly) | ecosystem: Environmental > Aquatic > Non-marine Saline and Alkaline > Saline | place... | reverse complement strand
CGTCAACCGTCAACCGTCATCCGTCTTCCGTCAACCGTCAACCGTCAACCGTCAACCGTCAACCGTCAACCGTCAACCGTCAACCGTCAACCGTCAACCGTCAACCGTCAACCGTCAACCGTCAACAACCAACAACCAACAACCAACAACCAACAACCAACAACCAACAACCAACCGCCAACCGCCAACAACCAACAACCAACAACCAACAACCAACAACCAACAACCAACCGCCAACCGCCAACCGCCACCCGCCAACCGCCACCCGCCAACCGCCAACCGCCAACCGCCAACAGCCAACAGCCAACCGCCAACAGCCAACAGCCAACAGCCAACAGCCAACCGCCAACCGCCAACAGCCAACAGCCAACCGCCAACAGACAACCGCCATGAAAATGCGAAACCTGATTCCCTTCCTACCTCGACGGCCGCCGGTCACGAATCGGCCTCGCAAAGCCGTGATCGCTCTCGGTGGCGGGGGCGCTCGCGGACTCGCGCACCTCGGGGCTCTCGAAGCGATTGGGCAGACACAGATTCAGTGCGAACGCTATGTCGGGATCAGCATCGGAGCACTCGTCGGCGCGATGTGTGCGCTCGAACCGGACGTCCGTCGAGTGCAATCGCGAGCCGTCGAGTTCCTCACCTCGCCCGATTTCTTGCACCATCAAGAACAACTGTTCGGTTCGACTGGGGTGTCCAACGAAAAAGCCGAATCGGGAATGATGGCTTGGTTCCATCGCGCCAGGTATCTGTACTCGGCCCACCGACGTTTGACTCGGGCCGTGACCCAGCAAGCGTTAATGCCAGCCGCGATCCTCCACGCCTCGATCGACGAGCTGATTCCCAATGTAGATTTCGCTGATTTAGCAGTCCCGCTCAGCATCGTGGCGGCGGATTTACGCAGTGGGCATCGGGTCGTGCTCGAATCCGGATCGGTCCGGCGTGCGGTTCAAGCCTCCATGGCACTGCCGGGAATTTTTCCGCCGGTCGAAATCGATGACATGTTGCTCAGCGATATCGGCGTCGTGGATTCCGTCCCGACCACCGTCGCACTGTGCGACGCCAGCGATCTGACGATCGCGATTGATATCGGGCAACACACCGCCTCAATCCAAAATTTCGACACCGCGCTGGACGTGATGATGCGGATGCAAGACATCGGCGAACAAATCATCCGCCGGGAGAAAACGCAGCTCGCCGACATTCACATTCGCCCTGAACTGGCCGAAGTTTCTTGGTTTGATTTCCGACACCCCGAGCGGATCATTGAACAGGGACGCGTCGCCGCGTGGGAACAACTCACCCGGCACTCGTTCTTCCGCGTCGACACGCACGAACCGAGCAAAGACGCTGTCGACGACGCAACCGGATAGCCGAAACGCCTAACGTTGGATCACGCCGCGTGCGATCAACGCTTGCAAAATTTCCGAGGCCGCATCGGCTGGCGTCATCCCCTCGCGGTACGTCAGATGGATTTCCGGATTCTCCGGCGCCTCGTAAGGGTCGCTGATCCCGGTGAAATTCTTGATCTCGCCGGCGATGGCCTTTTGGTACAAACCTTTCGGGTCACGTTGTTTGCAAACCTCCAAGGGCGTGTCGACAAAAACTTCGATAAAATCGCCACTTTGTCCCGCTTGCTCAACCGCCTGACGCACCCGATCGCGATCGCGTCGATAGGGACTGACGAAAGCCGCCAGCGTGATCAAACCGGCCGACGCCATCAGCGACGCGACCGCGCCAATTCGCCGAATGTTCTCTTCCCGATCGATCGATGAGAACCCCAATCCGAATCGTTCCGCAAACGCGTCACCGTGCACACTTGCAAGGCCCGTCGGCGGGGCACACAAACCGTGACGCACGTTATCGCCATCGAGCAAAGTAACCGCGGCGGCACGTGCGATCAGCAATCCGTCGAGTTCATTCGCGATGGTCGATTTGCCGCAACCGCTCAAACCCGTGAACCAAACGACGCAACCGCGCTGTTTGAGATTCGATTCGCGTTGCTCGCGAGTGACCGTGGTCTCGTGCCAAACGATATTATGAGAAACATCGTCCGAGGACGCCGGGCGAGTTGCTTCGATCTCGGGATTGGGTTTCATGAGTTGTGATCGTGGGGAGTTTGGCCGGGATTTAGAAATGCTTGGTTGGAATCAGTCGATTCCAGGGATGGCACTCCCGGCGATTCAATTTTCGGAAATGGCAAAATGATTGAGGGGCAAAATGATTAAAAACCGAGCGTCTGGAACCTTCAAAATTATTTTGCCCCCTAATCATTTTGCCAGACTTATTCCAATTCGTTAGCAGGCACACCCTGGAAACCAGTTGTTTCGAACTGGATGGAACTTACCATTTCTGGCATTAGCGGTCGGTAACGAGTTGGAAAACATGAGCAACACCGGCGGCTAACGCTTTGCCTCTCACAAACACAAAAAAACGTGAGCGAGTTGCCGCATTGGCACTCGCTCACGCGTCGATTTTCAACACGTCAACAAACGCCCGAGATCAGGCAGTCACGCCGAGGGCGGCACGCAACTTCGCCGCGTTTCCGGCTTGACCGAACGAGACCATCCGAGCCACACACACGTCCTTCATCGCCGTGCGGGCGGGTTTTAAATAGGCCCGTGGGTCGAACGCGGCTGGGTCTTCGGCTAACACTTTGCGAATCGCACCGGTGATCGCCATGCGGCAATCCGTGTCCACGTTGATCTTTCGAACACCATTCTTGATGCCACGCTGAATTTCTTCCACGGGCACGCCGTAGGTTTGTTTCATCTTCCCACCGTACTTATTGATGATGTCTTGCAATTCTTGCGGCACGCTGCTGCTGCCGTGCATGACGAGGTGGGTGTTGGGGAGTTTGGCATGAATTTCTTCGATGCGGCTCATCGCGAGGACTTCGCCAGTCGGCTTCTTGCTGAACTTGTACGCCCCGTGGCTCGTTCCGATTGCAACGGCGAGCGCATCGACGCCGGTTTCTTCGACGAACCGTTTCGCTTCATCGGGATCGGTGAGCAATTGATCGTGGGTCAGTTCGCCGACCGCACCGTGGCCGTCCTCTTGTTCGCCTTCGCCGCTCTCGAGAGATCCGAGACAACCGAGTTCGCCTTCGACACTGACACCGCGAGCGTGGGCGGCACGGACGACTTCCGCAGTTACCCGAACGTTGTAATCGTAATCGGCGGGCGTTTTACCATCCGCTTCGAGCGATCCGTCCATCATCACGCTCGTGAACCCGTTATCGATCGCCGAGATGCACGTCTCCGGGCTATTGCCGTGGTCCTGGTGCATGACGATCGGAATGTGCGGGTGCAATTCCGTGGCGGCGATCATCAGATGCCGCAAGTAGTTGTCTTGGGTGTACGAGCGGGCGCCGCGGGAAGCCTGGATGATGACCGGGGAATCGGTCTCTTCGGCGGCTTCCATGATCGACTGGATTTGTTCCATGTTGTTGACATTGAACGCAGCGACGCCGTAGCCGTTTTCGGCGGCGTGGTCGAGAACGACGCGGAGGGGGACGAGTGCCATGGTGTGGGTTCCTCGGGGTGAGGGGAGACGGTGGGTAAAACGATCCGCCGCGGCAGAGCCCGGTGGGAGCCAGAGCCCGGTGGGAACAAACTGCCGCGAATTCAATAGCAAATTATCTCGCCGGAGCGAGTATTCGCAAGGGGCGCGGATCGCCGCAACCCGGCCCGCCGCAATCCGCACCCGCGTCCGCCGTTGCGGGAAAATCAGCACCCATGGGAGCGACAACGGGTCGCATGCCCCCAAAATCAAGCGAGATTCGTCTCTCGAAAGAAATGCCGTCACGCGTTAGGACCGCTCAGCTCTCGGGTTGCCAGACGATTCGTTGCTCGAGTCCCTGGTCACGCCGGTCGCCGCTGCGTTGCCCGCGTTCCACCATGGTGGGATCGATACTGCGGCACAGATGATCCGCGATCTTGCCCGCATGATCGTGGCAGTTCTCCAGAAAAACCTGGTACTTGCTGCTCTGCGTGCCCCCGATCGCCGTCCCCGCCACGTAAATTCCGCCCCGAGAGGTCTGCATCGTTTCAGGATCATAAACCGGGGCTCCCGATGGCGAGTCCGAAAGAATGCCCAGTTCGCTGAACAATGTCTTGTCTTGCCGGTAACCGATCAAAGTCAGAACATCATCGAACGGAACCACCTGCGAAGCGATCGAATTGTCCCTGCCAGTGGTTTCGATTCTCGCTGCAGAATTCGTGATTTCAACGACACGCGAAGCGAAGAATTTTTCAATCGAACCGCTGCGGATTAAACCCTCGATCTCCGGCCGCAACCAATACTTGATCCCGTCCTCGGGCAATCGTTCGCCGTGGTAGCACAACGACACCCGTGCCCCGCCTCGATGCAGCCGGATCGCCGCCTCGACCGCACTATTGCGACCACCGACGATCAACACACGACGACCGTGATAACGGTGAACTTCGCGGAGATAGCCGTCCACATGCGGCAAATTCTCACCGGCAATGCCCAGCCGGTTCGGAACGTCCGTGCCGCCAATCGCAAGCACCACCGATCGGGCGTTCACGAAAAAATCGGCATCGCCAAGATCATTGGCCGAATTTTCTGCCGAACGCTCTCTCAAAAAACCGCTCGTCAGACGAGCATCCACGCGGCGGAGCCGGAGTTTCCAAGACGACAACATTGCCGCGCCATCTCTCGCATCGCCACTATTTTCAGTGATCGAAACGAGACGCGAGAACGTCGTCACCGGAACTTGGTACTGGTCGATGACACCGCGAAGGTAGTTCAGATACTCCTCACGACTCGCCTTGGCCTGATCCACCGTGTTCAACGGCACACCCGCGATCGCAATCCGATCGTTGCTACTGAACCACCGAGTACACGGCGCCCACCACGAGATCGTGTGCCCAATCGGCCCCGCGTCGAAAACCTGCGCCCGCAGACCCCGACGTTGCAACTCGATCGCCACCTCGATACCGATCGGTCCGGCACCGATCACGACCGATTCCAGCGTTTCACTCACCGAATCGCGCGTCTCGCTCATTATCCGGTCAACCACTCAGTAACCGAAATACCCGACTCGAGAGACGCCGACATTGACCCCGACGCCGTAACCGCCGACTCCATAGCCACCGAAACCGGACCGGTATCCACCGTACCCCAATCCGCGTCCACTGAAACCAGACCCGTAACCCGATCGATAAAGACCATGATTCGGGTAAGCCCCAAATCCCGAGTGATAGGGAACCACCGCGATCGGTGCGATAGGCACCACCGGGCGATAGAGGTGACGAACCGGCGCGACGTAACGCGGAGCGGCATACCGGCGAGAGGAATAACGATAAGCCGGGCGATAAACGCGAGCCGGCACAACGACCGGACGGTAACCGAACCCGTATCCGTAACCCCAACCGGCATCAGCGGAGGGCGTCGACAAAGTGGTCCCGGTCAACGCGACCGCACCCGCCAACAACAACGAACGCCATTTTAAACCAAGCATGGACAAATCTCCCTGAGAAAAGTTGCGTGCTCCGAGTGAGCACGCGTGAGCGACTAAAACTCGACAACGACTGCATTGTAGCAATCGGCGAGCCAATTCAACCGTCCCCATGTCTATCTCAAGTCAAAACCGGACAGGAAAATCGGAAAACAACGCATTCCGACGCATTTTCTTTTAATTCTGTCCCTTGGTTATCGGTCCGATTATTTCGGAGCGATCATGCAGATCATCCGTCGACCGTGCTGTTGTGGTTTGGTTTCCACCTTGCCGTGCTCACTAAGAATCTCGATCACCTGTTCCATGACCTTGCGACCTTCCTCGATGTGCGCCATCTCGCGTCCTCGGAACAGAACACTGACCTGGACCTTGTCTTTATGCTCGAGGAATTTCTCGGCTTGTCGGACTTTCGTACGAATGTCCTCATCGCCGGTCTTCGGTCGCAGCCGGATTTCCTTCGTCTTGGTGTGCGAAGCTCCGCTGTTCTTCTTTTTGTTTTTGTCGTACTTGAATTTGCCGTAATCCATGATTCGGCAAACCGGTGGTCGTTCGCCGGGAGCGACCTCGACCAAATCCAGCCCGGCATCGCGGGCCCGTTCGAGGGCTTGCTCGGTCGCAATAATCCCAAGTTGCTCGCCAGTTTCACTCACCACCCGAATCGGCGTGATGCGAATTTGTTGGTTAATCCGCGTCGCGTCGCGAGTCTCCGGTTGGACGTTTCGTCGTGCCAATGCCACTAAAGCAATCTTCTCCGGCCGGAACAGGTGCCGGCACAAAAGGTAAGAAATAAATACTCTGCCGATTTTGCCGACAAAGTCCCTCGTCGAGGATAGACCATAAAACAGGGCTTGACCCACTATCCAACCGCCAGGAAATCGGTGTTTCGCCGTTCCAACGTCTGGGCGGAGCCGAGTCAACCCCATTTTACCTAAAGTATCCTGTGGAAACCACACGGACGTCAACAGCGATTCCGCAGATTTTAACGGTTTTCCGTCCAACCGCGTGGGCTCTTGACGAGCCCGAACTTCCTCCGCAAACTACGCAAACGTTCCGAGAAATTTCCGCTCACCGGCCTACCGCCATCAAGCCGAAATCCCTAACATACCGGCCGATCGAGATCCCAACGATCTGAGATCCGGGCGATTAGCTCAGTTGGTTAGAGCGCCACGTTGACATCGTGGAGGTCACAGATTCGAGTTCTGTATCGCCCATCATCGAAAACCCCGCAAAACCCAGCGTTTTGCGGGGTTTTTTCGTGTTGTGACAGCCAAGGAGACTGGCCGTCATGACGGCGCCACGACCGATTGCTTGATAGCGATCTTTGACTTCAATTCCCGTTTTGACGAAACAAGCGGAACCGAGAGGCGTTGGCTGACTCGCCACTGGCAAAGCGGTCGATCAGTCGCAACGGGACCCGATGATCGTGAACGGTCGCCTCCCACCCGCGGCCGTAAGTAGTAGAATCCGTCGCAAAGCGGCCCGTCGAAACTCGCTAGACAGAGATGACAGCAAGCAATTCAGAGGAATAGCCCACGATGGCACTGAAGAAATCCGAACTCGATTCATCCCTCTGGGCGTCCTGCGACGCACGGGCGTTGATGTCGAAAACGATCCGCACGGACGCTTTGACGGGTTCGGTGTCCCGCCGGGCAAGCAGGGCGACTACGCGTTACTGCTGCATATCGTCCGAACTCTCAAGAGCACCGGCACGGGTGCGTGCATTTTGCCTCACGGTGTTTTGTTTCGGGGCAACGCCGAAGCTGCGATCCGTAAGAACCTGATCCGCAAAGGCTACATTCAAGGCATCATCGGTTTGCCGCCGAACCTGTTCTACGGCACCGGCATCACCGCGTGCATCACCGCGTGCATCATCGTGATCGACAAGAGCGACTCGGCAGGCCGTCGCGGGATCTTCATGGTCGATGCGTCATCGGGTTTCATCCAAGACGGAGCGAAGAACCGGTTACGCTCGCAGGATCTCCACAAGATCGTCGATGTGTTCAACAATCAAATCGACACGCCCGGTTTCGGCCGCATGGTTGGTTTTGATGAGATTGAAAAGAACGAATTTAACTTGAACCTGCCTCGCTACATCGACAGCGGCCAGAAAGAAGACACGCAGGACATCTCCGCTCACCTGGTCGGCGGCATCCCCATCGCCGACGTTGATGCGTTGCAAGGCTACTGGAACGTCTGCCCCACGCTCCGCGAACACCTTTTTGAACCATGCTCCCCTCGCCCCGCTTCGGGGAGAGGGGCTGGGGGTGAGGGGTTTCAGCGCCCCGGCTACGTCGATCTGTCTGTCGACAAAGCGGAAGTGAAAACGGCGATCTACGATCACTCCGAGCTTAGCAAATTCATCGACGGCATGAAAAAGCACTTTGTTAAATTGGCAAAGAAACAGTCTGCCGAGCTTCGCTGTCTCGTTGCCGGATTCAATCCGAAACAAAAGATCGACGAACTCTCCGAGAGTTTGCTCAACCACTACGACGGCAAACCGCTGATCAGTCACTACGACGTTTATCAGCACTTGATGGATGACTGGGCCGAGACGATGCAGGGCGATGCGTACCTGATCGCCGCTGATGGTTGGGTGGCGGAAACGTACCGCGTGATCGAGAAGATGAAGAACGGCAAAGAGAAAGACAAAGGCTGGGCGTGCGACCTCGTGCCCAAGTCGCTAATTGTCGCTCGTTACTTCGCGCGCGAACAAACCGCCATCGACGAACTCAATGCCAAGATGGAAACGCTCGCATCCGAGCAAACCGAATTGGAAGAAGAACACGGCGGCGAAGATGACGCCTTCGGTTCACTCGATAAAATCAACAAGGCAGGCGTCGCAGCACGGATCAAGGAAATCAAAACGCCTGCTAATAGCCGATGGGCGTTAGCCCCGGTTCTACCGACGAGGACGAAGTCGCCAACGAACTCAAAAATTTGAAACGGTGGCAAAAACTTTACGACGGCGTTGCCAAAACCAAGAAGGAAATCAAGGACGCCGAAAACGAACTGGATAAACTCGCCCTCGACCAATATCCGCAGCACACTGAAAACGAAGTCAAAACACTCGTTGTCGAAGACAAATGGATGACCACGATTGCCGCCGAGATCCAAGGCGAGATGGACCGCATCAGCGGCTCACTCGCGGCCCGCGTGAAAGAACTCGCCGAGCGTTACGATGCGCCGGTGACGACGCTTGCCAGCCGCGTCGGTACACTGGAAGCGAAAGTCAATGAGCATCTTCGGAAGATGGGATTCGCTGAAGAACTGGGCTTAGTAAGATGAACGAAATTGGATTGAGGGCGGCCCGCCCGTTGTTCTTTTGGGAAAGAATGCGATGAATATTGAACAACTCGTTACGGTGCTTCAAGAAACACATCGGCATTTTCAAGCCAGTGCGTTGTCGGATCCAGATGTCCAGAACTTTGTGCGCTTTTATCGTGCCGAAGACGTCGTCGGACACGATCGCCACAGCTTCACGATCGCGAGGCTGGATCGATGGCTGCGAGGATTGGGGACGGGATGGCTGCGAGGTGCGTCCTCTCAATTGTCTGACCGCAACGATCAACCGCCAATCGACTTGGTGCTCTACAACCGTTTGCTGCGGTGTCATGTGTTGCTGGATCTGAAACTCGACAAGCTGGACCACGGCGATCTGGGCCAGATGCAGATGGACGTCATTTATTTTGATCGCCACGTCAAACTGGACGATGAACTCCCCACCGTCGGCATCGTATTGTGCGTCCACAACAACAAAGCCATGGTGGAACTCACCCTTCCCGATGACGCGACTATCTTCGCCTCGAAGTATCAGCTTTATTTCCCCAGCAACGAAGAACTGAAACGTGAGCTAGAAAAGATCGAAGCCGAAATTGATGAGTTCGGTTTGGAGGCGGGGGAATGAGTGAGGCTGTGGAACAAAGCGTCGGCTTTGCAACAAGCGAATGGCTATCTGGAAAACTGGGAGAATTTGTCACACTCCATCGTGGTTTTGATCTCCCGAAACGCAGTTGCAGAACCGGCGTTGTGCCGATCGTGACGTCCTCTGGGATTGAGGACTTTCACGAGGAATCCAAGATTTCGTTTCCAGGTGTTGTGACGGGACGCTACGGAACTATCGGCAATGTGTTTTACTTAGAACGAGACTTCTGGCCGCTCAATACGACGCTGTTTGTCTATGATTTCCATGGTAACGACCCGCGTTTCGTTTCGCATTTCTTGAAGACGATTGATTTCGAGACGCACAGCGGAAAGAGTGGAGTCCCCGGTGTAAATAGAAACGATTTACATCAAGAACTAGTTCGTTTTCCCCCAACCCTCGCCGAGCAGGAAGCGATTGCATCGGATGAACTGAACCCACGATACATGCGGTACTGTTTCCAGACTACCGAAATCAAGTAGCAGTTTCGCTTTTACGCGTGGTACGAAAGTTTCCGGAGTTAGCAAAACCAGCATCGCGAAAATCATACTTGCGGTTCCAGAACTCGAAGAGCAAGGGAGGGCGACAGAAGGCCACCAAGGCCGCTCAGGAGATCCTTGACAAACGGGGCATTGGCGATTTCTTGACGTTCGAGATGACAGAGATTCAGCAAGAACACTTTCATCAGACCCACCGAGGTCGCCCCACCGCGGATACGAAATAAAACCGGGAGGTTGAATTTCGTTTTGACATTCACTGGAAAGTCGATACCGAGGCAATGCTACGTCGAGCAATGGAGAAAGCGAACGAGGGATCGATCCCGTTGTATCCCGAGGGTCGGGCATGCCTTCGTCCCACAACGCGTCAACTCATTGACGTGTTCGAGCCGATCATGCGGCATCCGATTCACCGCGCCGCACCCGACGAGTTTGAGATTTTCACAAGAGAACTCTCGCCAATCCACCACACGGTCCTAATGCTGCTGGGAATCTCGACCACCGATTACGCAGCGTGAATCGCCGTGACTGGGGCGTCGCGGAATTCCGAGACATTGAAAATGAGATGTGCGGAAAGTAAGCTGCACAGGTCAGGATCGATTAATTTGGGGAAAAGGCTGTCGGTTTGATGAGCAAGTTTGGCTTCTTCAGCCGTTGTGATTCGGTCGCGTTTGTCTGGTTTTCCGGAGTTCTTGGGGAGACGGTGGCTTGGCCCCGACCTTGTTCTTGGTTCTCACGTGCGTTTTCCGCGTTTCCCGAAAAAAATTCTTCGAGTCGTTCGGTAGGATTCTTTCCCGCAAGCTTCGCCTCCAACTCTCAAATTTTGTCTTCGAGTTGATGAATTTTCTCGGCCAGCCTCTTCATTAGCTTGTTTCGCTGCGTAATCTGGAGCGGTTTCGATTTCGGTCATGGACGTTTGACTGTCATCGGCGCATTTCACCAAACGTCCCGACTCCAACGCCAAGTCGATTTCATAGAATAAATCTCTTCTTTTGTCACTCGTGTGACCGATCCAGCTATCGATCAATCGTTGGTCGACTCCATTCATAAACGCCGTTGGAGCAGAACGAGTGCCGGAAGATGTGCAGCCTCGAATGACTTCCCCATTGGCTTCCAATTAACAGTCGCGAGAAATGGTCGTGGGCTTCGGCGGGGCTAATCGGTGCAACGCCTTTCCGATCGGCGTTGCTGCGTGGAATCGCCGTCATGCAAAAGGTGTCGTTGCCACCAGGATGGATCGCGAACCAATCGTCGAGAACTTGACGAAGTTTGGCTGACACTGGAACACGTCGAGTTGTTCGTGCGCCTTTGATACGTTTCTTTTCACGAATCGTCATTGGGGTGGCATCAAAGTCGCCGAGTTTGGACGCCGGTAGCTCACTTCGCCGCACCCCGGTGTGAGCTGCCGTGAAAACCATCGGATGGATGAATGGATGAGTGGCTGCTGTGCGAACGAATTCGAGTAGCTGATCGACTTCATACCGTTGCAGGAAAAGACAGTCCCAGAGGCCTTCGATATCCGCGTCGGCTAAACCACCTCGTTCGACTTGAGCGGCAATTCATCCCAGATTTGAAAGTGCGGCTTCTCGGCGGTTTTGGGATAGCGGAGGCCCTTGTTGGGAAATGGCGTCATCACGAGCCGTTCGCCCAACGCCCAATTCCAAACGCGACGCAGGGTAGCGAGTTCTTTTGGGATGGTGGTGGGGCTGAGTGTCCGCCCTCGAATTCCCAGCTTCTTGGCTCGCTTTTTGAAGTACCTCTGAAGGTCTTCGCGGATCAGTTATTGAATTCAGAATCGTGGTTCGAAGTAACGTTCCAGCTGACGCCAGTGAATCTCCATTCCCTTTTCGGTATTTGCCTCCAGGGAATCATCGGGCATTTGATTGAAAAAGGTTTGAAAGAGTTCATTCCGATTAACGCTGCGAGCGACCTTCGGCGTGCCGTCGAGCCGACCGTCGGAGAGCAGGAATGGGGCAACATCGGCATTCGCAGGCAGTTCCAGTCGTCCGCTTTCAACCAAGTGGATGTTTTCAACCACGCGTTGCAATCGCCCTTCCGCCGTCGATGGTTCTTATGTTTTGAGCGAACGTTTGAACTTTTTGCTTCCGAAGCGAAAGCTCAGGTGGATGTTTCCGGACGGGTCAGTTTGTAGCCACGCCATGATTCGCACTCCAAGGGATCTAGGAGTGAGTTTGGGCGAGTTGGCGTGCGCTGCCCAGCGACACAATTGCAATGCAACCTCAGCGTTGCCACCGATCTGCCATTGAACCGGTCTGGCCAAGAAAAAAGGACTCAGAGCAGAGATGCTCTAAGTCCTTTGAAATCGCTTCTGGCACCGCAATTTACGGTGTTTCTCAAGTGCGGTCGAGAGGACTCGAACCTCCACGGGATTAACTCCCACTAGGCCCTCAACCTAGCGCGTCTGCCAGTTCCGCCACGACCGCTCGTGTGAATGTTTTTCGCAGAGAGGAGAGTTTGCAAAAGTTAAGGTTCGGCGTCAACGCCCCTTGCTCGACTGTTGGCTACAAATTTTCGGATCAGCTCGGGGGATTTTTTGCCTTTGGGCGATTCCACGCCGCTAGCGACGTCCAATCGGTGGGATTGGCTGAGATCGAGGGCTTCTCTGACGTTGTCACTGTGCAGCCCGCCGGCGAGGATCCAGTGGGGGTCGGGGAGCGTGGGGGCGTGTTTTTGACTCCAGGCGGCGAGGGAGGGCCAGTGGAGCTGTTTTCCCCCGCCTCCGAAGTGGGCGCCGGCGTCGGCGTCGAGAAGCAGGGTGACAGGGAGATCGGACCATTCGCCGATGATGGTTTGGATTTTTGCGGGCGTGATCGCGGTGGTAGGTAAACGTACGGCTCGGATGATGGGGTGGCCGGCGGAGATGAGCCGGGCAGCGAGGTCAGGGGTTTCGTCGCCGTGGAGCTGGATCGCGTTGAGCTGGAATCGATCGGCGATTGCCAGAATATTTTCGAACACTTCGTTGACGAAGAGGCCGACGCGGACGATCCGGTGGGTCGCGGCGAGCGTGTTGACGGTGTGAACGGCGGCGGATTCGGGGTCGAGATAGCGGATGCTCGGGGGGTAAAAATTCAATCCAACGCAGTCCGCTCTGGCTTTGACGCAGGCTTCGATGTCCTCGGGCGTGCGAACGCCACAAATTTTGACTCGAAAATCAATCATTTTTTTCAGGTGGTGCGAACAGGTGTTTCAATCGGTCCAAGTTTGCTGGACGACCGTTCGGCCGGTTGCCGATAACAGGGATGTCTCCGGTTCTCGACTCGATTTTTTGGTTGTGTTTTCAGTTGAAGATCGTAACACGCTCCTTTGCGATGGACATCACGCTGGTGTCGTTGGCCTGTTTCACGCTGGTTTGTGCGATCAGTTGTTGGCGGGAGACGAGTGCGAGCCTGGCGGCAGGACGGCATTGTTACTGCGTGTCGATTCAGCAGTCCGGCGGAACGGTGGATCGCTATCTCGTCAAGCAGACGTTTCAGACAGCGGAGGAGCTTCGTGGTGATTTGGTTTACCGCATGGCGGGACGTTCGGCACCGGAACGGGCGGTGATGCAATGGTATCAGGAATCGTCGCAGTTCTATGCGGCGGCGGTCCGCGTAGATCCTGCGGCAGTTGCGACGGTAGACTCGGATGAGGTGTTTCGAACGGCTGCGGTTCGGCAGTCGGTGACGCCCGTCGAACCGGGGTTGAATCGATGGCAGGCGTTTTGGGATCGGCGTGAAAAAGCCGCATCGGGTTGGCTGGCCGAGCAAACTACGAATCGAGAGAGCCGGATGGAATTGCTGAGTCGTTCGATCTCGATCAGTGAGCGGGTGAACTGGATGCCGACGGGATCGGTGTGGAAGGTAGCGGTCGGTTTGAGCGTGTTGGTGTTGATGGCGGGTTTGGTTTGGCGATTCGTCTGCCCGGTGTTGTCGCTGCAACCGGACGGCGGGGCGGGTGCGCAGATGATCTTGACTCCGGGCGGTTCTCAACCGGCGGCGATGTGTTTTGATGCGTCGTGGGTGAAAGCAAGGCAACCGGCCGGTGTGCTGATGCGAGGGATGATCGGATGGGGGATTGTCGCGGCGGCGGTTTTTGCTGGGGTCGGTGTGGTTGCGCTGACGCAGCTTTTCTGAGCAGGTGCGGGGAATGGTTTCAATCCTGGCCCGACGCGTTCGTTTCGTAGCCTGACTCTCTGAGTCGGGCGTGAAAGCGATGCTCCCGGCTCGAAATCAGAGATTTCTTGCCAGGCATCCCTCGCTAACGTGTCGGGTTGCGAAATCGTGAGTCGTTCGAGTGACTCCGAATCCATTCAATCGACTTGACTAAGAATTGCGAAATGATGCCCGGAGTCGTTGCAATCGCAAGAAGATGAGCAGGGACAAACCGGCTGATGCGAACAGCAAACACATGATCATGATTTGGTAGCGTGCGGCGATTAACGGTGAGACACCCGCGAGGACTTGACCGGTCATCATGCCGGGAATCGAAACAACGCCGACGGCGTAGAGGCTGTTGGTGATCGGGATCAAAGCGACCTTCACGGCGGGATCTAGATCGTGCGTCGCGGCGGGTTGGGCGTCGAGTCGTTCGATCGCGAGGGATAGCGAATTCATGCAGTTCGAAAACGTCATTCCGGCTAACGGGATCAGTACTCGCGGGCTGTACCAGGGATCGATGTTCAAAACGCCGGCGGTCATGACGGCGAGCGTGATGCCGCCGCCGATCATGATTGAGAGGAGCACGTCGAAATACCGCCGCCAGGGTCTTTTGTCGGCGGTACGGATAGCGATCGCGGACGCGGCGAGCAACATCACGGTCAACGTGCTGAGGCTGATCCAGGCGTGATCGGATTCGAACAAAAACACCAACACGTAACCGACCAACGACAATTGGATCAGCATCCGGGCGAGGCCTTGGATGGAACTTCGCAGCGGATGCCGCTCGACCCCTAACCAAACGAGCAGCCCGAGTACGGGTAGCAAGGCGATCGCGAGTCGCGGCAACGTGATCGGGTCGGCCATGGAGTGTTGGGTTTCTTGGGTTCGTTTTCGAAGCTTTTTTGATGCGAGAATGCGTGGGAAAGTTACGAGCGGTTGATCTTCTGCCACGATTCGCACGAATCGGCACGAAGGGAAAATGAATTAATTCGTGAGAATTCGTGGGATTCGTGGCCAACCACCGGGCTTGGAATTGCGAAAGTCGAACGAAGGACTCGTCGCCTCGTCCACGACTCGAATGACTCCAAGGACTCGTGACCTCTTCCACTACCTAAGTGGGATGATAGCCGGTTGTTTGTCGGTTGACGATTGCATTGGGGCGCCACCTTGACGAACCGGGGCGGTGTGGACGGTAATGGTGTTGATGCGTACCGATCTTAACCGCCAACGACTTCACGACGACCTCCGCGGATTGGTCGATGGGGAGGTTTTGTGCGACGACGTCTCGTTGCAACTGTATGCCTCCGACGCGAGTGTTTACCAGATTCGCCCGCTCGCGGTGGTGCGTCCTCGCTCGGCGGCGGACGTGGCGGCGACGGTGGTTTATGCGGCGGACCAGGGGTTGACGATACACCCTCGGGGCAGCGGCAGCGGTGTGGCGGGCGAGTCGCTCGGACCGGGCATCGTGTTGGACATGTCCTGTCATTTACGCCGGGTAACGTTGCACGAGGACCGCGCGACGGTGACCGTGCAGAGCGGTGCGACGCTGGCGAGCGTGAACCGATTGCTCGCCCATTCGGGTCGCTGGTATGGCCCCGACCCGGCGACGCGGGCGATCACGACGATGGGCGGCGTGATCGCGACGAATGCGTCGGGGAGTCATTATTTGCGCAGCGGTTCGGCTCGCGATCACCTCGAATCGGTGCGGGTGGTCAACACGGTTGGTGAGTTGGTGGAGTTTTCTCAGCATCCTCCGGAGGAGTACATGCGTCCGCCTTCGGAGGTGGGCGACGCATCGGGGTTGCAGTTCCGCAACCGGATCGCCCGCGGATTGCGAGAGATTCGTAACCAATTCGCCACGCCGCTGGAATCGCACGCGTTTCGATCGCCGGCGAGTAACGGGTACCGCCTCGATGACTTTATTGATTCGTCCGACGTGGTCGATTTGGCAAAATTTTATGCTGGCACGCAGGGCACGCTGGCGGTGATGGTCGATGCGACGTTGCGGACGGAATTGATCCCGGCGCACCGGGGGGTGGTCTTGTTGTTTTTTCGCCGGCTCGATTCGGCGATGCGGGCGGCGGTGAACGCGCTGAATCACGGGCCGATCGCGTGTGACGTGATGGACCGGCGGTTGTTGCAGATCGCGAGGGAGGGCGAAAAACGGTTCGCTGATTTGGTCCCGCGTGAGGCCGAGGCGGGGATGTTGGTGGAGATTCAAGGTGAGTCGCTCGGCGATTTGTATCATCGACTGGGTATCCTTCGTCAAACGCTCGCGACCGGCCCCGATGCGGCGTTTTCGTCTCAAGACACGGTGCAGAACCACACGCGTGATTTGTTTTGGGTGTTGTTCCGCCGGGTGATCCCGCGTCAGTATCGGGTGCTCGGTCGGGCGTTGCCGTTGCCGTTTGTCGAGGACATTTATTCGCCTCCGGAATCGTTGCCGCAAATGTTGGTCGCGGTGCAAGACGTGCTGAAACGTTTTCAGGTCACGGCGACCGTCTTCGCGCACGCGGGTCACGGTCAATTGCACATTCGTCCGATGTTGGATTTGGCGAAGGAAGAGGATCGCCGGCGGGTGCGACCACTCAGCGAGGCGATCGCGGAAGTCGTGTGGCGACAGGGTGGCCAAATCGGTGTGGAACATGCGGCGGGTTTAAGTCGGTCGTTTTTGATGCCGAAACAGTTCGGCGATTTGTGGCCGGCGATGGGCCAAGTCAAACGGTTGTTCGATCCTCAACATCGTTTCAATGCGGGCAAGTTGTTCGGTGCGGTTTTGCAAAAATCCGACGAGAATCTTCGCCCGCTGAATCAGACGATCGAAATCGTGGCGTCGGGCCGGAGCATGTTGCCGCTGCGGCGGAGTGACACGTTGAACACGGCGGGCACCGCGAGCACGGAAGATGCCGGAAACGTGATTTCAATGCATTCGGTGGAACAAGACGATTCACTCGATGAGTTGCCGAGTGATTCGTCGAACGAGGTTGCTGACGACGAGGTTGCTGACGACGAGGTTTCGGATTGGGATGAGAATGCGGAACCGGAATCAGGGAAACGTTTGACTTCCTCGGCCGCATCGAAACTCGTCGCTTCGTTTTTGCCGCACCAACCGCTACCGCAACTCGAAGTACTGCAGCAGTGGCCGGGCAGTTCGCCGATCACAACGACGACGGGTGCGTGCAACGGTTGCGGTCGATGCCGGTCGCACAATGAGGACGAGCGGCAATGTCCGATGTTTCGCATTACGGCGATCGAAGAGGCATCACCTCGGGCGAAGGCGAATTTGCTACGTGGCGTGCTCAGCGGTGAGTTGAACGCGGAGGAGTTGACGGGCGAGCGGGCCAAGGCGGTCGCGGATTTGTGTTTCAATTGTCACTCGTGCCGCGTCGAGTGCCCGGCTTCGGTGGACATCCCGAAAATCGTCGGCGAGATCAAAGCACAGTACGTCGCTACCAACGGGTTGGCGTTGTCGGATTGGTTGATGGGCCGGATTGACGTGGTCGCGGCGATCGCGTCGCGGGTGGCTTGGTTGTCGAATTTTCTGTTGCGACGTCGGTCGGTGCGTTGGTTGGGCGAGAATCTGTTCGGTTTGTCGGCTGCGCGTGAGATTCCGCCTTTGGTGAGTGAGTCGTTTGTGCGTTATGCGACGCGTCGGCGGTGGCACAAATCGTCGCCGCACGGCGGATTGAAAGTCGTTTACTTTGTCGATCATTTCGCCAATTATCACGACCCGGAAATCGGTCGTGCGCTCGCTGAGATACTGCAACAGAACCGGATCGGTTTTTATGTACCGACGGGCCAGGGACTCAGCGGCATGGGTCGGATCACGGTGGGCGATTTGAAGGGGGCGCGGCGTGTGGCGAGGAGGAACGTCCGTATTCTCGCCGACGCGGTGCGGCAGGGTTACACGGTGCTCGCGACGGAACCGGCGGCGGCGTTGTGTTTGAAACACGAGTACCCGAATCTACTCGATAGCGAGGACGCCCACTTGGTTGCCCGGCATTCGCATGAGGCGTGCCAGTATTTGTGGTCGCTGCACGAAGAGGATCGGTTAACGCTGGAGTTCGACCGGGTCGATCATCACGTGATCTATCATCAACCGTGCCATTCGCGGGTGCTCGATCGCGAGCAGACGGCGGCGAATTTGATGGCGTTGATCCCAGGGATCGAGGTCGAAGCGGTGCAGAAGGGGTGCAGCGGCATGGCGGGCACGTGGGGTTTGCAGCGCAAGAATTATCGCAACAGTCTACGGATCGGATGGCCGATGATTTCGGCGGTCCGACGGGCGGGTGGTTCGGCACCGGCGACGGAGTGCAGCGCGTGCAAATTGCAAATGGAGCACGGCGGTGATTACTCCGCCGTGCATCCATTGAAATTGCTCGCCCATGCGTATGGTCGCATGCCACGCCCGTCACTACGGGGAGAGTGAGAGTATCTCACCGCTCCGCGTCGAGTACGCGGTAGGATGTTTCGCGACGCGGAGCGTCACGGTACAAACGAAACGCTATTGCTTGGGCGGCCGGACGTCTTTGGTCGCACCGGCCCCGGTTTGGGAGGCGCGGCGGTTTTCACGCTGGATCGCATCGTAGACCTCCTGGCGGTGCACCGGGATCGCCTGGGGCGCCTCGATGCCGAGACGAACTTTGTCGCCGCGAATGTCTACAATGGTTACAACCACGTCGTCACCAATCATGATGCTTTCGTCGCGGTGTCTGGAAAGGACGAGCATAATGTCCTCGATTTAGTGTTTTTGAAGGGAGAATTCAGTGGGACCAAATTGGTTGGAATCGTGATGCGTTCGGTTCGGCAATCCTTGCCGAGGAGCCAGTAACGGCTGGCGCCTAATCTGCATTCCATCGCAACAATCGAACGAGGTCTGTTCAAAGAAGCCAACACCGGTTGACCTCGCCTCGTTAAAAGTCTGATCGTCCCTACGGAGGTGTTTTATCCACGATCTCATCAGAAGGTCCATACTTACCGGTCGTGCGGGTTCTCGCTATTATCACTGGAAATGCGTGTTTTCGTTGAAATCGACTGTGCAAAGGTGACAATCGACGCCGCGATGGTCCTTAGCATGACGGACGAGGCGAGTTAAACTAGGCAACTGTACCAATCCCATTTTGTCCACTGATCGGCACCCTGCATTGAGTTCCACCGCCTCTTCGTCTCGCAAACGGCAGAAAAAAACGACGCCGTCATCGCCCGCGAACGTGCCCGATTTCGGCACGCCGTTCAACCTCTCGGCATGGAATTCACTCGCCGCTGCGGTCCGCAACGGGAGCATGTCGGGTGAAATTTCGACCGAGTATTCCGGCCGACCAGGACACTTGGGGGAGGGGGATGGGTGGGGCATGGCCTGTGCGATGTCCACCGAGGTCACTCCGACGCAACGAATTCTCGGGAAAGTCGCGAGACGAGCCCCCACGGTCGCCACAGACGTTGCGAACCCGATCGACTCCGCAACCGAGGATACGATCTCCGAATCGGATCGCGATCAATTGATCGATGCAGCCGAGCGTTTGGTCGAACGGGTTTTTCGAGATGACATGAGCCTCGTCGATGCTGCCGAATCGGTATTGTGGGCGTCGGCGATGCCCGGTTCGAGCGACGTGTTGCCGCCCGAACTTTGGTGGCACTGTGGCGAGCAGTTATTGCAACTCCGCGCCGACGCTTCTTTACGCTCGGACCCCACGTCGCCGCTACACCTGCTGCTCGCCGGGGAACTCGGGCTGACGCTTGCAGCTCAGCTCAGCGTGCTGCCCTCGTGCCGCAAGTTGACGGAATCTTCACTCGATACGGTCGCGGCATTTTTAGACGGTGAGGGCGAATCGATTGATCGCTCGCTCGTGCCTGCGAACCAGATTCGACTGGTCGTCGCTTCGTTGGTTCGTTGCGAAAGATTGTTTCCGGTTGTGAGCAAACGCAAACTGAAAAAGCGTCAACGGGAAATCGCCGCCGAGTTCGCGACGTGGATGGCAGTGTTGACACGTCACGACGGGTCGCAAGTCTTCTCGGGTGCCTCCGCCGAGCAATGTGAAATCGATTATGCCGCCGCGAAATCGGGCACAACGCGATCGACGCAAAAAGATCGGAAGAAAAAAACGTCGACCTCCTCGTCGGTATCCAAAGAGCAACCGGATCTGCACGGATTGATGCTCGCGGCATCTTGTTTCGATTCGGAAACGCTCGCTCCGGCGATGGCCGCCGCACTCGGGCAAAGTCATTCGGGAGGCCGTTTGGCTTGGGAGATTTCGTTGCCCGAAGCGATGTGGCACAGCGAGACGGCGAGCACGTTCGCGATGTTGCCCGAGTGGGACGTGCGACGCGGGCGAACGTTCGTCGATTACAGCGGCGAGGATGTCGCGGTGGAAATCATGAGCGGTCGTCGATCGCTGATCCAAGGCGTTCATCAAACCATGATCACCCTCGGCGGCGTTGATCAACAACCGATCGGTGATTGGGAATGCACGTGCGAATACTCCGACGACGACGTTCATTTGATTGAACTCGAACAAACATTTTCCGGAGGCGTCGTTTTGCAACGGCAATGGATGCTCGTTCGTGACGATCGCTGTTTGATGGTTTCCGACGCGGTGCTGCCGAGTTCGAAAACAGGAACGGCAAAGGATTCATCCACTGCGGTGGATCCAAACACGGAGATTCGTTGTACCAGCCGGTTGCCGTTGGTTGTCGGCGTGGAAGTCGTGCAAGACGAGCAGACACGCGAGTTGGTTTTGACCGACGGAAAGAAACGCCGCGCGATGGTCATGCCACTCGCTGCGAACGAATGGCGGGTTGGCCCGTCGGCGTGCCAGGTCAGCGTGAGTGACGATAATCATCTCGTCGTCACCACCACCGGCAGGGGCGCGCTGTACTCACCGGTATGGTTTGATTTCCAAACCCGGCGGTTCGACCGTAAACGAACTTGGCGTCAACTCACGATCGCTGAACAACTCGTGATCGTGCCGCGAAACGTCGGCGCAGCGTTTCGTGTGCAAATCGGCAGCGAGCATTGGGTTGTCTACCGCAGCATGTCCGGTCGCGGTCCGCGTTCGGTGATGGGACGACATCTGATCGCCGATTTCTTTGCCGCCCGGTTCCACCCTGGGGACGGCGGGATGGAAGAGTTAGTCACCGTGGATGATACGAGCGAAAACGAATGAAAGATCCTATGCAAACCGCCGAGCTAACGTGCTCGATCGAACAAGCCGCAACCACGATTGCTGAAAACTGGAACCGCGTTCGAGACGAAATTGCCCAGGCGGCGCGCGACGCATCTCGTGTTCCCGATGAGGTGCGTATTGTTGGCGTGACGAAGTACGTTAACGCGGAGATCACGAGTTTGATCGTCGACGCCGGGTGCCATGCACTCGGTGAAAATAGACCGCAAATGATGACTCAAAAAACGCAGTGGTTCACCGAGCACCGTCCCGATGTGGCTGACCAAATCACGTGGCATCAGATCGGGCATTTGCAACGAAACAAAGTCCGACGTTTGCTCGCCTCGCACCCGATGATCCATTCGGTCGACAGTGAACGGTTGCTGGTGGAAATCGATGCCGAGGCGCTTCGGCAATCCGTTTCGATCGATGTCTTGATGGAAATCAACGTCAGTGAAGAGTCGGCGAAAACCGGGTTACCCGCGAACGAACTCGCGGGGATTCTCGACCGGTTTGAATCCCGTGAACGAGAGGCGTCGGGCGTCCACGGTGTTCGTATCATCGGGTTGATGGCGATGGCGGGATGGGGGACGGAACCGGATCAAGCCCGTCCGCAGTTCGCGCGGTTGCGTGAACTGCGAGACGAAATGAGATCGAAGACGGAGCTTGAGTTGCCTGAATTGTCGATGGGCATGAGCGGGGATTATGAGGCTGCGATCGCCGAGGGCGCCACAACGGTGCGGATCGGATCGAGCCTGTTTCAGGGTGTGCTGCCGTAGCGATGGGAGAACCACGCTCTCCCGGCCTCGCCGGAGACTGTTCCTTAGTGAACCGTTTTAGCGATAGTGATCTCGGACAATTAAAAGTTAAGGTGGCAGCTAGGCTCGCCAGAGTGTGGTTCCCTTGGTAAGTAGGTTCGGGAGTGTTTCGGTGTATTCGCGGTTTTGGCGTTAGCTACGGTTCTCGCGTTGAACCGGGGCTAACGCCCAAACGGCTAATGGGATTCTACGCAATGAATTACCCGAACCTGCTTAAGTATCAGAAATTCCCGCCGTCTGTCGACGGTAGCTACCCTGAAAATGAACTGTCCCAGACGACGAGTGCCCATCGGCTAACCTTTGTTGTGACAAAGATGATTAAATCGACAGACCGCTAGCCACGGTATTTCCAAAACAACCTTGGCTCGCTTAAAAACGGCTCACACTATTTTCGCCATCACGATTAAATCGACAGTCTGTCGGGGGAAGAGAATGGGATCGCCTTTTTGTTTTTAATCTTCACTGCGGCGAGCGAGGACTGCGTTGAGGATCGGGGGTGAGATGCGGTCGCCGTAGACGAGTGCTTTGCCACCGAGGCTGAGGATGACTTCGGATCGGCAGGCAACGATGGCTCGGTAAGTTGCCCGTGCGACGGCGTCGGTAGACCAACTCCCGATGCTGGCGGATTTCTGGCCGGGGTCGGTGCCGACGAGTGAGTCGAAGAACTCGCTCCTGGTCGTGCTGGGGCTGACCAGGACGACGGCGATGCCGTCGGCGACGAGTTCGGCGCGGATCGCATCGGTCCAACCGTGCATCGCGAATTTGCTGGCGCAATACTCGCTCTTCTCAGGCACGGCGCGATGGCCGAGGACGCTACCGATATTGCAGATCACGGGTGTTTGATGTCGATCTGCGATGATGACGGCGTTTTTGAGATACGGGATCGCTTCGCGGGTCCATTCCACTGGGGCATGGAAATTGACTTCCATGATCTGTCGCATCCGCTCGGGTTCGGCATCAATGAACCGCCCGATGCCCCCGATGCCGGCGTTGTTGACGAGCAGATCGAGACGCCCATCGCCGTGTTGATCTACCTGACGCCATGCCGCGTGCCGGGTCGCTTCGTCGGTGATGTCGCCGACGATTGGGATGATCATTTCGCAAGGGCGTTTCCCAGTGTCTGCACCGGAGACGAGTTCATCGAGTCGGCCGCGGCGTCGGGCGACGGCGATGACGCGGCAACCGTGCTCGACGAGTTGGCGGGTAAGTTCGCGACCAATCCCGCTGCTCGCACCGGTGACGATCGCGAGCGAACCGTCGGCTCGCCATCGGCGGCGGTTGAGAAACGACAACGACGCAATCGAAGGCCATTTCATGAGACTTAGGCGACCTCGCTCTCGTTGCGCGGGGGTTCGGATTGGGGACGCTCGGTGTTGGTAGTTTCCGATGTAACGATTTCGGGATCGAGGTCAGTTTGGGGCGCCAACCTGATTTTCGTCGGTGCGATTCGAATCGCGTTTTGCCGTACTTGGCCCATTGCACCGGCTGGCATGCGAACTCGCACGGTGACATGGGAGTCCTGGAAATCTCTTGATTCGACTTTACCATTGGCGGACAAATGAGCGAGCAGTTTGCCGTCGTGATGGGCGACGTCGACTTCCACGTCGAGGAACTCTCGCGATAATGCTTCGCCGACGGTTTCTGATAGCGGCGCCAGACCTTTCTTGGTCTTGGCGCTGACGGGGATCGCGTGCGGGTATCGATCGAGGACTCGGTTGAGGGTTCGTGGGTTGTCGATCGAGTCAATTTTATTAAGCACGAGCAGTGTGTCTTTGGCTTCGATCCCGAGTTCTTCGAGGACTTGATAGACCGCCGTGATTTGTTCGAACACGTGCGGGCTGCTCGCATCGGCGACGTGCATCAACAAATCGGCTTGGCGGGTTTCCTCAAGGGTTGATTTGAAACTCGCGACGAGGGAGTGAGGCAGGTCACGGATGAATCCGACCGTGTCGCTCAACAGCACGTGTCCCCAATTGGGGAGGTGCCAGCGGCGGGTGCGGGTTTCCAGCGTCGCGAACAATTTGTCTTGGGCGAGCACGCCAGCGTCGGTCAGTGCGTTCATCAACGTGCTCTTGCCGGCGTTGGTGTACCCGACGAGGGAGATGGTGGGAACTTCGTCGCGGGCGGCGACTTGGCGTTCGCGTCGTGTCTCGACTTTGCGCAGTTCGAGTTTGAGGTCGTGGATGCGTTTTTGGGCCAACCGGCGATCGACTTCGAGTTGCTTTTCACCGGGACCGCGCATGCCCACGCCCATCGATTGACGCGACAGGTGCGTCCACATGCGTTTGAGTCGGGGCAGGGAGTATTCGAGTTGTGCCAATTCGATCGCGAGTCGTGATTCGTGCGTCCGGGCGCCGGCGGCAAAGATGTCGAGAATCAACTCGGTGCGATCGATGACTTTCGCGTTGGTCGCTTTCTCGAGGTTGCGGACTTGGGCGGGGCTCAGGTCGTTGTCGAAAAAGATCACGTGGGCTTCGTGACGTTCGACCATCAGCCGGAGTTCTTCGACCTTGCCCTTGCCCATGTAGGTGGAGTGATCGGGTGTGGAACGGTTTTGGTAGAGTTCGTCGACCACTTCCGTCCCGGCGGTGGTGGCGAGTCCGTGAAGCTCTTCGAGCGGATCGTCTTCGACGACTGTGCCGGGGAGAATGAGACGTGCCAGAATACTGCGCTCGGGACCATCGTCGACGAGCGAAATCATGTCCGAGGATTTAGAAGACAAATGTTAGCCCTAGGAAAAAGGCGGATTGGGAGAGACATCATTGTCGACAGCGAAGCAATCGTTCACTCGCATTGAGCGAGTTTTATTGAATCGTTGTCGCTTAGTTTAATCCCGTTGGGACAACCCATGGGGTGCGAAGGTTCAACGGTCGAAGGTGGATTTGTTACGTAAAATGTGGTGGTAGTGTTGAGCAAACCGGTGGGATTCATCGCGAACGTATTGCAATAAGCGTAACGCAAACGCGTTCTTGCTCAATTTCAGCGGCTCGGGATTGCCGGGACGAAAAATTTCCTCGTCGCGTTTGGCGAGCGAGATCACCGTGGGGGGGGTGATTTCTTGGTCTCGGAATGCGGCCATCGCGGAGCTGAGTTGGCCCTTGCCACCGTCGATCAGCAGAATATCGGGAAAGGAATCCCCCGAATCGCTGAGTTTGCGGAACCGCCGGGAAACGACCTCATAAATACTGCGGAAATCATCAACGCCTTTGACGTCGTTGATTTTGTAACGCCGGTAACCGGGTTTGAAGGGCAGTCCGTCGATGAACTGGACGAGGGAGCCGACGGTCTCGTTGCCGCCCAGGTGAGCGATATCGACACCCTCGATGACTCGGGGTGTTTCGGCGAGGCCGAGGACTTTGCGGAGTCCGGCGAGTCCCTTTTTCGGGTCGATGTAAAACACTTCCGGTTGAGCGTGGGTTTCGAGTTCGCCCCGTTCGGAGAGTCGTTCGAGCATTTTGACTTCGTCACGCAGGACGGCGGCGCGTTCGAAATTGAGTTCTTTGCTGGCGGCGCTCATCTCCGCTTTCATCTCTTTGATCAATCGGGTTTTGCCGCCTTCGAGGAACGTTTGCAACCGTTTGATGTCGCGGCGATAGTCCTCTTTGCTGATCCGGAAATTGCACGGCGCCGTGCATTGGTTGATGCTGGCGAGCAGGCAGGGGCGGAACCATTTCCATTTCTCATCCGATTCGCTGATGTCGAGCGAACAGGTTCGGAATTTGAAGATGCGTTGCATGACGGCGATGGCGCCGCGGAGTGCCCCGGCACTGGTGAAGGGGCCGTAAAGTTTGACGCCGGAGGTTTTGGGTTCTCGGGTGACTTCGACTCGCGGGAATTCCTCGCGGGTGGTGATCATGAGGTAAGGGAACGTTTTGTCGTCTTTGAGGTCTTTGTTGTTACGCGGTTGGATATCTTTGATCAAGCGAGATTCCATCAACAACGCGTCGACTTCGCTTTCGCACTGGACAAAATCGATGTCGGCGATGTCACCGATCCAATCGGCGGTACGAGCGTCTTCGGCGGCGGCGCGGAGGAAGTAGCTGCCCGCGCGGTTGCGCAGGTTTTTGGCTTTGCCGACATAGATCACCACCCCGGCGGCGTCCTTCATCAGGTACACGCCGGGTTCCTGAGGGAACGTTTTGACCTTAGCGGCGGCGTGGGCGTGGCCTTTGAATTCGAACGTGCGTGGTGACTGGGACCCGATGGTGGGTTCCGAGTTCGGTTCACCGCCGAGATCGGCGTCGGATGGGGAGGGATGCGATTCGCTCAGGTGTTCGTCCGTGTTGGGGGAGTGGGGAGTTGAATGACAATCGTGCTGGTTGTAACGAGAAGTTTTCGTTGATCGATCGGGGTGGCGGCGGGCAAATCGATTGTGCCGACATCACGCTTTATCTTACCCGAATGGCGAATGGCGAGAACCGTCTCGAAAAAATCGTTTCAATCCGAATGACCGTTGTGCCTTGCCGTTGGGATGAACGCTGGCGGGGACGAAGTGGGATGATTTCGCACGCTCCTCAAATCGTGACCAAGAGTTTTCCAGATATTCTCGACTCGATTGGGAATGCCGCCGCCGACACGTCCGTCATTGTTAGACAGTCAGTTTCTTGTTCAAAGCCGTGCTCTCATCGCTCCGACTCGCCTTTGCACTCGTGTGCGTCGGTCTCGGCTTGATTCTCGGGGCGCAGTGGTTCGGTTTGATTCCCGATTCGCGAATCGAGCAGGAACTCGCCCGGCAACGAACGTGCCATAACATTGCGATCAGCACGCTTGATGACATTCGCAATCAACGTTGGCCGAAAATCGATTCGATGCTGCGTGCGATCGTCAAGCGCGATGACCAATTGCTCTCGATCGGTATCCGAACGGACATCGGTGAGCTGCGTGTCGCGACTGAAAACCACACCCGTTGTTGGGATTCGTCGGCGGCGTCACGTCCCCAGGTGACGGACACCGGAAAATCGAGTTTCGTTGTCGATGATATCCCCGAGTGGGCGCGGCAGAGCGATACCACGTCATTAGCCTCGAAATCTGGCAACGAGCCAATCGATTTGGACACGTTGAAGCGTGGGAGTCTATCTCTCGAAATCCCGATAACGCTGCGGGATCGACATTGGGGCAACCTCGAGTTTTGTTATCGCCATCCACCGAGTGGATTGTTCGGCGGCGTTCTCGATGCAGGCATTACCGATTTCATCGTTTTTTTTGCGTTTTGCGGGATGGGTTCCTACACGATGTTGATGATGCGGATCATGGGTGTGTTCTCGCGCACCCAGGTGGTTCCCGATCGCGTACGTCAGGCCCTCGATACGCTCGCCGAAGGTTTGTTGGTACTCGATGGTGCGGGCAAGATCGTGTTGGCGAACGAAAACTTCCTAAACATCAACGGGTTCGAGATGGAGGAGTTGAACGATCGTTTGGCGTCCGACCTGCCGTGGTTCTTTCCCGGAGAAGAGGCCGGTGAGAAAATGACCACGGTCGTGTTCCCATGGAGTCGTGCGATCAAAAAACGTCAGAACGTGACGGCCGAAATCCTACGGATGACCGGCCGCGATGGCGTGCATCGTGTGTTCAGCGTCAACGCTGGACCGATCGGCGAAGATAATAAACAGAAAGGGGCGTTGGTCACCTTCCAAGACGTCACGCATGTCGAAAAGCACCGTATCGAACTCGAAAACATGCTGACGATGCTCCGCAAGAGCAAAGACGAAATCCAAAAGAAAAACCAAGAACTCGAAATCCTTGCCACGCGGGACGCGTTGACCGGTTGTTTGAACCGACGCGCGTTCTTCGAGCGGATGGAACCGTTACTCGATCAATACCGTCGGGAAGCACGCGCGATGTCATGTTTCATGGTGGACATTGACCATTTCAAGAGCGTCAACGATACCTACGGTCACCACACCGGCGACGAGGTATTGCGAGAGGTCTCGTCGGTATTGCGTGAGCTTTTCGAAGAGAAATTTATCGTTTGCCGGTACGGTGGTGAAGAGTTCTGCGTGATGTTGCCGGGCGCGGATCTCGACCAGGCGCACGAGCAGGCCGAGAAGACTCGCGCGGCGATCATGAACGTCCGCTTGGACGATCCGGCATCGCTGCGTTTGACCGCGTCGATCGGGATTAGCGAAACGCGTTTCGAGGCCACCGATGTGCAAGCGATGATCAACCAGGCCGACGAGTGTCTCTATGTCGCCAAACGGGGCGGACGTAACCAGAGCGTGATGTACGATCCCGATCGCATCAGCGTGCTCGGTGAGGAGGAGCCGAAGACGACCGACATCGCCGACCCGGATTTGGTGCGGCTGCCGTTTCATGCGGTCACGGCGCTGCTGTCGGCGTTGGCCTATCGAGATCCGGCCACGGCCGAACACAGCCGGCGGGTGGCGAACCTGTGCGTTCAAGCGGCGGGCGGGTTGCTGTGCCAACGCGATATCTATGTGCTCGAAGTCGCCGCGCTGTTGCACGATATCGGCAAAATCGGAGTCCCCGACAGTGTCCTGCAAAAACCCGGGCCGCTCGATGCCAACGAATGGAAAATCATGCACCGGCACAACACCGTCGGTCTGGACATCATCGCCGGCACGTTCCATTGCGAGGAACTCGAAAACATCATTCACCATCACCACGTGATGAACCGGGGGCACGACGATACCAAGCGAATCGATTTCGCATCGGTTTCGGTGTCCGCGAAACTACTGAAGATCGCCGACACGTATGACTCCATCGTTTCGGACCGAGCGTACCGCAAGGGTCGCACCGCCGAAGAAGCCGCTGCCGAACTGCGACGGTGCGCCGGCACGCAGTTTGACCCGGAACTGGTCGAACAGTTCTTGCAACGAACCGCGCCGGACCGCAACGAACAAGCGATGGGTTTTGCAACCGCTCGTGGGATCGCGTTTGCCGTTCCGAAACCGATCGCGTTGAAGATCGGACAACAAATCGAACAACTCGCTAGCGCGATGGACTCGCAAGACGTGGCGGCGTTGAAACAACTCGCCCTCGAATTGGGCGAGATCGCCGAGTCAAACTTTCTGATGCCGATCGTCGAATCGGCTGAACGAATCGAAACGGCGGCCGATGCATCCGCAGAAGAGTTCCAATGGGTCGAGTTACTCCGCGAGACGCAAACGATGATGGACCTCTGCCGAGCGACCCAGAACGCTCACCTGGGAAATTCGCGAGCGATGATGTAAGCGACAGCGAAACAAAAACTGGCGTAGTGGACGAGGCTACGCGTCCTATTCATTCGCGGTCGCTAAGCACACGGTATGATTGAATAGCACACGACGAGGGACTAGAATGACCGGCTGACTCGTTTTGCCTGAGAGCTCAGTTTTTTTGTCTTGCTTCGGGGGAGCGATTACGATCGCACGGCATTCTCCCCTCATGTCTCTCATGACTTCCTTTCCGGGCACGAATCGCCTTTCCTTGCTCCCTCAGATCACGTGCCCGCATTGCTGGCATGAGTTCACGCCGGAGGATTCGCTTTGGGTTTCCGAGCATCCTGATTTGGTCGGCGATGCGAAGCTCGGCGACATGCACGCGATTCGGTTTCTGCCCTCGCGTTTTTCCCCCGAGGGCGACGCGATTGATGCCGAAGGCTACCGAGCGACTCGTTTGGCGTGCCCAAATTGTCATTTGGAAGTCGCCCGGCCCTTGTTCCAATTGCCCGCGATCTTCTACTCGATTCTCGGGGCGCCGGCGTGCGGGAAGAGTTACTTCCTCGCGTCAATGACCTGGCACCTGCGGCAGATGCTGCCCAGCCGTTTCAAGGTGTCTCTGAATGATGCCGACGCGTTGGCCAACGCGAGGTTGCACGCCTACGAGGAGCAACAATTCCTCAATTCCAATCCCGACGAATTGGTGTCAATCGCTAAAACGGAGACGCAAGGCGACATGTACGATCAGGTCCAGATGGGCGACCACTCGATCACCTTGCCGCGTCCGTTCCTGTTCACGTTGCAACCGACCGCGTCGCATCCGAATCATTCGCGGGCCAAAGCGATGTCGCGTGTGATCTGTTTGTACGACAATGCCGGTGAGAGTTTCCTGCCGGGAACCGATACCGTGACCAGCCCCGTGACCCGTCACTTGGCTCATTCGGCGTGTTTGTTCTTTTGTTTCGATCCGACGCAAGACCCTCGTTTTCGTCAAGCGTGTGAGGGCAAGAGCGACGACCCGCAAATGAAACCGAGGCAATCGCGATTGCAACGAGAGGCCAGTGTCCGGCAAGACACGATTTTGCTCGAAGCGATCACGCGGGTCCGTCGTCATGCCGGATTACGAGAGGACGAACAGCACCAACGCCCGATGGTGATCGTGGTGACCAAGTGGGACAGTTGGAAAGAGTTGTTGCCGGACGTCTCTCAAGACGAACCGTATTTCGATTTGCCGGATTCGTCCGTGCGAACGCTCGATGGTGATCGAATTCGCGAAACGTCGATGGCGGTCGAGAACCTGCTACTGCAATTTTGTCCGGAGATCGTTGCCGCCGCCCAAGGGTTCGCCAAAGAACTCGTGTTCATTCCCGTCAGTGCGACCGGGGTCAGTCCCGAGGTCGATGACGCGACGGGATCGTTGGGGATTCGGCCTCGGAACATCCGTCCCTATTGGGTCGAGGTGCCGTTGCTCTACGCGTTGTCGACCTGGACTCGCGGATTGATCGGTTTGCAACGTCGTCTGCCTCGCAATCCCACCTCCACCGATGGATCGAAACCGTGAGCATCGAACTACTGTACACCTCGGCAACGGCAGGACTGCGTCAAGGCAGTCGCGGGTTCTGCACGGTGCTGGCGACCGCCGGCATGCCAGCGAGCATGATGCAGCGTTTGGAAACGTTGTCGGGTTATCGCCATGTGTTCTCGCCGCAGGATGCCCAATCGGCGAGCAATCCCGTGGGTCACTCGCAATTGAGAATTCGCACGGGTGGAACCTCGACCAGCGTGCTGTCGCGGATCGCCGCCTACGGAACCGACTACAGCGGGCGGACGAACAAATTAGCTCATCATGTTGTCGTCCCGTTAGAGGAACAATCACCCGCCGGACCGGCCTGGGTGCTCGCCCATGCCAACGTGATGCGGACGCAGTGGGCTGGTGAAAAGCAAACGCCCGCCAACGGGCCGGCCATCGCGATGCAAAACCAATCGCCACGCGTTTGTCAAACGTGGGCCGCGATCACCGGGGACGCCGGATGGGGCGGACGCGTTGCCGACGCGTTTTGCGGAACCTCGACCAAACCGTTGTGGATCGTGTTTGATCTGGCGCAGAGTCCCACGTTGCTAACGCTGATCGACGAATCGATCGCGTTATTACCGGAATCGCAACGTTGGGCGGCCACGTTCAGTACCTACTACACGAACCTGCCGCCGGAAGTCGAGTGCCGGGTCCGGTGCGTGTTGGCGGGCAGTGAGGAAGCCAAACTCGCGGCCGCTCGCGGAACCGTGATTGACCTCACCACTCGCACGCCACTCACCGCCGCCACGCTGCTGATCGAGTTGGCACGCACCGGCGTTGCCGCGTCTGTCGCACGCACCGCTGCCCCGATACCAACGCCAAACCAAACGGAAACGCCGCTCAACGTCCCAATTACGCCGACGTCACCGCCGGCGGGCGCCCAACCGGTCGACGATATTGCGACAATCTTTGATCTCCCGCCGTCGCCCCAAGCAATCGACAGTGGACCACCGATCCGAATCCAGCCCCCACCACCGCGGTCGAATTCCCGACGGAAACAAAACAAATCCCACACACTTGCGGCTGTCGGGATTGCCCTCTTTTTGCTGCTCGTCGGCGGCGCCGTTTTTGCGATCAGTCGGGTCACACGCAACCGTGTCGCGATGATCGAGGACTTGGCCAACCCCGACTCAATCACAGGCAGGAACTCATCGCCTTCAGCAGCAAATACTGAGCAACCCCGGCCCGAGAATGAGACGGCGAACCAAGCTGCGAACCAGGCCAAGGCAACCGATGAAATGTTCCTTCCACTGAAAGGCATCGAAGGAAAGCTCAACGAAATTAAGATCGCCGCAGTGCAGAAGAAACCCCGATTCGATGCGGGTGATGTGCCCGACCTCCCTTCCGTCGTGGCGGACTTGAACCAGCTCCTGACAGATCACTTCGATAAGCTCGATGTCAAGACAACCGAACTCGACACGCTTCGCGAGAAACTCACACTGGTACAACAAGAAGACAATCAGCGTCTGCTGTCGAAAGAGACTCGCGAGCTGCTCCAGAATTACGTTGGTTCTCCTGACGAGGAGAAACGTAGCGGCTTGTATGCGTTTGAATCGACTCTTCAGCAGACGCAAGAAAAAGCCAACTCGTATCAGGAAAGATGTGCCGGAGCAAAACGAATACTTGAGGAATCCAAAACTCAACTCGAGCAGGCACAAAGTCTGTTCGACAACTATTTGGCCGAGATCAAGGTTCCATCTCCAACAGCGAAGGGTCTTCGAGATGAGATCGAGACTCGCCTCATCGATGTTCGTCAACAAATTGACTCCGGACTTGTCAAACTTAGCCCGAACGAATCCGAGATCACAACAATCCAGGAAAATCTTGATCGAGATAAGAGCACCCTCGAAGACCGTCTCGAAAATTCTGACAAGGCGTTGGTTTCATTCAACAGACTGAAAGAGATCGAGTCGGAACTCGAAGGGAAAATCAGTCTCGAAGAGCAGCGAATCAAAGACCTCGCGATGACTCTCGGGACGATCACGTTGATCTTTCGCCGCCAACAATCCGGAGGGTATCTGATCCAACACAAATCGCTTACTGAGTATCCCATCGAACTCTCCGACGAGATAACTGGTTTGCAAGTCAACGCGCCTGTTCGGTTCGTCGCCGTCGAGGGTGATCGGACTCGGTGGAATGCGAGAGAGCTCAGCTCGGTGCCTTGCGAGAACCTCACTCTCGAGATTGTCAAGAAACCCAAAGCGATGCTGCGTGTTGGTTTCGAAGCCAATTCGAATTTCAGCAAATCCAAACCGCGTTGTGAGCATGACCGGCAATGCCAAGTGCTTTTTTCATCGCTCGAGAAACTCGAGAAACATGGTGGATTGATTGGCCGGTGGACACTACGCCCCACTTTCGGTGCCCCAACGGTCGGTGCCCCAACGGTCGGTGCCTCCGGAGATGGCAATGCGAAGCGAAAAGAGAAGGATCCGGACCCGGTGAAACTCTACAATGATCTTCAAAATGAGATTCTGCAAAAACTTGGTAGCCTCGGGAACGATCCGCTCGGGCAGATTGACGATGCGTACCTTCTCTCGCTCGATGGCTTTCTCGAGAGACTCAGGAAGCTACCTGCGAATGAAAACATTATGGTCGAAGACAATCCTTCCATCATAGTTCGAGCGATTCACTTATCCCGAACCCGAGAAGCCTGCGCCGAAATCATCGAGGCACGTGATTTCCTTACGAAGCCTTTTGAAATCAAGGACGAAATGAAGATCTATCTGCAGACGAAACCCGGTTCGGGTGGAGGCGGGCTTTTAGGAATGAAAGCAGACATCGACAAACCTGCCTTGACGATCCAACCTCGGCTCGTCCTCGAGGTCAAAGCGAAATAATGGCGACTACCGTTGATCAAATTCGGCGAGCGTTGACGAAGCGGGATGGCATCTCGGGGGAGTCCATGCGCCCGCTCGCGGCGGCCTACGCGGATGAAATTTCGCGGGTCAACTCGCGTCTGTCCTCCGCCGTGGAATTGCTGCATAAGGGATTGCGAAGTGAAGCGATTCAATCCGCGTCGATCCCACCCAACGCGATCGATTCGGCGGCCAAATTGGATTTGCCCGATGCCGAACGGGAGGAGTGGTTCGATATTCTGCAGTTTCTCGAGATCCCGGTCCCCTCGACGCTCGATCGTGATCTCGTTGAACAACTCAACGAAGCGATCGTCGAGATCCAGCCTCTCGAAGAATTGTTAAAGCGCCAGCGACGACTCGCGATCGCGCGGGCGCCGTTGGCGTGGCGTCTGAAAGTCTTGCACCGGATCGCGGAGGTCGACCCGATCACCCCGGTTTGGGAAGAGGACATTGAAAGCTGGGAAAAGGTCCGGCGTCAACAACTCGCCGGCGAGGCCCAAACAGCAATTGCGTCCGCCAACCCCGATGCGCTGCGAGCGTTGAAAGATGAATTGTCCCGCAGTGATTGGCGATCGCCTCCGAATCCAAACATGCTCAAACAGGTCTCGGCCAAACTCGCCGGTCTCGCCGACCAACAGACGTTGTCCGAACTGAAGGAGGTCGCGACGAAAATGAACGACGCGTTCTGCCAGTTCGAAGAACCGGCCGCACGCCAACAATTGACCCAGTGGAACGAGCTCAACAGGCAACTCAGCTCGCCGCTGCCGCCGGAATTGCAGGACGAGGTCGAACCGGCGATCGCTTGGTTAAGCGAAGTCGATCGTGAATTCGAATCGCGGGCACAACGGGCATCGGCAATCGGCGCACTCGAAGCGATGCTCGACCGCAAAGCGTCCATCCACGATTTAGAAAAGTCGTATCAACAAACCACGCTTTTCGACGAACCGCCACCCGACGAGCTGCTGCAGCGATACCGCGTCGCGCTCGAAGATCGGCAGATGACCAAGAAACGTCAATTCCTCTCGGTGATCGCGGCGATCGTGGCCGCGACGTTGATCTCGATCATGGCGTTCGCGTGGTGGCAAATTGATGCGGCGCAAAAAGACCGTGCCAGGGTGGCCGAAGACAAACTGCAATCCTTGGTCGATCAAGGTGACCTCGATGGTGCGAACGATTTCTATTCAAAATTGACCGTTGTGGATCCGGAATTGGCGGCGTCCTCCGCAATTTTGTCGATCAATGCGAGCGTGCAATCCCAAATCAAGGATCGGCAACAACGCGCCCAACAATTCGAAACCTATCTGACCGCAGCGGATTCGCAAGACGATGCCGCGATCGATCTATCGGCTCTCAACAAAGCGGAAACGTTGGCCGAAACGGAAGAACAAAAAGGCAGAGTGTTCGCCGTCCGAACCCGCCACTTGGCTTGGGAAGCCGGCATCGCGACCCAACAAACCGAATCCATGTTGACGGACCTGACGCGAATTCGAAGCGAGTTGACGCAGGTCGAAAACGGCGACGGCGGTTCCCAAGCCTCTTCGCAATTGGACGAATTGATCGAGCAGTTGCGAGCCCTGCCGGCAACCTATCCCCGGGCCTCGCCGGCTGCGAAGAGTCAAGTCAATTCGGCGCAATCTCGGGCCAGCGCGATGGGGAAAGCCGTGTTTCAACGCAGCCAACGGATGAAGGTCCGCGAAGATGCCATCGCGGCGGTGTTGACGGCGAGGTCGCTCATTCAATTGGCGTCCGAACTGCAACGCTCGGCCAAAGTTCTCGAGGATGCCTCCATCGCGGGTGAGTTCGCCCGATCCGCCGGCGAACGTGAATTGTGGGAGAAAGCTCTTCAGTGGAACGATTACATTGACACCGTCTCGGTGTCGTTGGCAGACGGGTTGAAGGCAACCGAGGTCAAAAAAATTCAATCGGCCAAGACCGTGTTCGACAACGCGTGCGAACAAACGCTGATGAAGTTGCCGTCGGTATGGAACGACCGTATCGATCGTTACGACGAGCGCTCGTCGATGCTCGAACGCGTGCTCGGAGGCCTGCCGAATACCGTGATCGCGGATTTGTACACGATCCGGGGCGACGACGGAAAAGGAGAACGGTACTTCGTTTATAAATCGTTCTATGATCGGAACAAAGGCAATTCGTTGGCACCGTCCGGAGAAGGCGTGAAGAAGAATCCCGGCGTGGAGATCATCGCCAACGATTCCGGCGCGGTCGAGACGATCGGTCTCCGGGGCGATTTCACGATAACCCAAGAACCTTACGCGTCGATCCGAGAACTCGTGTCGGTTTATCAATCTCGTCGCGATACGTTCATGCGTGATTGGGACGGCGAGTTTCTATCCTTGATGGCGAACCTGAGGGGACGCAAGGATCTCGACGGGAAGATCAAGGAAATCCTGCTGCAACATTTGCTCAACGGCGGTTGCGACGGCAGCGAGTACCTGACGAAAACTTTGGCCGAGGATCTGCGTTGGTTGCAGAGTCGCAATGAGGAGGTTTCCAATTGGCACGAAGCGGCGATGCCGAACAACTCGCTCGATCCTGCGGTGGAGGCGCGCGTGATCCAGCGATTAAAACGGGTCTATCAACAGCGTCCTCAACTCGACGTCAAGTCCGCCTCAGTTCGCAATTTGAAATTCGATTGGATCGGTGTTTTGACTCGTGACGAGGAGGGAACGGTCTCAGTCAATCAACGTGTGGGCGCCCACGGCGATGGTAACCTCGCGATCGTGCGAGCGTTGCCCTCGGATTCGAAGAAAGCGGAGTGGGTTTCGATCGGTCGGATGCGATCGGGCAAAGTTGATTTGTCGCTTTCCAAACCCATTTGGATCGCCGGACGTCCGGTCTTTCTCTATCCAGATTCCCAATAGTTTCGCGATACAAAGCTGGTTCTATGAGTGACGAACGTATTTTCATTCGGTTCAAAGGCAAAACGCTCGGCCCGCTGTCGGGCGAGAAGGTTCGCGGGTTGATCCGTCGTGGCCAGATCACGCGGATGCACGAGCTTTCTTCGGACGGTCTGACGTGGCAACGGGCGGAGGAGTTTGGCGATTTCTTTGGTCAGAGTTACGGTTCCTCCAACACTGCGATCGCGAGGGTTAGCAACGTGGGGGCCGGATCGGGCGCGTCGACTGCGGCGGCATCGGCGCTCGCGTCGGTCCCCATTCCCGGCCAAATGGCCGACGATGGGGTTGCCTGGTACGCCCATGTGCACGGCGAAAACCAAGGCCCGATCCCGATGCAGAAATTGATGCAGTGGATCGCATCGGGAGACGTTCGCAGTGATACGCTGGTTTGGCGAGCGGGTTTGGACGATTGGCGTGGAGCGGCGGAAGTCCTGCCCGAACATTTCACCGCGTCCAGCGCTGGGGCGGGTTCGAACGCCGCGGCGGGCTCGATGGGCGGCGGTGAGGCGGGCGGCGACTCCGCCGGACTCTCGCTAGATCGATTGCCGGACGAACTCTGCGAGCGTTTTACCAATCAACGCACCTGGGTGATGATCCTCAGTCTACTCGGTTTGGTGATGTCGGGATTGATGATCCTTTATTTCATCACCGGGATGATTGTCGGCGCCGAGGCTCGTTGGATGCCATTGGGTGGTTCTCGCGCGGTCGTTTATGGATTGATCGGGCTGCTTTATTGCGGGTTGGCGATTTCCGGTCAGGTGCTGTTGCTGAACTACGGGAACAGTTTGAAGAAACTGCAGCGACATCCGAACATGCTTCATCTCGGGCTCGCAGCGAGCCGGTTGCATTTGTTTTGGAAGTTCGCTGCGATTGTGTTGGTGGTGACTCTGATTTTGGTTCTCGGTTCGATGATTTTGGTCTTTGTGATGGTTGCGGCCGCGGCGGGAGCCTCTTCATGAGTCAATCACCCGCCCCCGGTAGCCCGCCGCTGCCTCGCCCTCTGAGCGTCTCGCGATGCGATTTCGAGCGGAAATGCGGCGTCAGTACCGCCGGCGGAACGGCCGTCAACAGCGGTTTCGCGGGCATCATCGCGTTGGCCCTGACGACGGTGTTTTTTCTCGTCGTTCATTTCCTGCCGCCGAGTTATTTTCGGTCGATGTTGGTCGACCGTGGACCGACGCAGTTCGCCGCCGTGTTCCTCGGCGTTTGGTGTGCGGTGATCCTCTTGATCAAACGCAACAAGCTGTCTGTGCAACGTCAGGCACTCCGCCATGCGGTGATTCCGGAGAACCATGAGTTCGTTTTGACTAGCCGCACGGCCGACCAAATCATTCGTAACATCCACGCGTTGGCGGACGATCCGAGTCGGTACCTGGTCTACAACCGGATCCTGATTTCATTATCGAATCTTAAAAACCTCGGCCGCGTCGGTGACGTCGATGACATTTTGCGGTCGAGCGCCGATCGCGACGAATCGGCTCACCAGACCTCGTTTGCGACGCTCAACGGTTTCCTTTGGGCGATCCCGGTTCTCGGGTTCATCGGGACGGTGTTGGGGTTGGCTGGGGCGATCGGGAATTTCAGTACGTTGTTGGATAACCAATCCGACGTCAGCGGCATCGTCGGTTCGCTCAAGGAGGTGACCGGCGGTTTAAGCACGGCGTTTGAAACGACGTTGTTGGCGTTGGTCGTGGCGTTGGTGATCCAATTGTGGATTACTTCGCAAAAGAAAGCCGAGGAGATGTTTCTCGATGATTGCCAGGAATACTGTCTCAAACAAATCGTCAGCCGGATCAAAATCCTGGCTCACGACCAGGGCTATCAAGACTAACCATGAGCAGACGTCGAAACACCGGTCCGGGCATCTCGTTTTTTGCCTTTCAAGACATCATCACGGCTGTCGTCGGGATCTTCATTCTGGTGACGTTGATTCTCGTTTTGCAATTGGCTCAGCGGGTCGAAGCGGCCAGTGAAGCGGTGCCGCAGGACATTCAACCGATCATGGAAACGGTCGCGTCGTTGCAAGAACAAATCAGTGGCATGGAAGCGGAGATCGCCACTCGGGCCGAAGCCGGAGCGGCAATGGAAGGTATCAACGCGTTCAACATCGTCGAGCAAGTCGAACAATTGAAGTCGGAGAACGCGGGTTTGCAGGCACGGATCGAGACGTCGCGCGGCAAACAACAGGAACTCAAAAAACTGAGCAACGAAACCCGTGTGATCGCACAAACGCTCGCCGAGCAAGCGGCGTCTCAGGCCGGACAACGCGAACGAATGGAAGAACTCTCCGACAAAATCGACGAGATCCAAAGCCAACGGATCGCGATGACCGACGATCCATCCACGGTCTTTCGCGACCAAACCGAGCGGGGCAAGTACGTCGTTCTGGTCTCGATTTCGGATCGTTCGATGGTGATTCGCGATGCACTGACGCAGAGTGTCACCGAATTGACCGGGCCAACCCAAGTCGAGCAGTGGAGACGATGGCTCCGCGACATTCCACTCTCTCGGCGGCATTTGTTATTGAGGATTCAACCGGGTGGCGAGCGGGATTTCCAATCGATTCGAACGGCCGCGGACGAAGCCAACGCCCAGTACGGGTACACCGTCGTGGGTGCGGACGATCAAGCGAAATTCGGTCATGAGTTGAGGGTTGTGCGATGAAGAGAGCACCGGACGCGACGTCGAGTTTCGATCTGTTTCTCGATACGATCTGCAACACCTTCGGCGGGATCGTTTTCATCGCCATCCTGTTGGCCGTCATGGTTCAGAACCGGGCACTCGTGGTCAGCGAAGAGAACGCGGTGGGAAAACCCGCGTCGGCGGAACAGGTGCGTCAAGCGATGGCGAGCCTCGCCGAAGTGTCCACTCAGCAGAAACTGCTCGCCATTTCGCTGGCCGCGATGCCGGAATCTTATTCGACCGTCGACGACACCGAGTTCCGCCAACTGCGCGAGCAACAATCGGAATTGGAGGAACAAATCGAGGCGGCATTGGAGGCTGAAAAACAGGCCAGTGCAACGCTCGCGGGACTGTTGGAGGCCAACGCGGTGCAGCGGGAGGAAAACGAAACGGTTCCCCAACAGCTCGAAGAATTGGAGGAGTTGGTCGCGGCGGCAGGTGCGGCATACGAACGATCACTCGACGCGAAACAGCAAACGCTGCGAGTCCCTCGTGTGCGATCGAGTCAGAGCCGATCGATGTTGATCCTGGTGCAAGACGGCAGCGTGTTTTTGGCGAAGAAAGCGACCTTGGCCAATCAAGGTTTCAACACGGCTCAAGTTTCCACGAACACGAGGATCGACACGGGAATCGACATCACTCCAAAATCGGGGACAGGATATCGTCTGTCTGGAGGCGACGGTTTGCAGGAGTTCATGCAACTCGTCCGCGAGGCCGACTCGGGCGGCAACAGCCTCACGATCGCCGTTTGGCCGGACTCGTTCGGGCAGTTTGCAGAACTTCGCGAGCGGATGGTTCAGTCGGGTGTGTTCTACCAACTGTGGCTGCAATCGCCGGGGGAACCCTTGACAGTTTATATGGGCAGTGGGTCGTCGAGTGTGCAGTAGGATTGTCGTTCGGCTCTCCGAGCCGACAACGCACCACGCGCCGCTCCGTAACGCAATCGGTTCGAAAAACCGAGTGACATTCTACTCGTGACGCAGCGCGTCAATCGGGTTCATGCGGGCGGCGCGGATGGCGGGGTACAGGCCGCTGATCAGGCCGACGGCGACGGCGATGACGACGGCGAGCGGGATGGTTTCGTAAACGATCGAGGGCTGCGAATCGCGGATCGCGCTGGGTAAGGCCGCGAACTGATCCGGGAAACTGGTGGAGATCAATAGGATCACGCCGCGGTACATCGAGGGTCCGAGGAACCCGAGGACGATGCCGAGGGCGGCGCCGGCGAAGGACAGGAGGATCGTTTCGACGAGGAATTGACGAACGATGTCACGACGTTTCGCCCCGAGGGCCCGCCGGATGCCGATCTCGCGGGTCCGTTCGGTGACGCTGGCCAGCATGATGTTCATGATCCCGATGCCGCCGACGAGTAGCGAGATGCACGCGATCAACACGCCGATGCCGAGGAACATCAGCCGCAGGTTGCGGGCTTGTTCGAGCAGTTCGAGCGGTACGACGACGGCGATGTCACCGGCCTCGGAGTGCTTTCCGGCGAGTATGCTCTCGATCACTTTCGCCGTCGTTCGTACTTGGCTGACCCGTTCGACTTGCAACGTGATTTGGTTGAGTTCCATGATCTCGATCTGAAACTGGCCGCTGCGGCGGGTGACGATCGTGTCGCCGATCCTCTTTTGCATCGTCTCGATCGGGATATAAACGTCTTTGTTAAAGTCTTGCGAATCGAGTGAGCCGCCGATCGCGGCGGACGCATTGCGTGGTTCGAGCACGCCGACGATGCGGAAGTAATCGGTGTGCTCGGGGACGTAGAGTTGTTTTCCCAGAGGGTCTTCATACGGGAACAAATTGTCGGCCACTTCCGAGGCAACCACGCATACGTTCTCGGCCCGCGCTCCGTCGGCGTCGGTGAGGAACCGACCGCCGCGTTCGCGCAGCTTCAATTGGTTGACGCCCTTATATCCGGGCGTGCATCCGACGAGTCGACCGGAAACGAGTTCGTCGCCGTGGGTGAATTGGCGTTTGATTTCGCGGATCGGGACGGCGACTTGGATCGTCGGCAAGACGGCGACAATTTGATCGAGTTCGGTGCGCAGGAGACCGTACTTGGTCGCCGACATGCCGGCGAGTTTTTCCTCGGGCGGTTTGATACTGCGGATGATGATCGTGGTCGCGCCGAGAGATTCGATCTGTTTCTGGACCTGGTCGCTGGCGCCCTGGCTGATCGCGGTCAACACGATCACGGACCACACACCGATCAGGATTCCGAGCATGGTCAGGCCCGTCCGCAGCGGGTGCAGCGTGAGGCTCTTGACGCCCATTCGGATCGTTCTCAACCACATTCGCATTACGTACCCTGCTTGTTTTTGACGGCGAGCGCGGCGGCGGCCTGTTGCTCGCGGGCGGCGGTGCGACGGTCTTCGCTGACGGGATCGTCGCTGTGCAACATGCCGTCTTTGAGTTGGACGATGCGGCGGGCCCGTTCGGCAACGTCGTCTTCGTGAGTGACGATGATGATCGTGCGTCCTTCGCCGTTGAGTTGATCAAACAGTGCGAGGATCTCGTCGGTCGTGACGCTGTCGAGGTTCCCGGTCGGTTCGTCGGCGAGGATGAAGTACGGATCGTTGACGAGGCTGCGTGCGATCGCGACGCGTTGTTGTTGACCGCCGGAGAGTTGATTGGGCCGGTGATCGAGCCGGTCACCGAGGCCGACGCGTTTGGCTAAATCGACGGCCCGTTTGTATTCCTTGGGACCGAGCAAACCCTGGTAGTACAACGGGACCTGGATGTTCTCGACGACGGTGAGTTGCTGAATCAGGTTATAGGATTGGAAGACGAATCCGATTCGGCGTGAGCGGATATCGGCGAGCTGATCGTCCGACATCAAACTGATGTTATCGTTGCCGAGATGCAGACTGCCGGCGGTCGGTTGATCGAGGCACCCGAGCATGTTCAGCAACGTGCTCTTGCCGCTGCCCGAGGGTCCCATGATCGCGACGTAATCACCTTCGGGGACGTCGAACGAAACTCCACGCAGAGCCCGCACGGTCTCACTTTTGAGCACGTATTCTTTGGTCAAACCGTCGATTCGCGTGGCGAGCGAATTTTCCGCGGGCGGATCGGCGGGGGATGGGCGGAGCAGCAAGGTGATTTCGCAGATTAGAGGACCCTTATCCCAATTGCCCTGGCGCGACTGGGCACTCAGGCGTTGTCCAGCGTGGGAAGGGTTGGTGCGGATGAGTGATGGGGCGAGGCTACGCCTCGGGGGACAATTGAGACAATTGTCCTACAATCCTTGTCGGGAATTAGGCGGAGGGTTTTCCGGGGCGACCGCGACCGGCGGCGGGGGTGCTGCTCGGTTCGGCTTCGCTGTTGTTCGTGTTGGTGATCGTTGCGTTGCTGGTTTCGGTGCCCGTGTCATCGCCCGTGTCGGTCGCCTCGGGAGTAATCCGGCTCGGGGCCAGGGCGACCATGTCGCTGTTGTCCTCGGTTTCGACGTCCGGCAGATCCATCAACGAGAGGTGTTCGCGGAGGTTCAATACGGCTTGCTCGCCGGCGCTGAGTCCCTCGGTGATACTGGCCATCGTGTCGTTGGTCGCCGCGATGCCGACTTGACGCGTCTCGAAATTCTGGGCGCCGGTTTGGATCAACGTGTACATCTTTTTGTCGTGTTCGTAGATCGCTTGAATCGGAACCTGAGTGGCATCGGGTAATTGTTGAACGAATACTTCAACCGACGCGGTCATGCCGGTACGAATCACTTCGGGCGGGTCGACGATTTCGACGATGACGGCGTACTCTTTGATCGCCGAACTGTACCAACTGCCCGGTTCGGCATATCGGTTGACCTTGGCGACGTGGCCTATGAGGACCACGTTGGGCAACGCGTCAATGCGAATTTTCGCGGCCATGCCTTTTTTCAATAGCGTGATGCGTGACTCGTTGACCTTGCAACGAATTTGCATCCGGGTCGGGTCGGGTAATCGGATGAGAGATTGTCGTTCCCGGATGATCGCCCCGGCTTCGACAACGAATTCGGCCCCGCCGCCGCGGCTGCTGTATTTGTTCGCGTGAACGACGACGCCGTCGGTGGGCGCGGTCATGACGCACATTCCGATTTGCTCTTTGACCTCTTCGAGTTCGGTCCTTTCTTCGAGCAGTTTTTCCTTTGCGGCGGAGAGGTTCGCTTTGGCGGCTTCGATATCACTGTCGTACTGCACCAGCATTTTCCGCTTGGTCAGTTCCTGCAAAACGCGGAGTCGGCCTTGCGCGGCGTCGAGCTGGTTACGGGTGTTGGCGAGCGCGAATTTGTCGGCATCGAGTTGCAACGCGTTGACGAGTCCCTTGGCGACTAACCGTTCGCTACTGCCGAGTGCGAGTTGGGATTTGCGGAGTTCCTGTTCGGCGATCGCGATTTCGCTGAGAATCGCCTTTTCTTCGGTCAAGAAAATGCCTTCGAGATACTCCTGGCGAGAGATGGTAGCTTGCTCGAGCAACGCAGATGACGTGGCAACGGTCGCCTCGGCGGTCAGAACCTCGATGCGATCTTCTTTCAGCTCGACTTCGAGATTCGAGGCGTCGAGTTCGACGAGTTTATCGCCTTTCTTCACACGGGCACCTTCGTCGATCACCCATAAAATCGCGGTGCCGGAATTGCCGCGTGACTTAATTTCGCAAATCACGTCGGTGTTGCTACTGCTCTCAATCTCACCTTGCTCCACGATCGTGTGGTTGAACGGACCTTGGATGACTTCGCTGACAATGAGTGCGTCGGGGGCGAGTTGGGAGGCGCGTTCCTGATATTTCTCGTACCCGAACCACGATCCACCGCCAACGAGGGCGAGGAAGACCAATAAAACGATTTTGGCCCCGCCGTGCCGGCGATCACGCGGCAGGATGGGCAAGATGGAGGTTTTCATGGATGGCCGGTTCGGTGGGGAGGGATTGCGGCAGGATTACTTGGAACCCCGAGGAGGGTAGGAGGGATCGTTTTTTTCTAGCTCAACGCTCCGCGTCGAGTGAGTGGGCTGAAAAGTCAGCCTAGAAAGGCTGACGTGCGTTGCTACCCGGCCCGTACATCAGCCTTTCCAGGCTGACATGACACGGAACGGAGTCCGTGCTTAGATAGTTTAATCAGGAGTCAAAGTACCGGTCGAAGTCGATCGTCAAATCCGGGGAGATTTTCGCTTTCAATTCATCGACATCGAGGGCATATTTCGCGTTGATTTCGACTTTCACACCGGGGTTGACCAGGGCACCGGCCTCGATCAGCCACCGTGTATGCAAATCCACGATCGCCTGTCGCGCCAAACTTGGGGTGTCCGTTTCGGCTCCGTCGGCGTTCTTGACGGGGGCGAAGGCGTTGGCCGGGTCGACCTCGCAGATGACAGTACGCTCGGCGGCGGGCAAAAGGTCGAAAATGAATTTTTCGAACTTGGTCGCGTTCGGCGTTTCCGGTTCGACGAGCGTGCCGGATTCGTCGAGGGAGGGCACCTTCTTGTTGGCCCGGTGGAACGGCAACGATGTGTCGCTGGATCGTTCCCGATCGAGGAACGCGACGTCGAACAGATGGACCGCGATACTGCCGGCCCACAATTTCAACCCGCCGTCGGCGGCCGTCATCTCAGCCGCCTCGTCGGGTAAATCACTGTACTCGATCACATGCGTTCGCCCGTCCACCTGAACGACGTTGCCGACCTTTTCCATGGGGTATCGTTTGCGGATGACTTGGGAAGTCATTTCGCTGCGTGAGAGCAAGTGATGTCCGATGAATTCGGGATCGCACAACGTGACGAGCGGGTTGTCGACTTGGAAGTAGAACAGATGCCGGTGCCCGCCGTCCTTCATCCGTTCGAGGCATCCGTTGCGATCGAGTGCCCGCAGCGTGCCGCCGTGACCGTCGGGGCTGATGGCGAGCGCATGCTTCGCGGCGAGCAACAGTTTGCCGGTTTGTGAATCCACCGCAGGAGTGGTGCCCTGCTTGAAAATGATCACCTGGTCGGCGGCCAATCCGAGGTTATCGTTGGATCGGAAATACTCGCGAGTTTCCGCATCGGTCGCTTCGCTGGTCATCAAATACCAAGGAATCGTCACACCGTACCGCCGCCCGGTGGCGAGCAATCGATCGGCGAAGACTTGGAACAACGTCCGCTGGCTGATCGGTCCGACGGGGAACATGCCTTTGGGCAAATCGAACCCGAGCCGGGTGCCTTGTCCGCCGGCGACGAGAATAACCGCGATCTCGCCCGCCCGCAGAGCTTCCTCGCCCCGTTGCCGGGCCGCCTGGCGAGTCCACGACACACCGCTGCCGTCGGCGGCAACGGCCATCGGCAAGGTGGCGCCGCGAGCCATGGCGACGAAGTCCGTTTTTTGCTCGTCGCCTTGAACGAGCCGCGCCAACTCATCGAAATCGATGGCTCGGATTTGGTCGGCGAGCCGGTCTCGCGATTCGGTGTCGAGCTGCTCGTAAAAACGCAGCACGTGAGTTTGCTGAAACGGCGCGAGAATCGCGGTCAGTTCGGCGAGAGTGTCGGGATCGTTGGGTGCGGACATGAAAAATTGGCGATGTTGAAAACGAGACGAGAATCAAACGCGGACGAGTGCTTTGTCGCTGATGTCTTTGCGGCACCAGGCACCTTGCCAGCGGATTTTTGCGACTGCTTTGTAAGCCTGTAATTTCGCAGCGCTAACCGTGTCGCCCATGGCGGTGACGCCGAGCACGCGGCCGCCGGAGTTCACGATCCGGCCGTTCACGATCGTCGTGCCGGCGTGGAAGACTTTCACGTCGTCCATGGCGTCGGCGGCGGCGATCCCGGTGATCGCGTGTCCGGTTTCGTAATCGGCGGGGTACCCTTCACTGGCCATGACCACGCAAATCGCGGGCCGCGGATCGAACGTCAATTCTTCGAGTTCGCCGAGCCGTCCTTCGACGGTCGCCAACATCACTTCGACGAGGTCCGTTTGCAATCGCATCAGTAAAGGTTGGCATTCGGGGTCACCGAAGCGGACGTTAAACTCCAGCACTTTGGGGCCGGCGGGAGTCAACATCAACCCGGCGTAGAGCACGCCTTTGAACGGTTTGCGGGCCCGTTTCATGGCATGAACGATCGGCACGAGGATGCCGGATTCGACATCGGCGAGGGTTTGCTCATCGAGCACGCTGGCGGGGCTGTACGCGCCCATGCCGCCGGTGTTCGGGCCGGTGTCGCCGTCGTGGGCGGGTTTATGGTCTTGGGCGGTGGGCAAGGTGATGATCGTCTCGCCGTCGGTGATCGCCAGCACGCTGACCTCGGGACCGCTCAAACGTTCTTCGATAATCAATTCTTTGCCTGCGGCACCGAACTCCCTGCGAGCGGCAATCCGGTCGATCGCTTCGAGGGCTTCGCTGCGTGTATCGCAAACGACGACTCCCTTGCCGGCCGCCAAACCGTCGGCTTTGACGACCACGTTGACCGCGTCGCTCGGTTCGCTGTAGCGGTCCTTGATGTATCGCATCGCGTCGTCGGCGGACCGGAACGCACGGTAATCGGCGGTGGGGATGTCAGCAGACCGCAGCAGGTTTTTACAAAAAACCTTGCTGCCTTCGAGTTCCGAGGCGACTCGCGAGGGACCGAATACTTTCAAACCTGCGTCCTGCATGTCGTCGACCAACCCGGCCACGAGCGGGGCCTCGGGGCCGACGACGACGAGGCCGACGTTGTTGGATTTCGCGAACGAGATCAAACCCGTGTGATCGGATTGCGGGATATCGACGTTCACAGCATCGACCGCCGTGCCCGCGTTGCCTGGGGCGACGAACACTTTTTCGACACGCGGGCTTTGCTTTATTTTCCAAGCGAGTGCGTGTTCTCGACCGCCACCGCCGACGATCAAAACGTTGATGAGATTCATGCGAAATAAGTGTGAGGAAAAGGTGGTTTGGGTGTCTGGCCCGACGTGTTGGCAAGGAATCAGGCTCGATCACTCGCGATCGAGGTCGTGCAGTTATTGAGGGCTGGGTCGGCAAGCGTACGCACCCCTCCCGCGTTGCGGGAGGGGGTGCAATACAAGTCCGACGCGCTAGCGAGGTCACCAGCTCACTCGCGAGCGCGTCGGGCTTGTACGCTTGCGTCAACGTCACCGTATCGGAATTTCCGCGACAGTCTCCGTTGCGGAAGAGGTGCTGAGTCGCCGGATCCGGTTCGATCGGCTCCTAAGTCGCCGCAGCGAGCCGATTGACCATCACCGGATCGGTTGGTGAGGGCGACATCGGGTCCAAACCTAACGTCCCGACGAGCGAGGCGACGTAGCCATCGGATTCGGCGATCTTGCGTTGCGCACGGACGTATTCCAAACGAGCGAGTAACCCGAGTCGGTCGATCGCCTCTTCGTTTTGCGGCGAGTTGATGTACGACTGCAACCGTGATTCGAACGCGTTCCAGTGCTCGATGTCGCGGGATTGCTTCGCACTCAAACGACGCTGATACCAATCACTCCTAATCAAAGTGTCGCGATCAAACAAACCACGCACTTCGGGCGAATCGATCTTGTGACCGTTGTGATCGCCGTGGTCCATGATGTCCAGCACCGCACGCAGTGGCGGGCAGGCGAGTTCGTAACCGAAATCGTTGTAGTAGTTTTTCGAGACCCGTGTTTGCGCCTCGGTGATTTGCAAAATGCCGTCGGCGAACGAATCGAGATCTTGAGTCTCGGGCCGCAAGATCGATTCCGGAAACACCTTGGCCGGGTTGTCGAAAACGCGAGCGAGATACGTTCGCACGAATTTCTCGGTGATCCGGTAACCGAGCCGGCTGCCGGGAATCAACGTTCCCTTGTAATCGAAATCTTCGATCCGTTCGAGCATGCCTTCGGCGATCATGTGGGCCGGGTCGCGTTCCTCCGCTGACATTCGGCACCACACCTCGGGGATGAGCAACGAGACGTCGTGGCCGACTTCGAAATGCGGCCCGATGTGTCCGGCCGGTGTGCTGAATCCGCCCAACTCGGTCAGGATCATCGACACGATCGCGGCGTTCAAATCGACCGCCGGATGCAACGCGTTGAACGGTCCTTTGGTCAACGCGCCTTCGCTGCCCGCCCCGGTCATCGACGGGCTTTTGCCGGTCAACGAGCAGACGTAATCCATGATCAACTCGGGCAGCTCTTGATAGTGCAGTGGCGAGTAAACGGCGAGCGAGCGGATGCCAGCTTCGCGATCCGGCGGATTGTTACGCCGTCCCGACAATACCGCGCCGACGGGTGTCAGGATCGGTTTGCCGGGTTCGAGTTTGCGGTGCAATTGCATCCCACGCATCGCGACGTAAGTATCGAGACTACGCACCATGTCGGGGCGGTCTTGTAGGTAACGAGGGTTCTTGGTTCTCGCTCCGTCGACGATTCGCGGGTCGGCGGTACTGACGACAAACCCGTCTTGCGACTTGGCCGCCTCTTCGAGCAAGTGCTCCATCGGGCCACTGAATTTATCGAACTCGATCGCATCGAGAATGATCTCGCGAGCCTGTTCACTGGTCAGTGGTTCAAAATTGCTGATAAAATTCCCAGGGCCCGAAAGGTCGAGTTCGGTTTGTTTATCGAGTCCTCGATGGACGGCATCGTCGGGCCGCTGGAACAAACGGTACTCGCAGTTTTCGACGAATTTATAACTGCCCGCTGGAGCGATCATCTCACCGAGGTCGGAGACACTGCCGGCCGGGATCACGACGCTGGCCGAAATGTCGTCTTCACGTTGGACCTTGGCCGCCGCGATGAAATCCTGACGCAATTTGAACGTCCGCCACCGCGTGTCTTCGAGTCCGACACGCAGGTACGTGCCGACGAGCGCGCGGTCGCCGAGTTTGAGTTCGTGACCAGGGGAACCGTTGACAATGTCGACACGGAATTGTTCCCGCCAATTCGCCTCGGGACTGCTGCCGATGAAACGTTTGACGATCAACGCGATCGCGTACACGTGTTCGGGAGTGCCTTCCAACCACGCGTTGTAATCGTCGTTGTAATCGGGCGACGGGGTGAGCAGTTTGATCACGCTGCCGAGTGACCGTTGCGGATCGAGCACGCTGCGGGTGGTCCGTTGATTGTAACCCTTGGAACCTTCGGCACCGGGTGCCCAACGCGTGCTGAAATCTTTGGCAAAAATTTCGTCGACGAGCGCGAAATCTTTCTCTTGGTCTTTGACGAAAATTGGACCGTAGAGCATGTAGTCACGCAGGCTCTTGCTGATCTCGCTCTTGCCCCCGCCACTGACCGTGCAGGGTTTGTGGCAAAACACGCCTTCCCCGGCCGCGCCGATCAGTCGCCAACTCGGAGCGCTGGCGTGTTTGGCGAGCTGTAATTTGTAACCACTCGGGGCGATGTAGACTTGATCCGGCGACAACCGAATCGACTGGGTCACGCCCGCCGCATCTTTCCAACGGATGTGTCGATGATGCAACGACGCGAACGCCATTTCGGGGATGTACACCACCTCAGGGTGGATTTTGTCGATGCCATAACCTTCGGGTTGGACGTCGATAAAATCGCTGTATTTTTTGGCGACGTCGGCGAACGTTTGGCCGTTTTGCGAGCGTCGCTCGACTTGGAAATGATCGCCGAGCGAGTAGGCGGCGAACGCGAGCGCACCGCCGGCGTGCTCCTCTTCGGCACCGCCCATCAAATTGGCGGCGTAGCTGAGTTGCGTTTTCACCTCTTTCTTGCAGTAGCCATAATAGTTGTCGGCGATCAACGTCACGATCACTCCGGAATCGTCGCGGCAGGTCAGTTTGAATGCCGATCCGTCGTTGTACTTTTCCGATTCATCTTTCCAACACATTCGGTCACGACGTTGCCTCGCGGTGGCGTCATCGAAATGCGGCAACCCGAGTTCTTTCTTGGTCTGGGAGGTCAAGTGCGTGGCCAGAATCACGCATCCGGTGTGTCCGCTCCAGTGCAACGCATCGAGGCCCGCGTCACCGCCGGCGACGAGCGGGTCGCCCGCGTTACCGAAAATCGACTCGACGAAATCTAGGTTGCTGCAAAAATTCCCGGGGACGAAGAACCGGGTTTCCATCGATTTGTATTCGCAGACACCGGCGACGGCGGGAGCGACGAGCGGGCGCAACATCAGCGAGACCCACGTCCGAGCCGGGTCGGGCGATCCGTTGGTGTAGGGCAATTCCAGATCGACGGTCGGTGGATTCATCGCGGCGGTGAACATCCGCACGAACACCTCTTTCGGCACCGCCCGTTTGTCGTCCGGGATCGGCAGGCCGCCCTCGCACACATGGAACGTGCCCGCCGTCGTTCGCCGGTCGGCTTTCGGATTGTTCAACACGCCATTGAGACAGCGATAGGTTTTGACTTGGTCGTTGTCGAAACTGTTTTTCCCCAGCGGTAGACTCAACTCGCGAGCCAAACCGTGACGGTCGAGCGTCAACGCGCGGCCGGGTAATTTCATTCGGGTCGCTTCGGAGCAATCCGCAAAATAGCGTTTCAGGAAACCTTCAATTCGACCGTCAATCGGCGCCTGATGCTGACGTAGGATCGCGTTGCGTTCGCGAAAACTCTCCAACAACTCACGCGGTAATGCCGACTCCGGTTGCGCTTGACCGGACTCAGGCGGGGCCATCAACCCGGCCATCGCGAGCTGGAACGTCAGATAACTTTGACGACGCTGACGTTCGGCAAGGGAGGACGAGAGGACCGCGTCCCAACCGACGGATCTTTGCAATTCTGCGGAGTCACGAAGCAACGACATGGGGAGAGGTCTCCAAAAAGCGGCGGGCGGAAGGATACGTGCAAGCTGCCGTCCGTTGACGACCCCGACGTTGCGAACAGCTTAGCAAATCGGAGGCAAAGACGAACCAGGGCGAACCGGCGATATGGCACCGGAAACCCCGCAATCGGTTCGCCTTGTTACGCGAACTCCGTTAACGCATTCGCAAGGGAACGTCAACCCCCGTTGCCGCTCAAACCTCGTCGTCGGGTGCGTCAATCTCGCCTTGGAATTGTTCGGGCGGCGGGTTGCGGCGTTCGTGCAATTGACGAACGGCACCTTTGAGTGAATCCAACAGCCTCGGGACTTGACCGGCGGCCAAGAACACGCGTGCACTGACGGCGGATTGCGGGAAGAAACTCGTCAAGAAATCCAGCCCGAATTCGGTCGCGCCGTGACCGATCATCACGCCGTTGGCGTAAACGCCCGACAACACCTCGTCGGGCATTTTCAGATCGTCGTAAATTTCCTGCGGACTCGGTCGCCGCTGGTTCGGATCGCCCGCCCCCTGGGGCGACGCCGGGTCGCCGAACCGGCTGCGATAGATCTCAACGTTTTTTTGCAGCGCCTCGACGAATTGCGGCATCACCGGGTGCGGGATCACGACCCGCACGGCGACGCGGTGCGGGCGCCCGATCGTTTGCAGAAAATCGATGATGTACTCGCTCGGCCCCGTCATCACGATCGCGCCGGTGCTGAAACAGCCGCCGGCGACATGATCGGGAACCCGCGCACGCAGGGCGGGATTCTCGTTGGGAGCGGGCTGATCGGGCTGATCGGGCGGGCCAGGTGGGCCGGGGAGATCGGGTTGGTCAGGATTGGGAGGCTCAGGATTCATGAACAAAACCGAAGAAAGGTAAGATGAGACACATCCTCAATCTAGCGTGCCGCCCCGATCGCTTCGAGGAGGCTGGCTGCTTTGACCCAGGTTTCTTGGGTTTCGCCCTCGGGGTCGCTGCGGGCGGTGATGCCGCCGCCGACCGGGAACTCCCAAACCGAGCTAGGATTGCCAACGGTTTCCTTGCCTTCCGCATTCGCCGCGGCCCCACTTCGCTGCGTCACCGTCCGGATCAGAATATTGAAATCCGCCGCGCCCGACAAACTAATGTAACCGAGCGAACCGCAATACGGCCCCCGAGGTCGACGTTCCAATTTCGCGATCGTTCGCATCGCTTCGACCTTCGGCGCCCCCGTGATACTACCGCCGGGGAAGCACGCCGCGAGTAAATCGCAAACGCTCGCGTCAGGACCGAGCACGCCCCGAACCGTCGACACGAGATGCTGCACCCGCTGATACCGTTCGAGTTCGCACAACCCGGTCACCTCCACGCTCTCGTCGGTACAGACCCGCGATAAATCGTTTCGCATCAAGTCGACAATCATGATGTTCTCGGCGCGATCCTTTTCGCTGGCTAACAACAACGCTCCGAGTCGCTCGTCTTCGTCCGCCTCGCCGGTGCGGGCGACGGTGCCTTTGATCGGACGGGTGACGACATGACGTTGACCTTTCGCGTCGGTGCGAACTTGCAAAAAACCTTCCGGCGAGGAGCTGATCACTTGGTACTCGCCGGCATCGAAATAACACGCATACGGCGCCGGATTGATCGCCCGCAATCGTGCGTACAACTCCTCGGGCCGGCACGTCGCCGGGGCAGACAACGTTTGCGCTAAGTTGACTTGGAAAGAATCGCCACGACAAATCCGGTCGATGATCTCGCTGACTCCGGCGGCGTACCCCGCGTCGGTAAACGTGCTGCTGATCGTGTTGCTGGTGTTTGATTTTGAATTGCCTGCTTCATCGGGATCGATCGGCTCCCACTCCGTTTTCATCCACGCGATCACCTGTTCAGCCCGGGCGTTCGCGCGATCGACATCGAGCCGAAAGTTCTCGTCGAGTCCGGTGCTCAGCAACCAAACCGCATCGCGATGATGGTCGACTGCAATCGTCCAGTCGTACAAACCGATCGCCATGCCGGGCAGGTTTCGATCCCAACCCATCGCCTCGGCATCGTGACGCAACACCGGTTCGAGCCACCACGCGGATTCGTAACCGAGCAATCCCACGACCCCGCCACAAAACGGCGGCAACGCTTCCGAGTCCGAGCTCGTTTCATCGGAACTCGCATCCCCGATCGCAGCATCCCCGATCGCAGCGTGCCCGAGTTTCCGGCACCACTCTTGCAGCACCGACCAAGGGTCCGGTGAATCGGTATCGGCGGCACACCACGCAACCGGATCGGCTGTCAAAAACGAGTAACGACCTCGGTCGTAATCGCGATCCGATGCCGAGTCCAACCACACACCATGCGGCAAACGCTGCAATCGCCGGAAGATCGGCGTCAAATCCTGCGCGGTGACAAAATCGAGTCGCCGCGAGAATGGGATCGGTGTTGGGGTTTTCATGAGGAGTGTTCGTGGGGACCTTAAAAAGTTGGATTCGACACGTCCTAGGAAGGATCCCGTGAGGGATCCAAACGCAGCTTCTTCACCCTCCCGAGCGAAGCTGGGGAGTTCCTGCCACCCATCAAAAAGCCCGATGTTTCCACCGGGCTCCTCGTTTCCATCTTCCCTCACGACGAACCAACGCGGCGTTACTTCGCGGCCGCTGCTTTTCTCGCCGTCGCGGCGGCTCGTTTCTCAGCCGCGGTTCGGTAATCGACCACGTCCCAAACCAATCCGGTCGCACGCAGCAATCGGATCGCTTGCCAAGTGATGTCGAATTCCCACCATTTGTGGCCGTGTTTGGCCATCCGTGGGTAGGCGTGGTGGTTGTTGTGCCAGCCTTCGCCGTAAGCGACGATCGCGACGAGCCAATTGTTGCGGCTGTCGTCGGTCGTTTCGTAGTTCTTGTAACCGAACATGTGCGAAGCACTGTTGACCATCCACGTTGAGTGCAGGACCAATACTAACCGAACAAACATGCCCCACAAAAGCATCGACATCGCCATGTCAAAACCGCCGAAGTAATAACCGCCGCCGAACAAAACGAGCGAGACGACGATATGGATCGGCAGGAACAAAAGGTCGAACGCACGCATCATCGGATCGCGATACAAATCGGGAACCCAACGCTGCAAATACTCTTTCCGATCTCCGTTATGAGTGTGAAACGCAAGCCAAAACATGTGACTCCAAATGCCACCGTCGTGCGGCGAATGCGGGTCACCTTCTTGGTCGCTATGGGCGTGGTGCTTGCGATGATCGGCGACCCAGTCCAGCGGCGAGCCTTCGCCGGCGAAACAACCGATGCCGGCGAACAGGTATCGCACCCAGTTATAGGTTTTCATGCCCGTGTGGGTGAGCAAACGATGATAGCCCAGGCAAATCCCGAGGCTGCCGGCGACCCAGTGCAACACGAAGGCGACGACGATCGCTTGCCAGGTGAAATAAAACGGGGCCGCTAGACAAACCAAGTGGGCCGTCGCGAGCCAACCGATCGCCCAATAGCTCAGGTTGTTGACGCGTTTTCGCTCGTCGGCCGTCGGACGAGCTATGTCCAATTTCTTGGCGGCCTTCTGCGCCACCAACGACGACAACCCGTCGGCGTCTTCGCCCGCCGGTTGGTGCATCGGTTCGGTGCCACTAAATTCGCCTTCGAATCCGAGACTTTCGAGTCCGGGGCGATTCCAGATTTCAGCGTCGAGCGGATCGAGCGTTTCTACCCCGGCTTTGTCGCCGTCATGGGTCCCGACATTCGAAATAGGATGATGATTCTTTTTTTCGCCTTGTGAGCGGTTAGGTCCGGTAGCGGTCGACATCGGAGAGCGGTCCTGGTCTCGTGGTGCATTGAGATTAAAGTTCAGACGCACTTACCGTAGCGTCGTGAGGCCGTGAATGTGTCACGCTCTCGACACCGCTGTGTAACGGGTTTGTAATTGTTTGAGAAACAGATCAAAGAAACTACGCCACTAGCTTGAGCCACACCCCCCACTGGGACTAGGAGACAATGAGAAAACCGAACAGAACCACCCCAACGGACGATTTCGGCGCAGGAATTTCCGGTCAGGTTGAGTCGCAGGTTTCCGAACCGACGGCGGGTGATTTCCAAGATTTTTCTAGCCAATTGGTGTTTCGCGATCGGTTGCTGCGGCTACTCCGGGCCTATTTCCACGCATCCGGCTTCATCGAAGTCCAACCGCCCTGCTTGAGCCGCGATTGTGTCGTCGATGCGTATCTCGACCCGATCAGTATCCCCGCGTCGGAACTGAGGATTGGCGCTGGTTCGCTCGAACTGGAGTGGAACTCGGGGGCGGCAGAGTCCGCTGAAGAGAGCGTGGATTCCCAAAAAGGCCGGGCGTTGCTTCGCGATTCGTCGGCACGGTATTACCTGCAAACGTCAGCCGAGTCGGCGATGAAGCGGATGCTGGCCGACGGCGCTCCTTCGATTTTCGCGATCTCACCGGTATTTCGCAGTGGCGAAGTCGGAGCGAAGCACAACGTCGAGTTCACGATGTTGGAGTGGTATGAGGTCGGCGGCAATGCGGCGTCGGCGATCGCGTTGCTCGGTAATCTCGCTGCGGCCGTGTTCGAGTCCTCGGGTTACGAAACCGAAACTTACCGTGACGCGTTCGGACGCATCTTGGGCCTCGATCCGATCGAGTGCGATGTTGAAAAATTCGCCGCACTGGTCGGCGACATCGATACAGATTTGGCCGCGTCAATGGCCACCGACCGCGACTCGTTGCTCGACGTTTTGTTAACGCATCGTGTCGAAAAGCATCTCGGCACCGACACGCCCGTGATCCTGACACGTTATCCGGTCACGCAAGCAGCACTTGCTCGGCCTTGCGAGGACGATTCGCGTTTCGCTCATCGTTTTGAACTGTTCTATCGCGGCGTCGAGTTAGCCAACGGGTACGACGAGTTGCGAGATTGGAAAGAGTTGGTTCGGCGATACGAAATCAACAACGAGATCCGTCGCCGATCCGGACGCGATGCCTTGCCGGTCGAGACGACGCTCGTCGAAGCGATGCGGCGAGGGCTGCCCGCGTGCAGCGGCGTGGCCGTCGGTGTCGACCGTTTGCAAATGCTGCAAACGGGCGCCCGATCGATCGAAGAGGTGATCCCGTTGCACTCTCGCATCGCGTGATCGGTGTGGTGGACGATTTATTTGACTACCAAGAACCACTCACAGCTTGGACGACGGAGTCGTCCGGCTACCAAGGTCGTCCGGCTACCAAGGTCGTCCGGCTACCAAGGTCGTCCGGCTACCAAGGTCGACGGGCGACTCCGTCGCCGGGAGCACCTCAGCCGATGTTCGCTTCGAACGAGGCGTTCACCACTCTCAAACTGGCCTGATTAAAATCGCGGACGGGCCGCAACCTCCCTCTCAAAAACTCGCTAAACGCTCGTTTTCCGATCACTCCCGCATGCGGGCGGGGACCTGCAAGTCGTTACCGAAACGACAATTAACGGTTCATCCGACGGAAGCGTGCGCCGAGCCCAGGATCGTGGTTTTTCCAGGCATGGCTTCCGTGTCCCATGATTTGATGAAAAATCGTCCTCGGCGAACCGAAATCCGCCGAGGGCCGTCGGCAACATTGGCGCACCGCTTTTGCAGGAAGACGCTGGCGACCGAGATCTCCCTTGTCGAGTGGCACCTCTGCAAAACTCGACTGCGTTTCTTCCGGCTTACGTAGTCGACCAGCATCCTTACTCAGGCACCAATCTCGTTGGACACGGGAGTCATGCCTTGAAAACTTCCGGCGCACGCTGCCGCCGGATGAACCCAATTAACAGGGAAGCACTCAATCAACGCGCCGCTTATCGAGCGACCAACCGCGAAATTAAATTCTCCGGTGCATCGTGTTGATAGTCGACGTTCTCGGACGTTTTTTCAGCGAGCGTTTTGACTTGCACTTGCCCACGCTGCCACTCGTCGTCGCCCGCGATGATCGCGTAAGCAAACCCGTGGTGGTCGGCGTACTTCAGTTGCGCTTTTAATTTCCGCGAGTCCGGATAGATCTCCGTGCCGATACCGGCACGACGCAGGTTTGTGGCCAAACGCAAGTAATCGTCGCGGTGATTCTCGTCGAAAAACGCCACGAACACCGGGCACGGTTTGCTCGTCGAGGAAAGTCGGTCGAGTGTTTCGAGTGCAGTGAGTAAACGGTCGAGTCCGAGCGAAGCGCCGATGCCGGGGAGGTGTTGTTTGGTGTAGAGGCCAGCGAGGTTATCGTACCTGCCGCCGCTGCACACGCTGCCGATTGACGGCAGTTCATCGAGCGTGGTTTCAAAGATCACGCCGGTGTAATAGTCCAGCCCGCGAGCGATCGAGACGTCGATTTTGATCCGGTCCGGTGAAACGCCCGACGCGATCGCACCGTCGTAGATCTCTCGCAAACGCGATGCACCGGCAACGGCCGTTTCGTTGCCGCCGAGAATCTCAGGCAATGTTGTGAACACCTCATCGGCTGTTCCACCGCATTCGGCCAACCGTAGCACTTGGTCGGCTTGCGCCGGTTCGATTCCGGCTGAGGAAACCATTTCAGCCGCGGTCGCCTCGCGTCCGATCTTGCCGAGTTTGTCCAGGCTGCGTAAGACCGGTGTGGTGGATTCGGCCAAGCCGAGTGATTCGAGCAGACCGGTGAGGATCGCGCGGTTGTTGATACTGATCGTGAACGCCTCGATCCCGAGAGCCCGAAGCAACGCGTCGATCACGGTCACCGCCTCGATATCGGCGAGCACGGATTCGGTTCCGATCGTGTCAAAATCGCACTGATAGAATTCCCGGTATCGTCCCGCCTGCGGGTTCTCGCCCCGCCAGACCGGCGCGATGTGATAACGTTTGAAGGGGGTCCCGAGTTGGCCGATGTGTTGGGCGGCGAACCGGGCCAGCGGCACGGTGAGGTCGAACCGCATTCCCACGGGACGGTTGCCCGCGTCGATGAATTGGTAGAGTTGGCGGTCGGTCTCCTCGCTGCCTTTGCCAGTCAGAATGTCGAGGTGTTCGAGCGTCGGTGTGTCGATCGGCGCGAACCCGAAACTGCGAAACGTCTGCCGCGCCGTTTCCATCAATCGCTCGCGCGGGATCATCGCGGCGGGCAGGTAGTCGCGGAACCCTTTGAGAGTGCGAGGTTGGATCAGTGTCATGAGGAGTTAAAAAAAGAAAGGAGGTGGTGAGCATATCGACTTTTCGGCCGATCAATGCTTGATCCAGAGGATGCCGGATCGCATACGTCAGCCTTTCCAGGCTGACATCCGCGTGGGTCAGGCTCGAAAGCTGACGTACGGACAAGGCTGAAAGCCTAAAGTACTTCCACTTCCATCGAGACCGATGCGGCGGTTGCAGCAATGCCTCGGATTTTGAGGTAGCCCGAGATGCTGACGATAATCGCGGCCAACAACACGATGACTTTCAACCACTTCGCTTTGCTCACTCGCATGCCCTCGGTCTTGGCACTGCGACCGACCAGCACGGATGCGAAAAAGAAGACCACGAACGCCATCAACATTTTGGCCCCGAGCAACCCGTGGTACAGTCCGTCGCCGCGGTGGTCGGGCATGGCGCGGAAGTAGTTGTAAAAACCGGTGATCAAGAACAACGCGATGCCGGCGTGGACGAATCGTTTCCACCGCCCGTTGATCGCGAGAGCGAAATCACGGCGCACGTCCTCGGACAGTGTTTTCGCAGAAGGCAACAGCACGAACAGCGTGAACACGCTCCCTCCGACCAAGGTGATCGCCGTGGCGACGTGGACGACGCGGGAAACGATGTCGAAGATCAGCATGGAGTGGATTGTCAGAGAGAGTGATTTGAGTCGGAGAACGCGGTTGCTCGGCGAAACGTAGTATGATGCTGTCGGTGCCAGTTGTCGACCGCACACTGGAATCGCTATGCCGCGAAATCGCCGAACCGACGGCGCTCCCTTGACGACGATTGACGATTTCGCGTCTGATAGGGCCACCAACCATTTCCTCGTTTTCGACTGTTTCATGTCTGCCAATTCTGTCCCGACCGGCACCTCGGACTCGGCCGCTCCCCTTATGGGCCCCGAGCAAATCGAGGCGATGATCCCGCACCGCAGCCCGATGCGATTGCTCGACGAAGTCCTGGAACTGACCGAGTCGACGATCCATGCCCGAAAAACGTTCTCGCCGGACGATTTCTTCGTCCAAGGCCACTTCCCGGATTACCCGCTCGTGCCGGGCGTAATCCAGTGCGAATGCTGTTTACAGGCCGGCGCGATTTTGCTGCGAAACCACACGCCCGAGGTGGGCGAGTTCGTCCCCGTGGCGACTCGGATGGACAGCGTCAAATTCAAAAACATGGTCCGCCCCGGTGACACTGTCGACATTCACGTGACGCTAAAAGAACGTTTGTCCAACGCGTTTTTCTTGAGTGGCAAAATGCTACTCAACGGCAAGACGACGACCCGGTTGGAGTTCGCGTGCAGTATCACCAATCCGCGCGGCGAAGATGACACGGACGCGGCCCCGTGAGCGACACGCAGGCAAGTCCGACCGTGATGGATTTCCTCGGTTTTTCCGGTAACCGGTACCTTGTTATGGGCGTCGCTAATCGCAAAAGCGTGGCGTGGGCGATCGCGAAAATGATCGAGCAATTCGGCGGCGAGGTAATCTACACCGTCCGCAGCGAAGCACGTCGGGAGAGCACCGCGAAACTGCTAGCCGGTCGCCGCGTGATCGTCTGCGACGTCGAGGATCAATCGCAAATCGATGCTCTCGCGGCGACACTCTCGGAGGACGATGTTCGTTTGGCGGGGTTCGTTCACGCGATCGCGTTCGCCGACTACACCGACGGGATGCGACCGTTCCATGAAACGACGCGGCGACAGTTTTTACAGGCGATCGATATCTCGGCGTTTTCGTTGACGGCGGTTTGCAACGCATTGCGAGACCGGTTCGAAAACGACGCGTCCGTCGTGACGATCGGGATCAGCACGACGCGGATGGCGAGTGAGAGCTACGGGTTCATGGCGCCGATCAAGGCGGCACTCGAATCGTCGCTCGCGTTCCTGACGAAATCGTTCAGCCGTTTCAGCAACGTGCGGTTCAACAGCGTCGCGTCAGGGTTACTGAAAACGAGTGCTTCGGCAGGTATCCCCGGCTACGTCGACTCGTATCTCTATGCGGAAAAAGTCATCCCTCGCGGTCGGGCGGTGGAAACGGACGAGGTCGCTTCGACGGCGGCGTTTCTCCTGTCGCGTCGGTCCAGCGGGATCGCTGCCCAATCGATCGTGGTCGATGCTGGCATGTCAATCAATTACTTTGACGCTCATGTGGTCGGCGCGGTGACGGACGCGTCGGTCGATTAAGTGCCCACGGCACGTGTACTCCTTCGAAATCTCTCTCAATCCATTCCAGGTTTTTTCATGCCTCAATCGATCTACATCAACGGATCTTTTTTCTCTCGCGAAGATGCCAAAATCAGCGTCTACGACCACGGGTTGCTGTACGGTGACGGCGTGTTCGAAGGGATGCGAATTTACGCCGGCAAAGTCTTCGCGATCGAAGATCACTTGGTTCGTTTGTATGAGTCCGCCCGGGCGATCGCGCTTGAAATTCCGATCGATCTCGATGCGATGCGAAACGCGGTCAACGAGACGGTTGCCAAGAACGGTTTGGACGAAGCCTACGTGCGTTTGGTGTGCACGCGAGGTAGCAACCAACTCGGCCTCAATCCGTTCCAATGCGAACACCCGCAGGTGATCGTGATCGTCGACAAGATTTCGTTGTACCCGGAAAAGTACTACACCGAGGGACTGGATTTGATCACCGCGTCGACGATCCGCAACCATCCGGCGGCGCTGAGTCCGCGAGTGAAATCGCTGAACTATCTCAACAACATCATGGCGAAAATCGAAGCGATCCGGGCCGGGTGCATCGAGGCGGTGATGTTGAATCACAAAGGCGAAGTGGCCGAGTGTACCGGCGACAATCTGTTTATCGTGCGTCGTGGTCGGCTGTTAACGCCGCCGATTCACGCGGGCATTCTTGAAGGCATCACGCGGAACACGGTGATCGATCTGGCTCGCGGTGCCGGTATCGACGTGGCCGAGGAAACGATGACCCGCCATGATATCTTCGTCGCCGATGAGTGTTTTCTCACCGGCAGTGCGGCCGAAGTGATTCCGGCGGTTCGTTTAGACGGTCGTTTGATCGCGGACGGGAAAGTCGGCCCGATCACGAAACAACTCAACGAGCTGTTCCGGGCACACGTTGCGAATCCAAATACCTAGTGCGGCACGTACGGCAGACTTTCCAGTCTGACACGTACCGTGGAGTCAGCCTCGGAAGGCTAGCGTACGAAACTCATTCTAGGAGCGGACGAAAGTGAAAGCGATCATCTACGACGATTATGGCGACGCCGGTGTGCTGCACCTCGCCGAGGTGCCAGTGCCGCGAAGGTTACCGGGGCAAATCATGATTCAGGTGATGGCGTCGAGCATCAACCCGATCGATTACCGATTGCGTCGCGGTGAGATGAAGGGGTTGTTGCCCGGCGGTTTCCCGCGTGTGCCGGGTTACGACGTGGCTGGCACGATCGCTGAGTGTGCGGACGATTCGTCGTTTTCGGTGGGTGATCGTGTGATGGCGTTTCTCGATTCAGCTCACGGTGGGGCGTGTGCCGAATTGGCCGTGTGCGCGGTCGATTCGGCGGCCCTGATTCCCGACGAAATGTCTTTCGAGGACGCCGCCGCGATTCCGCTGGCCGGAACGACCGCTCTGCAATCATTACGCGACCACGGGCGGATGCAACGAGACAGCCGCGTGCTCGTCAACGGTGCCAGTGGCGGGGTGGGCATGTTCGGAGTCCAAATCGCCAAAGCGTTCGGGTGCCACGTCGATGCCGTCGCCAGCGGCGCGAACCGAGATTTTTGCCTCGATCTCGGTGCTGACCATTTCTACGATTACGAGCAAGTCGATTTCACGGATGCGAGCGAACGTTGGGATATCGTGTTCGATGCGGCTGGGAAATCGGCGTTTTGGGACGCGCGTGAGGTGATGAACGAAGGCGGGCGTTACGTCTCAACGGAACCGGATGTGAAGGGCATGTTGATGACGGTGTTCTCGTGGCCGTTCTCGAAATCGGGCACGATCATGTTGGCGCGCCCGCGGTCGGAAGATCTCCGCGAACTGATTCGGATGTACGAATCGGCGGAGGTGAAGGTCACGATCGATAGCCGGTTCGCGTTCGCCGATACCGCCGAAGCCCACCGGCGGATTGAGAACGGAGTGGATCGGGGCAAGGTGGTTTTGCACTCGTGGCAGACGGATTCTGAAACGCTGTGACGCGAGTCGCTGCCCTTTGTTTCACAGACTGGCGTCCTGACAAATGTCCATCGCCGCTCTAAGCTGACATGTTCGAACATATAGTCAGCCGAGAACGCTCGCGTCACCCGTTCAAAATTTGAGGTTGACATGGATTTTCGCCAACAAAATTGGTGCCATTTCTTGTCATCGAAGATGACTCGGTCTTACGCCAACGGCGTTCAGCAACACAGCCCAGGTTTAGGATCGCGAGCCTTCGCGACCGCTCCGCCACCCTGGCTAACCAGTCTCGTAACCCCAGGCTATGTTGTCTAACGCCGTTGGCGTAGCAGACAAAAACTGGCGCCAGGATAATTGCGTCGCAATCCCAAAATTTCGAAAGATTTAACAGCCCAGCCTAGGGCGCTAAGATTTCGTTGGTTGTTTGCACACCAGTGTCATCGATTTTGAAAATTGATGGTAGGTTGTTCGGGATGCGTCCGCCCGCGTCGGAACGTTCGGGTTGGAAATCGGAACCGCGAACCGCCGATCCGAGCGGCGTGGTTAACGAATCGTCGATCGTTCGCAGATAGGCTTGCAGTTTCCAGGCCGGGATGACGGTCACACCGAGTTCCTTGGCAGTGGTTTTGAGTTTGCCCAACGCGATGAGATCTCTCTCATCGGCGGCATCTCGTGCCTCCGGTGCATCGCCAACCACGAGGAAACGTACGCTACTGTCAAAGATGCCGTCGGTGCTACCGTCGGATTGGATCGTCGCGGCGACTTCAGCGCCAGCGGCACTTACCATCGAAGCAATCGCCTCGGTATCGGACTGCGCATCGTCGTCAAGATGGATGTTCCAGGCCAACGCGATTTTGACACGCCGCCCCGGCGACCAGAACGGAGAGTAGATTTTGTCGCCGGCGATGATCGGGTACTTGAATTCGGGGCGAGCGACGACGCGAGCCTCGGCGCGGTGCGGGCCGAGAATTTTGGTGACCTGAATGGTGGCTTTGACTTTTGCGTCTTGCAGTCGTGTTTCCTCACCGTCGATCACACCGAACGTGACCCCCGGTCGCAACGCCTCGGAGGAACCCAAGTTAATGTTGACGACGTTCCCATCGCGAACGACGTAGGAAATCAGCCCCTGGGTGGTCTCGAAATTATCGCTGCGGAGTTTTGTCAGTTCGATCAATTGGGTATTGATGGTCGAGAGCAATTGGTCCTCGCGTTTTTGAAACGAAGCCATCTCGATTTGCAGTTTCCTGCTGGTTTCGTCGAGCTTTTGCGACGTTTTTAGCAGCGTGTCTTTGTTTTCTTCCCCTGTCTTTTTCATCTTGTCACGATCTTCGGCGTAGAGCGACGTTTGCTCTTGCAGCAATTTATCCGCTTTGTCGCGGTCCTGTTCGGCTTGATCTTTGGCCTTCATCGCGCTGTCGACCTCGGCCACCTTCTCGATCCGAATCGTGGTCGCCTCTTGGCGTGCGACGCCGTACTGTTTGTTCCGGTCGCGGATGGCGGTGACGAGAAAATCGGGCAATCGTGGGTAGTTTTGGTTTGCCGCTTCGACCTCTTGGCCGAAATACGCCATGTCCTGTTTGTACTGTTTCTCGATCAAGTCCATGTCCGGATCGCCGCTCGAACTCGACCCGAGTTGGTCGATCTGAGCCTGGGACAACCCACCGACACCGAGCATGGATTTGAGTAGCGACAATTGACTCGTCTTGGTCCGCAAGTCAGTGTCCTTGCGGTCGGATTGCTCCTTGACGGACACGGCGGTCGTCGATTCGGTGCTGCCCCATTGGTACAGAAAGAAATTCAGGGCCAGGGAAAGAACCAGGAAAATCAGGCAAGCGATCAAGCTGCCACGGATGACGGAATCGTCGCGTGCGGCCATGATGATTCGGTGGATTAGAAGGAAGAAGCAAGTCTGCCGAGAGGCGATCGCCTCCGATTGTATTCGCTCGGGGCCGCTCCCGCTTGAATGCCCTCAAATTTTCTCTACGATTCGTAACGCGGCCGGGTTCGGTTAGTCTGGTTGTAGGGTTCCCGATTAAGATGAGATTTCCGTCTCTACCCTCCCGGCGAAGAGATCGTGCAGCTTTCAACTCACTTGCTCGCCATAGTTGCAGTCCTTCTCAGCACCCCTCCCGCAACGCAGGAGGGGTCGAAAAACGAGCGTTCAGCGAGTTTTCCGGGGGAGGGTAATCCAAGCAACTGCACCCAGAACCGAGCCCTCCCCCGGCGGCATCGCTGAACGCTCGCCGCCGACGCCTCCCGTTTCACGGGCGGGGTGCAAAACGTTGCTCCCTCGCTTCGCTCGGGAGGGTGAAGACACACGCCCCTTTCCCGCCAACCCCCGTCAACTCCACGTGAACGAAACGCCCCGTGATCGACTGCTCCTATTTCTGCTCAGGATGGGCACATTGCTGTGTTTCATCGGCTGGACGTGGGTGCACTTTTATTGGGAAGGCCCCTACGGCGTTTTGATTTGGCAGGACGCCACGTACGAACTCGCCGAAAGATGGGGCATCGATTGGGACGAATTTGTCGGCACAGGCGCCGACGATGGGCTAGTGCAAAAATGGCTCGCCCGGATCGCGTGGATGTACGCTGCCTGTACCGTGGCGGCCCTCATCGCGGGCAGAGAATCCTTCGTACGATCCCGGTTGGCGGCAACCGTGATGATCGGCGGAGCCGGGTTGCTCGTGATCTTGAGTTACGCGAAATACGTCGCCGCCCAACGCCAACTGCCGATGTTCATCGAATACGGCGGGCAAATGCTGATGCCGGTCGTGTTCGTTCTCGCACTGACCGTCGGTGTCCGGCACCGCGTCACCGTGGCCACCGCCATGATCGCGATGATGATGACGTTCGCCGGACATGGCGCCTACGCGCTGAACCTGTGGCCGACGCCAGCGACGTTCCATGCCATGATCAGCATCACGACCGGGGCCGAATATGAAACCACACAAACGATTCTCCTGATCGCCGGTATCCTGGACATCGTCGTTTGCGTGGGTATCTTCGTCCCCTGGACTCGCCGAGCCTCGGCCCTTTACGCGGCCGTTTGGGGATTGATGACCGCGATTGCCCGCCCGCTCGCCGGCATGTCGTGGGGACTCAACTACTGGGGTGCCGACCAATTCCTGCACGAAACCATCCTCCGCGCCCCGCATTTCCTCATCCCGCTGTACCTGTTTCTCTTGTGGCAACCCAACGAAAAAGAACTCCCATGAAACCTCGCTCCTTGACCACGATCGGCATCCTCGCCGTGATCCTGACCGCCCTGATCACCCCGACGATCCACGCCCAATCCAAGCGGAATCGAAATCTCCTGACGATTCCCGACGTCGCAAAGAAAGACGTGATCTGTTTCGCTCTGTACACCGTCCACAACCAAACACTCAAACTGACCGCGCAGCTCTACCCGCTCGCCGATGACGACTCGAAAACAGTCCGCTTGGAAATCCGCCGAGACCGCGAGTGGGCCCCCGTCGCCACGACGACGGTGATCGAGACCGGATGGACGGCGCCTTTTCGAGTCGAAAACTGGGACGATTCCCAATCGGTTGCTTACCGCGTCGCCCACGGCGCCGAAGCCACCTACGAAGGCACGATTCGCAAAAATCCGGTGGATCAAGACGAGATCGTCGTCGCGGGGTTCACCGGCAACTCGATCCAACCGAACCACGGCGGCGATATCTCTCGTCAAGACATCCTCGATAACGTCAACCGGATCGACGCGGACGTGCTGTTCTTTTCCGGTGACCAAGTCTACGACCACAACCGGCACTACGCCGCGTGGTTGAAATTCGGACGCGATTTCGGACCGATCATCAAAGACCGACCGACGATCTGCCTGCCCGATGATCACGACGCGGGCCAACCGAACCTGTGGGGCGAGAGCGGCAAGATTTCCACTTTGCCCGGCGCCGCCGACGGCGGGTACTCCCGTCCCGGTGTCTACGTCCGCGAGGTCGAGCGGGCCCAGACCAGCCACCTGCCCGACCCGGTCGACCCACACAAGATCGGCCAAGGCATCGGCGTCTACTTCACAAACCTGAACTGGGGCAACATCGATTTTGCCATCCTCGAAGACCGCAAATTCAAAACCGGACCGGCCGGACGGGTTCCGAAACAAGGCCCGCGTCCCGATCACATTCGTAACCCCGATTACGACCCCGCGAGCGTTGACGTCGAGGGCGCGATTTTACTTGGCGAGCGTCAACTCAAATTCATCGAACGCTGGGCCGAGGACTGGAGCGACGCGAACATGAAAGTCGCCCTCTCACAAACGATCTTCTGTGGCGGTGCCCACATTCACGGCGGTGCCAACGGACGACTGCACGCCGACATGGACTCCAACGGATGGCCGCAGTCGGGACGAAACCGAGCCCTCGCCGAGCTTCGCAAAGCGTTCGCGTTTCACTACGCTGGCGATCAACACCTCGCGACGATTTTTCATCACGGCATCGACGAGCATCGCGACGCGATCTGGTCGTTCTGCGTGCCCTCGATCGCCAACCTGTATCTGCGCTGGTGGGAACCGTTGGAACCCGGCACCAATCGCGAACCCGGTGCCCCCGAATATACCGGCGACACGCTCGACGGTTTCGCCAACAAGGTCACCAATTTCGCCGCCGCGAACCCGGAGAAGAGACCTGCCGGCAACCTGCTCAACACCCGGGCGGCCGGGTACGGTGTCGTGCGATTGAACACAAAAACGCGCGAGATCACGATGGAATGCTGGCCGCGAAACGTCGACATCACTGCCGCCGATGCCCAGCAGTATCCGGGTTGGCCACGCACGATTTCCCAATTCGATAACTACAATCCGGCGTCCTGGGGCAAACTCCGCGAGTTCACGTTTGAATTCGAAAACCCGGTCGTCCAATTACTCGACGCCGACACCGGTGAAATTCTTTACACCGTCCGTGCAACCGGAAAAACATTCACCCCGGCGGCACCCAAAGGCAAAACGTACGTCGTCAAGGCAGGCCCGAACGCCCCCGACGAAATCATCGCCACTGAACGTGTCGGGTCATGAGGCTCACGGTCGACTGCGACCGCTCGCGAGGGAAGCGTTGAGCAACGATTGAAGTTCCTTCACGATTTCAGGTCGTTCGTTGGAGAGATTCGTTGTTTCGCCTGGATCGTTTTCGAGATCAAACAATTGCCCGGGAGCGTCCGGCGCGGTGTTGGGTAATTGGTACGGTTGCAGCATTTTATGCGTGGCATAATTGTTGCCTCCGGAGCCTTGATGGGCGAGGTATTTCCATTTGCCTTGACGGATCGCAAGCCACTTTTTGCCGGCAAATCCTTGCTGCAAAAGATACGGACGGATCGGGGCGTCAACGGCTTCGCCACGCAGCACCGGCAGCATACTGAAACTATCCTCGGCGTTCTTGTTGGGGATAGAAACGCTCAACAGTTCCGCGACGGTTGCGTACACGTCCGTCAAGGAAGTCAGTTCATCCGACGTGGTATGTTCGGGCACGTGGCCGGGCCAACGAACGATCATCGGCACGCGATGGCCGCCTTCCCAATTGTCTCGTTTGACCCCACGCCACGGACGCGCCCCATCGTGGTCGTGATCCTGACGCATGTGATAGATCGTCGGAACCTCGGGACCGTTGTCGCTGCTGAACATCACGATCGTGTTGTCCGCGATACGGAGATCGTCGAGCGTCTTCATCAGTTCGCCGACAACGTAATCCAGTTCAAAAATAAAATCGCCGTGAGGTCCGGATTCGGTTTTACCCTTGAAAGCGTCTGCTGGGAACGACGGCAGGTGAACCGCTTGGGTCGAATGAAACAGGAAAAACGGTTGGTTGGGATTCGTCTTTGTGTGATCACGCAAGAACGCTTGACTCTTTTCCAAGAATTTCAAATCGACCTCTTCGAGATCAAAATCGGACGCAACCCATCCGGCCCGATTGTCGTTCGCATAAGGGTGTTTTGGCAAAACGCTTTTGTCGAGTTGGACGGTCGGTGGTAACGGAATCCGATCACCATCGATGTACGCGTACAACCAATCCGTCGTCGGGCAACACGCGGTGCCGAAGAAACGATCAAAACCATGGTCGAGCGGTCCGCCTTCGATGCGGCGGGAGTAGTCAATCCGTTTGACGCTCTCGAGACTGTCATGATGAATCGGATTACCGGCTTCATCACGGAACGTCAATCCGATATGCCACTTGCCGAAACAGGCTGTCGCGTAACCATCGGCTTGTAATAACTCCGGCAGCGTGATTCGCTCTGTCGCGATCAACGACGGTCCGCCTGCGCCGCTGAACACTCGCCCGCCATTGGGGACGCGAAACCCCATGGCTCCGGTCATGAGGCTGAACCGGGTCGGTGTGCAAACCGTGCAGGGACTATGCGCGTCGGTGAAACGCATGCCTTGCGTGGCCAGTCGATCGAGGTTGGGCGTGGGTATTTTGGATTCGGGGTTGTAGCAACCCACATCGCCATAGCCCAAATCGTCCGCGAGGATGAAGACAATGTTGGGTTGGCCTGGGTTACTGGGCTGGTTTGGGTTGGCATCCGCGTGCCCATCGGCCGGAAAACCAAACAGGATCGCAAGACAGAACGCTCGGGACGTCCCAATCACAATCGGCGAATGGAACATCGTTGAGGTTCTCGATAACAGTGGCATGATCGTGGGACTCGAATATGGGGAGATGCCCCCGGTTTGCATGGTTTTGACGTTGCTGGTAACGTTCACGAGCGTTCGACAACTCGTGCGGGAACGCATCCTAATGGGTCGGAGGGCGTTCGGCACGTGCGTCAAGGTATTTCGTTGTCATTCGCCGTTCCGGAGCAAGCGGACTGCTAATTTCGCGGTTTTCTTATGAGCAACGTAATAAGGGTAGTCCGACGCGCACGCGACTGCATACCGTGCGTTGCTCGTCTGCATTTTTTCTGTCTGCCGATGAGCACGGCGGCACGCCATTTCCTCTGTCGTTTCCAAGTTGGTTTGCACCGATCTTTCCCAACCATTTTGATTCCGAAGAGACCATCATGAACTCGAATCACGCAAACCGATGGCGTCGAGGGAATCTGTTGCTCGCACTGTTGTTCACGGGTTTGGCGGGATGCACACCCGAGCCCGAGGTTTATCCGCCCAAACCGCCCCGACCGGTCACGACGATGGTGCTCCGCGAGGCCGCGCCGGACTCGCTGAACATGGCATCGGGCAGCGTCCGGTCGTGGAAGATCGAAGCGATGGGGTTGGAGGTTCCCGGACGAATCGAGTGGGTCTTGGAACCAGGACGGAACGTGTTCGGGTTAGTCAAAGACGTCAGTGGCACGGTGATCTCACCAGGCACGCCGCTGGCGCAAATCGATCCGGATCGATACGAAGTGGCCGTCGAGTCGGCGGCGGCGGCGCTCGAGGTCGCGAAACTGGACCAGGAAGTCGCCTCGATCCGGCAACAGGAATCCATTCCGGCAGACATTCAATCGGCCGAGTCGGATTTGGATTTGGCCAAGATCGAATTCGCCCGGTCCAGGAAACTCCAAAACCAAAACGCGATCTCTGAATCCGAGTACGACGTCGCGGCGAATCGATTGCTCAACGCGAAAAATCGCCTAACCTCGTTGCAATCGCTGTTGAAACAATCCGCCGCAGAGGTCAAATCGGCACTCGCCAAAATCAAGAAAGCCGAGCAAGCGCTCCGAGACGCTGAGCGAGATTTGGAAAACACGACGTTGTACGCTGCCTACCGTGGCCAGGTTTCCGCCGTCGACGTAGTGCCGGGCAGCGTCGTCGCCGCCGGTGCTCCGGTGCTGACGTTGCAAATGATGGACCCGATCAAAGTCGAGATCGAAGTCTCGGCGGAACAGTCGCGACAATTGCAACGTCGCCAGCAAGTCCCGGTCACGTTCGTCACCGCCGATGGCGAAACCCGTGTGGCTCGGGCGCTCGTGTATGTGGTCGATCCCAGTGCCGATCCGGCGACGCGAACATTCACGGTTACCTTGCTGATTCTCAACGAGCAATCGCGTCCGGAACTGCCTGCCTCCGTCGCAGGTGCCTCGGTGGCTCGCACCCAAGACGTGTGGCCGCTGGACATTCGCTCGATCATCGTTACCGATCAAGAAACCGAACTCGAACTGCCCGACGACGCGTTCTTCGTCGAAGAGGACGCGATTGAAACGTCCACCGAGGGTTCGTTCGTATGGTTGATGACGAATGTACAAAAAGGCGACCCGATCCCCGAGGTGGTCCTGCTCACACGCCGACCGGTGGAGTTGTTGGACCTGCGGATTCCGTATTTGGGGAACTGGGTTTTTCGACACGTTCGATTTCTCGGCTCGCTACCACCGCCGATCGGTTTGCTCGCCGGTGCGTTGGAATTCCCCGATTCGGATCGCGAGCAGTGGGACGGCGAAAGGTTGGTATTCGATTCCGGGCCGCAGTGGATGTTGCGGCCCGGTGATTTGGTACGCGTGAATTTGAGCAGCCAATCGCCCGACGTCGGTTTCTTTGTTCCGGTCGAAGCGATCTATGAAGAGTCCGGCGATACTTTTTTGTTCGTTGTCGAGTCTCGGGAGGGCGAAACGGTCGCTCGCAAAACTCAGGTCGAGACCGTCATCCCCGATCAACTCGACAACGGGTCGATGATGCAAATCATCCCGCCGCCGGCGAGTTCCCTGGGCGATGGGGCGGTGATCGTGGTCGGGGGCGTGCATTTCCTTCGTGACGGCGAACCGATTGCGATCCAAACGGGAGACGCACGATGAGTTTGTCTGCTCTGGCGGTAAAATACAAACCGATCGTCCTTTCCATCGTCGCGATGTTGATGGCGTGGGGCACGATCACGTTTTTCTCGATGCCGCGACGCGAGGACCCCGAGTTCACGATTCGTGTCTGTGTCATCTCGACGGTCTGGCCTGGGGCGTCAGCGGAAAAGGTCGAGGAACTGATCACAGACAAAATCGAACAACAGGTCGTCAGTCTCCAAGAAGTCGACACGATCAAATCAACATCACGGACCGGACAATCGACCGTCTTTGTCGAAGTCGCCGACGACATCCCGCCGGATGAAATCCAAAACGTGTGGGACAAAGTCCGTGCCCGCGTCGCATTGGCCGCCATGCCGGACCCGACGATCCATCCGGTCGTCAACGATCAATTCGGCGACACCGCCGTGCTGCTGCTCGCCGTTCATCAAATCCCTGCCCACGGTCGCAAGAGCGTTCGACCGCAGGAACGTTACACGCCGCGACAGTTGGAACAATTCAGCGAGACGATTGAAGACGCGTTGCGGTTGGTGTCGGGCGTCGCCAAAGTCGAAAAGTTCGGCGTTCGTAACGAAGCCGTTTATATCGAAACGGATCTAGGGAATTGGGCTCAACAGAAATTGACGACTCAAGAGTTAGAACGACTCGCCTCGCAACGCAACATCATCCAACCCGGCGGTCAAATTTCCACTGACTCGGGTTACTACTCTGTCAAACCCGACGGCGAGTTTGATGCGATTGATGAGATCAAACAAATCGCCAGCGTGGTGCAGGGCGATGGCATTGGTGACGACGGCAACAACGTCTATCTCTCCGATCTCGGATTGACCGTGACCCGCGATTACGAAGACCCGGCGAGTTATCTGTGTCGGTTCAGTGATCATCAAACCTCAGCGCCCGCCGTGATGGTCGCTGTCACGATGCGTTCGGGTGCGAACATCATCAATGTTTGCAACGCGGCGAAAGCACGCGTTACCGAATTGATGCAGTATGAAAAACGTTTGCCACCGGACATTGCCGCGACTCCGGTGTCCGATCAATCGGAAAACGTGGAGGCGAAAATCAGCGAAGTGATCCTCAATGTGATTGAGGCGATTTTGATTGTCGTTGTCGTGGTGTATCTCGTCGTCGGGTTTCGTACTTCGTTTGTGATGGCGGCGAACATTCCTGTCGTCGTGATCGCATCGATCGGTTTGATCGCAATGTTCGGTGTGCAACTCGAGCAAATCTCGCTCGCCGCGATCATCATTTCACTCGGTTTGCTCGTTGACAACGCGGTTCAGGTATGTGATCAAGCCCGGACGAACCAGATCGCGGGCTTGCCACCGTTTCGCGCCGCCGTCGAAGGCGCCAACACGCTGGCGATTCCGATGTTGGTCGGCACCCTGACGACGATGGCCGCGTTCGTGCCGATGATGTTCATGCTCGAAGGCGGTAGCAAGGAGTACGTCTACAGTCTGCCCGTCACCGTCTCGACCATGCTGGCGCTGAGTTGGTTCCTGGCGATGACGTTGTGTGTGATCTTGGCAGGCATTTTCATTCGTGCTCCCCGAAGTGATGCTCCCGTGTCGCCACCGGCGCGATGGATGATGAAACTCCGGTCGTGGTGGCCTCGCCGTCGCCGCGGTGACAAGAAGGCGCCCTCTCCGGAGACACCCGCTCCGTCTCGTCGGACCGAGAGTCGGATCCAACAGTACTACGGGGCGACGGCGATGATCGCCGTTCGGTTCAAATGGATCACGCTGCTCGCGACGGTGATTTTGTGCGTCGGCATTTTGCAAATGCCGGTCAGTTCGGAGTTCTTTCCCGAGGCGGCTCGCGATCAATTCGCGGTCAAAATCAATTTGCCGGAAACCGCGACAATCATGCAAACCGACGCCGTTGCGAAACAGGTCGAAGAGGTTTTGCGCAAACTCAGCGACGTCGGTGACGGGGAGATTGATCGGGAAGTTTACGGAGAAAAACGCCAGCGAATGCGTGCGATGCGGACGATGGTCGGTGGCGGCGGTTCGCGTTGGAATCTGGCTTGGGATCCCGAGCCACCGTCTCGCAATTTTGCCGAGATTCTCGTCCGCACCACCGACGGTCGCTACACCGCCGATTACGTCGATGACGTCCGGATCGCTTGTTCGAGTGGTGTTGCGGAACTCGGTATTGATCCGATCGTGGGCGCTCGCGTGACGCCGGTGAAATTGGCACTCGGACCGCCAGCGGACCCGTTGGTGTTTCGCGTGATGGGCAGCGGGGTCGCCGATCCGGCGGTGCTCCGCGACGTCAGCGAACGGTTGAAACGGATCGTCGATGCGCAGCCCGAAACATGGAACGTGAATGATTCCTGGGGCGTCAACGGTTACCAAGTCCGAGTGGACGTGGATCGCGACCGGGCGACGTTGGCAGGGATCACGAACGCGCAGGTCGCCAAGACGCTCAATTCGTATTACTCGGGTTTGAAGTTAACGACGTTCCGTGAAGGCGACCATCAAATCCCGATCTATTTCCGGCTCCGCCCCGAGGCGCGGCAAGCCATCGGTGGACTCCAAGAGGCGTTCGTCGAAGGCGACAAAGGCAAAGTGCCGCTGTCGTCGCTCGCCGATTTTAAATTCTCATGGGAACCGGAAAAAATTCAACGCCAAGACATGAACCGGGTGATCGAAGTCTCCTCGCGAATGCTGCCCGGCGTGACCGGCAACGACGTCGTGAAACGTGTCCTCGATTCCGACGAAATGCAGACGCTCGTGGATTCACTGCCCACGGGCTATTGGATCGAAACCGGAGGTGCCTACGAGGAGAGTCAAGAGTCCGGTGGGCAGATGATGTTGTCGTTCGCCGTCTCGTTTGTCTTGATCGTCTTGTGTTTGATTTTCCAGTACAACGGATGGAGTAAACCGTTGATGATTCTTGGCACGTTGCCGTTGGCGCTCGTGGGTGCGTGGTTGGGTTTGTCGATCACGGGCAACTCACTCGGTTTCATGCCGCAACTCGGGATTCTGGCGCTGTTCGGTATCGTGCTCAACACGGCGATCATCTTTGTCGAGTTCGCCGATATTCTGATCGCAAAGAAACAAACCGCACTCGGCGAGCAGTCGCTCGACACCTCAACGTTTCGCCGGTGTTTGGTTGACGCGGGGAAACAACGGATGCTGCCGATTTTCTTGACGACTGCGACGACCGTCGGTGGACTGATCCCGTTGGCACTCGGTGGCGGCCCGCTGTGGATCGGGTTGGCGTGGTGCATGATCGTCGGGTTGTTGTTCACGACGACGTTGACGTTGTACGTGTTACCAGCGATGTACGCGGTGTTGGTGGAAACGTTCGGGGTGGAACCGATCCCGCGTGACGCGGATGATTGCAACACCAACCCGACGCCCTAGCGAGGTCAGCAGATCACGCTTTTTTTAGCAAAAAGCGCTCATCCGACGGAAGCGTGCGCCGACCCCAGGATCGAGGTTTTTCCAGGCATGGCTCCCGTGTCCAATGATTTAATGAAAAATCGTCCTCGGTGAACCGAAATCCGCCCAGGACCGTCGACACCATTGGCGCACCGCTTTTGCAGGAAAACGCTGGCGACCGAGATATCCCTTGTCGAGTGGCACCTCTGCAGAGCTCGACTGCGTTTCTTCCGGCTTGCATTGTCGACCAGCATCCCTACTCAGGCACCAATCTCGTTGGACACGGGAGTCACGCCTGGAAAACCTCCGGCGCACGCTTCCGCCGGATCAACCGTTTGTTGGCGAAAATCCATGTCAACCTCAAAGATTGAACAACCCAGACTCGGCCCAGATCAGCGACCGGACCGACGGTACCGCTCGATCAACGTGTTGGTGGAACTGTCATGATTCAGTTCGCCGGAATGGTCGGACTTCAATTCCGGAATGATCGCTTTGGCGAGCACTTTGCCGAGTTCAACACCCCACTGATCGAACGCATCAATATTCCAAACCACGCTCTGCACGTACACGCTGTGCTCATACAACGCGACGAGTTTACCCAACATCGACGGCGACATCCGTTCACCGAACAACGTATTGGATGGTCGGTTGCCTTCGAACACGCGGTGTGGAATGAGCCAATCCTGCGTGCCTTCGGCTTTCACCTCCTCGGCGGTTTTGCCGAACGCCAGTGCCTCGCTTTGAGCCAACACGTTCGCGATCAGAATGTCGTGATGGGAACCGATCGGGTTGAGCGATTTTGCAAATGCGATGAAATCACAAGGGATCAATCGCGTGCCCTGGTGAATCAATTGGTAAAACGAATGCTGCCCGTTCGTACCCGGTTCGCCCCAATAGATCAAACCCGTGTCGTAACCGACACGGCGTCCGTCGACCGTCGTGGATTTCCCGTTGCTCTCCATCGTGAGCTGTTGCAGGTACGCAGGAAAACGTTTGAGGTACTGTTCATACGGCAACACGGCGGTGGTCTCAACGCCGAAGAAATTGGAATACCAAACCGACAACATGCCCATCAACACGGGCATGTTTTTCTCCAACGGTGCGGTGCGGAAGTGTTCATCCATCTCGCGAAACCCCGACAGCATCTCACGAAAACCCGCCGGACCGATCGCCAACATCGTCGACAACCCGATCGCCGATGGCATCGAATAGCGACCGCCGACCCAATCCCAAAACTCGAACATGTTCGCCGTATCAATACCGAACTCGCCGACCTTTTCCGAATTCGTCGAGAGGGCGACGAAGTGTTTCGCGATCGCGGACTCGTCGCCGCCGATTTGGTACAAAAGCCAATCGCGGGCCGTGTTCGCATTGGTCATCGTTTCGATCGTCGTGAATGTTTTCGAGGCGACGATGAACAGCGTCTCCATCGGATCGAGGCCCACGACCGCCTCGGCGAAATCGGTCGCGTCGACGTTACTGACGAACCGGAATGTGAACTCCCGATCGCTGAAATGTTTGAGCGCCTCGTACGCCATAACCGGCCCGAGGTCGGACCCGCCGATACCGATGTTGACGATGTTCTTAATCGGTTTGCCGGTATGACCGGTCCATCCGCCGCCTCGAACGCGGTCACAGAACGCGGCCATTTTGTCGAGCACCGCGTGAACGTCGGGAATGACATCCTCGCCATCAACGATCACGCTCGTGCCGGCCGACGCTCGCAGCGCGGTATGCAGCACCGAGCGGCCTTCGGTCAAATTAATCTTTTCACCCGAAAACATCGCCTCGATCCGCTGCGACAGATCACATTCCCGTGCTAAATCGATCAACAAACCCACGGTTTCACTCGTGATCCGGTTTTTCGAGTAATCCAAATACAGCCCCACCGCATCCAGAGTGAGCGTCTTGCCACGCTCCGGATCGACCGCGAACCAATCCCGTAAATGGTGATCTTTGATCATCTCGTGGTGATCAGCGAGAGCTTGAAAAGGGGCCAGATTCTTAAGCGTATTCGACATAGTGAGCGGTCCGTGCGAGTGAGGGATGCGGGCAATTACCGATTTTAGTTCAAACCGGCCCACTCTCGAAGGGTACGCCCCTGAGTTCACGCTCCCGCGCAGCAGAGGTCGTGCAAGGTGAAAAAAAATGATCGGCATAAAATGAGAAGGACGGCAGAACCTCACGTAGGCGAGTCTCTCTGAGACTCGCAATTCCCAGCGTCTCAGAGAGACGCTGCTACGTGGCTCCACCGAGATTATGGTTGACGACGTGCGTCGCAGTGACGATGCGACGTAGGCAGATTCAACGCCGCGTTCGGCATCCCCTGGATCGAAGCAGGTTCGGCTAATTCATTGCGTAAAACACCATTAGCCGTTTGGGCGTTAGCCCCGGTTCAACGCGAGAAACGTGGCTAACGCCCAAACGGCTAATACACCGAAACACTTTCCCGAACCCGCTTAGTAAACGAAATCCCGGTGCCGAAATCCCGGTGCCGAAATCCCGGTGCCGAAATCCCGGTGCCAGCCCACATCCGTGCCCTACGAGTGAAGCGTGGCCGTTTCGACAGGGGAATCCACCACCAGTTCCCGTTCGCGCGCCGGCTCAACGAAGTCAACGACCGATTCGCTGGGTGCATTACCGATTTGTGTCGTCCCCAAACTCGGCCAGAAAACCGAGAGCACGTACTGCCGTAGCAGAAACCAAACGAGGTTCTTCTCGTTCAGACTCGGCTCGATTGTGTGTTCCACCGTCGCGTGCGCGATCGGCAATTCGCTCCAGTGCATCCCCGGGTTATCGTGGTGGACGGTATGGTAACCGTTATTGAAAAACAGAAAGTTAAACCAACTGCCCACAAAGTTGCGAGAGTGATCTTTCTCGGACCAAGCGTCCGTGTGAACATGTTGGATAAAATTGAAGAACATGATCACGGTGGTCGAGCAGATCGCCGGCAAGATGACCGAGAAGAACACCACGTACAAACCTAGCCCGGTCTGCTGCTGGTGATACATCACTCCCGCCAAAATACCCAACGTCAGGTAGCTGCTAATCCAAAATACATACTGGAAACGAATCCGTGCGTACAATTTCGGTTTGCGATCCTTCACCCGAGCAATGTACTCCTTGATCGGAAAACTCTGGTGATAGGCGGATACGAACGGGTAAGTGATCGCGACCCAGAGCGAATGCTTATTCGTGTACCGCCACGTCGCCGTGGCGTCGCCGTCACGATTGACGAACTTGTGGTGATTCAAATTGTGAGTCGGAACCCACATCAACGTCGGATAGCCGTAAAAGACCGTCAGAATATGCCCGAACACGTTGTTCCAACGCTGATTGGAAAACGTCGCGCGATGATTGTGGTTGTGCGAGATCGTCCCGCACGCGATGCAGACGTAGCAACTGATGGGCGACAGATATTTGATCAGCGACGGGTCGCTGTACTGGGCCACGACCAATCCGATAGCGATTGCCACCCAAAGCATCGAACGGTAATCCGCCGCATTGCGAATTGGAATCATCAAGATCAACCCTCCCCTAAAAGCACGTCAAACGACTAAAAAGAACACGGCGATGAAAAAAAAGCCGAACTACCACCACGAGTCAGCCATTGAGCACGCACGGTAGCAGATCCGGAGGAAATCATTGTCACCAAATCCGAAATTTCCAACGATCGCAAGAAGATTTTTCTTGAGAATCGTCCTTGTGATCGCCCTCGCGGGCAACGCCGTAAAGCATTTTCTTGCCGCTTTTTACGGGTTTTCATAACCCGACGCGTTAGCGAGGGACTCGACTTTTCTCGCACAATCCCTCGCATACGTCAGCACCAGGAAGCAGCCGTGATGAGTTCGTGGTATTTTCCGGTGTTCCCCGACCTTTCTTTCAGCATCCCAATGTTCCTTTGGCTCGCCGTTCCTATGGCTCGTCCTGGCTCGTCCTCGATTTTCAAAACGATCTTGCTTTTGTTACTCGTCAACGGTGAGGGCATTCCGAACCGTCATGCGATGGCTGATAACGCGTCGGCGTTGCCGGTGGGGCGCTGGACCGAACACGGGTTGGCTGCTTCGGCCGAGGTCGCTCTGAACGAACGGATTGAGCAGAGCGTTCGCGAGGGAGAGGTTCCCGGCGGTGCGATCTTGATCATGCACCGCGGCGAGGTGATCTTTCATCGCGGTTTCGGATCGGCTCATCTTCGCAATCGGACTCCGTTCGACAAGGACGCCC
>Ga0163215_100403_pt1 | contig 78802 bp, 73 predicted proteins | sample SynspAceP_FD_185934 | JGI IMG/M metagenome (GOLD analysis project Ga0163215, IMG submission 185934) | Saline lake microbial communities from Ace Lake in Antarctica - Synechococcus sp. Ace-P (Hybrid Assembly) | ecosystem: Environmental > Aquatic > Non-marine Saline and Alkaline > Saline | place... | reverse complement strand
AAAAAGGTTGCATCCGGCGCGCGATCATCGGCGGCAAATGCAAGCTCCACACCAATTTTGATGGCACCATTCAGGGTTTCAGCAGTCCGTGAAAACGGAAACAGTTCACCAAATGCAAAACCAAGTTCTGAATAAGTCTTCAGATCGGCTGCTGCGTTCTCAGACCGCATCGCCACCATGGAAAACCCTTCATCATCGACACGGAACCGGTAGGCCTGATCACGCCGTAAAAAAGGATTGCCCTTTCGGGCCTCGATCTCTGCCAGTGTTCGGTCTGCAACGCCCAAAGGCTCCAGATAAGTGCCGTCTTGCAGGAAAATGCAGGCATTTTCGGTGCCAAAAGGATGTTGCGCGTCAGCAGCGACACGAAAACCAAGTGCCTCATATCTGGCACGCGCCAGATCAAGATCGCGCACAGGCAACACAAGATGGTCAATAGAGGTTGGCGCGGGGTCCATGGGCGGCTCCAGATGTTGTCGGAGTTTTATCCCCGGTCTTATACGAGGCGGCTTTGTTCTATAGCAGCGGCTATGAAAGACGCAAACAAGGGATGCGGATCAAGCGGACGGGACTTCAGTTCCGGATGGTACTGCACACCGATGAACCAGGGATGATCCGGCAATTCCACAGTTTCCGGCAAAATACCATCAGGAGACAATCCGGCAAAATTCAACCCGGCTTCTTCCAGTCGTTCGCGATAGTCAATATTGACTTCATAACGATGTCGATGGCGTTCTGAAATCGATGTGGTTCCGTAAATTTCAGCAATCTTCGACCCTTCGGTCAATGTTGCGTCATACGCGCCCAGCCGCATTGTACCACCCAGATCGCCATCTGCACTGCGGCGAACAAGGGCGTTGCCACTGGTCCATTCGGTCATCAATCCGACAACAGGTGCGTCGGTCGGCCCAAACTCAGAAGACATGGCGTCTTTGATACCCGCCAAATTACGTGCCGCTTCGACAACGGCCATTTGCATTCCAAGACAAATCCCGAAATAGGGAATCTTGCGTTCCCTGGCAAAGGTAGCTGCAGCGATTTTGCCCTCTGTTCCGCGCTCTCCGAAACCGCCTGGTACTAAAATACCATGGACGTTTTCAAGAAACGGCGCTGGATCTTCCTTTTCAAAGACTTCGGATTCAATCCATTCCAGATTGACCCTTGCTGCATTGGCGATACCGCCATGCGCCAACGCCTCCATGAGAGATTTATAAGCGTCTTTGAGGCCGGTATATTTACCAACGATGGCGATGGTCACTTCACCTTCGGGGTTTTTGACAGTCCCCGAAATATCTTCCCAAGCCGCCAAATCAGGTTCCGGAGCATCTTCGATGCCAAAGGCTGCCAAAACTTCTGCGTCCAGTCCTTCAGCATGGTAGGACAATGGCACATCGTAGATAGACTTTACATCCAGTGCCTGAATCACCGCTGACGGTCGGACGTTACAGAATAGCGATAGTTTGCGACGCTCTTCCGATGGAATTTCACGGTCTGCCCGGACCAATAGAATGTCTGGCTGAATGCCGATGGAACGCAGTTCCTTGACCGAGTGCTGAGTCGGCTTGGTTTTCAGTTCACCGGCTGTTGGAATGAAAGGCATCAGGGTCAGGTGAATGTAAATCGCGTCGCCGCGCGGCAAATCATTGCCCAACTGACGGATTGCCTCGAAAAACGGCAGCGCTTCAATGTCGCCAACTGTGCCACCAATTTCACACAGAACGAAATCGTAGTCTTCATTACTGTCCATCACAAAGCTTTTGATGGCATCTGTAACATGGGGAATAACCTGGACCGTTGCGCCCAGATAATCTCCGCGCCGTTCCTTGGCTATGATTTCCTGATAAATCCGGCCGGTGGTTATGTTGTCTTGCTTGTTACCGGGGCGCTGCGTAAAGCGCTCATAGTGTCCCAGATCCAGATCGGTTTCCGCGCCATCATCGGTCACGAACACCTCTCCGTGCTGGTAAGGACTCATCGTTCCCGGATCTACATTAAGATAGGGGTCGAGCTTGCGCAGCCGCACTTTAAAGCCACGGGCCTGCAACAAGGCACCAAGAGCTGCGGAACCTAAACCTTTACCAAGGGAGGACACCACGCCGCCGGTTATGAAAATATATCGCGCCATGGGATCTAAGCTTTAAGCCTGTGATAATGATTCGGAAAGCCAAAAGAAAACGCCCGTTTAAAAAAACGGGCGTTTTCCAGATAATTTATGGCCCGGTCTATTCCGAAATGGGAGCAGATGGAACCGCTGAGTCAGCAGGTGTCTCAGGCAATGCACCTGGAAGTGCATCCAGAATACCGTTGCCAGTACCACCTAATTCCTCGGAACCTGGAATGGTGTCGAGAATAGAGCCGGATGTATTTTCCACATTTGCGATAATCGACAACGCAATTGATGTGGCAAAGAAACCGATGGCTAGAAATGTGGTTGCACGGCTGAGTGCGTTTGCTGCGCCACGGCCGGTCATGAAATTACCGCCGCCACCGCCACCGCCGCCGCCGATGCCAAGGGCACCGCCTTCGGAACGCTGAAGGAGTATTACGGCGATCATTGAAAGAACGACCATTAGATGGATAACGATTATAACTGCGGACATTTAAAACCTGTGTCACAAAGAAGACTGTTGCGCGCGCTTCTACACGATCCTGACGTGAGACGCCAGTGGTGTTGTGTTGCTACATTTAATTGGGAGTTGCGCATTGAAATTGCAAGCTCCAAGGCCAGCGACTGGCGAGACATGACGTTATCTATATGTCTGAGTTTCAAAACCATTTGAAACAAGACCTTGACTTTGCCGCAATTCGAAGCGCATAAGCGCGCCATTGGAACGGGGCCATTTCGGCTTTTTGCCGGACAACTGCTTTTAGAGCACACCCCGACACCCCCCAATAGTCCCTGAGGTATGAGTGTTTGATCGCTCGCGCAGACTGGGACAATTTTTGACCTAGTCCATGCGCCACATCTATCCGCAAACAGCGGACGACAGGGCCAACAGAAAGATATTACGTGACATTTGAATCCCTCGGCCTTGATCGGCCGATACTGAATGCGCTTGCCGATGAAGGCTACACGCAACCAACTCCCATTCAAGCCAAAGCCATTCCAGTTATTATGCAAGGGCGCGACGTAGTCGGCATTGCTCAGACCGGCACCGGCAAAACAGCAGCGTTTACGCTGCCCTTGTTGCATCGCTTGATGAAAAACAAAATCAAGGTGCAACCGAACAGCGTTCGCGTCCTGGTTTTGTCGCCGACGCGCGAACTCGCGTCACAGATTGAAAAAGCTGTGCGTAGCTATGGCGCCAAATTGCCGCTTAAAAGTGCGACAGTTATGGGCGGCGTTTCCATGCGTCCACAGCGACAAAAACTTGCTCAAGGTGTAGACATTCTAGTTGCTACACCTGGTCGTTTGCTTGATCTCATTGATCAAAAGGCTCTTGATCTGAAGCGGGTCGAGACACTCGTTCTGGACGAAGCTGATCAGATGCTTGATATCGGGTTCCTCCCCGCGATCCGCAAAGTCATCGCCATGGTCCCAAGAGACCGGCAAATGCTGTTGTTCTCTGCAACAATGCCAAAAGAAATTCGGGCATTGAGCAAACAACATCTCAAGGATCCGGTCGAGATTTCCGTAACGCCTGTTGCAACAACGGCTGAACGCATTGATCAAAGCGTGATGCATGTGCAGCAACCATCAAAGATGTTTGTCACAAGCAAGATGCTTAAAGAACGTCAGGGCGAACAGACTATCGTTTTCACACGCACAAAACGCGGTGCTGACAAAGTTGCGAAACGTTTGATTGCAGACGGAATTGATGCTGCGGCCATTCATGGCAATAAATCCCAAAACCAGCGTGAAAAAGCGCTGGCTGCCTTCCGCACAGGTCGGCTGCCGGTTCTCATCGCGACAGATATTGCAGCTCGGGGCATCGATGTGCCCGGGGTCAATCTGATTGTGAATTTTGACCTGCCGGAAGTGGCTGAGGTTTATGTGCATCGCATCGGTCGTACCGCTCGTGCCGGTGCTGCTGGGCAGGCAATTGCTCTGTGCGCACCAGAAGAACGCAAATTGTTGCGTGCAGTGGAGCGTCTGACCAATCAGGAAATCCAGGTGATTTCGGCTCCCGAAGGCGTTGCAGCAGTTGATATGAACGAGCCGCCTGCGACCGAACGCAAGACCGGTCGGCCCAACAAGCCAAATCGCAATAAGCGTCCAAAGCAGAATTTTGGTCGTCGCCCTGCCGCCAAATCGCGGTCGCGTTCCGGACAAAGACAGGCATCAGCTACCGGCTGATAGGACCTGTAATTGAATTTAAAAGGGCTGCCATGTGCAGCCCTTTTTTGTGCCTGTTCAGCTGTAGCGTCCGCCAGCGAACTATTATCCGCCTCGCCGCCACATGGTCACAGCTTCACCATTTGCCAGATTGCCCGAAAAATAATTCAGGCCATCGCGACGCAAATTTGCCAACACTGTCTTATTGTCACTCGCAAGCAATTCAAACGACGCGTTGTACCCTGTAAAAGTATGCCCAAGCCGCCAGCGCTGGGCCGAAGCAAGCGCTGGGTTTGCACAACCATCTATCTTCAACTTGCCTTTATTGGATGATTTCAGTTGGAGATTAACACCCGTACTGATCGAGATATTGCAGGCGCAGTCAGATCGCCCGTCCGTGATCAGCCAACTTCCCTTCATATCCTGCTCAGTCCGAATCGTGCTCGTTGCTGCGCCGCTTGCAACGGCTGCGCCAATACCGCCTCCCAGCCGCCCGCCAATTTGCGTCAAGACACTGCGGCCAACGTTCCGACCCACATTCTTGCCAACGGCGTTCTTGGCATAGTCAGCCCCTTTGGATGGTTTCGGTGGAGGGCCGCTTGCAAGTTGAACAGAACATATTGCATCAGATGGGGTGGCCCCCATAACCGCGGAAGCCTGCGCTGCTTCGGCCATGCTTTGCGTGGGATCAGCTGCACCGTTGTTCTGCAGTGATTGACAACCCACAAGCAACATTGACATTACGCCAGTCAACAAAATTTTATTCATAGTCCCCCCATAAACAGAACGGTGGAATAACTCACTGCCTGGCGTTCATTATTCATTTACAATGAGATTTGACAACGCAATTGTCGGGGTTTGATTGCTTTAAATCTTAAATTGAATTCTTCTGTTGGACGGCAGCTCGATTTGTTTCTTGAATCAACTTCTGCTTGCGATCAACTCTGTTGAATCGCATCCCCACAGAGATTAAATTTCCCATGTAAACTGTTGTGAATATTGTGGTTTCAGATGCGCGCGTTGAACTGCAAATCCAAGACACCCTTAGCAAAATGGTTTCTATAGCCGCACCACTTGGGCCAGCGCAAAAAAAGCGCAGCCCGTCGGCTCAACCATACGTTGGCATAACAAGAAATTCAGATGGATGAAAGCAATCGAATTGTCAGGAAACGGCGCGAATAATGCCCAGAAAATCTGACGCTTTCAGACTGGCGCCACCCACAAGTGCACCATTGACATGAGGTACGGCCATCAATTCTGTTGCATTTCCTGGTTTGACAGATCCACCGTAGAGAAGCCGCATTGCTGTGCCCTCTCCGCCGAACTTGTCTGCCAGAAAGGCACGCATGAAGCCATGCACTTCCGCAACATCGTCTATTCCCGGCGTCAAGCCGGTGCCGATGGCCCAGACCGGCTCATAAGCAATGACTGAATTCTGCGCAGTTGCACCCTGCGGCACGGAGCCAGATAATTGTTGTTCAACAACAGCAAGCGTCGTGCCACCGCGTCTCTCCGCTTCCGTTTCACCAACGCAGATGATTGCTGTCAGACCGGCATCCCAGACAGCTTTTGCCTTCTCAGCAACCAACGCATCAGTCTCACCGTGGTCTTGGCGACGTTCGGAATGACCGACAATGATAGCTTTTGCACCGCAATCAGCGATCATGCCCCCGGATATATCGCCTGTGTGGGCACCGGATGCTGCTGTGTGGCAGTCTTGCGCACCAACAGCCAACGCTCCGCGATCAGGATGGTTTGCCAAAGCCGCAATCAACGTGAAAGGCGGACAAATCATGGCATCCGCTTTTCCCACGAGTTCAGATGAGTAACCCTGTGCCATTGCGGCAAACTCGTCCATATCTGAACGCAAGCCGTTCATTTTCCAATTGCCTGCAATCAACGGCTTAATCGAACTCATCATGATCCTCCAAAATACACTGGAAAGCTGGATAACAAAGCTCAGCACGAAAGGCCAGCGGTAAGCATGTGACCAGCTTTATGATCTGAGTTGGGACCTTGCCCCAAAATTGCCTTCCCTTGTTTCCACAAATTGACTATCACACGGCAAATCCTTTCTGGACCTCACATTAGTTTGGGTCTGTTCAAGAAATTCAGGGGAAACCATGCTTAACGCGTTGCGGAAATCGGCCAGCACATGGGTGGCCAAAGTTCTGATCGGTCTTTTGGTACTCAGCTTTGCAATTTGGGGCGTCAACGACTTTGTCGGCGGCATAAACAGAACCACCATCGCGACTGTCGGGGATACCGCGGTCAGCGCGGAGCGGTTTGACCGCGCGCTCTCTATCGAGATTTCGCGCTTGCAGCGGCAAATCCAGCAGCCAGTGAGCCTTACACAGGCAACCGCCTTTGGCATTCCCAATCAGGTTATCTCGCAATTGGTAACCGAAGCTGCCCTCGATGACGTATCGACAAAGCTCAACCTTGGCGTCTCGGATGACAAGTTGCGGGATGATATCGGCAACAATCCGTCATTTCGTGGTCCGGACGGGCAATTTGACAGAACTTTCCTGCAGCAAATTCTGCAGTCCAACAACATGACTGAATCTGAATTTGTTTCAGATCAACGCGCGTTTTCAGAACGGCGGCAGCTTGCAGAAAGTGTTGCGGGCGGCATTGGTGTTCCTGAAACGCTTTTGAAGGCTGTTCACGCTTACCGCAGTGAAGTGCGCACCATTCGTGCGATCACCCTGGAATCATCAGATCTATCTGCTATCCCAAGCCCGTCTGATAATGATCTCAGCACCTATTTTGAAGAAAACAAATCTATCTATCGGGCACCAGAATATCGTTCAATTGCGTTGATACACCTCACGCTTGAAGACGTAATGGATGCCAGTGCAGTATCAGACGATGATGCGAGACGTATTTACGACGAACGAGCAGACAGCTTTTCAGAGCCTGAAAAACGCCGGGTTGAGCAACTGGTTTTCCCTTCGAAGGAAGAAGCAGATGCAGGCAAGGCTTTGCTGGACGCTGGCACCGGTTGGGAAGCGCTTCTGGAACAACGTAATGTGACGTCTGCAGATATTGATTTGGGTCTTGTCGCACGGGAAGACATGATTGATTCGGCAATTGCCGATGCTGTGTTTTCACTCTCAGATGCCGGCATCAGCGATGTGATTGAAGGCCGTTTCGGACCGGTTTTGACACGCGTTACCGACATTCAGGCGGCTGCAACGCAGCCATTTGAAGAGGTTGCGCCGCAGATCAAACAGGAGATTGCACGGGACCAGGCCATTGACCAGATTTTCTCTGTCCGGGATGGGGTTGAAGACTCTATGGCTGGTGGCGCTAGCCTTACGGAAGTTGCCGCTGCAAATGATCTGACATTGCGGGAAGTTGCAGCTGTCAGTCAAAATGGCCTGGATGAAAGTGACACGATTATTTCTGACCTTCCCCTGAGCAGCGAATTGCTGCGGGGTGTTTATGAGTCTGAGGTTGACGTAGAAAATCCACCGCTTGAAGGCGACAATGAATTTGTCTGGTATGAAGTAACGGATGTTACGCCTGACCGGGATCGCACGATTGATGAGGTCCCTGACCGGGTGCGTGCTGACTGGATTCGTGATGAGACTGCGGAGGCATTGGACAAGCTGGCTTCCGACCTATCCGAAAACCTGTCTTCCGACATCGGGTTTACGTCACTTGCTCAGGCCCGTGCCAAACCCATTCAGACCTTTGACGGGATCACACGACTGAGCGGCAAAGAAGGCCTTTCAGCAGAAAACATTGCAACAGTGTTTGAATCCAAGTCGGATGCTTTTGGCTTCTTTACACCCGCAGATCCAACACAGCGGTTCGTATTCCAACTGACAGAAGCATCGGTTCCAGCGTTTTTTCGTGAAGAGCAGACGACCCAGCAAATTGCTCAGGCCGCAAGGCCCGCGCTTGAAAACGAGTTGCTGACCCAATACGTCTCCGAACTGCAGACCAATCTGGGTGTTTCTCTGAACCAGCCATTGCTGACTCAGATGCTGGCCGGAACTGCGGATCAGCCGTACCAGTAAGGCCCCCGCTCGGTCAAAAAGGACAAATTGTTTAAGATGTTGATTGAGCCGCACAAGGAAGCCGTTCTCGCAACTTATGCCGACGGCAAGGCACAAGTCGTGTGGACGACTTTGGTTGCTGATCTGGAAACCCCAGTATCGGCAATGCTGAAGCTGTCGGCAGTCGAAGATTATTGCTTCCTGCTTGAATCGGTCGAAGGTGGCGCTGTTCGGGGTCGTTACTCTATCATTGGCTTGAATCCTGATCTGGTGTTCAAGACAGATGGAAATACAGCATGGTCAGGAACAGTTGATCAGCTGACAGAAGACCGGTTAACCCAATGGGAACAGCCATCCCTTCAGGCCCTGCGCGATATTCTGGAAAGTTCAAAAATCGATTTGCCGCCCGAGTTGCCGCCTATGGCCGCTGGCATGTTCGGGTACTTTGGATACGACAATGTGCGTCTCATGGAAAAGCTGCCAGAGCCAGGCCCTGATCCACTCGACCTCAGCGACACATTGCTCATTCGTCCGCAGATCATCCTGATCTTTGACAATATCAAAGATGAAATAACGCTCATCACGCCGTTACGCCCATCTGAAAATGTGTCCGGCGAAACAATTTACGCCAGAGCAGTTGATCGTTTGACGACTGTTATTGACCGGCTGGATGCGCCGCTGGATCGCGGTCTGGATGCAGACGAAGTTGATCTAACCATCAATATGCAATCCAACACCACGCCGGACGAATATTACGCGATGGTCCGTAAGGCCAAGGACTATATTTCCGCCGGCGATATTTTTCAGGTGGTTCTGTCGCAACGCTTTGAGACCGAATTCACGCTTCCGCCGTTTGCTCTTTATCGGGCATTGCGCCGTGTTAACCCCTCCCCATTCCTCTATTTTCTGAAATTCGGTGATTTCTCGATTATCGGATCAAGTCCGGAAATTCTGGTGCGGGCCCGGGACGGCAAAGTCACAATCCGGCCAATTGCAGGCACACGTCCACGTGGGGATACGCCTGAAGAAGACGCAGCCTATGCCAAAGAGTTGCTGGCTGACCCAAAGGAACTGGCAGAGCATTTGATGCTCCTCGACCTTGGCCGCAATGATGTGGGCCGTGTGTCAAAGATCGGTTCAGTTGAAGTGACCGATCAGTTCTTTCTGGAATATTACAGCCAGGTGATGCACATCGTATCCAACGTGATTGGCGATTTGTCTGACAGTTGCGATGCAATTGATGCGCTGTCAGCCGGATTTCCCGCTGGCACCGTATCCGGCGCGCCGAAGGTTCGGGCGATCGAGATTATCGACGAGCTTGAGGGTGACAAGCGCGGTCCCTATGGCGGCGCAGTTGGGTATTTCACCGCAGATGGCAACATGGATACCTGCATAGTGTTGCGTACATCTGTTGTGAAAGATGGCAAAATGTATGTTCAGGCGGGTGCTGGCATTGTGGCCGATTCCGTTCCGGAAATGGAACAACAGGAATGCATCAACAAAGCAAAAGCGCTGTTTCGTGCTGCAGAAGAAGCAGTGCGGTTTGCCTCAAGCACTTCACGTGGCCAATGATGGAACTCACGATGTTTAGCGCAGCAGCCTTTGGGGGTCGCAATGTTTCTGGTGATCGATAACTACGACAGTTTCACTTACAATCTGGTTCACCTGATTGGCCAATTGGGTGTAAATCTGGAAGTTGTACGTAATGACAAGATTGCAGCGTCGGAGGCTTTGTCCATGAACCCGGAAGGGATCATCCTGTCACCCGGCCCTTGCACCCCGAATGAAGCTGGTATTTGTCTGGAGCTTATTCGTGAAGCAGACGGAAAAATGCCCATCTTTGGGGTTTGCCTGGGTATGCAATCCATTGGTCAGGCCTATGGTGGAACTATTATTCGTGCCAACCGGCTCATGCATGGAAAAATGAGCTCCATCGTGCATGACGCGACTGGCATGTTTGATGCCATCCCGACACCCTTTCAAGCCACGCGCTATCACTCGCTCGTGGTCGAGGATGCGTCATTTCCCGATAGTCTGGTAGAAACAGCCAAAACGGATGACGGAAGCCTAATGGGATTGTCGCACAGGACGCATCCCGTTCACGGGGTACAGTTTCACCCGGAGAGCATAGCGTCTGAACATGGTGACAAGCTGTTACGCAACTTCATCGGAATTGCACGGACCTTCAACAAGGAAAACCGTCCCCAAGTCGCGGCATAGCTTCATGCAAAAAATAATGAATGTAATTTTGAAGGCTCAGCCCAGAAGCAGTGCGTTTTATTCCAAGATCATACTGATCGAAAGATTCAACACCGCTTCTTGAGGCTGGCTGTCAGCTTACTCTTTCTCAGAGCAAGCTTCTATGAGGCTGATAATCTGCTTTTGCAGCTTTTCGTCCTTGATGGACTCAATCTGCTTGGCCAAATCCAGAAGCCACCAGGGCACGGCATTTTCTGAGGAAACGCTCTCATCAATTCCGTCGAAGAAATAGTCAATTGGGACCTGTAGTACTCGGGAGATTTCCCAAAGCCTGCCAGAACCGATCCGATTACTGCCCTTTTCATACTTCTGAATTTGCTGGAAGCTGACACCCAGTTGATTTCCGAGTTCAGTCTGACTCATGTCCATTGCCTTGCGCGCTTTGCGCACTTTCAGGCCAACATGTAGATCCGCATCCAGTGCCGAACGGGCATTATGCATAACGGCTTTTGGTGAAACGTCCTTTTCCATTGATAACATTATAGCCTTCCCACGAACTCTGCTTGAGGTTGCAGCATTAGCTCTTTTTTAACCAATGATCAACCCATAATTATAAGGGTGCGTCAATTTGTTCAAAAATAAGAGGCATCAATTTGCCAAAGAAGCTTGGCATGCGGACATTTATGCTTGTAAATCAGTCAATTTCTTATGTAATCATCAATATTATCGATATCAATATTTGACATCATCACATCTGCGCAATTAAACGTGATCTCCATATTTTTATGGGTCTTAGCGATCTACAAGTTGAAGCTCATTGGCGCGCCAAAGGGCAGCCAGTTTGTTTCTGACGCCAAACTTCTGGATCAGATTTCTTGATATCTCAGCGACATATATGGGAGAAACGCCAATAATCAAGGCAATCTCAGTGCCGGACATGCCCAGGGCACTCAGCTCCAGGACTTCTTTCTCTCTTGGTCGAAGCGAAATGCCCTTATGCGCACCAATCACCAATGCTGATTGATGAAACGCCTCAGATAACATGCGACAGCAGGCCACCAATTGATCAACAGACAATCCGGCGGCTGGCTGTGAACTATAGGCGGCCGTACAGGTAACCAATGTACCGGTCTTTGCAGATGTTTTCAGGCGCGTTGTTACGCCCCAAGCCAAACCATATTTGCCAGCCTGCTGGAAAAACTCAACGAAGTCACCATTCTGTGCGAGCTGATCTGCTGACCAGAAAAAGGAATCCGTTTCCTTCTTCGCCAACGCCAGCACAGGATCGATCTGCGCAAAGCCTTCACGGCGATAGAGCTCAATCCACCCTTCGGCATAGGTGTGGACGGATTTGTCGAATGAAATGTCGTTTTCAGAGAATTTTGTATAGGCAAACTGTTGTAATCCAAGCGGAAAAATAACACCAACAAATGAGCCGCGCAGCTCATCGAGCGTTGTGCAGGCCTTAAGTTTTTTCACGCTTTGTTGCAGATACTGACGAAGTTCCACGCCGTCCAAAAGACCATCCTTTTTATTTGATGATGATATGCGCTATCACACGCAAGCTAAAGCATTCTTTATGTTTTGGCGAGGATAAATTGTGCAACTAACTGATGAATATTAACTATTTCTCCTGATTAATACAATTTATTTAGAAATCGACGCAATTAACCAACTTCTTCTTTGCGGATTTCTCCTTATTTTTCAGGGTCAAGGATCACATTTTCTGATTGTGGTCTCAAATTTTTTCAATCCCATTTCAAAGCTTTTTGTTCGCCGCCACATTTGATCTCGCACAATGAGCGCCGAGTGAAGTGCTGTTTTGGTGGAAATTGGCGCCATAATATGCAAAGCAAGCGCAACAGGCCTGCCAGATGCACTCTGACATCGGCTGCAGAAGGCTGCAGGATCAACTTTCAGGATTTGCAGGAAATCCAGACGAGTGACTTATGTTTGATATGAAATCCACGCTTGCTCAGGTTGCGAGCGGCGATGCACTGGACCAGAAGACGGCAGAGCAGACGTTTGACATTATTATGTCTGGCGAAGCAACGCCTGTACAAATCGGCGCGCTCCTTATGGGTTTGCGGGTCCGCGGAGAAACAATTGATGAGATCGCAGGTGCTGTAAAAGTTATGCGATCCAAGATGGTTCGTGTCTCCGCGCCAGAGGGTGCAGTGGATCTGGTTGGCACCGGCGGCGATGCATCAGGCACGTACAACATCTCCACATGCGCAAGTTTCGTTGTTGCAGGCATGGGCATCCCGGTGGCCAAGCATGGCAACAGAGCCCTTTCTTCCAAATCCGGTGCGGCAGATACGTTGATGGCACTTGGTGTCAATCTGGAACTGAAGCCAGACCAGATCAGCACGTGCATAGATAAAGCCGGACTTGGTTTTATGTTTGCGCCAGCCCACCACAGTGCCATGAAGCATGTCGGCCCTGCCCGGGTCGAATTAGGCACACGGACAATTTTTAATTTGCTGGGCCCCATGTCCAATCCCGCGTCAGTCAAACGGCAAATGGTTGGCGTTTTCGATGAAAAGTGGCTCGAGCCTTTGGCGCACACGCTGGCGCGCCTTGGATCGGACAAAGCCTGGATCGTTCATGGTTCGGACGGCTTGGATGAGATTACAACGACAGGACCGTCCTATTGTGCTGCGCTTGAAAATGGTGATGTGAAGCGGTTTGTCATTGAGCCGGTGGCTTTGGGACTTAAGCAGGCATCTCCAGCAGATTTGGTGGGCGGCGACGCAGACCATAATGCGACCGCGCTTAAGCGTGTTTTGGACGGAGAACAATCCGCGCACAGGGACATTGTGTTGATAAACTCAGCAGCAACGGCCGTCGTAGCCGGACGTGCCGATACAATCAGCGATGGCCTTGAAATGGCCCGTACCAGTATTGACGAAGGTAAGGCACGTGCTGCCATGGACGCGCTCGTGAGCGTCTCAAACTCTTTTGGAGCGAACTAGATGCAGGGCGTTCTTGAAAAAATCTGTCGCTATAAGCTTGAAGAGGTCGCTGCTGCAAAAGCACGGCTGAGCCTTGATGATGTAAAACAGCAGGCGCAGGATGCCGAACCTGTCAGAGGCTTCAAAGCTGCATTGCAAAGCGCTGTGGGCGATGGTCGGTTCGGGCTGATTGCCGAGGTTAAAAAGGCAAGTCCTTCCAAGGGCCTTATCCGGCCAGATTTTGATCCCCCTGCTCTGGCAACCGCCTATGAAAATGGCGGAGCTTCCTGTCTTTCGGTTTTGACAGACGCACCGTCTTTCCAGGGGCATCCGGACTTTCTGATGGCGGCGCGCGCCGCGACCAAGCTGCCTGCCCTGCGCAAGGATTTTATGCTGGACCCCTACCAGGTTTACGAGGCACGTGCGTGGAACGCGGATTGCATTTTGATTATCATGGCATGCACCGAAGATGATCAGGCCAAGGCCTTGGAAGAGACTGCATTTCTGCTTGGAATGGATGTACTGGTCGAGGTTCACGATGAAGCCGAGACAGAACGATCTCTGACTCATTTATCATCAAGTCTGATCGGCGTGAACAACCGTAATCTTGATACGTTTGAAACCAGCCTGACAACCAGCGAAAAACTGGCCACACTTATTCCTGCCGACAAGCTACTTGTCGGGGAAAGCGGCATCAACACTCATGCGGATTTACAGCGTCTCAAAAAATGCGGGATCAACACCTTTCTGGTTGGCGAAAGCCTGATGCGTCAGGACGATGTGACGGCAGCCACCCAAAAACTGTTGACTGGAGCATGAGATGTCAAAACTGACGCATCTCAGTGACACCGGTGAAGCCAATATGGTGGATGTCGGCAACAAGGCTGTAACAAGCCGTCTTGCCCAGGCAGAAGGCCGTGTTGAAATGTTACCAGAAACTCTGGAAATGATCCTGTCTGGCAATGCCAAAAAAGGTGATGTTCTGGGCACGGCCCGTCTTGCCGGCATCATGGCTGCAAAACGTACACATGAGCTGATTCCGCTGTGCCATCAATTGCTTATCAGCAAAATCGAGGTATCAATTGAGCCCAATCATGACGCCTCGGCGTTACATATTGTGGCGAGTGTTAATGTCAATGGCCAGACCGGGGTTGAAATGGAGGCTCTCACTGCCGTATCGGTCACCTGTCTGACGATCTACGATATGGCAAAGGCTGTCGACCGTGGCATGCGGATTGAGGGCATTCGAGTGCTTGAAAAAAGCGGTGGTAAATCTGGCACATATCGTGCGGATTCCTAGGATCTGATTTTTCTATGGCTCTCTTACCAGTTGCTGATGCGAGACACTCCATTCTGAGTACCGTTTCAATTCTGCCGGAGGAAACCGTTCGGCTGGTAGAAGCACATCTACGTGTCAGCGCAACACCGCTTTCAGCGCGGCGCACACAGCCCCCATTTGCAACCACTGCAATGGACGGCTACGCGGTCCGCCATGCGGACTTGGCGTTGGACACTGATCTGGACGTGGTTGGAGAAGCGCCAGCTGGTCACAGATATGAGCACGCCCTTCTGGCAGGTCAGGCGGTGCGTATATTCACAGGTGCGCCATTGCCCGAAGGGGCAGACACGATCCTCATTCAGGAAGATGCAAGTGTTCGCGAGAACAGCAAAATCCGACCGCTCGAAATTCCGCAAGAATGTGCTTTTGTGCGGCCCGCCGGGCTGGACTTCAAACAGGGCGCGGTCCTGATCCAAGCTGGCAGCACATTACGGGCGGCCGATCTGGCACTGCTGGCCAGTATGAATTATGCGGAGGTGCCGGTCATTCGGAAACCGCGTATTGGCGTCCTTGCAACGGGCGATGAGTTGGCAATGCCCGGAGCTCATATCGGTGTGGATCAGATTGTCGCATCGAATAATTTTGGCGTTGCGGCCCGCATTACCGAGTTGGGAGGCCAACCTGTTGATCTCGGCATTGCAAAAGACACCGAAGAAGATCTGTTGCAGGCATTGAAGACGGCAGAGGCCAATCAATGCGATGCTATCATAACCCTTGGCGGCGCATCCGTTGGCACCCACGATCTGGTCCAGCAGGCGTTTCACAGTGCAGGTCTATCGCTTTCTTTCTGGAAAATTGCCATGCGCCCCGGCAAGCCGCTCATGTTTGGGACTGTCGGCGGGATGTTGTTTCTTGGATTTCCCGGCAACCCGGTGTCCAGCATGGTTTGCGGCGAGTTGTTCATGGCACCATTGATCAAAAAATGGCTGGGCCTGCCGACCGATATACCGCTCAGCCAGGCTACCCTTGGAAATAAGCTGCCGACCAATGATCAACGCGAAGACTATCTGCGTGCGATTGTGAAACCAACTGAAGCTTCAGGCCAACTTCCAACGGTCCATCCTTTGAACCGCCAGGACAGTTCCATGCTGGCCAGCTTTGCAAAGGCAAACTGTCTGATTAGACGTGCGCCATTCGCTCCTGAGGCGGATCAGGGCACCATCGTCGACGTTCTGATGCTGCGCTCCGACTGACCTAACAGGTCCGATGTTCCATATATGTTTCGCTTGCGCCCTTGTGGAACAAGACAGGAACAGCTATCGTGTTCATGCTTTGTACACATCTGATTCCTATATTGAAGATGCCTTTGGCCTCTGTGGACCCTCAGAACCCAGGATTGATTGACATGCTAACGCGCAAACAACACGAGCTTTTGATGTTCATTCACGAGCGCCTGAAAGAAACAGGTGTTCCGCCCTCTTTTGATGAAATGAAGATAGCGCTCGATTTGAAATCGAAATCAGGTATTCACAGGCTAATAGTGGCCCTTGAAGAGCGTGGTTTTTTGCGCCGCATGCCCAACCGGGCGCGCGCAATGGAGATTATCAAGTTACCGGAATCTGTTTCGCCAAGCCTGGCAGCTCCTCGCAGCACAGGGTTTTCGCCGAGTGTCATTGAAGGCAGCCTTGGCAAGAAGCGCGAAACTGTAGCACCGGCAAATGATACCGGTTCAGAACAGGAAGATGCATATTCAGTAACCATTCCCGTCATGGGCAGGATTGCTGCTGGAACGCCCATCTCCGCGATCCAGACCCACAGTCATACCATTCCGGTTCCAGCGGATATGCTGTCGTCGGGAGAGCATTTTGCGTTGGAAGTGCGCGGGGATTCCATGATTGAAGCCGGCATTCTCGATGGGGATACGGTTGTCATCAAAAAAGGCTCAACGGCTGACACTGGTGATATTGTGGTGGCTTTGATTGATGACGAGGAAGCGACCTTGAAGCGGCTGCGCCGAAAGGGTGGATCTATCGCTCTGGAAGCAGCCAATCCGGCCTATGAGACCCGTATTTTTGGCCCGGATCAGGTTTCCGTCCAAGGCAAGTTGATCGGCCTTTTAAGGACTTACTGAAATTTGAGCAGTTGTTTGGGGTTTGAACTCAATTGAGATATTGATTTTGAATCCCAATTCAGGCCGTGGTGTCTTCTGACTTCATCTTGAGTTCCATCCGAAAATTTATCAGTTCAACATCGCCTCTGACAGCCGTTTGCTGTTGAACGACAGACCAATCACGCTTTTCGAAAAAGCGCCGCGCCAGATGGCTGGCACGGGTTTGGAGGGTCGTTAACGGTCTGGTCCGGGCTTCTTTCATGATCACATCGTAAAGTTTTCCGGCCACACCAGACCCCATCGCCTTGGGATGGACGAAGGCCAAATCGATGACGCCCTCTTCGGTGAGTGTCATAAAGCCAAGAAGCTCGCCCCCCTGATAAGCCATAACGCTGTATTGCGCCGCCAATCGGTCACGCCACGTGGCTACATCCGGAATGGCGGGCGCCCATACATTCCTTTGTTCCTGCGTGTAAGCAGCCTTTGCGCCTGTCTGGACCGCTTCAAAGAACAGGTTCGCGGCCGCTGAGGCGTCACAGTCCTGAAACTGCCGTATTGATAACTCGGGCACCATCTTCAGTTCTGCGACTTGGCGAGTTCCATGTAGTCCAGAGGAAGTGTGCTCGTATTTTTGATTTCCTCCATGGCAAAACTCGAGCTGACATCAGAAATATCAATTTTCGCAATCAGCTTTTTGTAGAATTTATCGTAGGCGGCAATGTCCGGCACGACCACTTTCAGCAGATAATCGACCTGCCCGCTCATGCGGTAAAAAGAGACGACTTCCGGAAATTCGCTGATGACTTCCGCAAAACGGGTAAGCCATTCCTTGCTGTGTTGATTGGTGCTGATAGAGATAAAAACGGAAACCCCTGCCCCGACAAGAGCTGGGTCCAAAACAGCGACACGCTGTTTGATGACACCGTCTTCCTCCATCTTCTGGATTCGCCGCCAACAAGGGGTTGTGGACAGGCCAACGCGTTTACCGATTTCTGCAACCGGAACAGTGCTGTCTTTTTGCAGGATTGCCAGAATACCGCGATCAATTCTGTCCATACCAACCTCGTTGAGATGTCAAAGTGAGCCTCTCTTACAGGAACCTTGGTTCTACTTCCAGCGGCATTACCGCGTGCCAGACTCAATCGGGAGATCTGAGCGGCTCTCATCCAGAATGCGCGTTATCTGCTGGCGCAGGACCGGAAGCTGTTCCTGTTCAAACCACAGGTTCTTTTTAATCCAGGCATTGTTGCGCCAGGATGGGTGCGGCAGCGGCATAATACGAGGTGTGCCTGTTGAATGCTCGCGATCATACCAGTAATCCCGCCAGGCACCGACCGTCTCTGTCAGCGTTTTTCTCCTGTCCGTCCCCAGATGGTAGGCGATGGCGTATTGACCGATCGTCAAGAGCAATTCGATCTGTGGCATGCTGGCAAACAAATCATCGTGCCATTGCGCCCGGCATTCTGGCCTTGGCGGCAGATCCGATCCTTTTTCATTCTGTCCGGGAAAGCAGAACCCCATCGGAATTATGGCTATTTGTGCGGGGTCATAGAATGTTTCATGGTCCAGCCCGAGCCATTCCCGCAAACGATCACCTGATCGATCTGTAAATGGTCGCCCGGATTCGTGCACGCGCGTGCCCGGTGCCTGACCACAAATGCAAATACGTGCCGTAGAAGATACTTGTAAAACCGGTCTTGGCCCATGCGGCAAAGGATTGCGCAATGGCTGTTCAACACAAATGCGACAAGCGCGAATGTCTCTCGAAAGTTGGTCCAGGGAGTTCATACTCAATAGTCCGTTCCGTGAATCCGCCGCCAGTCTTCTGGTTGCTCGAACTCCAACGCCCAGAGCCCCCGACCTGCAAGTGCCGCCAGAACTTCAAGAGCCTTGTAGTCTCCATAGGAGACTGCCCAGCCATCATGAACCATTTGCGCGTTAAGCGTGGCCTGCTCACCAGCTGTTACGAGAGCACCTCTGATAGGGTCACTATTGGTGTTGCCACGACAAACTGCAAGCTGACGCCCATGCTTGTCAGTGCCATGATCGGCACAGGACACAGGCGCGGCGGCCACCAACTGAGCCAGATGCTGTTTTGCCAGCACCCCGCATTGCACAGCCCTTCCATCGCGCAGACATGTTTGCTGCAACTCCGGTGCGTCAATGCCGACCAGACGCAAACGCGTTTGGCCAAGTGCCAAAGAGTCGCCATCGACCACTCTTAGGGATGATCCGAGTGGTTCATAGCTTTCATCCTCGAACCAGAGGACCAGCATAGCAATAATCAGGATAAAACCTGCTGCTTTGACCAGATCCCAAATTCTCAAAAGACAAGCCTTGTTTCGGTCTGGTTAACTGCCGTCTTTGTCGGACACACCGGCCTGGTCAAAGGTTGCCATTCCCGAATGAACTGCGGCAGCTGATTTGACGATACTGGCTGCAACTGCAGCGCCGCTCCCCTCGCCCAAACGCATATTGAGGTTCAGCAATGCTGTTTTCCCAAGCCGCTCAAGGACAGCCGCATGTGCCTGTTCATCCGAAACATGGGAAAACAGGCAGTGATCAATCGATGCTGGACTGACAGAATGCAAGATGGCGGCTGACGCTGTTGCGACGAAACCATCGACAATCACTGGTATACGCTCAACGCGCGCTGCCAACATGGCGCCACACATGGCAGCAATTTCACGCCCGCCAAGCCTCCGCAGAACTTCCAGCCCATTTGACTTACTGACGCTTGCCCGCCCGACAGCCCGGCGCACAGCATCCGTCTTGCGTTGCAAGCCTGCTGCGTCAACACCAGTGCCAACGCCAACCCAGTCTTCAGGACGACCGCCATAAAGCGCGTAGAAAATGGCTGCCGCGACGGTCGTGTTGGCAATTCCCATTTCGCCGATACACAGCAAATCCGTCCCGCCAGCGATGGCCTCCATGCCGAACGCCATGGTCGCTGCGCAGGTCTTTTCATCAAATGCGTCTTTCAAGGTGATATCCGGGGTTGGCAAGTCCAACGCCAGATCAAAAACCTTGAGACCCAGATTATTAGCCGTGCAAAGCTGATTTATCGCCGCGCCCCCGGCAGAAAAGTTCTCGACCATTTGTTGTGTAACGCTGGCAGGAAACGCCGAAACACCCTGCTCTGCAATCCCGTGGTTCCCGGCAAAGATGGCAACCAGAGGACGGTTCACTGCCGGCGGTGCCTTGCCCTGCCAGGCAGCCAACCACTCCACAATTTCTTCCAGTCGGCCCAGAGAACCAGCCGGCTTGGTCAATTTTGCGTCCCGTGCGCGTACGGCATCAACGGCCTCGGTCACAGGGCCTGGAAGTGAACGGATCAAATCCCTTATGTCTTCAAATGGAAGCGCTGTTATGGATGCACTCATGTGTCTTTAAGCCTATCGAATGATGGGGGCGGTCAGGCCTTAGGTGACATTGATATCTGATTCATGCTCATTGCCAACAATCTCATTCGATCTATAAAGCGCCTATGAGAAGACGCAAGGTGGCAAACAATATGAAACTGCGCCAAAATGAAGATGAACATGGCCCTGATGAAGGCGTTCTTGGGTTGCTGCGCGCGGTTCCCGGCGATTTTCTGGTCTGTCTGACCTTCTTCACGCGGCTGCCTGTCTTTCTGTCAGTTGACCACACACGGCCCATGTCCAGGGCTGCCCAAATGTTCCCGGCCACCGGCCTGATTATCGGCCTGATCGGCGCTCTGGTTCTGGCTTTTGGGGCCCTGCTGCAGCTGCCTTACTATTTAATCTCCTTTCTGACGATTACAGCGATGATCATCGCCACTGGCGCCCTGCATGAAGATGGGCTGGCAGATATGATCGACGGTTTCGGCGGTGGTCATGAACGTGAGCGCAAGCTGGAAATCATGAAGGACAGCCATATCGGCACCTATGGTGTACTGGCCCTGTTCCTGTCTCAAGGCATGCGGATGATTTTGATTGCATCCCTGTTGCCAAGGGGCCTCGACGTTGCGATCACAGTTCTGCTTGCGGCACAGATGGTATCCCGCGGGTGCAGCATGTTTCTTTGGGCTGGTCTTCCACCTGCCCGCAGTAATGGTCTGTCCAAACAGGCAGGACAACCTCAACGCCGAGTACTTGTGATGGCTGTGGTAACGACCTCCATCGCCCTGCTTTGCCTCTTGCTGCCAAACCTGAACATTATTGCCATTTTGTTTGCAACCGCGCTCAGCGGGCTTGTCAGCTATTTGATGATCTTGCTGTGCCGACGTCAGATTGGTGGACAGACCGGAGACACAATCGGCGCCACCCAGCAACTTTGTGACCTTGCTTTCATGACAGGCATTCTTATTTCTCTAGGCATTGCTAAGGATTTGCTATGAAATCACCCTGTGTCAAAGTCTGCCTGATAGATGAGCCTACCCGACAGTGCCTTGGCTGTGGCCGAACGCTGCGTGAAATTGGTGGTTGGGGTCAGATGAATGACGCTCAACGGGATGCCATCATGGAAACATTGCCGCAACGCATGGAGCATCTGTCGCAGGTGCCCAATTGAGCTATGTCTGGGCCCTTCTGATTGGGCTTGCAGCCCTTTTGATTGTGCTTGTCGTCAGGCATGATTCCGGTACAGTTCTGGGCCTCGACATCGGCAGCTTCGGGCGAATGGGTGTGTTGCTTGCACTTCTGGCATTTGTCAGCGTCGGCGTATTCCGCGGGTTGCGCGCATCCGATGTTCTCAAAAACGCGCTGATCTGGGTTCTGATCGCGCTGGCGCTCGTCACGATCTATTCTTTCAAAACTGAATTGCAGATGGTTGCGAACCGCGTGACCGGAGAACTTATTCCCGGCATGGCTTTGACCAGTGTTGATGGCAATTCAATTACGGTCAGCAGGGGGCGTAACGGGCATTTCTCGCTGAGCGTTGAGATCGAAGGAACGCCTGTCGACATGCTGGTTGATACGGGTGCAAGCACAGTGGTGCTGACCTATGAGGATGCTCAAAAAGTCGGAATTGACGTAAGTTCACTGAGTTTTCAGACACCGGTCGAGACGGCCAACGGCATGACCTTTTTTGCGCGTATTGTGCTGGAAAGCATCAAAGTCGAAAACATCGAACTGGATACGGTTCGTGCTGCCATTGCCCAACAGGGAAATTTGAAACAGAGCCTTTTGGGGAACAGTTTTCTCGACCGCCTTTCCTCCTATGAATTTACAGGTTCACAATTGGTATTGCGGCCGTAGAAGGTGCTGCGCCTTCATTCTGGAGCAGACCTAAGTGTCTGACACCTGATACATTTACGCATTTTATTTCTGTATTTATGTGTTACTTTTTGTCAAAAAGGAGAGCTGAAAATGAAGAATCTTATTCGTAACCTGGCAATCGGATTGATGTGTGCCGGCGCAACGGTTTCGCAATCAATGGCGGAAGAGTGGCGTTTCAACAACTTCCTTCCCGAGACTCGTCCTGAATCAGCAGAGCTGAATAAATTCACCGACGAGGTCAACGCGAAGCTTGGCGACACGCTGGCAGTCAAAATATTTGGCGGTGGCTCTCTGGGGCTGAAAAACACAGATGCCCTGCGCTTTTTGCCGTCCGGCGCTGTAGAGATGAGCCTGTTATGGGCAAATTATCTCGGCCGGGATGCCCCGGCCCTCAGTTCGGTGTTTATTCAGGGATCGATCGGAACGGTTGACGAGCTGGAAAAAGCACTCCCGACAGTACGTGACATTTACGAAGAAGAGTTTTCGAACTGGGGCGTCTCCTCAGTTGGTTATGTCGCCATTCCCATGCTCTCCGTTTCGGTGTTCTGCCGAGATGAGCCTGTGCGCACAATTGAGGCTTTGAAAACGAAAAAACTGCGCGTCTGGGCACGTGATCAGGTCGAGACCTTTACCCGCCTTGGCGTGTCAGCACAGATCATTCCGCAGGAAGAAATGTATGTGGCAATGAAAACGGGTGTGGTGGATTGCGCACTTTATCCAGCGCTCTATGCAAGCACCGTATCCCTTCAGGAAGTTTCAAAATATGCGTCCTTCCTCTATCCAATGGCATCCGGTCCCTATGTGATTGGTGTATCGACTGATCGCTGGGCGGAAACAGATGATGCCGTGAAAGAAGCGATTACCAGTGCTGCCGAAGATCTTTGGGATCGCACCAATCAGTATGATGATGATTTCGAGCGTGAATTGGCTGCACGGGAAGATATGGTCGCTGCTGGCATCGAATGGGGCGAAGATTTCCCGGAAGAAGACCGTGCTGTCTTTCTAGAAGCGGTGTCAGAAACCTGGGGCATTCTTGCTGAAGATGCAGGTGGCAATGCACCTGCCTATCGCCAACGCGTATTGGACGCACTGGGTCGCTGATCTTAGAGCGATCATGCACCACAACATCAGAAACCTTATACGGCAAGGGCTGGAAAAACTGGCCCTTGCCCTTGCCTCCATCGCCGTTCTTGGGATGGTCAGCATTGTTGCCATCATTATCACAAGCGTGATCATGCGTAAGTTTGCCAATTCGCCACTTCATATCACTGAAGAAGTGGTTGGACTGCTGTTGAGCGTCTCTTTGTTCCTGGGGTTACCAATGGTGACGCTGAAGGCGAAGCATGTGCGTGTTGCACTGCTTGCCAACATGTTGAATAGAAGACTGCAAACCCATCTTCAGACCGTTGCCCTGATTGTCGCAATTGGTTTCTTTTCCTGGCTGATCTACAAAGCTATTCCCTGGTTTGAATTTGGCCATCGACTTAATCTGAAGACCGAAACAACTCGCATTCTGCTGTACCCCTGGATGGCCATGTTGCCGCTCTCGCTCTCTGTCACCTGCGCCATTTTGCTGGCACGACTGCTGGGGGTCATCGACAGGGTTGAAGAGACCGAAGCTGAAACCAAAACCGGTTTTGTGCGTCATGAAGAGACCTCTCCCTGATGTTTTGGACCACTCTTATCGGCGTCCTGGTTGCCAGCGCTGGCACTGGCATGGCCCTTGGCGCCGCGCTCGGCCTGACCGGCATGGTTATTCTCTACTTTTTTTCGAACGGCGCGACGTCTTTGGCCATTGATGCCATTTGGAGCGTCTTCAATTCTTTCACACTCAGCGCCGTTCCCATGTTCATTCTGCTTGGCGAAATTCTGTTGCGGAGCGGAATCAGCGAAAAAGCCTATTCTGCTTTCACGCCAATGTTTCGCAAGATCCCCGGCGGCTTGCTGCATACCAATATCGCTGTGTGCACGCTTTTTGGCGCTGTGAGCGGTTCCAGCCTGTCGACTGCGGCGGCGGTCGGGTCTGTCGCCTATCCCGAAATGTCAAAACGTGGCTATGACAAGGATACCGTCGTTGGCAGTCTGGCCGGTGGCGGCACATTGGGACTATTGATACCTCCCAGCCTGTCTTTTCTGATTTTTGGCGCGCTGACTGAAACATCCATCGGGCGATTGTTTGCTGCAGGTCTGCTCCCTGGCCTGATGGTTGGTGGGTTGTTCATGCTGTATATTCTGTTGCGCTGTCTGCATGCCCCCCATTTGGCGCCGCGCAGCCTTGTGCCGGTTTCATTCATGCAAACTTTGAAAGGGTTCGGTCAGATATGGCCTTTGCTTGCGCTGATCTTTCTTGTCATTGGCACGATTGTCATTGGTCTTGCCACACCAACAGAAGCTGCCGGCGTTGGCGTCGTTCTGGCTGCGATCATTTCCTCTATCTGGGGTGATCTGACTTTTCGCAAGCTGATCGAAGCCATCTACAATTCGGTGTTGCTGTTTTCTGCTATCGGGTTTCTGGTGCTTGGAGCCACCATCCTGGCCCAATCCGTCAGCGTTTTGGGTATCCCCCAGCAAATTCTAGAAGTCGTCGCCGAAAGCGGTCTTGGCACCCATAGCGTGCTGTTCACGGTCATTATCATCTATCTGATACTGGGCTGCTTCTTTGACGGTCTGTCCTTGATGATCATGACCTTGCCGGTTGTGTTTCCGTTACTGACGGGTCTTGGCTTTGATCCGATCTGGATCGGCGTCATCATCACAATTGTTATCGAAATTGGACAGATCACACCGCCGGTCGGACTGAACCTGTCGGTGCTGACAGCATTGACCAATAATGAAATCAGTCTTGGCCGGGTTGCCGTTGCGACTATCCCCTATTGGCTCATTCATCTGCTGGCGATTTTTCTGCTTACGCTGTTTCCGATGATTGCGCTTTATCTGCCTGGACTGCTTTTCTGAGATTGTCGATGGAGTGAGTATTGTGGAATTGAAACCAAAATTGTTTGGGCCTATTTGGGCAGAATATGATGGAAGTGACACGATCAAATTCAGCCATTCCAAACAGTCGGGGCCAGAGATGTCATTTGCCAAAAACTCGCCAGTAGACACGCTTCTGGCGTCATTAGGGCATTGCATTGTCATGTCAGTGCAATGGGCTGCAGCGCAGCGGAAAGTGGATCTGAAGCCCTTTAAAGTCGAAGTTCTTGGCACCAAGGCTCTTGATGAACCCGGCCGCCTTCAGAGACTTGATGTAACGGTCATCGGAGCCGTTGTTGACGATGCCGGGCTAGGCGCGCGCATTTTGAAACAGGCCAAGGCAATCTGCACTGTCAGCAACAGTCTGAACTGTGACGTGACAGTGTCGCAACAGGATTGAGCTTGCTTCAGCATTTTTAGGGTAACGCATTGAAAGATCTTGAGCTTACAGGTCGGGAGGTCCCGACGGATACCAAGACAACACTGGCAATGCTGGAAAGCAACCCAGCCTCGGTCTATCGCCGCCTTCGACGCGAAACACCAATTGTACGTCTTGCGGCACTGGGGCGCATTGTCTTCAGCAAAGCGAATGATACGCATCGGATAAAGTCAGATACCGAACATTTTGGTTGCTACGACACGACCACGCCGATGCAGCGTGCGTTCCGTGGTCACACATTAATGCGGAAAGATGGGCCGGAGCATTTGAGGGAACGCCATGCAATGGCTGGCGCGTTTACCGCTGACACCATCACAAGCCATTGGCGACCAGAGTTTGAGAACCTTGTTGATGAGCTTCTGGGCGGATTACCAAAACATGGCACGGTCGACTTGTTCACGGCGCTCGCCAGTCCACTTGCAGCCCGCTATGTAAAGCTGGTTCTTGGGCTTGAAAGCGCAACGGAAGTGCAGCTTCTTGATTGGGCACCAACTCTGATCCGGGGCGCAATGAATGCACAGTTTCACGCTGATGTATTCGCGCGCTGCGATACAGCGAATGACGACATGGATGCGTGTTTCCAGGAAATGACGCACAGACACCGGCAAACGCCGAACTGTTCGGCCCTTTCAGAAATGGTGAATGCGGATGAACCGCTGCCATTCAGTCAGATTGGAACCAATATGCGGGTCTGTATTGCTGGCTCGTTGGTTGAAAGTCGAGATGGCTTTCTTTCTACGCTGATTGGCATTTTGAGCCATCCGGACCAGAAACAATTTTGTGTCGAGACAAGCGCCTGGCGCGCTGCCTGCGAGGAAGGACTGAGATGGATCGCGCCCATTCAGGCCAATGCCAGAGTGGTGCTTAAATCAACCGTAATACGCGGCTTTTGCATTCCCGAAGGTGAGACAATCATGGTGCTGCAGGCCTCGGCCAACCATGATGAAGATATCTGGGATGAGCCGGACCAATTTGATGCACGCCGCGCGTTCAAACCCAATCAGACATTTGGAAACGGGCCCCATAAATGCCTCGGCTCCGATCTTTACAAAATGTTGATTGCAGATGTGGTTCTACCCAAACTGTTTGAGCGTTTTCCTCAGATTTCGCTGCAGAATCCAACAGACATTACCTTCCACGGCTTTGCTTTTCGTGGTCCGACATCCTGCCGCGTTCAACTTGGATGAATGCATCCCCGAAGGGGCCCGAAAATTGCCCGATCAAACCTCATCTATACTTTTAACCCTGTCTCAAGCGGGTACAAACAGCTCATCTTTGTCGTGAATTCTCTGTTGCTCCGCAACCATGACCGCCAAAGCGGCCTCAACCACCTCGATGCCTGCATTTGGTTTGACAGCTTCCGTGCTCAGGATTTGCCGATAGCGACGGGCGCCCGGCGCTCCATGAAACAGTCCGATCATATGTCGTGTTATCTGATGCAACCAACCACCCGCTTCCAGATGCTGCTCTATGATCGGATACATTTTGCGAACAGCTCCGTGCAGATCTTCCGGCATTTCAGGAGCACCATAAATTTGGTGATCCACCTGACACAGGATCGCCGGCTGATGATAAGCAACCCGGCCCATCATCACCCCATCCACATGCTGTAAATGAGCTTCCGCTTCAGCCAGATTGCCAACGCCACCATTAATGCCAATGAAGACATCGCCAAGTCGCTGTTTCAATCGGTAGACACGGTCGTAATCCAAAGGCGGGATGTCCCTGTTTTCCTTCGGAGAAAGACCATCAAGCCAAGCCTTGCGCGCGTGAACCCACAATGCATCTACGCCCTGATCAAGACAGGCATCCGCCAACGCATCCAGAGCAGTTTCAATGTCCTGATCATCTACTCCGAGGCGGCATTTCACTGTGACCGGCATGTCCACGACTTGTTTCATGGCCTTAACACACTGCGCAACAAGGTGCGGAGACTTCATGAGGCAAGCTCCGAATATTCCGGATTGCACCCGGTCTGACGGGCAACCGACATTCAGGTTTATCTCATCATAGCCATAATCAGCCGCGATTTTTGCCGCTTCTGCCAGCTTCACAGGGTCTGAACCGCCGAGTTGCAGAGCCACCGGTTGCTGACCGTCAGGAATGCTCAGATGGCGATCACGGTCACCATGCAGGATAGCGTCAGCCACAACCATTTCGGTATACAACAACGCTTCCTGCGACAGAATGCGATGGAATGACCGGCACCAGCGGTCCGTCCAGTCCATCATTGGTGCGATGGAGAATTCTCGTGATTTTTGATGATATGTTTTCGTCATTTAATCAATGGTTTGGGTGTGTCTTCGTAGGTTGAATCGGAGGTTGATAACCGACATCGGCGCGCTTCGGGTGACTATGTGCACGAAAAACATGGCGATGGGAAGATTGTGCGGATACAATCCGATTCGTAAATCGTCGGACTACAGAGTCTATAACCATCGGTAGTCCTGAGGACCGACTCTTCGCCAAATTTTCTTCAGCTGAGGTGCCTCAGAAAAATCCCGGTCGAGAGGCTCTAGGACCGATGGCACATCATTCACACGGTATAGTTAAGCCATCGACGTGGACGGGAACGTATTTCACCAAGTCGATGGGGACGCAGGCGCTCAATGCTAAATTCTTGCGATAGCCTGCGTCAATGTGATCAAAAGCCGCCGTCGAGAATGAAAGGTGATCCATCATGGAACCTGCTCAGTCTGAAGTCATGCGGATCGACACAGGGTGTCTGCCCGGTAACCATGTCTGCCATGAGTCGCCCGGCACCGGGGCCGATGCCGAAGCCATGGCCGGAAAAACCCGTGGCGATGAAGAACCCCGGCACCTCGTCGACAGCTGAGATGACTGGAACTACGTCTGGCGTTACGTCAATCAGACCACTCCAGCATTTCGCCACGCGGGCTTGCTGGAATACTGGAAAGACCTCACCTGCCCGGCGGAGCGCCTTTTCAGCCGAGCTGCGATGCGGCGTCGGATCAAGTACGCGCGTATTTTCGAACGGTGTTGTCTCATCGAGCGACCATTGTCGCGGATAGCCGGCCTCGGTGACAAAACGCATGCCAGCGCGCAATTTCAGATCCCGCCATTGGCGTTGGAAGATCGGCATGTAGCGCATGGCGAGCCGAAAGGAATCGGGAACGATATCGGCGATGTTATATTCACCGTCGGCAATGTTGTAACCGCCATCAATGCACTTTCGAAAAGCCACACCCTTGGTCCAAAACGCCGTTTCGGGAGCGCCCGGCAGCGGTTCGGTTCTGATTACCGTGTTCATCACTTTCAACTGCGGAAGATCAATGCCCATGTTCCCAGAAAACAAACGTGACCATGCGCCGCCAGCGAGCACAACCGCGTCGCAGGCGATAGGTCCGCGTTCGGTCACAACACCCGAAATTTTGCCTGCCGCAGTTTCGATACCGCGCACGGCGCATTCGGTGAGGATGGCGGCTCCATTGTCCCGAGCCGCTTCAGCAATTGCAGGTGCGGCAAGCTGCGGTTCGGCACGTCCGTCTACCGCTGAGTATGCGACCGCTTTCACATTTTCACGATAGCCTGGCAATAGCTCACCCAGCCGGTCGGGGGGGAGCATGTCGAAGCCAATCTGCAGTTCCGTCAGATCTTGGTCATATTGCTCGTAGGTCGCGACATCGGCGTCGGAATGGCAGGCGAAGGCAATGCCGCTCCGCCGATAGCCGACGTCTCGGCCCGTGCGTTCGTTCAACTGCGGCCAAATTTTGAGGGTTTCAGCCATAAGCGGCACCTCGCGCCGGGACCTGCGTGTAATCCGCACCCATCCCCAATTGCGTGAACTTTGCTCCTGACCGACTCCACCTTTTTCACACAGAGCAACACTGAAGCCGCGCTCAGATAGTTCCAGCGCGGTTGAGGCTCCAACGATCCCGGCCCCAATTACGACCACATCGACGCGGTCGGGCATAGCTTCGTCGCCAATGACTGGGGTAACACGCGGTCCGGGCATAGCAGTTTTTCCAAAAATGTTTTTCAGATGAGTAGAATCTTAGCGTTCAGATGGCTTCCTAACCCTGCGACCTGGAAGGTCGAAAAAGCGCGTCGATTAGTTTCATGTTGGCAATAGCATCATTAAGCGTCGCCGCGCGCGGACTACAAAACCTCGTTTAGGAAGCGCTGCAGACGCGGGCTCTTGGGTTTGGTGAACAATTGTTCAGGGGCACCAATTTCGACGATCTGGCCATTGTCCATGAACACAACCTGATCCGCGACTTGCCGGGCAAATCCCATCTCATGTGTCACCACCGCCATGGTCATACCGCGCCGGGCCAAATTCTCTATCAGGCGCAACACCCCTTTTACTAGTTCGGGGTCGAGCGCAGAGGTCACTTCGTCAAACAACATAACCTCAGGCTCCATGGCCAAGGCACGGGCAATGGCGACCCGCTGCTGTTGTCCGCCGGACAGTCGGCTGGGCCGTTGGAGCATCCGTTCGACAAGACCAACCTCGGTCAAGAGCTCGGTCGCCAGATCCTTTGCCTGGCTCCGGGGCAGACCCTTGATCCGCGTTGGAGATAACATAACGTTCTCCAACGCTGTATGATCAGGGAACAGGTTGAAGTGCTGAAACACCATGCCAACCTTTCTGCGCAGTTCTTCCGGTTTCATCGCCAAAATACTGTCGCCGTCCAACTCAATGTCACCACCCGCTGGTTCCGCCAGCCTATTGAGGCAACGCAGCAAGGTGGATTTTCCCGACCCTGATGGTCCAATGATGCAGGTTACTGTACCCGGCAGCATTGAAAGGGAGACCTCGTCAAGCACCTTTAAGTCGCTGTAATACATGGACAGGTCTTTGACCTCGAAACCACCGGCCTTAAACTTCGACGCGACAGCCTCCGGCTCGGGCGCGTCAGCAAGTTCGGACACTTCCTCCAGCCCGCTGCTTTGTGGCCCTGTGACGTTTTTTCCGGTGCGTAGGCGAACGTCGATGTAGTTGACTATATGGGTCAACGGCACGGTTATACTTAGATAGAAAATCCCAGCCAGCAGAAGGGGTGAGAGATTGCCGGTAACGATTGCCTGGTCCTGCCCGACTCGGAACAACTCACGCTCGGAGGCCAAGAGGCCGAGGAAGTAGACCAAACTGGAATCCTTGATATTACCGATAAACTGGTTGACCAGCGCCGGAAGCACACGACGAACACCTTGAGGAATGACAATAATCTGCATTCCTTGCCGCCCACTCATGGACAACGCCCTGCAAGCCTCCATCTGGCCCTTATCCACACTTTGAATACCAGAGCGAAATATCTCGCCTATATAAGCGCTGGCGATCAGACTGAGAGCGATGATCCCGAGCGGGAATGGTGATGGCCCGAAAAGCTGATGGCCTATGCGCGCAAACCCCTGCCCCACAAGTAAAATGGTCACGATCGCCGGTAATCCGCGGAAAAGGTCGATGTAGATGCGTGCGGGAACCTTCAGCCAAAGCGACGGCGAAAGACTCATAATGGCGAGCGCCATGCCGATTACGACCCCAAGCAAAGTCGACGCTGAGGCGAGAATGAGCGTGTTCTTGAGCCCCACCGCAAACATCGTGGGGAGAACCTCGGCCATGGCATCCCAGTCGAGGAACGTCCGTTGTAGGTTGTCGAGCCAGGTCATGACTTTTTCGGATCTCTAAAAGGTTTTGATATTTTTTTGTAATCGGTCCCGCACAAGGTAACGCCCTTACCCGGGACCGATTACAAACTATTTTGGAAGGTACTGAGCGGGCATAGGTGAACCCGGGAACCATTTTCCGTAGAGATCGCTCCAAGTTCCATCCTGCATGGCGGCTTGAATGCCCTCGTTTAGCGCCGCCTTCAGCGCGTCATTACCAATTTTGATCACAAAGCCAGCAGGTGCATCAAAGCTGGGAATGTTGATCGCGATCTTCAGGTCATAGCGGCTTGAGTAGTCCTTGGCGGCTTCATAATCCAAGAAGTGTGCGTCAATTGTCCCGTTGTTCAAGGCGGCAACGGCGGTGTTGTTGTCGGGGAATTTCACGATGCCGGTATCAGTAAAGTTCTTGGCGGCATAAATTTCCTGCAAAGTGCCCTGCACAACACCGAGGCGCTTTCCGGCGATGCCAGATGCATCTTCGATACTGGCGTCGGGTGTCATAATGGAAAGAAACCCGGCCAGATAGCCGTCAGCGAAATCAACGTTCTTCTTGCGCTCGTCAGTCGTCCCAATGGCCGCAACGGCAACGTCGAAACGCCCGTTGGCGACCGAGGGCATCAGTGCTGAAAATTCCTGGCCGGTGAACAACACCTGATCCTCTTCAAACCCTAATCGCGCTACGACGTTTTTGAAGAATTCAATGTCGAACCCGGTATAGGTTCCATCCGCTGTTACAAATACATAAGGCTTGGCGTCGCTCATTGTACCGACGCTGATCACACCCGGGTCGATCAGGTTCAGCGGATTGTCTTGAGACTGTGCCGACGTCAAGGCGCCGGCTGCAAGAGCGATTACGGCTGCGGTGCGAATTATGTGGCTCTTAAGCTTGTGAAGTTTGAAATGCATCTGTCTTGGTCTCCGTTCCTTGAGGTAAACAAGAAGGTCAAATTTTTTCGCGGAGGATGAAATCAGTCCAATATCGCGCTTTTGGCGCATGAAAATGCAAACTGATACCGGTCTCACCACTATTTCAGCATTAGGTGATGCGTTGACCTGAGTCAACAGGTCGCCTATCCAGACACCATGCCAATTCCTCCGAAACGCAAAAAATTGTCTCCCACGGTCGCTGACGTCGCCACTGCGGCAGGCGTTGGTAAGGCGACCGCAGCTCGGGCGCTTGGGCGTTATGGGCAGGTCAGTGCCAAAGTACGTGAAAAGGTATTCGCTACCGCGGAAAACCTGGGGTATCGTCCCAACGAATTGGCGCGCAGCATGACAACCGGGCGTTCCGGAACGATCGGCGTCGTGGTCGGCGACATTGAAAATCCATTTTTTAGTGTAGCCGTTCGCGGCATTGCCGATGTGGCGCAACAATCTGGTTTCACGGTCGTTGTGGCAAATTCCGGGGAAGAAATCGACGCGGAGCGGGAAGCTGTGCAGACCCTTCTCTCCAAACGGGTTGATGGGATGATCGTAACGCCGTGTCGCAGCAGAGACATCGGGCATTTGGAAGAGGTAGTCCGCGCAGGAGTTCCGCTTGTCCTAATGGATCGGGCGGTGCCAGAACTTGAGGTCGACACAGTTACCGCAAATGATCGCGAAGCTGCAATCGAAGCTACACAATTGCTGCTTCGACTAGGTCATCGGCGCATTGCATATGTCACTGCCTGCGACACCCCAAAAGGCCGCGGGTTTGTCGAGAGCGACATTCATATCACATCGGTCCGCGAACGGATCGACGGTTTTTTGCATATCTGCCGCGAGGCTGGCGTGGTCAATCCTGAAGAACGTGTGATAGTCGGCGCGAACAATCCGGTTGAGACCCACGCCCTCGTCGAGACTTTGCTAAAGTCCGAGAATCCACCTAGTGCAATTCTGGCGTCAGACAGTCAGGTGGGCCTCACTATTTTCGAGGTCGTCCGGGATCTCGGCAAGTCGATACCGCAGGACCTTTCACTCATAACGTTTCACAATGCGGATTGGACGCGTGTCACCAGCCCCCCCGTTACCGTAATTGACCAGCCGGTCTATCAATTAGGCAGCACAGCCGCTTCTCTCATGAACAGCCGACTGTTGGGGAACCAGGAACCTCCCAGTCGCATTGTTCTGCCCTCCACGCTCTTGGAACGCGGTTCCGCCGGCCAGTTAAGTATCCGTCACCAGATGGATTGAGATATGTGACGTCTTGGCTTCGAGAATTCGTTGCTCAACTGAATTCGGTTAGGCAACGGATTTGGTGTGATGCAAGGGCTTTAGCGTTAGAAGCCAGCGCTCGCTTTTACTCCGAGTTTTCAGATTATAAGGCGCATCACGGGTGTGCGCGCAGATGACGGACGCATTTTTGCAACTGGGAATTAGGTTCTCACGCAACAGGTAAACGCAGCGTTTCATTCGACAACTCATTGATCCGGGATGCCCATGCACCGCGTAATTCGATGGTAGCCAGAGAGCGGAGCCACTGTTTTCTCCAATTAATGCAACGGAGATACGCCTAGAACCACGGGGTGCAGGATCAGGAGCAAAATGAACCCAAAAGCACCTGCGCCAACCCTAAGCCAAAATTCAGTCCACGAAGTCTGCATGGGAAATAATGGCGCAGAAGCAACAGTCTGGCGCAAGGACACCCATTCCAATTTACCCAGCAAGCGTTGTTTCCTGCGATCAACAATTGCCATGCCTGCCAATGCAAAGACCGCAAAAACACCGAACAGGATAGTGTGCGCCAGATCGCCGTTTGGCAAAACATGCAATGCGGACCATCCGGCCAGCGCCAACAACATTGGATGGCTTATCCAGCGGATCAACCCAGGACGATGTGGATCGAACCGCTCATCATGAAACCCGCCAAAGGAAAACGGATTGGGGCGACCTATTGTCAATGCGAACAGAAGACACACCAAAAGCATACCGAAAAAAATCGTATATCTTTGCCATGGGGCTTGATCCCAAAGCAGCACGAACGGCGCATTTCCTGCTGCCGCAACAAGCCAGATAACCATTCCAAGAGATGATATCGAATAGACAAAAGTAAAACCACGCGGTCCAAGCATGCTTACAAGCCGGGATTTGACCTTTGGCCGTACCGGAAGGGAATGGGTCAGGAAAAAGATGCCAAATACTGCCGCGAAGGGTAGCCAGTTCACTGAGATATTCCCGGCTTTGGCCGCAACAACAATCCGCCATAGGCAATCACAAAGCCGCCAAATGCGCCAATCCACAACAGTGCTGAGAGGCTGTAAAGTGTCATTGCAATATCCGGGAATGCCCCGGCAGCCAGACGGACTGAAACGGACGCAATAAGCGCAATGTAAATCGCAATTGTCGCCGAACCAGCGCGAAGATCGCGGCCCGTATGTCCAAGTGTTGCACGCGTCATAACCGCCAGCGTCATCAGTCCCGTCGCCCCCGCCATCCAGACATGTTGGGAGGATGCCACACCCAAAACGTCAGGGAACAGAATGTTTATTCCGACAAACAAGGCTCCAAGCGGAACAAGAGCGTAGCCAAAGTGCAACACCCAAACCAATGGCTCAGCCAAGGTGCTCAAGCCTTTCCACCTTAAAAGCCGGATCGCCTGGACAGCTGACAACAGCAACAGCACGAGACCCGTGATCTTTCGGTCTGGCCATACGACCCACAACGCCAACCCCGCCAAGGTTATAAGCAGGGCTACCTTATCGAAGGATTGCATCGGTGGAACCGGTAGAGTGATACGACCGGTTTTCACCAGCCAGTTGCGCGTAAAAGAGGGAATAATTCGCCCTCCAATAACCGAAATCATCATGAGCGCCGATGCCAGACCCAGACGCAGACCGAAGCCTTGTGCCGCGTATGTGCCCTGCCCCGCTTCCAGGTGAAACAATAAATTTGCCAAGGTGAACATCGCAAGCATTGCCAATACAAGAAGATTGCGCCAGTTTTTGCCTGCGACTATTTCCCTTGCAATCATGACACCCAAGGCAACTGGAAAAGCCAGATCAGTCACCGCAACCAAGACCGCCGGAATCAGATCAGAGATCGCTAATACAAGACGACCCGCAATCCAAAGCGTAACCAACCAACCAAGACGCCAGCCCACTATGGGCAAACGACCAGTCCAGTTAGGAACCGCCGTCAACAAGAACCCGGCAATAATCGCACTCAAATATCCAAACAAGAACTCATGGGCATGCCATGACACTACGTCAAAGCGCGTCGGCAAGTTGAGACCGCCTGAAAGCATTGAAATCCACAACACCATGGCCAGGGCGGCCCAAAGCGCACCAAATAAAAAGAAGGGACGAAATCCAAAAGACAGTATTGCCGGTCCGCTCCATTCACGTATCTGCTCAGCGGAAGTTTGCGCCACCTCAGCACCCCATTTCATCATGATCCTGCCCGCACCGCTTGGGATCAAACACATTTAAAGATAGACGTATCCCTATCACACCAAGAAATCGTGGTGTGCGAGCGTATCCGGCCAATTAAGCGCCATTGGTTTTGAGCAAGACCCTATCCGGTTCGCCCATCTTTGCAGCAACTGCAGCGAAGGTCACAGATTTGCAGAATTGATTGACAGGTTTTTTTGCGGAGTGAGTGTACTGGTAGCGTCTTCGTGTTCCAATCCGACAAACCACAACGAAACAGCCGATTGATCAAATGGTAGCTCGACGCCCAGTTCACCGGCAAATATTTGCCAGTCTTTACGATAATTCTCACGCGTAGCTGTCAAAACCGGAATACCGGCCATCAGGGCGGTACTGATCAAATCCCGGAAACCTTGCCCCTGGGACTCGCCTTTTCCAAAACGGTTCAACACAAGCAGATCGCATCCCTCTTGTATCTGCTGATCCAGATAAGCAGAGCATTCTGCCATTGCGCCCGGATGCAAGCGACAACCGCTTGATCCTGATCCAAGAGGCTGGGAAATTCTGAAAACCTTACCTGTACCGATGGCTTTCAGGTCCATGTCCGAGCAATAGCATTCGCCCTTGGCGCCGCTGCGTGATTGCAACACACCACATATCCGAAGACCAGAAGCCAGCTTGGCTGATACGAATGCCTCCAGAAGCTTATCGATATCTTGATCTTCACCAAAGTGGATTGTCGCCAACATCGAACCGGTCACGTTCTTCTCCTCACTTGCAAAATGGTTGCCACAAGAGATGGTCACCTGGCTCCACAACATCGCAATCGGGATCGACATGCCCAAGTCCATCAGCAAAGGCCAATGGAAAGAGGGTTGCAGATACAGAATTTCCAAGGCGTTCCAGTTTCGGAATTTCGCCTGCTCTGCCCTGGCAAATCCTGACTGGAAAATACTCGGCTCGGCCGGGCTTTCTATGCCATGAGAAATTCGCAATGGCTGCCTGCGTGCGGACCGATTGATCCATTTCTCCACATAGCTTCAAAACCTGCGGTTTCACGAACAGATGAAATCCGACAAAAGATGCGAAAGGGTTGCCGGGAAGCGCTGTAAAGACGGCGTTGCTAAGCTTCCCGAACATCACGGGCTTTCCGGGTTTGACTGCCACTTTCCAGTTTTTCACAAAGCCGCCTGCCGCCAGGAATGCTTCCTTGAGGAAATCGCGCTCACCGACGGATACCGATCCAGTTGAGACAATGAGATCGAAGTCGTCGCGACAGCGTTCCAATAATTCCTGGGTTGTTCTGCGATCATCCGGCAACGCGCCAAGATCGACTGCCTGTATGCCAAATTCTGTAAAAAGTGCCAACAGCAGCGGTTTGTTGCAGTCATATATCTGACCGGGTTTTGCCTTCTCTCCGGGCTCAACCAATTCATCGCCTGTTGAAAACACGGCTACTTTTGGCAATCTACGAACATTGATTGCGCCATATCCATTGGCAGCAAGCAGCCCAATGTGATGAGACCTGATCCGCGCACCTTTTGCCAATAACAATGCGCCACGTTCCGTTTCGCTGCCCGCATGACGAATGTTTGCGCCGGATTCAGGCTTGAAATCAAACGCTATTGACCCGTTCTCCAACCGGCAGTTTTCCTGTGCTATGACGGCGTCAAAATCAGGCGGCACCGGTGCACCCGTAAAGATACGCACGGCCTGATTTGCGGTTGATTCAGCGATGGTATGTGAAGGCTGCATGCCAGCAGCAACCGTTTCGCCCAACTGCAGTTTCCAAGGACCATTTCCCAAGAGTCTGAAAGTTGAAACCGCGTAACCATCCATCGCAGAATTGTTAAAGAACGGCATTGCCGCAGGTGCGTGAAGATCCTTGGCAGCAACCCGGTTGAGTGCACCGCCGAGTGAAACGAGTTCCGTCCCAACGAGAGGCGTAACCAGATCGAGTGCCACTGTCTTCGCGGCTTCAACCTCTAAAAGATCCCGGTGCGCATTGATCGAACCACATTCGCAATCCTGCCGATCAAGCGTGTTCATTTCATTCCGCCCTTCACTCCAAAATGGTAATCGCAATCAAGATCGCGAAGCAGTCCGTCGTGTAATCCGTAAACCCAACCGTGGATTTTGAGGTCCTTCCCTCGCTTCCAGGCTGACTTGATAATGGGTGTACGAGACAGATTGCGAACTTGGGATTCAATACTCAATTCACACAGCCCATCAAGCATGGCCTGCTCATCCTTGATGTCAGCCAAATGATCCTCAAATTTATTTGCCACATCTCGAACAGGCTGCAGCCAGTGATCGATAATACCGTGGCGATGACCATCCATGGCTGCTTTCACGCCGCCACATCCATAATGACCGCAGACAATGATGTGCTTTACTTCAAGCGTCTCAACAGCGAATTCCAGAACCGAAAGAAGGTTGAGGTCTGCCCGATGCACAAGATTTGCCACGTTGCGATGAACAAAGACCTCACCCGGTTCCAATCCGGTGATTACGTTTGCAGGAACGCGGCTGTCAGAACAGCCAATCCACAAAAATTCGGGTTTTTGCAACGCGGCCAGGCGTTCAAAATATTCGGGGTCTTTGCGCCGCCTCTCGGCAGCCCAAGAGGCATTATGCTCCAAGAGACGGTCAATCATTTAAAACCACACCTCTGCGCGCAGCCATTCGTTGGCCGAAATCTCTGCAGTCCTCTTCAGTCAATCTTGCCCGTGCCAGCGGCAGCACTATGGAATTTTCGACAATGAGATGCTGACGCTCATTGGCCGCAAAACGCTTAAGCAACTCCGCAGCGTTCCCGCTGATCGCATTGCTCCCGCCGGCTTTGACTATTTGTTCCAGAATCAAAATGATATCTTTGGCATCTTCCCCATCACTCGCATGTTCTTCGGTCAATTGCCGAAGCACTTCATCGATTTCATCCTCGGGTTTTGCGCGCCTGCACAACATAGGGAGCAAGCCCTTTTCCTCATCCAGAAGGTGCGGCTGAAATTCCGATTTGAGATATCCCAAGACAGCCATCACCATTTGAACATCAGGGCTGGTTCCACTCGCGATTTCATCAAGCAACGCGCACAAAGCGCGCTGGCGAAAATGGTCTGCAAAAATGTATTCAATTGGCTCGTGAAAAAGGTCGTCGGGGAGCGGAGCACGCAGCGTTTCAAGTGCTGATAAACTGGATTCTTTGCTTTTTTCCATTCCGCCCTCCCTGATTATTTAATCGAGTTTCACTGCACCAGAGGCGACGAAGCCCCCTCAAGATTTATTCCGGTTATTTCGGCCTTGCCCGCAAGAATGGTGATGTATTGAGATGCGGCCTTCGACCAGGACGAAGCTTCCAGCCACGCCCCAATCTTGTCTTCGACATATTCAAACGGCAACAGTTCGCCCGGAACCTTGTTGACCAAATAAATTATGTGAAATCCAAAGCGGCTCCCAACCGGTTCGGGCCAAACCTGACCGGGCTCCATCTTTTCCAAAACGGCTTCAAATTCGGGAACCGTTGAACCTCTTGTGAGCTGGCCAAGATTTCCGCCTTCTTTGGCAGATGAACAGGATGAAAACTCTTGTGCCATGCGGGAAAAATTTGAGATTTTGCCTTCCAGTTTTCCGATCAGAGTTTTTGCAAGCTGCATGTTGGCGGCGGTTTGCATGTCATCTTTGCTGGAAACCAGGATGTGCCGAGCTTCATAGATCGTTTCCGAATGGAAGGCCTTGCTATTGACCTGATAATAACGCCGACGCTCGTCTTCCGATGTGACCGGCGTCTGAACCTCTTGCTCAATCAGCAGCCGCACCAAAGCATCCTCGACTGTTTCAGTTCTGTCTTCACTGTGCCGCTCTTGAACAGGATCAATGTTGAGCGCGCGCGCTTCCTGCAACATCAATTCCCGGATGACCAACGCCTTAGCCGCGCTAATCAAAGCTTCACCAGGGTTTTTTGCAGGATGCTGTTGCGCTTCAGCCATTATCTCTGCTTCCGGAATAGCAACGCCGTTGACAGAAACGTCCGCTAGAACGGGTTTTGCCTTGGGCGGAACTTTAGTGTCCGGTTCAACATATCCGTCATAGCTTTTTGGAAGGTCGGTTGCCGGTTGATCGTTGCAGGAACACCCGTCCCCACATCCGGACTCAGGCTTTACAAAAGGATCTTTAACTAGGGTAACCATGGTATCACTCCGCAGGAATTTTTGGCGCAGGGCGCACATTTCTTTGACGTGTAACCTGGTAACCCGGCCGCCAGAGATACCGGACAGGAGCACTCAACATGTGCACCAATCGCGAAAACGGGAAGAGCAGAAAAATGGTCAATCCAAGGAGTATGTGCGCCTGATAGGGAAAGGCTAAACCAGCGATGAGATCCGCTGTTCCCTCAGTACGAAATGTCAAAATGCGCTGAGCCCATTCAGACAATTGAAGCATAACGGAACCGTCACTGTGCTGAAGCGAAAATGGGACGGTCAACAAACCCAGGAAAAGCTGCACCCACAAGATCAACAAAATTGCCGTGTCAGAGAAGGTAGAAGTTGCCCGTATGCGGGCATCAAACAAACGGCGGTGTGCCAACATTGAAATGCCGATGAAGCAAACAGTACCGGCAATAGAGCCCGCGATGATCGCAAGGAGCTGCTTGCTTTCCGCGGAAATGAAATGTTCATATATAAAGTGCGGTGTCAGGAGGCCAACAGCGTGACCGAAAAAGAGGAATATCACGCCGACATGAAAGAGGACTGAGCCCCACATGAGTTGTTTTCGACGGAGCAATTGGCTGGACCCGGATCGCCAGGAATATGGTTCTCGATCATAGCGCAACACGCTACCAATGATCATGATTGCCAATGCGATGTAGGGATACACGCCGAATAGAAGATGATTGATATAGTTGGCCATGACTATCGCGCCTCCCCTGATGCTGATGTTGCCGCAGGACTGTCTTCATGGTTTGCTTTGCGCTGCGAAGCCCGCATCTGCCGTTGCAAACGGTCAGGACCACAGTCGCCTTCTCCTGAATTGCCGCCAAATTTGACGACTTCCTCTTCCCAGATCGCATCCAAAGCTTCCAGATCGTCAGGATCGTCTTCCGGTCTTGCCAGAATGGTGTCGACAAGCGCTTGATCTGGCTTAGATTTTACAAACAGTTCCAAAGCACGGAACACACTGGCGTAGATGGATTTGCGTTTCTTCAGGCGTTCCCCGATTGCTGATATGATATGCAGCGTCTGCGTCAGCATTTCCTGCGCTTCGCTCTCGTTGCGGGTGGCAAGATACTCCAGAAACAGCGGCAAGAAGTCAGGCAGTTCTTTCTCATCAATAGAAAGTCCGTTTTCCTCATACACCGCCATCAAGTCTACCATCGCCTGACCACGGTCACGGCTCTCGCCATGAACATGCTCAAACAGGTGAAGCGACAGCGAGCGTGTCCGATCAAACAGGAACACGTAGCGTTCCTGAATATCGTACAAGTCGCCTTCGGCAATGTTTCGCGCCAAATCAACAAGCAGCTTCACTTCGCGCTTCTTATTTTGGTTCCCGCCTTCGAGAATCTCCACAAGTTCAGGCAATGCCGCATGAATTTCCAAGGTTGGGTAGGACAGCAGGATTGATGCCGTTTTCAATACTGTGATCATCAAAATAACTCCTTGAACAGGTCAGTCGGGGTTTGAGTTGTGCGCGGTTTTTTGCCACCGAACATGTCGCTGTCATCGCCACCCGATGAACACCCATTGCCAAACGAAAATCCGCATGAACCTCTAAGATCGTATGCGTCTTCGGTGATTTCACGATGGGATGTTGGAATGACGAAACGATCTTCGTAGTTCGCGATCGCCATGATGTGATACATGTCTTCGATCATCTGGCTGGTAAGCCCGACTTTCTTGGCGATAGCTTCATCGATAACGCCATCGACTGTTTTCGACCGCATATAGCTTCGCATCGCGAGCATGCGCTCAAGAGCAGATATCACTGGTGCTTCCTTCCCGGCGGTCAGAAGGTTGGCAAGATACCGGACGGGAATCCGCAAGTTTCTGACATCCGGCATATCGCCTTCAATACCGATTTTTCCGGCTGCTGCAGCATTTTGGATCGGTGACAATGGCGGTATGTACCAAACCATTGGGAGCGTTCGGTATTCAGGGTGCAGCGGAAACGCGACTTTCCAATCCATCGCCATCTTATAGACGGGCGATTTCTTTGCAGACTCAAGCCATGCCTCAGGAATTCCGTCCTTTCGCGCCTGCTCGATGACCGCAGGATCGTGTGGATCAAGGAACACCTTCAACTGCTCTTCATATAAATCCTGCTCATTGGCGGTAGACGCTGCCTCTGAGATTTTATCAGCATCATAAAGAAGCACACCGAGATAACGGATGCGTCCCACGCAGGTTTCAGAGCAGACCGTCGGCTGACCGGCTTCAATGCGTGGGTAACAGAATGTACATTTCTCGGATTTGCCAGACTGCCAGTTGTAGTAGATTTTTTTGTATGGGCATCCGGAGACACACATGCGCCATCCACGGCATTTTTCCTGGTCAATCAGAACAATGCCATCATCTTCGCGTTTGTAGATTGCGCCCGAAGGACAGGCCGCAACGCAAGTTGGGTTGAGGCAATGCTCACACAAACGAGGCAGGTACATCATGAAGGTGTTTTCGAATTCTCCGTAAATCTCTTTTTGGATCCCTTCGAAATTGTAGTCCTTGGATCGTTTGGAGAATTCGCCGCCCAGGATTTCTTCCCAGTTTGGACCCCACTCAATCTTCTCCATTCGCTCACCGGTTATTGCAGAGCGAGGCCGTGCAGTAGGCGTCGTTTCGACTTCCCCTGCTGTTTGCAAATGGCCATAATCAAAGTTGAATGGCTCGTAGTAATCGTCAATTTCAGGCAGATCCGGATTGGCGAAGATCTTGGCAAGAATGCGCCACTTGGCACCCATCTTGGGTTCGATCTTACCACTGGCTTTGCGGACCCAGCCGCCATTCCAGGCTTTTTGGTTTTCCCAGTCTTTCGGATAGCCAATACCGGGTTTTGTCTCAACATTGTTGAACCAGGCGTATTCAACGCCTTCGCGGTTCGTCCAGACCTGTTTACAGGTCACGGAGCAGGTGTGGCACCCGATACATTTATCAAGGTTCAGAACCATGCCGATTTGAGCGCGAATTTTCATTCTGCCGCCTCCTTCGATACTGTGGACAGGGCTTCAACAGATTTGGGCTGCCCCTCGCGATATGGGCCTTCCATCCAATCGACCTTTGTCATCTTTTGAACAATCACGAACTCATCGCGGTTTGATCCGACAGTTCCGTAGTAGTTGAAGCCGTAGGAAAGATGCGCATATCCGCCAATCATATGGGTCGGCTTGGTTATCGCTCTTGTGACGGAGTTATGAATACCACCACGGTTTCCGGTGATCTGAGATCCCGGTGTATTCACGATCTTTTCCTGCGCATGGTACATGTAGACCGTACCTTCTTTCATGCGCTGCGAGACGACCACACGGGCCACAATCGCTCCGTTGATGTTATAGACCTCGACCCAGTCATTATCGACGAGATCAGCCTTTTTAGCGTCCACCTCGGAGATCCAGACAACCGGGCCGCCACGGTTTAGTGTGAGCATCAGCAAATTGTCTGAATATGTGGAGTGAATGCCCCATTTTTGGTGCGGTGTGATGAAGTTTAAAACCAGCTGCGGCTCGCCGTTCGATTTGGCATCAATGACGGGGTTCACGGCTTTTGTATCTATCGGAGGGCGGTAGACGCAGAAGCCTTCGCCGAAGGCACGCATCCACAGGTGATCCTGATATAGCTGTTGCCGGCCCGAGAGCGTCCGCCAGGGGATAAATTCGTGAACATTGGTGTAGCCCGCATTGTAGCAAACCTTCTCGGATTCAAGGCCTGACCAGGTAGGGGATGAAATGATCTTGCGCGGCTGAGCCACAACATCGCGGAAGCGAATTTTCTCATCCTCTTTCGGCAATGCCAGATGCTGATGTTCAAGGCCGGTCTGCCTTTCAAGTGCAGCCCACGCTTTGACCGCAACTTCACCGTTGGTTTCAGGGGCAAGCGATAAGATCATCTCGGATGCATCTATATCGGTTTCAATTTTTGGTCGTCCTTTTGAAATACCCTCATCGGTTACGATGCCATTGAGCTTGCCAAGCAACTCAACTTCATGATCGGTATTCCAGGAAATCCCCTTCCCGCCATTGCCCAGTTTTTCCAGGAGCGGACCAACGGACGTGAACTGCTTGTAAAGGTTCGGATAATCCCGTTCCACCACGACCACATTCGGCATGGTTTTTCCAGGTATCATGTCCGTTTCGCCCTTCTTCCAATCTTTCACATCGAACGGTTGGGCCAGTTCATTAGCGCTGTCATGGAGGATCGGCACGAGCACCACATCCTTCTCTTTACCCAGAACTTCAGGCGCGACTTCCGAGAATTTCTTGGCAATGCCCTTGAAAATATCCCAGTCGCTGCGTGCTTCCCAAGCCGGATCAGCAGCGCTGGTGAGCGGGTGAATGAATGGATGCATATCTGAGGTGTTGAGATCGTTTTTCTCATACCAGGTCGCAGTTGGAAGGATGATGTCGGAATAGACGCACGTCGTTGACATCCGGAAGTCCAGTGTCACCAGAAGGTCGAGTTTCCCCTCTGGCGCTTCATCATGCCAGACTGCTTCTTTCGCGCGTTGACGACCTTCTTCGCCTAAATCCTTGCCCAAAACACCATGGGAGGTGCCAAGCAGATGCTTGAGAAAATACTCATGCCCTTTACCGGATGAGCCGAGAAGGTTAGAGCGCCAAACAAACAGATTTCTTGGCCAGTTCTCTTCCTTGTCGGGATCTTCGCAAGACATTTTCAGCTTGCCGGATTTCAACTGCTCGGCAACATAATCCTTAGGTTCTTTCTTGGCTTTGGCCGCGGCCTTGGCGACCTCCAGTGAATTGGTTTCCAATTGAGGTGCAGATGGCAACCAGCCCATACGTTCTGATCGAATATTGTAATCGATCAGCGTCGCATCCCAATCTCCTGCAGGAGCTGTCGGGGAAATAATTTCGTCGGCCTTGAGTGTTTCGTAGCGCCACTGATCGGTGTGCGCATAGAAAAACGACGTTGAGTTCATCTGACGTGGCGGGCGGCTCCAATCGAGGCCGAATGCAAGCGGCAGCCAACCGGTTTGGGGGCGCAGTTTTTCCTGACCAACATAATGGCTCCAGCCGCCGCCGGATTGGCCGATACAACCGCACATGACCAATAAATTGATGATGCCGCGGTAGTTCATATCCATGTGGTACCAGTGGTTCAGGCCGGCCCCGAGGATAACCATTGAACGGCCATTTGTTTTTTCCGCATTAGATGCAAATTCGCGGGCGACCGTGATGATCTGCTCTTTGGAAACGCCCGTAATTTTTTCAGCCCAGGCCGGAGTATAGGGTAGATCCTCATCAAAGGATTTGGCGCTGTTCGCATCATTAAGACCCCGGTCGAGCCCATAGTTTGCCATGAACAAATCAAAGACGGTGGCAACCAGTGCCTCACCATCGGCAAGTTTGACTTTCTTGGCAGGAACCGAGCGAACCAAAACACTTTCGTGGTCAGTCCCCTCAAAATGGTCGTGTTCACGATTACCGAAATAGGGAAAAGCAACGCTGGCAATTTCGTCATGATCATGATCAAGGATCAGGGTCATTTCGAGATCCGTTTTCTTGCCGCTATCATCCTTGCCTTCAAGGTTCCATTTGCCCTCTTCGCCCCAACGGAAGCCAATAGAACCTTGAGGCACAATGACTTTTCCGGTTTGCGCATCAACGGCGACTGTTTTCCAATCAGGGTTGTTTTTCTCGCCTAGATCGCTCGGGAAATCAGAGGCACGGAGCTGACGTTCCGGAACGTAATTTCCGTCGACTTTCACCAAGCGAACCAGCATCGGCATGTCGGTGTATTGGCGGCAATATTCTTCAAAATACTCGGCCTGGCGATCAAGGTGAAATTCACGCAGGATCACATGGCCCATTGCCATGGCGAGTGCAGCATCGGTGCCCGCTTTTGGGTGCAGCCACATATCAGAAAATTTCGCTGCTTCGGAATAATCCGGCGACACAACGGCCGACTTGGCACCTTTGTAGCGCGCCTCGGTGTAGAAGTGTGCGTCTGGTGTGCGGGTCTGTGGCACATTGGAGCCCCACAGCATCAAGAAGCCGGCATTATACCAATCCGCCGATTCCGGCACATCTGTCTGTTCCCCCCAAGTCATCGGAGAAGCTGGCGGCAAATCGCAATACCAGTCATAGAACGACATGCAGGTGCCGCCCATCAGCGAAAGATACCGCGACCCAGCAGCGTAGGATACCATGGACATTGCGGGGATCGGTGAGAAACCTATTACCCTGTCGGGGCCCCATTTCTTTGCGGTGTAGGCATTTGCCGCCGCAATAATCTCGTTGACTTCATCCCAGGTGGCACGAACGAGACCGCCATGACCGCGCACTTTGATGTAATCCTGGCGCTTTTCAGGGTCTTCCTGAATGGCAGCCCACGCAGCAACTGGCTCTTTCATCACGCGTTCTTTGCGCCACTGCTTGAGCAAGCGCGCGCGGATCAATGGGTATTTTACCCGGTTTGCCGAATACATGTACCAAGAATAGCTGGCCCCGCGCGAACAACCCCGAGGTTCATGGTTTGGAAGATCAGGTCTTGTGCGAGGATAATCGGTTTGTTGGGTTTCCCAAGTAACGATGCCGCCCTTCACATAGATTTTCCATGAGCAGGACCCCGTGCAGTTTACACCATGCGTAGAGCGGACAATCTTGTCGTGCTGCCACCGCTTGCGATAGGCATCCTCCCAATCGCGATTTTCATTCGTTACAACGCCGTGGCCATCTGAATAGGTGTCGACATTCTTCTTTACGAGAAAGTTAAGGCGGTCAAGGAGATGAGACATTTTCGGTACTTCCCTAATCTTGTTTGCTTAGCGGGGCCGGGCCGCACAAGCGCGGCCTCGCCTTTGGTTTGGGGGCGTTACGGATTTTTGATGTAAGCGTTGGGACGCAGGTAGAACCACCAGTTGATGGCTATGCAGACCGCGTAGAAAATCGCAAAACCGTAGAGCGCGTATTCGGGTGTTCCAGCGCTTAACTGTTCGCCGAACACTTTGGGTATGATGAACGCCCCGTAAGCAGCCACAGCAGCTGTCCAACCAAGAACCGGACCAGCCTGTTCTTTGTTGAAGGCAACCGCGATGGTGCGGAAGGTCGAGCCGTTACCAATCCCGGTTGCTGCGAACAGGATCAGGAACAGACCAAGGAATGGCCAGAAGAAGTCCTGAGGCGTTGCTGAGGCGTAGGCAGCTTGGATGAAATAGGCCACGCCAAGTGCAGAAGCGACCATTGCAACGGAGATCCATTGTGTGACGCGGGCACCACCCAATTTGTCGGCCATCATGCCGCCAATTGGACGAATGAGAGCACCAATAAATGGCCCCATCCACGCATACATCAGCGCGCTTGGTCCATCAGGGTTGGCAGTGCTGTGGGTCATCACACCATCAACCATCAGGTGCTGGAACCCGAAGACCACTTTGATGGTCAACGCCAAGGCAGCTGAATAGCCAATGAAGGAACCGAAAGTCATCGTATAGATGACAGTCATTGCCCAGGTGTGTTTGTTGCCAAAAATCTTGTACTGACGGGTCAGGTTTTGGCCGACAGATCCCGGGATCATCTTCAGCAGGAAAACCGTCAGCGCGATCACGATTGGCAATACAAGCCACTTTGAGACCATAAAGCCTGAACCACCGACACCCGCTGGCAAGAGAAGCCAAAGGCCAAAACCTGCGGTGACAAACCCGACCAGCAGCATTCCCGAAATGGTTGAAAATGCACCGAGCGGATTTGGAATGTCGGGTGATACATGTTCGTCGCGGATGTTGTTCATCCCCCACCAACCGATAAAAGCGAGCGGAACCAGCGCCAACAACCACACCAAACCAGCATTTTGAATGAAGGTTTCGGTACCTGCGGGAATTTTACCGATCAGTGTGCCCGATGTATTCACCAGGGTACGGCTTTCACCACCAAACAAACCAAAGGTCATCACAAGCGGTATGACAATTTGCATTGTGGTCACACCGAAATTGCCCAGTCCGGCATTCATACCCAACGAGTAGCCCTGCATCTTTTTGGGAAAGTAGAAGCTGATGTTGGACATTGACGATGAGAAGTTACCGCCACCGATACCGGACAGAAACGCCAAAACCTGGAATTGCCAAAGCGGTGTATCTGGGTTTTGCAATGCCATGCCCGCACCAATTGCGGGAATCATAAGCAGTGCCGTTGTGAACACGATAGTGTTTCTGCCACCCGCAATACGGATAAAGAACGTACTTGGAATGCGCAGTGTTGCCCCGGTAAGACCCGCAATCGCAGCAAGAGTGAAGAGTTGTGATTTCTCGAACGGGAAGTCGAGGTTAATCATCTGAACGGTGATAATCCCCCAGTAAAGCCAAACGGCAAAGCCGCAGAGCAGGCTGGGGATGGAAATCCAGAGGTTGCGATTGGCAATTTTTTTGCCCTCGCTTTGCCAAAAGGCTTCGTCTTCTGGGTTCCAATTGCGTAGGTCTTTTCCCACTTTCTTTCTCCTGGTTTGATCGCCGATCCCGGCAACCGGTTTGATGAGCCCACCCCCGGCAGGCTCATCTGCATGTCTTGAACTTTAGAGAGCTGCCTGTTTGGATTTGACCGCCTCGAGAGCGAGTTCCAGATCGGCATTTGCTTTCGCCGCTTTCAATTTGATGGTTTCGATGTTGGCAGCGGCGAAGTTTGCCCGTTCCTCATCTTCTTGCCGCGTTGAGAAGCGGACGAAGAAAGCGAGGAAAGATGCGGCCGTTACGACCATACCGATGATCAGAAACGCTTCTGACCAGTCGATTGAACCTTTGAAGAGAAAACCTGCTGCGACAGCGCCAGCGTTACCGCCTGCGCCGACTACACCGGCGACAGCGCCCAACGATTTTTTGTTGATGAAGGGAACAACTGAGTAGGTTGCGCCTTCAGCCATCTGTGTGAACAAAGAGAACAAAATGAGCGTTGGGATCGCGAGAAACAGAACCTGCATCTGGCTGAACAACATCAGCGCCAGCCCTTCACAGAACAGGCAGATGAAGAGCCAAAATGCACGGCCTTTCAATCCCCATAAGGCACCGTAGTTATCGCCGAATATCCCACCAAGCGTTCTGGCAAAGATGTTCATTAGTCCGAACGAGGCTGCAACACCGCCAGCGGCGACGAGACCGAGGTCGAAATAATCTGCAAAATAGAGTGCTGCAACGTTGTTGACCGTCAATTCGATGCCAAAGCATGCACCGTAGATAACGAACAAGAGCCATACACGGCGGTCTTTGAGCGCCTCGAAATAGTCAGCTGTTACGCTCTTTTTAGGCGGCAACATGCCTTTGGCACGCAAGTCAGCATAATTACCATCGGGCGCATCTTGGGTCAGTTTGTAGTAAGCAATACCGGTCAGGAAAATTGCGATGCCGACCACAACCATAGACAGGCGCCATCCAGCAGCTTCAGAGAAACCAAAGCCAACGACGAAGATCGAAAAGATCATCGGCATTGCGAATTGGGTAACACCGCCACCCAAATTGCCCCAGCCGGCTGAAGTTGCATTTGCCTGGCCAACTACGTTCGGCGCGAACATGACGGATGTATGATATTGTGTAATCACGAAGGACGCGCCAATCGCGCCGATTGCCAAGCGGAACATTAAGAACGTTTGAAAATCGTGCGCCAGCCCGATACCCATGACGGGCAGCGCACCAATGGTCAGCAATCCTGTGTAGGTCAGCCGCGGCCCGATCCGGTCACACAACCAACCGATTAGCAGGCGCGCGAAAATCGTTACGGCGACAGATGCGATGATCGTCCAACCAACCTGTTCCTTGGTCAGATTAAGCTCGTCACGTACAATCAGCATCAATGGCGCGATGCCAAACCATGCGAAAAAACACAAGAAGAATGAAAACCAGGTCATATGGAAGGTTCTGATTTGAACCATGGATATCTTGAAGAAGTTTCCCCAAAGACTGGTGGCTTTGTTTTGCAGTTCCATCGAAAATCCCTCTTAAGAAATCCCACAAAGTGAATTTAACCAGAAACCCTCCGCGTCTTCTCTGTTGCCTCAGAGGTGCATTGCGAGCTTCGTTGGGGGAGAGATTTGCCATCGGGGCATGAATTCATTTGATCCAGATCAAGCCACTTACCGAACACGGCAAATACAAGAGCACTTGGTGCAGACTTGGAAAGGCGGCTTGTGATTTATCCGGTAAGACACTTGCGTTATCGTTCAACGCTTGCCAAATTTGTCAAATGCTGAATTGATATTTATCAACTCAATTTGTTACGAACCGATCGGAAAGAATCTCATGCGTCCTGATGATCTGCTGCGTATCCGTGAACTGCCGCTCTTTCAAAGCATGGGACAAGAAAGCTTTGAGGGGCTTACAAACGCCGCTTATCTGCAGCATTTTCCTCCACAGGTCGAACTCATCAATGAAGGCGATCCTGCTGATTTTTTATATATCGTCGTTGAGGGCGCCGTTGAACTTTTTGCAAAATCGAATGGACGTGAAGCCTCCATGGCCATCGTCAAGCCTGTGGGAACCTTCATTCTCGCAGCTGTTCTGAAAGACGCGGTTTATCTCATGTCGGCGCGGACAACGAAAAAATCACGCGTACTGATGATCCCTGCCGAAAACATTCGCACAATATTCAAGCAAGACGATACCTTTGCCAGAGCGATCGTGGTTGAACTGGCTTCTTGTTATCGGGCAATTGTGAAGGACCACAAGGGCCTCAAACTTCGCAGCGGTGTGGAGCGCCTCGCTAACCGCTTGATCAGGTTTCACATTGATCAGAACTCCAATAGCAGTATTGAGCTTCCTTATGATAAACGCACACTTGCGTCTCTGATGGGAATGACTCCGGAAAATCTTTCCCGCGCTTTCAACACCCTGAAACCGTATGGCGTGAGAGTGGAAGGATCCCGCATACATATGGAAGACATGGAGAGCCTTGAAAATCTTGCAAAGGTGAACCCCCTGATTGACGACCGCCATACTTGAGCGGACATGGGTGTTGCAGGCCGGGCCACGAGCAACACGGCAATAGGCGACAAATTCATCGCGATAGAATGCAATTACTGAACAGCGTAGCGCGTCCATTCGATGCGTAACCTATGCACAAAAAGTTTTTCTCAGTCTGCAGGTCAGCGTGATCGGCGCAAACATGCGTGTGCTACCGAATTTCAGCCAGCATCATCCGCCTGCATTTTCCGCGTAGCGAGAATCTTGCGGTCGCGTAAAGTTTGTTTTTTGGGGATGTCCTTCACCGGAGTATGCGTGCATAGCCATTCATGGATTTCCGTTGCTTGCTGCGGACTCCAATCATAGTCAGTTTTCGCCTCTGCTCCCATACGTCGCATCATGGGGCCCAGTTGGTCAACGAAACCCTGAAAACCATCTTTTGCATTGAGATGAGCCGTCATGAACGGACCGATTGAGGCCCACCTTAGTGCCAACCCATCGGTCATGACACGGTCAACATCCTCAGCGGTACAATACCCCTCGCCGATCAAATGCATGGCTTCGGCAACAAGGGTGTATTGCAAGCGATTGAGCAAGAAACCCTCAATCTCCTTCTTGACGACGACCGGCGCCATTCCGGCAGCAGTGAGCAATTCGTGAGCCGCATCAATAGTCTTTTGGCTGGTAATCCCCGAACCGCACAGCTCAACAAGCGGGATGTGTGACGGTGGATTGACGGGATGTGCCACCAACGCTCGTTCCGGGTGTGCAATTTCGGTCAAAAATGTCGAGCCCGGTAGCGCTGACGTGGATGAGGCCAAAATAGCATCGGGAGACGCACTTAGAGCGATCTCAGCAAAGGCTTTGCGCTTTACATCAACATCTTCCCGCACGCTTTCCTGCACGTAATATGCGCCTTCGACGGCTGCGGCAATTGAAGGCGCATCAGTAATTCGATCCGCAGCTTCATCGGCGCTAGCGCCGGTCGGCATGCTTGCTTCCAGATCAGCTATGATCTGACGCGCACGGGGCAGTGCAAAGGTGCTGACAACATCAGGCTGTGCATCATGAAGCATTACATCATGGCCTGCCCGTGCAAACACAGCAGCCCAGGCCTGGCCTACCGTTCCAGCCCCAATACAAGCGATTTTAGCCATTACAAATACCCCTCACCCGGTTAGTCACGCGCCCATTTTTTCTCGAAATCCCAGACCTCTTGAAAGCCAATCAACTGATTAAACTCAGCAAAGTCAAACAACTCCAGATTGGGCGAATTTGAAGTCCCTTCGGTTTTGAGAACCGTCAGGGCGTGCTCAGCCGCAGCCGCGGCTGCGAGGCCTGTAATTGAGGGAAAGATGGCCATCTGGTAGCCGATTTCTTCAAGTTGGCTGGCAGAGCGAATGGGTGTTTTACCACCATCCGCCATGTTCGCCATCATAGGCTTTTCAATACGGGAACAAGCGTCACGCATTTCCGCCTCGCTCTCCAACGCTTCGACAAAAACGACATCGGCCCCAGCATCCTGAAATGCCAACCCCCGTGCAACTGCGCCCTCATAACCCTCAACTTGCCGCGCGTCTGTGCGCGCAATAATCAGAGTTTCTGCCGGATTGGCGCGCGCAGCACATGCAACCTTGATTTTATCAAGCATATCCTGAAGCGGGATCACGCGCTTATTGGGCGTATGACCACATTTCTTCGGGAACTCCTGATCTTCAATCTGGATCGCGATGGCGCCTGCCTGCTCATATCCCCGAATTGTGTGATCGACGTTCAAAAGCCCACCATAACCGGTGTCAGCATCGGCGATCACACTTGCATTGACCGTACGGCAAAGTGTTGCAACCCGCTCGCGCATCTCGGTGTATGTGGTAATTCCAGCATCAGGCAGGCCCTGCGCGGATGCAGTACCCCAAAAGCCTGACGAATAGACGAAGTCAAAACCAACCTTGTTGGCTACAACCGCCGTAATCATGTCATGAATGCCTGGTGCTGCGACAAATTTTCCGGCGTCGAGCGCCTTTCTCAGACTTGGCCGGGTCATTTTGATGCTCCGATTTTATTCAAATAATCCACAATCGTACCTTCACTTTCAACGTCACCATATTTTGCATCCATATCAAACAGATTGGCCTCATGCGGAGCGCTGTGCCGGTCACCGACACCTTCCCGGGCGATAATGGGAATGAAGCCGTAAGAGCTGCAATCCACGCATGTGGCGCGCACGCATCCGCTGGTGCTCAGACCCGTATGAATCAATGTATCAATGCCCCATGTCGTCAGGGTCGAGGCAAGTGAAGTTCCAAAAAAAGCGCTGGGGTATTGCTTGGAGATAACAAGCTCATTTGCACCAACTGCAAGCCCTTGCGGCCAATTACCCATGGGATTGCCACTCACGAAATTACGGAGAGGCTTGGCTTTTTGGAAAAACCGCCCCCCATCCAAACCATCATGCTGATAAGTGACATTGGTATAGATCACTGGAACCTTGTTGGCGCGGGCGACCTCTCGAATACGCAATGCGGAGCTTAGTGCATCTTCCACTCCGGCATAGAGTTCGCACTCCGGATCAAAATAGGCCTGCACAAAGTCAATCATGATCAAAGCAGGCCTGGTGCCAAACCCGATGCGGTTGCCATAGGCACGCCGATAATTTTCTTCTAGCTCTGCTGTGTCATTCATCTCAGATACGGCCTCATTTCTTAAGGTTAGCTAACTGGTCGGCGCGGCCGACAATCCAAGGTGTTTGAGCTTTGCGCTGTGCTTCGAAAGCCTCAATTGCCTCACAGTCTTCAGCAAGAACCATATCAATTTCATCAAGTCCCAGAAGCAGCGCCCGCTTGCCATACGGGTCAACTGCAAAATCAATTTCTGCGCCGGATTGCAGGCGAAGATGCTGGGCGGAAAGGTCGACAAAAATTTCTTCTTGTCCAAGTGACGCGGCTTCAACTGCCGACATCTCATCACCATCCAACTGAATGGGCAGCACACCGTTTTTGAAGCAATTGGAGAAGAATATTTCACCAAAGCTGCGCGCAATCACACACCGAATACCAAGGTCAGCCAAAGCCCAGACCGCTTGCTCCCGACTTGACCCAATGCCAAAATTCAATCCAGCCACTAGAATTTTTGCCGTATTGAAGGGCGCTTGATCAAGAACGAAATCAGATTTGAGCCCCCGCCGCTTTTCGTTGAAGGCGTATTTTCCCAAGCCCTTTTTTTCAAGAATTAGTAGAAACCGCGCAGGGAAAATAATGTCGGTATCGACATTGTTCGACAAGAGAGGTGCCGCAACGCTGGAGAATGGTGTCAGTTTTTCCATTACGCTTAAATCAGCTCTCTGACATCTGTCAGACGACCGGTTACAGCTGCTGCTGCGGCCATTTGCGGACTCATCAAATGCGTGCGCCCGCCAAGCCCCTGACGTCCTTCGAAATTGCGGTTCGATGTTGACGCGCAGCGCTCGCCTTCGGACAGTCGATCATCATTCATGCCGACGCACATGGAACACCCGGCGTCGCGCCATTCAAATCCAGCGTCACGAAAGATAATATCCAAGCCCTCCGCCTCCGCCGCGATGCGGGTTGTGGCAGAACCGGGCACAACAATGGCTGATACACCCTGTGCGACTGCACGATTTTTCACCACAGAGGCTGCAGACCGCAGGTCTTCCAACCGTCCGTTGGTACACGAGCCGATAAAGACCCGCTCAATTTTTACGTCCTCCAACGCAGTGCCAGGGGTCAGCGCCATATAGGACAGGCTTTTTGTCAAGCGTTCGCGTTGCAGCCGATCCGGCTCGTCATTGGGATCAGGAATTCGCCCGGTAACCGGCAACGTCTGATCCGGGCTCGTGCCCCAGGATATTTGGGGGGCCAGTTCTGACACATTGAGGCTAACTTCCCGCTCAAAGATCGCGTCGCTATCACTTTTCATGGTGGCCCAGTCAGCAATCGCTGCCTGCCAATCAGAGCCTTGAGGTGCGAGCGCACGGCCCTTTAAATAGTCAACGGTCTTGCCATCAACAGCAACCAGTCCAACCCGGCTCCCCGCTTCGATGGCCATGTTGCACAATGTCATCCGGGCTTCCATCGACATCGCGTCAACCGCCGACCCAGTGAACTCCAGTGCATAACCAATGCCGCCGCCAGCGCCAATCTGCGCGATCAGTGCAAGAAGAACATCCTTTACGGTAATGCCCTTACCCATTGTGCCATCAAGATTTACGCGCATACTCTTTTGTTTACGCTGCCGAAGCGTCTGCGTTGCAAAAACCATGGCGCATTCACTGGCCCCGATACCGAAAGCGATGGATCCGAAAGCGCCGTGTGTGCAGGTGTGACTATCACCGCAAACCAGGATCGTGCCCGGCAGCGTGAAACCCAACTCCGGACCGATGACATGCACGATGCCGTGCCGATCATCATCCACCGGAATATATGGCATGGCGTGATAGGCCGTATTTTTTTTCAATCGCGCAATCTGCCTGGCGGCCAGACTCTCCGCCAACATATTATCGCGGTGTTTGGTGGGAATTGCATGGTCAGCGACGGCAATATGGGCCTCGGGGCACCGCACTTTCCATTGCTTTTCCTCCAGAATTGCGAAGGCTTGCGGACTGGAAACCTCCTGCACCAAATGACGGTCAACATAGATAAGCGCGTCACCGCCCGGGTAGGTTTTCACCACATGCGATGCCCAGATTTTATCGTACAAGGTCTGCCCTGCCATCGAATCTACATCTTTCTTAGTGTGGTCGACTTTGCTTACCCGGAGCGGAATCAAATGCATATCGGGTGGAAATTTCGATTGAACTTTTGAAGATGATACTGTTTAATGAATACGTATTCAAGAGTTAAACGCTCTCCATATTCCAAGAGCAATGAAACGACGGGAGAAAATATTATGAGGCTAGGTGTCGATGTTGGCGGGACGTTCACAGACCTGCTGTTGCAGGATGATACGTCTGGAAAAACCTATCGCGCAAAAACGCCCTCAACCCCCGAGGATCAGTCAATCGGTGTCGCAACCGGTATCAAGCTGATCTGTGACAAGGCCGGTATTTCTCCCGCTGATATTTCCCTCGTCTTGCATGGGACGACGGTCGCGACCAACGCAGTGCTTGAGGGCAAAGGCGCCAGGGTTGGATTGCTGGTGACCGAGGGATTTGAATACACCCTGCACTTGGCAAAGTCATGGACACCCGGCCCCTTGTTCGGTTGGATTGTGATGGAGAAACCTGAGCCTCTGGCCAGCCTTCAGGATACACGTGGCATTCCTCAGCGCATGGACGCGCGAGGCAATATTGTCCGTGAACTAGACGTCGAGAAATCAAAAGCTTTGATCGAAGACCTGTGTAAATCAGGCATTGAGGCCCTGACGATTTCGCTCATACATTCCTATGCCAATGATGCGCATGAGCGCGCATTGCGCGAAATGGTGCATGCCTGCAATCCCGACATTCAGGTTTCGCTTTCATCTGAAATTTTGCCCGAATTCCGGGAATATGACCGGGCAATTACCACTGTAATGAATGATTATGTCCGCCCGATCATGACGCGCTATCTATCGCGCATTGAAGAGCGACTGGCCGCAGAAGGCGTGACCAGCAAGCTGCATATTGTGCGTTCAGACGGTGGATTGATGAGTGCCTCTGCTGCTGCTGACCGCCCCGTGCACACTGTGTTGTCCGGCCCGGCAGGCGGCGTAACCGCCACCGCGATGACCGCGAGGCGCACCGGACTTAAGAAACTGTTGGCTTTTGATATGGGGGGCACCTCAACCGACGTTTCAGTCATTATTGACGGGGAAACCCTCATTTCGCGGTCAACAGAGATTGGCTCATTCCCGGCGAAGGTCCCTACCCTTGATGTGCGCAGTGTCGGCGCCGGTGGTGGCTCTATTGCGGAGCTGGCCGAACTCACCAAGTCTTTACGCGTTGGCCCGCGCAGTGCTGGCGCCATGCCCGGACCTGTCGCCTACGGCCATGGTGGCACGGAACCGACGGTCAGTGACGCCAATGTAGTGCTAGGCTATTTGCCGTCAAAACTTCTCGGCGGGGAGATGGAATTGAACGTTAAAGACGCGCGGAAAGCCGTCGCTGATATTGGTGCAGAAATCGACCTCTCGCCAGAAGATGCAGCGGAAGGCATCTTGCAAATCGCCAACGAAGTCATGCTGGGTGCCTTGCGGGTTATCACAGTGCAGCGCGGACTGGACCCACGCGACTTCGGCATTGTCGCATTTGGCGGCGCTGGGCCTTTGCACGCCAATGCCATGGCACAGTTGCTGGGCTGCTATCCCGTTGTTGTACCATCCAACCCCGGCGTGCTTTCGGCTCTCGGCTTCCTGGAGGCTGAGTTCAAAAACGAATTTGTCCGCACTCTCATCCGCTCTGGTAGCGGTATTGACGAAGCACAAATCTGGCAAAGCTTTGCCACACTGAGTGACAGCGCCCTCGCCTGGCTGGTTGAACAGGAAGTGCAGGAGGCTGATCGCGGAATAAGCTATGCGGTCGATCTGCGTTATGAACAACAGGGCTTTGAAGTCAGCATCAAGGTACCGGCAGACCTTATTGAAAACAAATCTGGTCTGGAAACCGTGCTGGATGATTTTCATGAGACCCATGAGCAACTTTATGGCGTTCGCTTTGACTTGCCGATTGAACTTGTCGCGCTGCGTGCCGTTGCCACTGGCGCCACCCCACCGGTGATCACGGCGCTCCCGGAGGGCGGCACAACGGACATTGGCTCGGCAACAATGGAAGTGGGCAAGGCCTATTTTGGCGGCGATTGGCATGACACGCCACACATTGATCGTGACAAGCTTGCAACGGGCGCACGGATCGAAGGCCCTGCCATTATTCGGCAGTATGACACAACAACCGTACTCTTGCCGGATCACCACGCAATTGTTGACGACCAAAGCAATATGCTGATCTGGCCAAATGCGAAGGGAGAATAGAAATGACAATCAAGATTGATCCCATCACCCTCGACCTGATTGAAAACGCGCTTTTGAATGCCCGCTTTGAGATGGACAGCGTGGTCGTCCGCGTCGCGCTTTCTCCCGTGATCCGTGAGCAACATGACGAATTCCCGATGATCTGCAACGAGCGCGGTCAGATGGTCGTTGGACAGTTCGGTTCTTACATTCCAGGTATCGTGGAACAGTATGGGGACGATATTCACGAAGGCGATATCTTCGTTTGGAACGACCCCTATGCCTGCAAAGGTTCGATTTCGCACAACAATGACTGGTGCGTGATGATGCCGATCTTCCACAAAGGCATTCATGTCGGTTTCAGCTCGATCTTTGGGCATATGGTCGATGTCGGAGGCACAGTTCCAGGGTCCATGCCCTCAGATGCCCGCACAATCTGGGAGGAAGGCCTGCGTATTCCGCCTGTAAAAATCTACGCCAAGGGCCAGGTCAACCAGGGCGTGCTGGACATCATGCTCAATAACACCCGCACACCTGATATGAATCGGGCCGACTTGATGGCCTTGATTGCCGGGTGCCGGACGGCCGCGAAGCGGGTCAATGAGATTTGCGACCGTTTTGGCCGCGATACCTATATGGCTGCATGCGACATGCTGCTTGACCGGACGCGTGAAGCGATGAAGGTTCTGATCGACAAGTATATTTCCAAAGAACCTGTGTCATTCACAGACTATGTTGATGATGATGGCTTGGGGAACGGGCCATTCAAAATGCATCTGTCGATCTATCGGCGTGGTGACATAGCGGTGTTTGACTGGACGGGAACCGACGATCAGGCTGAAGGCCCGATCAACTTCCATATCCATGAAGGCCTCTGCAAACTGTTCTTCGGCGTTTACATGATCATGGCCTTTGATCCAAAGATCATGTTCAATGAAGGGTTCTATGACCTGTTTGAAGTCATCCTGCCCGAAGGCAGCCTGTTAAATCCAAGATTTCCGGCCGCTCTGTCCAACCGTCTTAACACCCATACGCGGTTTTTCGATTGCCAAGCCGGTGCACTCGGTCAAAAGGCGCCCCATCTGTCGATGGCGGCGGGTTATGGCACCAGCCCTCACTTCATCTTCACCGGGCATGACAAGAACGGCAAATATTTCCAGCTGATGGAATTGTTATTTGGCGGCGTGCCAGGCCGTCCGCTTGGTGACGGTTTTGATGGACATGCATGGTGGCCTTTGTTCAGCGCCACACCAATCGAGTACATCGAGAACTATTATCCGGTTCTGGTCGAAAGCTATCGCCCGGTCAAAGATGCAGGTGGTGCAGGACTGCACCGCGGTGGAGCGGGCATTGAGAAAGTTTATCGCCTGCTGGAGGCTGGAACGATTTCAATTCATGATGACCGTGAAACCGTGCCACCATGGGGTATCAATGGCGGGTTACACGGCGGCACATCCAGCAAATGGCTGCAAAAGGCCGGCAGTGACACACCTGAACGTATCAAGTCGAAGCTCGACAATCTGCCGGTAGAACCTGGCGACAAGGTGATATTCATCACAGCCGGGTCTGGTGGTTGGGGTGACCCACTTGACCGAGATACAAAAAAGGTTCGCAAAGATGTGTTGTCGGATCTGGTATCAATAGAACGCGCTAAGACCGACTATGGTGTTGTTTTCACGTCAGATAATGAAGTTGACGCTGCAGCCACAGACGCTTTGCGTGCAAAAAAGAAGTCAGACCGAGGTGAAATTGAACCTTTTGATTTCGGCTTTATTCCTGGCGTGCACGAAGCGGCTGAATGATTGTCGTTTACTCCCTCCCCCGAACTATCTGAGGAATCAAGTATTCGTGCTGGGAACAGTTTTTCCCGGCACGAATGTCCCGGCCAGCAGATGATCAGTCTGTGTGATCAGATCCTTTTCGTCGTCTTCGTCCGACATGCTGGTTTGATCCAGTAGCTCAAGTGTCTTTTCAACCATCTCTTCAATCGGCTGTCGGATGGTGGTAAGCTGATAGGCAGCCAACTGCCCCGGGCGAATGCCGTCAAAACCTGCCAACATGACATCCTCTGGTATGCGCAGCTTGAAAACGTCGCGTAGCGCATCAGCACACCCCATTGCCATGATATCATTCACGGCAAATATTGCATCCGGACGTTGAATTCCCTTGTCTGCAAACCTTTCGCTGATCGTGTCAAACGCACCACTGTAACTGGAACCACCATCAAGTTCCTCGATGGCATCAGGCAACACTGTCAGACTCTCCAGCTTGTCCCTGAACCCCTTCACGCGGTTGCGACTGGTCGATCCCTGAGGGTCTCCCCGGACAATTAAATAGCGACGCGCGCCCGCATCATGCATCGTTTGAGCCAAAATTTCGCTGCCAGTTATACTGTTGCACAACACTGCGTTCAGCGCGTGATCGGCTGTGCTGCGGTTAAACAGCGTGATGGGAATACCCACACCTTGGCTGAGGCTGACGAGATCTGAAGAGAGATGCGCAGAGGTCACCACCACACCGTCGACGTGATATCGCAACGCCCGCATCAACACATCGTCGCAATCACGCCCATCGGCGACGGAGAACACCAAAACCTGCCGCCCTGTCGCTTGCAGCCGATTAATAAAGATCTCCAAGCTCTCGGCATAAAAGGGATTATTCATGTCCCCCACTATGACAGCCACAATGTTGCTATGGGCCTTCGACAGACTACTGGCGATCGAGTTCGGTAGATAATTCAGCTGTTTTGCAGCGGCTAATACGCGATCACGTTTGTCTTTTGCGATACTCGCAGAAGGCGTAAAGGCGCGAGACACCGTGGGTTGAGAAACACCCGCCAGCTTAGCGACTACATGTGAGGTTACCCGGTTTGGCTTGCGCTTCATTTCATGTCCGTTTTTGAGGCCTTGAATTGTTTTTAAGTAAACGATTGACACCTAGCACACAAATGCGGAAATATGTGAATACGTATTCAAAGTTAATAGTGGCAGGGTCGTTTTGCTCGAATGCGCCACACAACCACGGGAGAGTTTGATGAATAGAATTTCAAAAGCGTCTGGAATCGCCACGGCGTTGGCGGTTGCACTCGCAGTACCCAGCGCCTTCGCGCAAAGTGCAGAAGATGGGATTGCGCGGGCGACCGAACGCCTCAGTGCCTATTCAAATGTGCCAGTGTTCACAGCGCCCGGCGAACCGTTTGATATTCGCGCCTGCGCAGCAGACAAGAAAATGCTCTCGATTCCAAACAGCAGTGCTAATCCCTTCCTGAAAGGCATCATCGAGCGGATGAAAGCTGTTGGTGAAGATATCGGGCTGGAAGTTGTGGAATGGGAAAATCAGGGCCAGCCCAATCAGTGGGTTCAAGGTTTTGACTTTGCCGTACGTAACGAATTTCACGTTATCAACCTGATCTCAGGCATTTCACCGGCTACGGTTGAGCCACAAATTCGTGCCGCCAATGAAGCCGGTCTCAAAACAATGACATCGCATTTCTACGATCCATCGTTTGAGCCAAATCCGCTGATTTCGAGCGCGCTGCCTATCGGCTTTAACGAAATCGGAAAAATCCTGGCGAACTGGGCTACGGTAAATACGAACGGTGAAGCCAAAATTGCGCTTGTGGTCTCACGCGATGTGCCACCAACCATTCCTCTCGTTGATGGGATTATGAGCGAATTGGCCGAGAATTGCCCCAATTGCGAAATTGTCCGCGAGATCAATGTCGGCGTTGCCGAATGGGGTACAAAAATCCAACCATCGGTCCAGTCTGCGTTGCAAGCCCATCCAGAGATCAACCTGGTGATCCCGATTTACGATTCCATGTCCCAGTTCGTGATTCCTGCCCTGCGGCTGGCTGGTAAGCTTGGCGATGTGAAAGTTGCAACCTTCAACGGCACACCTTTCGTGCTCGACTTTATTCAACAAGGCTATGTCGACATGAACATCGGTGAAAGTCTTGACTGGATTGCCTATGCGACAATCGACGGTCATATGCGCGACCTTTGTGACTTGCCGGTGCCCGATAAGCTGAACGTACCATTCTATATCTTCAACGATGACAATGTTGCTGATGCTGGCACGCCTGCTCAGTTTGATACTGGCTATGGCGATGCATACGTGACAGGTTTCCGGACATTGTGGGGTCTGGAATAAGAGTGATGATGGCTGCGGAAGCTTCGGTTTCAAATGGCTTGAACGGGGCGGCGTCTTCGACGCCGCCCACGCTCAGTCTCAAAAACATTTCCAAGGTCTTCCACGCAACACGCGCCCTCGACGACGTTTCATTTGATGTGATGCCGGGGGAAGTTCACGGCCTGCTGGGAACCAACGGATCTGGTAAGTCGACACTTATAAAAGTTCTCGCCGGTTTCCATGCGCCGGAACCGGGCGGACTTATGCATTTTAACGGCGAACCGGTGAGCTTGCCACTGAGGCCACAGGACTTTCGCCGCCTGGGCATGAGTTTTGCGCATCAAAACCTCGGGCTTGTTCCCTCGCTGACTGTTCTTGAAAATCTAAGATTATCGCAGATCGCATTATCAGGCGGCGCGATGATCAATTGGCCGGCACAAAAGAAAGCCGCCCGCGAGACCCTCGAACGCTACGGGGTTGATATTGAACCCTGGCGACGGGTCGATGAAATCAGTGCGGTCAATCATGCCCTTCTGGCGATTGTTCGTGCGTTTGAAGAAATTCGTGAGGAATGTGAAGTCACCGGCAAACCGGGATTGGTTCTGCTCGATGAACCAACGCCGTTTTTGCCTAAGGAAGGTGTTGATAAGCTGTTTGGCCTGGTCCGTCAGATTGTTGCTCATGGCTCAAGCGTCATTTTCATCTCCCATGACATCGAAGAAGTGATGGAGATTACCGACAATGTGACCATTTTGCGGGATGGTAAGGTCTCCGGGAAAGTAAAAACCGCAGACGCCACCCATGATCAGATGATTGAAATGATCATCGGGCGAAAGCTCGTCCAAACAGAAAAAGCAATCTCGCAAAAAAAAATCCAAAAACCGACTTATGCGCATGTGCGCGATCTATCCGGCAACGGCGTCAAATCCTGCGACATCGAAATCGGTGTCGGAGAAATACTGGGTATGACCGGGCTTATTGGGTCTGGCTATGACAAGGTACCCTATCTTTTGTTTGGCGCAACAAAAGCTGAGACCGGGTCTCTGAAGTTAGCAGATGGTGCAGAAATTCCTCTCACTGATATGTCACCCAAAAAGGCGATCGCCAAAGGGTTTGCTCTATTGCCGGGCGACCGACACACCCAAAGTGGTGTCGATACACTGTCAATATTTGAGAATATGCTGCTGCCCGATATCGATGAGTATTTCAAGGGTGGGTTTCTGAATGCCCGCGCCATGCGGCGACAAGCAAAAACGCTTGGCGCGCAATATGAAGTTAAGCCCAACGACCCTGACCTGCCATTGTCAGCGCTCTCAGGTGGAAACGCCCAAAAGGTGCTGATTGCCCGCTGGATGCATCGTAAACCAAAGCTGCTCTTGCTGGATGAGCCAACCCAAGGTGTTGATGTGGGCACCCGAGATACAATCTTCAAAGAGCTGACTGCTGCAGCCAATGGCGGAATGTCGATTGTGTGCGCCAGTTCTGATTCTGAACAGCTAGCGGCAATTTGTGATCGCGTCCTGGTATTTGCACGTGGTCGGTTGGTGCAAGAGCTGCGTGGTGACGCGGTAAAAAAAGATGCCATTGCCGAAGCCTGTTACGGATCACTTACGGCAGCAGAACGAGCCAACCAATGACCCGACTATTCCAAAACCCGAGGCATGGACTATGAGTGACGCCGCACCTGAATCTGCGACAACGCAGATCAACTTCATGCGCCTATTCGAGCGGGTCGCCTTGTTGCTGGTCTGGCTGCTGTTGATCGCCGGGTTTCATTTTGCCATGCCCAACATCTTTTTGAACTGGGGCAACTTCTCCATTCTATTTGCCTCCTATGCCCCAGCTGCGCTGCTGGCATTGGCGATCATCGTCCCGCTAACGGCGGGGGATTATGATCTGTCGGTCGGAGCCACCCTCACCCTGTCCGCCTGCACAATTGGAGTTCTCAATGTTTGGATGGACTTTCCGATAGGCCTTGCCATTGTCATTGCTATCGGGGCTGGCGTGTTGATTGGCCTGTTCCATGCCCTGTTTATCGTTTACTTCCGGATACCCTCACTTGTCGTCACATTGGGATCCACATCACTGATGACCGGTATCGTGCAGTTGATGACGAACTCCTCCACGATCGGCGGCATTGATAATGCGTTGGTGATGGCTGTGGTAGGCGGCCGCTTTTTGGGCGTGCCCTACGTCTTTTACTACGCTCTGACTGCCATGGTGGTGATGTGGTATGTGTTTGAATTCACCCCGCTAGGCCGCAGACTACTGTTCGTTGGACGAGGGCGCGAAGTCGCACGTCTGAATGGTATTTCCGTGAGCCGTATGCGGGTCGGCGCTTTGGTCGTCTCGGCGGTTTTAGCCTCCATTGCTGGCGTCATGTATGCAGGTGTTCTTGGGTCCGCCGATCCTTATTCCGGGCTCAATTTCCTGCTCCCGGCTTTCGCCGCTGCATTTCTGGGTTCAACAACGATTTTGCCCGGCCGGTTCAATCCTCTCGGCGCTGTTGCCGCAGTCTATTTTTTGGGAACCGGTATTACCGGCCTTACAATGTTGGGCATTCCGTTGTGGGTTACCAACGTGTTTAACGGCGGTGCGCTGATAATCGCTGTCACCATTTCCCAGCTAACTCGTGGCCGTGAGGCAACCGATATTGGCTAAGGAACACCATAGCGGAAAATTATTCGGCGCTTGCCGATTTGATACCTGTCAGCAACTCCGCATGGCGAAAGTTTCCGTAGGCGAAGTTAGGCTAAACAGTAAAGCCTTTAGGCTTTCTGGCTGACCCTCTGAGTATGAGCGGGCCCGGAATGAGTATGTGTTTGGGGTTTGGTTCACCCTCGATACGAGCCAAAATGGTATCGACCGTCGATGAAACCATCTGATTTATGGGTTGCTGGATCGTGGTCAGATCATAGGCTGGCCAACTTGCTATTGGCACGTCGTCATAACCAACCACCGAAACATCATTTGGAACTGATATGCCAAACTCAAACCGCAATACGTCCATGACGGCAAAAGCCATGTGGTCATTTCCAACGAAGATTGCATCAGGGTGGTTTGAGCCATTGAATAGCGTTCGTGCAATCTCGCCTGCGCGTTTCTGGTCATAAGCGCCATCATCAACCGCAACGGGATCAACGCCTTTTTTGGAAAGGCCGTCGAGGAATCCCTTTGCTCTGTCCCGTCCGGTCGATGATCCTTGCCAGCCTGAAATATGCGCTATGCGCTTGTGACCAGCGCCAACGAGGAAATTGGCGACCATTCGGCCTCCAGCCACATTGTCGGAAGTTACTTCGCTCAGACGTGAATCATCCTGTCCTCGATTGAACAGCACAACTGGGATTCCGGTTGCCTCACATAGAGTGGCGAGATCGTTCGACATGTCGACTGAGGCTGCGATGATCCCCTCGACCTGATAGGCCACCAATTCCTTGACCACATCATCCACATCCTTGGTCGAGTTTTCCGCCATGAAAACGAGGGTGTGATAGCCGTGAGCCTTGAGCGCCCGGATAATGCGTTCCAATGCAAGCGGGTAGAATTGATTGTCCAGATACGAAAAAACAAGGCCGATGATCCGGCTCTTCCCCGTAATCATCGCACGTGCGATGGGATTGGGCCGATAGCCCAGATCGTCAGCAGCCAATCTGACTTTTTTGTCCATTTTTTCGCTGACAGAGGCACCCGACGTGAAAACGCGGCTTACCGCCGACTGACTGACACCAGCGCGGCGCGCAACTTCAAGAGATGTAATTTTGCTTTTGCCCATCAGTCGGCGGTCCAGCCTCCATCCACCAGAAGCGATGAGCCGGTGACCATGGCCGAAGCGTCGGAGGCCAGAAAGATAACCGGACCCATGATATCCTCAACTTCGCCAATCCTGCCCAGTTTGATCTTCTCTTTGATCCACTTGCTGCGCTCAGTGTCGTCAAACGTTGCAGCGGTCAACGCCGTGCGTATGAAAGTCGGGCAGACCGTATTGACCCGAATATTATGACGGCCCCATTCAATCGCAAAAGACTTGGTAAAGCCTTCAACCGCGTGTTTGGTGGCGCAATAGACGGCTCGATCAATGCCGCCGACATGCGCCATCTGTGACGAAATATTGATAAGACTGCCCGGCTTCCCCGCATCAACAAGGCCTTTGGCGACCGCCCGAGTGAGGAAGTAGGCGCCTTTGACATTCAGATCAGAGACAGCGTCAAAATCGGATTCCTTTGTTTCCAATGAGGGGCTATGACGGGCCAGACCGGCAGAGTTGACTAGGATGTCGAAGGGTCCGTGCGCCGCTACCGCGTCTTCGGTCGCGGCAATGTTTGCAACATCGAGCGGCATCGTCTCAGCCGCCCAGCCACGGGCGGTTAATGCTCTGGCAAGCTCGGTAAGCTTATCAGCCCGACGCGCCGCAAGCGTGACATGCGCGCCAGCTTCCGCCATGGCTACAGCGCAAGCCTCACCGATGCCGGAAGAAGCACCAGCAACAAGCGCCCGTTTGCCCTCGAGCCGGAAACTCGGCGTCATCGGAAGTGTCATGAGAAAGCACCCTCGAATAGAATGATGTCACCTGAGGGATGGCACATTTTGAATTTCCTATCGACTGCGCACATGCAATGCGTTTTTAACTCGCCATGGATCATTTTGCAGGCTCTTCGGAAGCTTCACGAAAGGGAGCCGCTGCGCCGTATGGGATGTTCTGGCCTCCATAGCGTCGGACGCGGATATTGCATTGTTCCGCATGGCCAACAAACCCTTCAAGCATGCATAATCGTGAGCCATATTCACCGATCATCGTCGCAGCCTCGTCTGTCATCACTTTCTGGTAGCTATGGGTCTTGAGATACTTGCCAACCCACAGGCCGCCAGTATAGCGCCCAGCCTTGTTCGTGGGCAATGTGTGGTTGGTGCCGATGACCTTGTCGCCATTGGCAACATTTGTGCGGGCACCCAGAAACAGCGCGCCATAGCAGGTCATCTTTTCAAGGAACCAATCATCCCGATCGGTCATCACCTGCACATGTTCAGAGGCAATGTCATCGGCAACTTCCAGCATTTCGTCATACGTATCGCATAGAATGACTTCGCCATAATCACGCCAGGACGCCATGGCAGTTTCCTTTGTAGGGAGAATTTCCAGAATACGGTCAATCTCAGCGAATGTGTCCTCGGCCAGTTTGCGCGAATTCGTCAACAGCACCGCAGGAGAGTTGTAACCGTGTTCCGCCTGCCCCATCAGGTCAGTCGCGCAAAGCTCACCGTCCACCGTGTCGTCTGCGATCACCATGGTTTCTGTGGGACCGGCGAAAAGATCGATACCGACACGCCCGAATAATTGGCGTTTGGCCTCCGCTACGAAAGCATTGCCCGGACCAACCAACATGTGAACCGGATCGATGGTCTCTGTGCCCAAGGCCATAGCTCCAACCGCCTGGATGCCGCCCAGCACGTAGATATCATGCGCCCCGCCAAGGTGCATTGCAGCGATCACTGCCGGATTGGGAGCGCCTTTAAACGGCGGTGTACATGCGATGATGCGTGGCACCTTTGCCACAGAGGCTGTGGCCACAGACATATGCGCGCTGGCGACCATTGGGAACTTGCCACCTGGAACGTAACACCCCACGGACTGAACCGGGATATTCTTGTGACCCAGAATGATGCCGGGAAGCGGTTCCAGTTCGATATCCAGCATGCTGTCACGCTGCGCCTGAGCGAAGTTCCGCACTTGAGCCTGGGCGAACTTGATGTCTTCCATGTCACGGTCCGACACCTGGTTCATAAGCGCCTCGATCTCTCCCGATGACAGGCGGAATGAAGCTGGCTCATAATTATCGAATTTCGCCGACAATTCACGAACTGCAACGTCACCACGTGCTTCGATATCTGCAAGAGTGGTTTCCACAATCTGGCGCGTGTTGGCGTCGTCGGCGGCTTTGTCGGCCTCGGCCCTACCCCTCTTGAGATATTCAATCGTCATTGGTTCATCCTCTTTGTGTCTGAATTCAGTGATCCGATATGGCCTTGCAAAGTGGCGAAGCGTGGAGAAACCACAAGACACGTTCAATAGGTATTTGACCGGTCAAAATTGGCACCCCAAGGCAACGCCCCTTCATTTGCAGAGGCTGCGCAGCTTAATGTCCGCGTTCTTTTTCCAACTCTACAAATCCGATTTGCATGCGATTGCAAAATTATAAATTTCTATAGGATTTTTACAAGTCAAATAAGAGCATTACGTATGCAAAATCCAAACAATTCACATCCCTTTTACCAAAGCTCCCCTTCGGTGCCAAAGGCGCGCGATTGATCAATGCAGACATGACAAAGCCAAATGGGTAAGGGCAGACAGAGACATAGGCTAGAGCGCGATTGCGGCGCCCTCCCCAAGCACACGCAAAGCCGACAGATTGCCTGTAGCTTCATGCACTTCAATCATTTTGGACACCGGCTCTTGGTAAAGCGCGTATGTCGAGTGGTGGATGGGCAAGACTATGCCTGCCTTGATACGGGTCGCAAACTCAACTGCCTGCTTCCCGTTCATCGATAGTTGACCGAGTGCGCCAGTGATGCCCACATTCCCAATATGCGGAATGAACAAGTCAGGCGTGGGAAGATGTTGAATGGCCTGCCAAACAGGATCAACCATGAAAGTGTCTCCAGCCCAGTAGACATTGTATGTCCTGCCTTGAATCGTCGCATTCAACCAGTAGCCGTTGCCAGGCCCAAGGACGTCTGAAATGCCCTGATTGAGAGAGTGGACGGCGGGAACCGACATGATTGAAACTTCCGTGTCACCACCTTTAAGTATGCGCTGTTCACCGTGATCCAAAGCCTGAGTTGCAATTCCTTTTTTGGCAAGCGACTCCATATCGTGAGCGGCACAAAGAATGGGACCTTTACCGCGAAACCATGCTTGTGCTTTCTGGTCAAAGTGATCTTCGTGGGCGTGGCTCAGCAGGACGACATCATAGTCCGGCATGACCATGCCAGGAAATGATGTAAGCCGTTCGTGCATCTTGATGTTGGGTCCCTTTGACAGATCAAACATTTCATTTGGATCGCCCATCTCAAACGCTTCCTTCCCCTCGCCAAGGCATGGATCGGTGAGGATGCGTATGTCGCCGATGCGAAGTTCGAGCATGGCACCTCCAAGCCAGCGGACTGAGATGTCTGATGTAGAAATGCGCGCTGCGGATTGAAGCGGCGAAAATACAGCGCTTGCCGCCGCCGCGCCGCCAAGTTTGAGTAGGTTTCGTCTGTACATTTGTACCTCCATGAGTTGCCCCATTGACGTAACCCGAATTTTGAATTCAAATTACCAGAGAAATACCGAACTCATTAAACGGAAATATAGAATGATCACAGACCTCAGGGCTCTGGAAACCTTCATGGAAGTGGCAGATGGCCTTAGCTTTGCAGATGCCGGACGACGTCTTGGCTTGCCAGCGTCCACAGTGACGACAAGAATTAAGTCACTGGAATCTCAACTGGGCGTGCGTCTGTTGGACCGATCGACGCGATCGGTTGCGATAACTGCAGAAGGGGAGCTTTTCCTGGTGCATTGCCAGAGAGCATTACATGAACTGACGCTCGCCCGTGAAGCAGTCGGTGCAGCCCAGCAGACGTCTGGACAGATACGCATATCAATTCCTACTGCGTTTCCCATGGATCAATTCGCCGAACTCGTTGGTCGGTTCCGCTCAAGCTATCCAGATATCTCAATCAGGGTCTATGCTGATGACCGACCAGCGTCGTTTATAGAAGACGGGGTTGATTTAGCACTGCGTGGCGGTGCACCTGGCGGAGAAGGTCTTATCGCCCGCCATTTGACAGATACTGAAGTCATATTTGTTGGCCCACCGGGACGTTCTGGAGATCCAAGCCTCCCCGTTTTACGGCCCTTGGCAAGACGCGTAAGCGTTCGGGACAGATTGGAAGGCCTTACAACCCGGTCTTTACAATTATCACTTGCGTTTGTGATCACCGGACAGGCTTGTGCCTATCTTCCCAAGCAGGTCTGCAGGGACACTTTGGCAACAGGGCAATTGGAAGAAGCTGATGGCCCGGATGGTCTGCACGATCCACTCCCGCTGTACCTTGTGTACCACGACAAGAACCACCTGCCGAAGCGGATTCAGCTGTTCAAGGACTTCCTGATCCAGCAACTTGCCAATGGCAAGAGCGACAGCTGAACTGCTCGGACAGGATTCAAACCGCTCCGTTTTACACTTCATCAGCGTTTATTTGCCAATTTTGAAGCTAACAATTCAGACAGGCTTTGGAGCGGTAATTGCAGCATTCGCACAAATTTCTGGAAAACTGTTTTCAGCCCTCCCAAAACCGGCATTCGACCTGTTTTTCCCGGCACAACAAGTTGTATGAACACATATGTCTGCAGGCATATCAGGATTAATGCGATGAGCGAAAAGACCAGAGATGAGGTTTTGTCCACGCCAACATCCGGCGCGGCATAGAGCAGTATATTGCCAAAGGAAAACGTAAACAGGCTGGCCTTTCCCAAAAAGCTGATCCACCGCGCCCATGAGTATTTTTGGACATCGAACAACCAGATACAAATCACGACACAAAAAATAGTCGCGCTTACTCCGAGCGAGAAATAAATCGGGTGGTTCAGGTTGCGCAGCGACATGTTGGCAATGTTGCGCACCGTTTGAAAGGGTGTTTGAAAGTCCCAAAGCATGGCCGATATGGCAATCGAGCAAACGAACAACGCACCCAAAATGGCAACGCCTTTGCGCCGCATTGCAGATTGATCATCAAAGCTTAGAAGAACAGCACGACCAATGATCATCCCGATCACGACAAATGTCATGCCGTGAAGAATTGACGGCCCACCGACACCCTCTCCGCCACCGTATAAAAAGCCTGCTGGCATCCCCAAATAGTCTTTGCCAAAAACCAGCGGCGGCTTTGGGATCAATTGCAGAACCGGGAAAAGCAGATGAACCGCCAGTGCTGCACCAAGCAGATAAACGGGTCCATATGTTACTCTCAGGCTGATCAGCCAAGGTGAAAGCGCCAAAGCAACCGCGTAGAATTTCAGAATGTCAGCATAGGGCGAAACACCGATCATAAGGGCGCATCGCAACATATATCCAAGGGATATCTGACCCAGTGCAAACTGAGCGAGCAACGTCACGACATACAGCACGTAGCACTGAAAGGCTCGGTTAAACAGTTTTTGAAAAACCGCTTCTTTGTCCCCCCGCTCGAATTGCGGTTTGTAAATGATTTCCAGCATCGCGCCGAACAGGCAAATGAAGATGGGCGGTGCCATCTGAATTGCAAAGCGGAAGGGCGCATAGGTGTCAAAATCGCGAAATTCGTAAAAGTGGAATTCGATCAAGGAATGACTGAACATCGCCAGCAAAATAGCCACTGATCGGCAGATATCAATACCGGTGATACGCTTCTGGCGGGATGTTTTTTGCAAGGGTCTTTTCCAATTCTACAACGCCCATTCGCCCCCCAACCCACTTCAGAACACAGTCAGCAACTCGGATACCGCATGCAGGTACCTTCGTTGAAACGAAGCTTCAGACTTGCGCTTCTCAACACAATTCTTTTTGTTGCGCTTCAATGAAGCGGTCCCTGTATTGTGCATTCAACGCATCACTCTGTCTTTGTTTGAGGAAAGAGATGTCCAGATCCGCAGCCCCGTGCGAGATACCGAGGAACTCAAAAATTCGATTCATCGTGATTTCAGGATCATTTCGTAAATCCTCAAATCCTATCTCGATGGTTCTTCCAGGCACTATCGACAGAAATTTTCGCCATGCCATTTCCCCATACATGACTTCGCCAAGGCATTGCTAAATCTGTGTTTCGTCATAATCAAAGGCCTGTTTTTCACTTACGTCGGAAATGAAAGAGCCGGTCTGCAATGCGCGGCTGTAAGAAACGGCCTGGGCAACTTTATCTTTCCTGGTCAGAAAGATGAATTTGTAATCTGACAGACACTCCTGTGGATCTTCGGCGCAATATTCGCGGAAAGGTGACAATTGCTCAGAATGCAGTTTCATTCCGAACACACCGTTTGCAGAAGTGCGCTTTTTCTGAACCTCACGAAAGTAATGTGGTCCAGGAAACCTTTCCTTCCAATGGGGCACATTTCGCTTGTTGAAATATTCTATGGGGTATCCCGCGGCCCCGGTCGAATAGAGAAGATGGCCAAGAAAGTGGCTGCCAGAACGTGGCGTCGACGTGACGACGTATTTTCGTGTCGGGACTGTTTCTGTCGGGAAATCCAGCTCTGGACTGAATTGCCCCATCCAGACTTTAAAATTCGATTTTTTTGCGGGTAGAATCTTGAAAACGTCGAGCTTTCTAAGTTTTTGCGCAAGTTCCATATTCTTTACCTTCGGGCTGCGTATTAAAATTCGTATTTCAACCAAGTCTGTTTCTGCAGTGCCTTTTGACGGGATTGTTCCGGTGCAAAATGTTCCTGCACGATGACGCTTCAGCGACTATTTGGAGATTGCAGCTTGAATTCCGAGCGAATTTTACGCGTCATAATGCGCAGGCCCATTGCATTGGACATAAACTCAAGCGGTCTCTTTCTAAGTTTCCATTTGGGAACGTAGGTTTGTAAAACGCCTTCGCTGCTGCTGTTAGAACTGCCATAGTCAACACGGTAGACGGCACCGGGAAACGGCAATTCTGCCAACGCATCATTGGTCTTGGCCAGATCGTGTCGCAAGAATATATGACTGCCCAAATTGCGTTTGATCACGGTTTCAGATGTCGCCGTCCAGGTTTCATCAATACCAAGCAAATCCTTGCGCACAATATGCGAGGTGCCGCAAAGTTCGGAGAAGTCTTTGTGCAGCAATATGTACTGAGAGCCATCGTGAACGTAGCCCTTGCGGAAATACCAACCGGGATTGCCAATGTGCCCTTGAACCCAGGATGCGAGCCGCGCACTGACCCAATCATCATAGTCAACAACCATGACGTAATCGTGGTCATCTGCATCAGCAATGCCGTGTAAAATACGCCTTCCCTTGTCCAGACGTACGGCATCATAAAATGCCTCTTCGTCGTCTGCTCTTGCGGGTAAGTCAGGCAGCGAAAAATCAACATACCGAACCACAAAACCGCTCGGTAAATCTGGTAAATCAGCGCCTTCATTTGCGACAACAACACACCGCCAATTTGTGTCGTCCTGATTTGCAATTGACTGGGCGGTTTCGCTCAAATTGCGATGAACCATTGCCCAATTGGAAACCGATCCCGGATGCCGGACGGGAATGACAAATAGCAATTTAGGCGCAGCATCGACACTCATGGAAAATTTCCCCGAGTTCTGGAGACAAATGCAAACAGGCAAATCACCATGTCTTTGCCTCGGCGGCTCTATTGGGCAAAACCGATAGGAAGTAATATGGAATGAGTACTATCCGCAGTGGATCGCGCGCGAAAATCTTTTGGGCAACTGGCAGAGATGGGAATTGACGTTTGGACAAGAACCGAATGAAGAGATAACCATAGGCCCTTGTGTAACGCTGCAATCGCCGATCAATGATGGCATTTTGCTGCCGGCTTAACTCAAACTGCTCTTTTGCTTTGACCCAAAACAAGACCAGATAACCGTAACGGTCGGCGACCTTTGCGGTGGTCCATTCAAGCGCCTCATAATAGATATTGACGCCCCTGCCACAGAACACATTTTCCTTCATGCAAATCACCGATGCACGGCTGTTTTTTGCTAGGGAAAGCCAGAACAAATGGTCCTCCCCTGCAGTACGTTGCTCAATGTCAAACCTCAGTTGGTTATGGCGCGAAAAGCGAAAAACCACCGTAGATGTTTGGCTCAAACACTCATTCAGCAGACCATTGAACAAAAGATCATTGTCAATTTGATAGATCTGCTTCAGGCCTGAAATCTCAGTCATATATGTGTCCGGATTTCGTTTCCAATCCTGCGTGGTTTCAAGATCCTCGAACCAGGTGGTGTCGATGTTGAACCGAGTGTGATCACAGAAAAAGAAGTCGAACTCACTGCCAAGCCCTGCGATGGCAAGCGCCAGATGATCGTCTGTCCACACATCGTCTGAATCAAGAAAGGCAATAAATTCGGTCTTATCCGGATCCAACATATCGAGACCGGTGTTCCTTGCGCCACCGGGTCCGGAATTGGATTGCTCTACAAGCTCCAAAGCGAAATTGTCCGGCAGAACCAACCCCTTGATTTCGCTGGCTGCGGAAACAGGCGAGTTGTCATCGATCACCAGAATTTGCACCCGCGTCCCGGCCGATAGTTTTTGCCCAACAACCGAGTTCAAAGCACGCAACAGAATTCCGCTCTCCCTTTGGAAAAATGGAATAATGATGGCGATATCCCGGTCAGACATGCTTGGTACTCCTGTTAGGACTTTGGGCTACGCTACGGATTTTCTTTGGCGAACGAATAAATCGACCGTTGACAATGACCGATCAGAAGCTCGCTCAATAGCTGCGTCTGAACTCAGTTGCGGTGGACGGCGACTTAGATTCTGAAGCCCCTGCGCAGCAATTCTTGCCATCACCATGTTGGCCGGATAGGCAGCCTTTCCGGCCAAAAATCTGGTGACTTTACCTTTACCCTGCCCGCCCGTGGTTCTGGTCCAAAGCTCACGCATGCTGGAGGGCCACAATTTGTGTGGCTGATAATCGATATCAAGGGACTCCGCCCAATCATACCATTTGAACCGGTGCGGGTGATGGATGGGTTCCACAGCAATCCAGGGCGTTCTCAATGCATCTGCAACAATTGCACCATGCATGGCTTCGGTAATGAGAAGCTTTGTTGCTCGAATCTCGGACAGGATTTGCTCGCATGGTAAAGTGGGGTCCAACAGGTGAACACCTGCCAAACGGCAAGCTTCTTTCCAATTTCCGCGATCGATACTGTCAAAATGCGGCATGAAGGAAATGTCGAATGATTGGGAAGCGGCTTCGGGCAGCTCCACCCCACGAAGCAGCACCGCCGCGTCACAGATGGACTTGTCTGCATCGATACCCAAAGCGAAAGCTGTTTTTGGGCCTCTTACAAAGCGCACATCCCAAGAGCCGTCATTAACGTTGGGCGGCGCGGTATAGGCGCCATATCCTGATCCAACGACATATTTCATGGGCTCCTTCGGCAGGAAGTCCCAAAGAATTGAACCTATACCGACAAAAAGCTCACTTTCATCCTCATCCAGAAAATTTTTGGGTAGCAATCTAGGCCACAAATAGAGGTTCAAATCGTCGCCAAAGTTTCGCGCATAGTCATAATAGAAAAGTTTCATCAATGCTGCTTTCTGCGAGATTGGAACACCTGCACGAGGTGTTTGATCCGGTGAAAAGATAAGATGGAGACGAGAGAAACGTAGACCGTGCCCCCGAGGAAAACCTGGAGTGCTAATCTGAAATACGGATCGAAAGCGGACAGGCTGTCTCGGGTTACAATCAGGACGATAACCATGGCGAACACGGACACTGCCGCTGGAACCATTTGCTGTAGGTATTTCCAAACGCTCACATTCACCAGAACGGCCGACATAAGGAATGATATCGGCCAGAGGAGATAGGTCTTGATTGCAATGGCAATGGTCAAGACCTCAACACCATAAGAATGGAATGCCAGGATTATTCCAAGGGTAATCCCTTGTTGAACCGCCTGATAATAGAACCACCAGTTTGTTTTGCCCTGACTGGCAATCAGAGAGGATTGGACGATGCCAATGCTGGCGATAAGGCCAACAGCGCAAAGCGCCTGAACAGGCACAATTGCACTCAGCCATTTTTCGCCAAATACCAAGGGAATGAGTTCATTGGAAATCAGCGCCAGACCGGCAAAAACTGGAAACGAAACCGTAAGAGATGCAAATGTGGCCAACAGGAACGCTTCTCTGACTTTTGCCTGACTCTCCTGCAGAGATGAAAAAAGTGAATGGGAAACTGAGGCCAGAGTGCCAGCCATGACACTGTTCAAAATGGTCAGCAATCGCCTGGCGAAATTGTAGATACCCAGAACCGCTGGGCCTGCCAATGAGCCCAGAAGAATCTGATCCAATTTCATCGTTCCGACAAATCTCGTGCCAGAGGCAAAAATGCCGTAGCTCGCAACTTCCTTGAGACTTGGCAAATCAAAACGAAACGCTGGAATGTGTTTTGCGGCCCAAAAAGCAACGACGAAGCTTATGAATGATGCCGCGACCTGGGAAACGACCAACGCCCAAAGTCCATACCCCAGATAGAGCAGCGCAAAACAGCAGACCGCAGCAATTGTCGAGGCAATTGTGGTTCGCAAAGCGATCAGGTTGAACAGCATTGATCTTGCGATCAGGGCATTTGGAACACAGGCCAACAGATCAAACAGAAACCGCAATGCAAAGACCTGAATGAGCAGAGCAATTGATGGCTGCCCCACAAGACTGGCAATTGGAGAGGAGAAAACGAGCAACAGGCAAAACAGGGCAAGACCAGAAGCCGCGCATAACCAGAAGACCGTATCGACATGATCGTTGGTGAGCTTTGATCTTTGGATCAGGGCCTCGGCGAACGCGCCTGGCGCAATCGCACTGGCAAACATGCCGATACTGGCGGCCAGTCCCACAAGGCCAAAATCAGTGGGTGTGAGAAATCGCGAACTCACAACGAAAACGGCCAGTCCTAAAATGGCTGGAACCAGCGTATTTATGGATGACCAGAACACGCCTTTGAGTGCCGCTATCCCCCGACCAGACTGAAGGTGAGCCAAGGAAACAGCTGGGCCCTCAGCAGCGGCGCTTAGAGCAGCAGAAGACATTTTTGCCGAATTATCCACCCAATGCCCTCACCTTCGTTCCGGCATATCGCGGCTCTATCAGATAAGGCCCTGCATTGCGGCGCTGCACCACACGCAACTTCGTTGCCAGAAAATAGAAAATGAATGAGCCGACCGTGTAGGGCGTTAGAATGTCAACTTCAGATACCGAGCGGATGGTCAACAAAACCAACAGACTACATGTGAGCATCGCTTGCGGCTGGAATTGGCCTTTCATCAATTTGGAAAAGGCCATCACAAGCGTGGAAATCAGAAGCCAGATCAAGAGAACAGCCCCCACATAGCCAAGCTCGACCAGCGCTTCGATATAGGTGTTGTGGAAATGAAAGCCTGTGCGGGATTCAATGAAGAATTCGGCCCATAGCCGTTCCGCTTCAGAAAAACCCTGTACCCAATAGGCCAGATAACCCCACCCAAACCAGGGTGCTTCTGTGGCGGCAGCGAAGCCTTCTGACCAGAGATAAGTACGACCCGTTAAGGTTGAATCCTTTCCAAACAGAGCCAGGATAAATTCAAAAACATTCAGTTCGATAGCCAAATAAAACCCGCAAATGGCCAAAGCCAAACTGGAAAAAAACACTACTTTTTGGGTGTTTGCTGTGAAAACAGACAGACTCATCAAGCCAAACAGGAAACTAAGAGTGATGAATACAGATACAATGGAAGTCGCCGATGAAGAAATCGCAAGTATATACGCGCTCAAGAAAATTATTCCCAAGCATAATGATTTCTGTGCATTGCCTGTGACGATATAAAACAGGTTGAAAAACCCGAAAACCAAGCCCAGCGAAGCGAAGAAACCGAGTTGGTTTTTTGACGAAAACAAACCAACGAAAGTGTATGAACCATCTATAGGATTGTAGCTGTAGCGGCCAAAAAAGAGCGAGTACAGAAGCACCAGCGTCGCACCAAAAAGGACCCCGATTGACAGTGAGCGATTGCTCACCACACTGGCGGCAAATGTAGCGCATATGACATGGGACAGCATTTGTATTCCGCCCCGTAGAGTTGCGCCAGGGGCCTGTGACCAGAACACTGAGAACACCGCCAACGCAGCAAACAGGTAGATGATCGGAAACGTCTGAACCGTGCTGAGAACACGCCTGTGATCGACCATAATCAGCGGCAACCAAAGCGCGTAGTAAAGCAGGATAGACACCTGACCAAAGCGCGCCGAATAAGCGAACACGAATACCGACAAAGCAATCGCAGTTGCAGCGTAAAGCGAATTGCATTCTTGATCGACAAACAGTGATCTTCTGATTTTCATGGTGTTCTTACAATTCTCGCTAAAGAACTTTGAGGTGGTAACGCCTAGTTGCTGGCCGGGACCGACAATTCGACAACCACAACATCGCCGGGTTGAACTGGCGCGTTTTTGTCCACGGTCAGTTCCTTCAATCCGCCCTCTATGTCTCTTGTGATCTTGTAGGTGAGAACCAGCCCCTCATCTCCAAGTGCGGCATCGGTCGTCGATGAAAACGAGGCGGCTTCCGCCAGCAAACCTTGCTGCATATCGATCTTGCGTTCGATCTCGCCAATCTGGGAATCAAGCTTCTGACGCTCAAGCGCCAAATCAGCATCTCTTCCTGAAAGGAATGAAATCCTTGATTGATTGGCTTTGCCAATTTCCTGTTGGGCACGCAGAATTGCGGTGGTCAAGTCCAGTGCCTTGCCCTCGATATCGACACTGTTTCTTTCCGCCTGGAACAATCTGGTGTTGTTGACCAACCCCTTCCTGGCAAGTTCTTCCATCCCTTTCCGTTCCTTGCCGACGGTCTCCAATTGGGACTCAATCGACACCATCTTCTGTCGAAGCGCATCAATCTCCTGTTCGAGCAGGGATTGCAGAGAGTCCAATGCAGAAAGCTCCTGATCAATCTTACGTTGGCGCGAAACCATGATCACCGTTTCATCCTCCACCAGAGACGAGATGAACGTTGAAGGAGCGCCTCTGAATACGGGCGCGACAATATCTGTCTTGTTGGTTTCGGCATTAACGCGGGCGCGCTGAACAAGCAGACGCACCAGCTGATCCCGAAAGATACCTATGTTCCCGGTCGCACTTATGGCATCGCGGGAAGCGCGGGATCCCGTTGTGGCCAGTTGAGAGCCACCACCGGCAATCGCTATTGCACGTTGAACCGTAAGACCGGGCGAATAGGGATATCGCCCGGATGCTTTCACCTCGCCTGATATGAAGAACGGGCGGTGTTCGATGACTTCAACCGACGCCTCCGCCTTATCAACCAGACCAAGCACGTTTTTCAGCTTGAGCAGCCCCACTTGAGTGGTCCATGTTGAAAGTTAGTGCATGATTGGCCTTTGGTCCATCGTTACGATGGCCTCTGGCGCAGG
>Ga0163215_100399_pt1 | contig 79627 bp, 61 predicted proteins | sample SynspAceP_FD_185934 | JGI IMG/M metagenome (GOLD analysis project Ga0163215, IMG submission 185934) | Saline lake microbial communities from Ace Lake in Antarctica - Synechococcus sp. Ace-P (Hybrid Assembly) | ecosystem: Environmental > Aquatic > Non-marine Saline and Alkaline > Saline | place... | reverse complement strand
TTAGTCTAACCTTCGGGAGGACGATTACCACTTTGTGTTTCATGACTGGGGTGAAGTCGTAACAAGGTAACCCTAGGGGAACCTGGGGTTGGATCACCTCCTTACTATTAGTTGCGCATTTATAATGCAGTGTTCACACAGATTATCTTGTTATATAAAAGAAAGAGTAAAAGTAGTTTAGGCCCTATATAAGCCTGTTACATAGGCTTGTAGCTCAGCTGGTTAGAGCGCACCCCTGATAAGGGTGAGGTCGGCAGTTCAAGTCTGCCCAAGCCTACCATTTTGACATTGAAGGTAATGCAAAAACGACTATTTACTCACTTGTAAGGGGCTTTAGCTCAGCTGGGAGAGCGCCTGCCTTGCACGCAGGAGGTCAGCAGTTCGATCCTGCTAAGCTCCACCAATCTCTAGGAGATTGACCTTACAAGAAGGCAACAACCTTAATGAATAAGCATGTTTGATGTGTTTATCCATTAAGGTTTTTTAAACCTTAAAAGTGAAGTGCGATGCACTTGACTTAGTTCTTTAACAATTTGGAAAGCTGATAATTAGTAATCAATATTTAATGAAAGAGTAATGATGAGAATCAACTTCAACTTCGGTTGAAAGGGGTTTTCTCGACGCTACTCTATCTGACAACTTGATGACGTTAGTTGCGCAAGCAACTAGGGAAATCAAATTTTATTTGATTAGCAAAAAAACTTGTCATGCATATAGCTAGCGAATACTCAGCAATGAGTAAGTCGCACCGCAATCCGCGATTAAAAAGGCGCGGGTTGATAAAATGCGTTGTACTTCATTCTTGGCGGGGTGAATACAGACGCCATTTTGGGTTGTATGGTTAAGTGACTAAGCGTATACGGTGGATGCCTAGGCAGTTAGAGGCGATGAAGGACGTGTAAGTCTGCGAAAAGCTGTGGTGAGCTGACAAAAAGCATTTGAGCCACAGATGTCCGAATGGGGGAACCCACCGCTTCGGCGGTATCGTTAACTGAATACATAGGTTAACGAGGCAAACGAGGGGAACTGAAACATCTAAGTACCCTTAGGAAAAGAAATCAACCGAGATTCCCCAAGTAGCGGCGAGCGAACGGGGAGCAGCCGAGTAATTATGAGGTAGTGGAATGTGTTGGAAAGCACAGCGATACAGGGTGATAGCCCCGTACACGAAGCATCATAGTTGCCATATTAAGTAGGTCGGGACACGTGTTATCCTGACTGAAGATGGGGGGACCATCCTCCAAGGCTAAATACTCCTAACTGACCGATAGTGAACTAGTACCGTGAGGGAAAGGCGAAAAGAACCCCTGTGAGGGGAGTGAAATAGAACCTGAAACCGTATACGTACAAGCAGTAGGAGCCTCGATTCTCTTCGGAGATAGTGGGGTGACTGCGTACCTTTTGTATAATGGGTCAGCGACTTATATTTAGTAGCAAGGTTAACCGAATAGGGGAGCCGTAGCGAAAGCGAGTGTTAACTGCGCGTTTAGTTGCTAGGTATAGACCCGAAACCCGGTGATCTAGCCATGGGCAGGTTGAAGGTTGAGTAACATCAACTGGAGGACCGAACCGACTAACGTTGAAAAGTTAGCGGATGACTTGTGGCTGGGGGTGAAAGGCCAATCAAACCGGGAGATAGCTGGTTCTCCCCGAAATCTATTTAGGTAGAGCCTCGGACGAACACCATTGGGGGTAGAGCACTGTTAAGGCTAGGGGGTCATCCCGACTTACCAACCCTTTGCAAACTCCGAATACCGATGAGTGCTATCCGGGAGACACACGGCGGGTGCTAACGTCCGTCGTGAAGAGGGAAACAACCCAGACCGCCAGCTAAGGTCCCAAAATATTGCTAAGTGGGAAACGAGGTGGGAAGGCTAAGACAGCTAGGAGGTTGGCTTAGAAGCAGCCATCCTTTAAAGAAAGCGTAATAGCTCACTAGTCGAGTCGGCCTGCGCGGAAGATGTAACGGGGCTAAGCAATATACCGAAGCTGCGGATTTGAATATTATTAATTTATTATTCAAGTGGTAGGGGAGCGTTGTGTAAGTGGCTGAAGGTGTTTCGAGAGGAATGCTGGACATATCACAAGTGCGAATGCTGACATGAGTAACGATAATGGGGGTGAAAAACCCCCACGCCGGAAGACCAAGGTTTCCTGTCCCATGCTAATCAGGGCAGGGTAAGTCGGCCCCTAAGGCGAGGCGGAAACGCGTAGTCGATGGGAAACGGATTAATATTTCCGTACTTGTTATATCAGTGAAGGGGGGACGGAGAAGGTTATGCTAGCTTGGCGTTGGTAGTCCAAGTGAAAGTGCGTAGGGTTGAATTTTAGGAAAATCCGGAATTCTACATGCCTGAGACACGAGACGAGATTCTACGGAATTGAAGTAGCAAATACCCTGCTTCCAGGAAAAGCCTCTAAACTTATGATATAGCGAACCGTACCCCAAACCGACACAGGTGGTCAGGTAGAGAATACTAAGGCGCTTGAGAGAACTCGGGTGAAGGAACTCGGCAAAATTGTACCGTAACTTCGGGAGAAGGTACGCCCTTGCTTGTGTAGTGCTTTACGCATGAAGCAGGTGAGGGCCGCAGTGACCAGGAGGCTGGGACTGTTTATTAAAAACACAGCACTGTGCTAAATCGAAAGATGACGTATACGGTGTGACACCTGCCCGGTGCCGGAAGGTTAATTGATGGGGTTAGCGCAAGCGAAGCTCTTGATCGAAGCCCCGGTAAACGGCGGCCGTAACTATAACGGTCCTAAGGTAGCGAAATTCCTTGTCGGGTAAGTTCCGACCTGCACGAATGGCGTAATCATGGCCACGCTGTCTCCACCCGAGACTCAGTGAAATTGAAATCGCAGTGAAGATGCTGTGTACCCGCACCTAGACGGAAAGACCCCGTGAACCTTTACTATAGCTTGGCACTGAACATTGACCCTACATGTGTAGGATAGGTGGGAGACTTTGAAGCATACTCGCCAGAGTGTGTGGAGTCGTCCTTGAAATACCACCCTTGTAGGTTTGATGTTCTAACATTGGTCCCTAATCGGGATTGTGGACAGTGTCTGGTGGGTAGTTTGACTGGGGCGGTCTCCTCCCAAAGAGTAACGGAGGAGCACGAAGGTTGGCTAATCCTGGTCGGACATCAGGAGGTTAGTGCAATGGCATAAGCCAGCTTAACTGCGAGACAGACACGTCGAGCAGGTACGAAAGTAGGTCATAGTGATCCGGTGGTTCTGTATGGAAGGGCCATCGCTCAACGGATAAAAGGTACTCCGGGGATAACAGGCTGATACCGCCCAAGAGTTCATATCGACGGCGGTGTTTGGCACCTCGATGTCGGCTCATCACATCCTGGGGCTGAAGTCGGTCCCAAGGGTATGGCTGTTCGCCATTTAAAGTGGTACGCGAGCTGGGTTTAGAACGTCGTGAGACAGTTCGGTCCCTATCTGGTGTGGGCGTTGGATGATTGAGGGGAGCTGCTCCTAGTACGAGAGGACCGGAGTGGACGAACCGCTGGTGTTCGGGTTGTCATGCCAATGGCATTGCCCGGTAGCTACGTTCGGAATCGATAACCGCTGAAAGCATCTAAGCGGGAAGCGAGCCCAGAGATGAGTCATCCCAGACAGTTTAACTGTCCTGAAGGGTTGTTGTAGACTACAACGTTGATAGGCAGGGTGTGGAAGCGTCGTAAGGCGTTAAGCTAACCTGTACTAATTGCCCGTGCGGCTTAACCATACAACACCAAAGTGGCGTTGTAATGACAAGTAGCCAAATCAAATAAGTAAGACAGAGTAGTGATACTCGTATTAGATAAAGACAGTGATTATTAGCTTTCCAATATTGTTTTAAAGACAACCAGTTTATGCCTGACGGCAATAGCGATACGGTACCACCTGACTCCATTTCGAACTCAGAAGTGAAACGTATTAGCGGCAATGGTAGTGTGGGGTTTCCCCATGTGAGAGTAGCACACCGTCAGGCTCCCATTTAAGAACCCGTCCTTGAGACGGGTTTTTTCTTTCTAGACACTGTATTCTTGTATAAGTATAAAGAACGTCTGGTATCAGTATAAAATACGCCCTATACGGTCAACCTCTACGCGCCATCACAGCTGTTGTAGTTAAGTGCTTTCCTAAACTCCGCGACTGCTGTTGCTAAATCAGTCTCATTGGTCTGCCATGAGCACTTTTGGTAAACTTATGACCCATTCATTGGATTATTCGGCACCGTCCTGAATTTTCAAAATTATATAATGATGAATTAATTCATTATCATCGAATAACGGTCGATATTAATTTTATAGATTAAAGTCGAACCTGCTCTAAGATCGAGACTGTGCTGCTTTTTATTCCTTCCAATTGTGATGCTTGTAAAAAAGTGTCGATTGCTTGAGTAAATTAATGAAACAACAATTCGCAAAATTATCCATTATTATGTTAACTTTAATTTCAATGACGCTGTCCGTTATTATAATTTTGGTTTTAGGTATTAGCAGTATCAACCAGTCCTTCTCTACTCTTGAAGCTACTCAACTATCTAATTTAACAACTAAACTGATGTCCCGACTTGATGGTGTGGCTCATAATTTCGCAGCTGAGAGAGGCTTAAGTGCAGGTTTTTTGGGCGCGCCTGATGAAGCTAGACTCAATAAAGTAAAACAACAACGCAACATGGCTGAACAAGCCGTTTCGAGCTTGGAATTATTAATAGCCTCAGAGCAGAAATATCTTGATTTAGGATTTGTTGAAAAACTTAGTTTACTGCAAGCAAAGCTGAACCAACGCAAAAGCATTCGTGACCAAATTGATCAGATTCAGGAAAAAGATACTTTTTTATACTATTCGCAGATTAACCGATTGGCAATCGATGCCATGGAACTCATTCGCGGTTACAACAGTTTTCAAGACCAACAACTTGGTATTACCATTGCTATCAATTTGTCTTGGTTAAAAGAGCGAGCAGGACAAGCTAGAGGAAAAATCAATGGCATCTTAGCAAAGGACAATTTATCTATTTCTAACAAGGATGAAGTTGGACTTTATGTTGAGGAGATAAACGCAAAAGAGCAGACTCTTTCCGTGTTATTCCTTGAAGCTTCTTTAAATGAATTCAAAAAAATAATGAATTCAAAAAATGCGACTAATATTCGTAAAACACATGACTTTATTATAAGTAGTGATGATAAGTTTGATAGCGCAAAGAGCCCGATTAAAAGCATAGACTGGTTTGCTTCCGCAAGCATAGAAATCGGACAAATTAAACAACTGCTGGATAATCAGTGGGCACAAAATCTGCTGTTAGCCGAGTCGAGTGAATCCTCTGCGAGAATATGGATATACAATAAAATTATTGCTATCGCTTTGCTCGTGGGAGCATTGATAATTATTAATCTATATTTAATTAGTTCTTTAAAGAGTAATTTGAACTTGTTAATCAAAAATTTGCAACTCATGTCTAATGAGCAAGATCTGACAATAGATTTCCAAATAAATTCAAAGGACGAATTAGGAGATATATCTAGATCCATCAGTCACAGTATTGATGGTTTGAGAAAACTAATTGTTTCTATGTCAGACGCTACAGCCAAAAATACAGAATTAAATGAAGCATTCAAAGTATCAAGGAATGTGGTTGTTGATGATGCTACAGGCACCCAGATGATTGCTAACAGTATTGTTTCCGCTGTTGATGAAATGTCGAGTGTAAGCACAAGTATTGCTAAAACGGCAGTTAGTACCAAGGACTCGAGTGATGTTCTAACGAGGCAGCTTGATGAATCGGTTCAACTCATCAAAACAAGTGAATCTTCTATTTCTAATGTATCTGTCAGTATGGATGATATCTCAGGAAAAGCGGTATCAACAAATGAACATGTCGCCGAAATATCACATATATTAGAAAGTATAAATAGCATCTCCGACCAAACCAATTTGTTGGCATTAAATGCTGCTATAGAAGCGGCTAGAGCCGGTGAACATGGCCGTGGTTTTGCTGTGGTTGCCGACGAAGTAAGAAATTTAGCCTCAAATAGCCAAAAAGCGACAGTACAAATCGCAGATTTACTAAAGAACCTGCAGCAAGCTAGCACTGAGGTAGTAAACGCCGTTGAGGAGGGAAAAAATTCAATTTCTAGTGCGCTTGAAACCGTAAGCAAGATAAAGACAGTGTCGCTTCGACTGTCTGAGCAAGCATCAAAAGTGGGCTTGCAAGCAAGTCAATTCGCGAGTGCGTCTGAAGAACAAACATTAACTGCTCTACAAATATCAGAACAAGCAAAGCAAGTTCTTGATGCCGCGACTAGAGAATTAAAAGCCATTGGCGAGATGACAAGTATATTTGATAATATTGAAGAAAATGGCATGGTACTAATCGATTCTATAGCCGCTTACAAGCTTTGAGAAAACTAAATTTATAGGCGACATTTAGTTTTGCTAACGCACTATATACGTGTAGAAAGACAGCTCACACGTCAAAGAACACAACCATTTATCGCTATTTTATCAATTTTTTGTGTGAAATAATTTAGATCGATATTAAGAAAGCGTAAGACCGATGTGGCCTTCTAAATGCATAACCATTGATGGCAGAGCAGACCTGATGGCTGGCTAAGCGGTCACTAGAAGTAGAGAATAAAGGCTTAGTTAGAAGTTTCACAAAGAGAATTGGATAGACCAAGGTTTATAATGGCCATAAAAATACCCAGGAACGGTGCTATCACTTTGACCAGTACCAACTAGTAACGTTGTAACGATATTTAACTGTATCATCATAGGACATTGGATTTACCCAATGTTCGGAGCCCTTTGAAGAGGGATTAAACAAAACGCAGCGATTATATGTTGGCGCTATCTGAATTGGACTATCCACTTCTCCCATAAACACTAACTCGCCACCGCTGTTATTCCATACTTTATTCAAATACAATAACATGCAAACTTCTCTGCCGGGTGAATCGTCCGCATGCTGATTGACAAAGTCATCTGCGGTTAGGCGAAAGAAATTACTGTTAATTGTCGGTGTTGCTAAATTGATATCGGTAAGTTGCACCTCGAAAATGCGCGATAACAAAGTCATAAACTCTTTACTACGTAAAAACAATAGAAAATCCCTAGCGACTCTCACCTGTTTGGTTTGCATACTTAGCGTATCAGGTTGCCACACGTCCCTCATAACAAAGCGTTCTTTGTTAGGGGTGTTTTGCCATTTTTTTTTATCAACATGTAAGGCTGCATAAGTGTGGGTCTGAGTATGCCAGTTGTCCATTTTCTGCAATACCAACATTACTTCATCAAGTTTGCTGCTATCAAATAAATTATCAATCACGATGTGATTGGGATGAGCATTCAACAAGGATTTTCGTTTTTTTCGTATCATAGCATCGCTGACTTTTTCTTTATTCAGCCACATAGAAAAGATTCACTTATATTTATTGGTGCAAATTCTGTCAATTTCATACGAATAATACTATGACTCAAATTTGCGTCCAATCCTCGGAGGGCTCAAGCTTATCTCTAGCTTCGGTGGACGCAAAAAACCTAATATGACCACAATCGAAGCATACTAACGGAAGAAACGTCGCAAGGGAAAAGCTGCTTGGTGCCAACCCTGGAAGTAACTCTCCTCCAAACCCTCCAAACTCCATATGCTTTTTGTATTGGTATACTCTGTTTGATTTGCATTGCGAACATGCTTTCATTAGCAGTTCCTCGTAGTCAAGATCTTGAATATTTATGCTAAATACTGAAGCTAGTGCTTTCTTAGATTGAAGAGATGCGGATGCCTTCTTTTCTATCCGTTGTATCGTTTTCAGATTAAGACCCGACGCAATAGCCAGTTCTTCTTGAGTCCATGAATTTTGGTTTCTCAACTCATGAACTAATTTAGCATTAATTTTCATTTTTACTCTTGACCTTTATTAGTTGTGAAGGCTTGACTAGTATGTATCTTATCAAGAGGAAACTCTTACGGCTTCTACCCCCTAAATAAGAGACAATTATAGGACATTCTTAGGACAGTTTCGAGGTTGTAGAACTTTAGTTGCGAGATAGTCATATACCTACCCTCCGCGGTGCGCGTATAGTTATGTCAAAATAAGGCTATTTAGCGACTCGGGCTACCTTTGCTACTGAACTCGCAGTAGCTGTAAGGTCGTTGTTTTCGTCATACACACGGCCTTCCATGAACACTATTTTATAGCTTCGCTTAATTGCCCAGCCTTCAACGCGAAGTTTACCCGCGCGAGTTGGTGCGAGGTAAGACGTTTTGATTTCAAGAGAAGAAATATTTACAATCTCTTGGTCAAACATAAAAATAGCATGGCTCATAGCTGCATCAAGCATAGCGGTGACAAAACCGCCTTGAACAATATCTATTGAATGACAAAAATCTTTACTAATATCGAATTCGAAAGTACAGCCTATTTTGTCGCTATCAAAATCTACTAACCGACCACCAAGCATACTAATAAATTTTGGGCTGCGCTCGTTTACTAGTTTGATCGTCGCTTCTTTCTTGTTCATAAATACCTATTTTTTTCAATTTTTCACTAATTACAAAGATGCAAAAGAATAAACGCTCAATCAGAGTTATGCAATAAGGTTACTTTGATTTGCTTGCATAGACAATCATCTGACATGAAAGATAACTTCTCTGCGCTAACCAATTTCAAATATTTAAATCTTATGATGTTGTATACCCTAAAAATCAATTTGAAGTACATGCTTTTTTTGTCAATAAGACCCAGCAGTCAGACCTATTGAAAACTATTCTATGCTTGTAATTAGCACCAAAGCGGTCTATAAAATGTGGGCACCCGCCTGATTAATGGCGTTACTATTTAAATGCCCTCAATTTATTTTGGCAAGTTAGTGAGTGCTTACTGGGTTATTTAACCTATTGTATTTAAATGCTTATTTTTGATGTTAATTCGTTTTTAGTATTCGTTTGAATACACAGAAGAGGCGATCGCCTAAAGATCTATTTTTATAAATAGCAGAGCAACTACATTATTCGATTTGTATTAGTAAAACCTCTGACGCGACAAACACGATGCGCTTTATATTAAAACAGTCTCCAATATTCTAATTACACTAAGTTTGCCTTACAGTAATATTAGCTACTTAAATAATTCCATTACCTAAAGTTACGCATAATTTTAATTAAGCAAGGATTCAACTTCATTTATAACATCTTTGTCGATCTAATTAGCCCGAATATAGCTCTGATATAGTAGTAAGTTAAGACCCTGTAGTCTCTGAAAATAATATAATAAATTGACAATTTTTAGCACTAATATGTAGTGCTTAATCCTGGCCCGTTAATTTTTTTCGTGCCTCAAATTATATTGCGAATAGAAAGCTGAGAGCGTGTTAGTAATAATAAGCCATGTACAGACTGACCTTTTTTCAGCAATTTGGGCAATATTCTAAACGGTTTAAGTCGCTACTTAAGCGCAGTTTTGAATCCTAACTCGCACATTTTAGTTCTTTAGATATTGAATATTTGTATATACGTTGCATAAACCGCAAAGACGATGTCGTGCATAGAACATCCCATTTAATTCGAAAGGTAGCGATTCGCGTTATACGTAAAAGCAATAAGCAACGTTATAAGCTCTGAAAAAATTGCTATATCTTGTCTGTATAAAGGCGTCAATTTAACCCGCTTAATTCTGAAATTGTCGCAGTTTGCTGATAGTCACATTGGTGATATAATGCGCAGAATTCAAAACGCTAGAATATTGTTAGTTTTTCTATGCCTCATATTGCAAAAGCTGTTAACAGTTGTTCACAAAAAGCCATATAGGAAGTGCAGTGCAAGATTCTTTACTACAATACTTTGCTGAGAGCGAGATCGCTTTCGATCATTTCGTTATTCAAATGCCATCTGGCGTTATTCTGAAGGACGGTCAGCCAGTTAAGCTAGAGCCGCAAATTTTTAGTTTCCTGTTGTTGCTAATTAAGCACAAAGATCACATTGTCAGTAGGGATGAAATAGTGGCACAAGTTTGGGGAGATAAAAAGGCCAGCGATGACGCTATTCGAGCACTGGTTAAAAAGCTAAGAATTGCACTGGGCGATAATGCAAGAGCCCCAAAGTTTCTTAAGACCGTTCCGCTGCAAGGATATTTGTTCATAATGCCAGTAAAGGTTGAATTTCATCAACCGGATTGGTGGCGCTCGAAGCAGGTGATTTATGCCACATCAGTAGTCGCGATCGTGTTGATTACTCTTTTTGTGCAAGCACAATATGGCACCTTTACGAGTAATGAAATCTCGTCAAAACGAGAAGTTCTTATTTCTACTATTACGCAAATGAGAGGGTCTGAAGTGAGTCCTTACTTATCAAAAAATGATCGTCTATTATTTTCACATCGTGGAATAAACGACAAGTCCCTACAATTATACGTAAAAGACCTTAAATCGGTAGTCTCAAAGCGGGTAACTTGGGATTCGGCAGATTATGTAGACGGTATCTTTTCTTCTGACGCAAGCCAAGCGATTGTGAAACGTAAATCGGAAAACCAAGAGTCGCTCGTGATATTCAATTTTGACGGCGATTTTAATGTGTTGAGCGCGCAGCTGGTTGAGTTAGATGAAGCGGTACTGTTGCAACGCATCAGTGCCATTTCGTATTCTCAAGACGATAATAACTTGTATCTATTCGGTGAGGCGAAAACAAACGTTGAGTCAATAACTTCGACAGAGGTTGTATTAACGCCACAAACACTAAACGACCAACAAACCGAGGAGATAACCACTGAGTCGGATACGGTGGCGTTCGGGACAGTTAAAAACCAAGTGGCTTCTCAAATTCAAGCGTTTAACTTTGGACTAATTCGTTACAACATAGGATCAAAAAAGTCGGTTTTTTTAGCCTTACCTGTACCGATAGGCTCACGAGTGATGGATGCTAAGGAATCTGTCGACGGCGAGTTTCTCGCAGTATTAATTCGCAGTGACAAGCACGCAGACATATATGTTCAAGAACTAAGCTCCAAAGAAACGAAACTGGTAAAACGGGTTCCTCCGCGGTCGACCAGTCTTGTATGGGCTGCCGATGGCCGTTCGATTACATTTTCCACAGAAGCGGGTGAGTTATTAAATCTTAATATTAGCAAACGGCGTTTATACCGATGGAGCGACCTACCGGTCAAAGCGAGTGAAGTGGTGAGTCAATGTGGCGAATATTGTTTTGTCATAAAAGAACGAGAAGCCGATTTAATGAATATTGTTGAACGTCCGTTTGCGTTTAACAAACAAGCTTATATTGGCGCAACTCAATTTTCATTAACCTCCAAAGATCGTTTTCCAACGTATTTTAATAACGGTAAAGGGATTTATTTTTTGTCCCTGTCTAATGATGCATTGGCTATTAAACGCTATGTCGATGGTAGGGCTGTGGAAGTCATCTATACGTTGCCGAAAACCAGCGATATTAATTCATTTGTATTGAGTCCAAATGAAAACTACTTTGCGGGTGAGCTCGACGGCCGAATATTCTTGTATAACTTGAACATGGGCACGCTTTCATTTTTAACCTCCGGAGCAATGACCAATAGTAATCCGGTTTGGCTAAGTGACGATGTATTATTGTATCAACAAAACGAAAATAGCAGTTCAGTGATATATGCCCATGATGTAGTGTCTAACCAGGTGAAGGTGCAAGCCAGAGGCCTGCAGTTTATTAAACCGTTAAATAATAAACAGTGGTTATTAGTGGATGCAAAATTTCAAGCCTATTTGTATGAGAAACTTACGCTTGAGTCTGGCGAATACGAGTCTGAAGTACCCGTTTTTTCGCCAGATATGTTGAATGACAGCACCAAATTTGCAGAATTAAACTCGGTAAATAGCAGTGGTTTTGATGTTGTAGATAATGCATTGTTTTTTATTAGTCTGAAAAATGGGCTGTATTTATTGAACAGAATGGCGCTCGTAACTGGCGAGATTGAAAGTCGTGATTTAGGTGTGCAATCAGTCTTACGTCAATTTGACATTCACCCAGACATGCAAAAAATGTTGTTGGTTGAGTCGTCACTAGCACAAAGTAAGCTGCTTAGGATAGATGGACTGACGCTTGCAAATCGGCAGGTCAAACAGGTGGTTACCGAAACTCCCTAGTTTTACTGTCTAACTGCGAGAGCAGGTGTGTTTGGTCAATAAGTCTGCCCGCAATAATATGTACGACACCACCATCGCCCCTTTCTAGTATTCCTTTTATTTGCAGTATTTTTGCATTCATATATGCCTTCTTTTGTTCTCTTGCAGACGCCTGCCATACTACAACATTAATATTTCCAGTGTGATCCTCTAAAGTAATAAAGGTGACTCCTGCAGCAGTACCGGGACTTTGTTTACCTGTCACAACACCTACCACACTCACTAAAGTTTGATGAGGTACATTGACTAAGGAATTGGCTAGATGAAATTTGGGTAACAGATTTGCCTGACTCAGCAACTCAATAGGATGTAAGTCGATGGAGAGACCGGTACTGGCATAATCTTCAACTAAATTATCAAATAGCGAGGGTTGTTTGACATAGCTGTCATTAGCGGATATATGTTGTGCGAATAATGGCAATTCCATGACTGAATCCATCAATTCCCAGCGTGCCTGATATCGATTATCGGCCATACTCGAAAACGCATCTGCACTGGCTAGGGCTTGTAAGCACGAAGAGGGCAACCCTAACTGGCGTATTTGATCAATGCTTTGATAACCGCCTATCGGCCGATATTTAACAACTGTGTTTATGGAGTCCGCTTTGAGTCCTTTAATTAGGCGTAAGCCTAAGCGAATAGATAAGTCCGTATTCAGCTTGCCAAGTTCACTTGCGTTGCTAGGATTTAAGGGTTGTAAGCTATGGTCATAACTTGACGTGTTAACACAACAGCCGAGTACTTTTACATGATGCTGCTTGGCATCTTGAATAAGTTGTGAAGCTGAATAAAATCCCATGGGTAAACTGTTTAGTAAGCCCACATAGAAGGCTTCCGGGTAATAATGTTTTAACCAAGCTGACACATAAGCAAGTACCGCAAATGATGCGGAGTGTGACTCTGGAAATCCATATTCACCGAAGCCACAAATTTGCTCAAAAAGACGCATGGCATAAGCATGACTGTAACCTCTTTGTGCCATACCATCGGTAAGCTTCTGTTTGAATTTATACAGGTCTCCATTTTTCTTCCAACTGGTCATTGCTCGCCTCAATCCATCCGCTTCACCACCGGTAAAACCGGCCGCAACCATGGCTAATTGAATAACCTGTTCTTGAAAGATCGGAACGCCCATTGTGCGCTCAAGGACATTTTTAACTTCTGGCGAAGGGTATTCAACTTGCTCCTTTCCATCCCGTCTAAGTAAATACGGATGCACCATGTCGCCTTGAATAGGACCCGGCCTAACAATCGCTATTTGCACCACTAAATCATAATATTTGTTAGGTTTTAGGCGCGGTAACATACTCATTTGTGCGCGTGATTCAATCTGGAAAACACCAACGGTGTCAGCCTTCTGGATCTGTTTAAATACCTGTGGGTCATCGGGTAAACCGGTAATAAACGGAATGTTATAGTCATGCTGATAATACTGCTTTATTAAACTAAAGCTTTTGCGAATGGCGGTCAGCATTCCTAAGGCGAGTACATCAACTTTGAGTAATTTCAGGGTTTCCAAATCATCCTTATCCCATTGGATCACAGTACGGTCTTGCATGGAGGCATTTTCAATCGGTACCATTTCATATAAAGGCCCTGCTGAAATAACAAAGCCACCTACATGCTGCGACAAATGCCTAGGGAAACCAATGAGTTGTTCAACTAAGTGAATAAAATTTTTACCATTTTGAGAGTCTGGGTCGATACCTAATTCACTTAGTTGTGCTTGCCAACTGAGGTCGCGATCACGACGATTGACGTTCTTAATAAAATAATCAAGGTCGGTCGTATTTACGCCAATGACTTTACCCACCTCGCGTAATGCACTCTTAAAGCGATAACATACGACAGTAGCCGCAATAGCAGTTCGCTCGCGACCATACTTTGTATAAATGTATTGAATTACCTCTTCGCGGCGCTCGTGTTCAAAATCAACATCTATATCAGGAGGCTCATTACGCTCTTTAGAAATAAAGCGTTCAAACAACACGCTAATTTGACGCGGGTCTACAGCGGTTATTTCTAAGCAATAACACACAATTGAATTAGCTGCTGAACCCCGTCCTTGATAAAGGATCTGTTTACCTTTAGCAAATTGCACAACATCATAGATGGTCAGGAAAAAATACTCATAAGCTTGTTCGTGAATGAGTTTCAGTTCTTTTTCAATAATTTCACGAATACGCTGACTAGCGCCATCTGGAAAGCGCTTTTGAATCCCGTCTTCAACTAATATGCGTAAATATTCTGATGGTGTGTATTTGGCTGGCAGTATTTCGGCTGGATATTGGTAAGCCAATTCAGATAAATCGAAAGTGCAAAGTTTGGCTATTAATACCGAATTATCTAGCCATTCTTTGGGATACAAATTAGCGAGTTTATTCAAAGGACGTAAACAGGCTTCTTGATTAGATAGGGCATCACGGCCCAATTCCTTAATTAATTTTCCTTCGCGAATGGCATGCTGGCAATGTTGTAACGCTTGTCGATTAGGGTCATGCATGAGTGCACAAGAGGTCGCTACTATGTCTAACTGAAAGTGTTCAGCGAGTGTTTCACAATGGCTGATGTATTCATATTCGTTGGCGGTTAACCAACGTTTAATACCCAACCATACTCGTCCAGTGTAATGCTTGGCCAGCCAACGACCCCAATCGTGATCTTTACTTTCATCGCCACAGGGAAGCCAAATACACAAGCAATGTTTGAGTGACTTTAAATCCCACTCGCTGAGTTCGTATTCCCCCTTGTTAGCACGTCGACGTGCATTGGTGATAATTCGACAACACTCGCTGTATGCCGATTTATTTGGGCATAGGAGCACAATAGTATTTCCGTTAAAGACAAACTTACTGCCGACAATCATCTTGATGGGTAAATGATTTTGAGATATTTCGGCATAGGCGCGCACAATACCGGCCATTGAACATTCATCGGTTATCGCAATGGCTTTGTATTGTAAAAAATAAGCTTGGCGCACCATCTCTTGCGGATGTGATGCTCCGTGTAAAAATGAAAAGTTAGTTTGGCAGACTAATTCGGCAAAGCCAATGTGCCGGTCTGGTCTATATGAAGTAGCCATGCACAAACCAGTTGTCGTCGATGGTTCTAAATATCCACATTTGCTGGCCTTGGTGACTTTCTGCTAAGAAATAATCACGCTGAATTTCATGATTATCCCACCAACCTGAAGCGATACGTTCAGGGCCATCAATAATACTCACTTTTGTATTTAGCGGGATGGGAGTTTGCAATAAAAACCCAGGACGGTCTAAAAAATAAGGCTTGTTACTCTTTTTCTGATTTTTATTAATAATTTTAGTGGATAACTGAGTGCAGCATTCAGGACGATAATCATCGTGATACTGCATCAGCTTTACTCGCTGCTCACCCAGTTTGGCTTTTAATCGAGACAACAAAGTCATGGCAGCAACATGTGTTGACTTTTCATTAAAAAAATCACTCTCAAAACTATCAGCCTGCTCAATTTTTTCGCAGTTAATAGTAATGCCATATACACCTGAACTTAAGGCAAGGTGTTCAAAACGTAATGCGATAATGTCCAACCAATGTGCGCTTTTATAAATAGGGAGAGCGCTGTTAATGACTTGAGTAATAGGCTCGTGTTCACGTTGAAGTAGCGTAATATTAATACTCAGAGCCAATCCGTTTCGAACTAATAAATAAGCCTCTAATGCATCGAGGCACTCTCCAATAACGGGCAGTAATCTTGCGGTGAGTTCTACGTCATACAGCAATTCAAGATAATGTTCATATTGTTGTGGGGGCTGATAAAAACGTAATTTTGCAGCCGACTCACCGCGCAGTTCTGACATAATTTGAAGACTAAATTTAGATACTCTACTGGCGAAGGCTGACAGTGGTTGCTCAAATAAATCGGCAATACTTTTAATGCCAATACGCTGCAGCTTTTCAATATCTTTTTTATCAATATCGGTAAGTAACAGGGAACATTGTTGCAACTTTTGTTGGATTTGCTTTTTGTCATCAACAACATAGTGTTGTTCATGCTTAGCAATGAGCTTTGCCACGTTCACAGAATAAGCGCTTGCATAATAAACGTCGTAACTTTGTTTGCTGATAACCTCCAGAATAACCTGCCAATATTGCGTTAGGCTGCCATATAGACGCAACATGTTTTGTGCTCGTAAAAACAACCCCGAGGGCTCATCAATAACAATATCTGAGGTAACCAAGTAAAGTTTGTTAGCAAGCTCCTGCAGTGCTTGTACGGCAATAGTTTCTTTGTACTCACTGACAACTAAGTGACCACATATGATACTGGCACTAGCGAGGCCCATGCCCTTTTTAATGCCAAGTTTTTGCGCTTGCGCATTTAACTGCAGCACTTGATTTAGTTTTGCGTGGTAGATGATTTGTGCTGCGGGTTCTTGAATTTCACGTTGTTTGTTGCCACCACTCAACTGTTCGGCATGTGCTTGCTGAATATTGAGCTGCAAATTAGGTAGATATAAATATATCCACAATGAAGAGGTATCAAACTGCATCGCTATTCTGTTTACTTAGTTCTTGGCGTTAAACGCAATGACATTGTCTGCAGGCCTAGGTCTTGAGCGATAACGCATAGGCGAACCCAGCTTAGCTTTAAAAGGCACTTTGACGCTGAAAGCCGGTATTGGCCAACCTACTTTTTGCTTATTGACACAAATCTCTATTTGGCTATTTTTACGTTGGATAGACAGTGACAAACTTACCGGTAAATTATCAGCTTGCTGGTTTGCGTCGGCAAAGAAAAAGCTTAAGCAATCTCCTTTTAATGCTGCCAGTTCTAGTTTTTTAGCCTGTATTTGTTGGAGCTTTGTCTGCCAAATAAAAACTGCGCTACAAGCGCCACTTTTTGCACATTGCTCTGCACTCCAAAGTGCTTGTTCTTGAGTATCGGCTTGAATAAACAGGACCTGTTCAAGTTCAATACCTTGAGCCATTAAAAACTCGGCGTTAAGTAGATGTGGTGGTGCAATAAAAGCATATAAACGATTTTCTTTTTGTCTGCTTACGATAGCGGGAATGACTAAACGCATTTCACCGCATCCCATTACTGACGTGATATGAATAAGACCAGACTGCGGAAAGCCACCATTGAGAGCGTCATCAAGTTGCTTGTAACCTGTTGCAACACGTTCTTTATGTTGGTCGAGATTGGCTGCAGTCCACACGAGTTGTTTTTTTTGTAAATCATGCAGAAGAGATTTCATTTTTAACCTAATCATAATTAGTTCATGTGTATATGCATACAGTATAAATATTTGTGTTTGATGATCAACAAAATGTTTTACTAATTACGCGCAAACCCTATTTAAAAAAAATAACAACATGATTTATTTAACTATTTAAATTCTTCAACGTGAGATTTAAAGTAAGCCTCCAAGGCGACTCATTAAAAACGGGTACTTAACAGACATAAGGAAGTTTAGCTCTTTTGATGGCTATTCCAGTGCCTATGGTGTGCCTTCATCTAGCACAAACTTACACCAATAATCAGTTCACAAACTGTAAACTCAATAAAATTTATATCGGTTAAACAGAGCAGTAATGTACTCTATTCTCATTGCCAATTTGCACGCTAGTTAAGGAGGGGAACGATCATGTTTACTTTAGGACTTAACGTACCTGCTAAACAAAGCAGGTACGTTGTTTACTCTTTTGAGCATGTGATCTTATCGTTATCTATTAATGGGTAGACTTGAATTTATACGAATTTGTCCGGTTAATTTAGGACCGTTTGGAATTTCACAAAATTGAGTAAAATCAATAGATAAATTATCGATATTACCCTGTGCATCATAACTTAATTCTAAAATATTGAATGAACCTGTGAGCTCATTGCAACCGCGGGCCTCGCCTGAAAAGTCCATGCCAGGTACTGCTGGATCCTGAAATGGTAATCGTGTTGCATTTTCGTATTCACCAATTGCTAAGGTATCGTCATTTGGGGCTTTGATAATCAATTCAAATCGAGTCTCTTCATCTTCATAGGCAATACTCGTCGCGCCTTGTTGATATTGACTCTCTTTTATAGTGATTGCGCCGGGCTCATTCAGCAACCATTGTTGGCCTTGCCCAATATAGTCTCCAACTTCACTATCCATACTAAAATAGCTAGAAGGCGCTGGCAGGTAACTAAGGATCTCTTGGGTTATTGCGCTTTCACCTAGGTTATTAGTTGCTCTTAAACGAACCTCAATATCAGATAGAGGAAGGCCGTTTGTGTCAGGCAATGAGAACTCGGTCACACTTGAGTTAGGAGCACTGAACACGATGCCAATGCTCGATTCATCTATCCATTCATAGCTGATTGTATCGCCTGAATTTAAGATGCTTTGTGATGCATCTAAAATGGGTAAATCACCTTCGCGATAGCCAAGCACGCTTGTCTTTATGATCGGTATTACACTGTCACTGGTGGTAAATTCGATAAAGTCGACATCTAAGCGTTGGTTCAACTCACTAAACAAATCAATTCCATGGAGTGCGAAATTGCTTGCTGCCCGGAGAGTTTGTGGCTCATCAATAGTAATGATTAGCTGCGCGCCGTTAATTTCAACTCGTGCTTCTCTCTCTTCATAGGGATAAGAATTTGCGCGAAAGAAAAATGGCCCTTCGTTAATACGAGAAATAGGTCTTGATGTTAAATATTTAAATTCTTTAACCGCCAGCTTTTCTAACTGCAAAAACAAATCGCTTAAACCAATTGCCTCAAAGTTAGTCGAAAAATACTCTCGAGGGCCAAAACCAGGTGCAGTGCTAACGTAAAACAATGAAGACTCAACAAAGTCGTTCCAATCATACTGAAATGAGGCGCCCTCTAGCACAAGATTAACGGATCTTGATCCGCTTACATCTTGTTTCGAAATAAGTACCGTTTCGTCATTTTCGCCCTGCAGTTCAATTTCGCCTGCAAGCGCATATTCGCCAAAAAAACCTGAAATTGGTACGAGCGTTCTTATTGCGTATGACTCTTGTGACGCTGCGTCACTCATTTCACCTTGTATGGATATACTATATTTAGCGTCTAACAAGTTTTCTGTTTTGGTGAACGACATGTTGTCTAAATTAACAAAAGGTTGATCGTTGAGGGTAAACACGACTGCATCTGAGTGACTAACATTGATACTTCGTGTGGTATTGGTCTGACTAAAGTTAAAATTTAACTGGCCTGCAGCTGTAATGTTATCGATAAAACCTTGTTCTATTAATAGATTATCTAATAGCATTGTACCTGCTACTATTTTATCAGCGATAGATAACTCACTTATTGTGATTTCTACAGACCCGAATAACTTAATATTGAAAGTTCTGATAGCACATTCCGTGTATTCTAAATGAATAGTATCACCTACGCTTAATATGCCATTTTGGTCATTATCGGAATGGTTGAGATCAGCGCTACCAGTGTAACCACAGAATCTCTCGGTATCGTTCGATGGCTGTATAAACTGATTGATTCCATTGCGAGCTATATATGCGAGAGCGTCATAACTTTCCGCAGCGCCTAACGATCCAGCTGTTACGATGAAAGCTTTGTCTTCAAAAGTATTTTGATTCTTCACAAATACATTAAATGCATAAGTGCCACTGGACAATCCATTTGCACTTACGTCTACGGTAACCTCTATTACGTCGCTGTCTAATTGATACAATTTAGGCGCGATGAAGGTAATAGTATTGCCTGTCACCTCAGGTGTAATATCATAATTACTAAAAATCCCCCATTCAAATCTGACTGAGCCTGTCGCATCCGTAGCTGCTGAAATTGTTACACGAGTCCCTTCAGCAACTTCGCTGGTACCGCTAATATTAACGGATGGTATTTGCGGTTGTAGCGGTTGTTCGACTTCGCTAGCCTTCTTGCTTGAGCCTCCGCAAGCGCTTAATATGAAGGTGAAAGTGATGAATATTGAGAGTTTGAAAAAGTTCATAAGCGTCTTATTTAACCAGTTCCAAGTTTTTAATAACATTATAAAAAAAACCAAAAGATGTCTAGTAAAAATAATCGAGTTTGGCATAGCCTTGGGTAATAGACATAAAAAAAGTCAGAGTTAGTTACAACGCTGACCTTTTTAACATCAATTGTTTTTTAAAATAACTTACAAAAGTAACTCTCTTTCTACTTGAACAAATTAGAAAGGAAGTGGCATTGGATTACCATTTAGCATGGCTTGGCCATCTTGCATGGTAAAGGTCATTTCATATTCACCATCCGCATTCACGGTAACCATGCCTTGCTGGGTAAACATATCAATCATGCCTTCGACTTGTTCGATAGCAATCGCTTTAATTTCTTCATCAGTCATGCCAGCAGCATTAGGGTCAGCTTGAATTTGACTAACAACAACTTGTTCACCCACCCAAATGGCCATTGCTTTATCCAGTTTTATGTTGGAATCTATAACCGCTTTTGATATCCAAAATACAGGATCATCGATTGGCTCTGGTAAGCTATCAATACCGGTCACTTTGGTCATCACCTTGCCTGAGAAATTACCATCAGCAACTTTACCTGACATTTCGATAATATTGAATTCAGGCGAGGCTTGTAACTGAGGTAGTAATTTAGTTTCAATCATATCTACCATTGCCTGTTCCATTTGTGCCGGCTTAGTTGACGCTTCTTGATATGCTTTAAAGAATGCTCGCTCTAAATTATTTACTTGAGCTTTCATAATCAAATCACGCCCAGAAAATTCAGGAGCTTCGATAGATTTAATCGCATAGTTTAAATCCATATCCATTAAATTACCGTCAACGCTTTTTTCTGTTTCCACATCAACAACCAGGTTTTCAAGCTTTGCATTCGTATCGAGCATTGGCATATCAAAGCTAATGGAAGCAATCGCGAATTTACTAATTGAATTGTAGAAATCACCTTGCATTGGTGCAGTCCAATCGCCATCAATTGACGATTCAATAGTCATTGATTTCATTTCAAAAGTGACGCCCTCAGCATTCATATTAACTAAATCGGTAGCACCAGAATAAAGGGCATTGTCAGAAGATGCCGCGCCTTTACCATTCCAGCCACTGAAAGTGATTGTTTCGTCGTCACCATCTTGAGGAATGACGCTAAATTCTGGTATTGTATCTGCAAAGCTAACATCACCGAATAAACTAACCCGGCCTGTTACGCTATAAAATTTTTCATCTTCAGCATAAGCTAAAAATTCGCGCAATACAGACTCATCAACTTCAGCCTTCCACGCAGACAAACCTAAGCCTAAACCGTTAAGTGTTAAAAATGGACCATGTTGCGCAGTAATATTAATAGTTGCTGATAAGTCTTCAAAATTTTCCATTTCTGCAGGGCCTAAACCCAAGTCAGCAAACATAACGGGGTCAATACCGATATTGATAACTGCAGAACTGGAGAACCAGCTTGTTTCGCGACTCTCAATCTTAGCTATATACCCGGGTGCTGTATCTAGGCTTGCGACGAAGTTATCGAGACCTTGATTGATACCGTTACCAGTAAACTTCGGGCCAACGACGCCAATGATGGCAATAGCAGCTATGGGAATGATGATTTTTTTCATATTACATCCTTGTTAGGAATAATGAATAGGGTGCAAGGCGATGAACATGATTGAATAAAATTCAATGTAATATAGTTCAACACCACCTATCGTCTTGATTAAGTTTGACGCATAGTTTACCTGACAAATAAAGGCTTTGCGACTATATTACCTTTTGATAAACACGCACCTATTACCACCCCATGTATGACTTTAGTTACCTTTGGCGGCTACTTTCCGCTACCGCCACTTGGCATTACACTTTTTTGTTTAATAAAACGTTTAATGTTGTTTTCAAGTACAAACAAGGGAACTGAACCATGCGCTAAGACGGCATCATGAAATTCACGAACATCAAACTTATCACCTAATCTTTCTTCTGCCTCTGTACGTAGCTGTTTAATTTTAATTTCGCCAATTTTGTATGACAATGCTTGCGCCGGCCATGAAATGTATCGGTCAATTTCAGTGCGTACGTTATGTTCAGATAACGCGGTGTTTTCTAACATATAATTCAAGGCTTTCTCGCGACTCCAATCAAACATATGCATACCGGTGTCAACGACTAAGCGACATGCGCGCCACATTTCATAGCTTAAACGACCAAAATTGTCATATGGGTCGGTATACATACCCACTTCTAAACCAAGGTATTCTGAGTACAAACCCCAGCCTTCGCCGAACGCTGAAATATAAGTTGAACGCCTAACTTCAGGCAATTCGGTCATTTCTGCCGCCAACGATATTTGTAGATGATGACCCGGAACCGCTTCATGTAAGGTGAGTGCAGGCAAAGCATATAATGGACGTTTATCGAGTGCATAGGTGTTTACCCAATAATACCCTGGTTGGTCGTCACTGCTCGGTGACACATACCTTCCGGTAGTATATTTAGGAGCTATGCTTTCTGGCACCGGCGCCACTCCATAGGGTATTCGCGGTAATTTTTTAAATAATTTAGGTAACTGAGCGTCCATTTTTTTAGCAATGTATGACGCCGTAATAATCAAGTCTTCTGGCGTTTGTGCATAAAAGCGTGGATCGGTGCGTAAAAACTCGATGAATTGATTAATGTTACCGTCAAACTCTAATTCATCAACAATGATCTGCATTTCTGCCCGAATACGCGCCACCTCCGACAAGCCTAACCGGTGGATTTCCGCGGCAGTCATATCTGTGGTGGTGTAATATTTAATGCGGTTTTGATAGAAAGCCTTGCCGTCGGGCCAAGTTTGCACCGAAATATCGCGTTTCGCCATTGGAATATAGTGTTCAGTTAAAAAGTCATAAAACTGCTGATAACTCTCGTTGACCTTGGCAATTGCAGTTTCCCCAGCTTGTAAGGTTTCCTCCGTTTTGAATTCGTCAGGCATGTCCGCAAAAGCCTGATAAAAAGGGCTTTCGTCAGGTGTTTCGGCAATAAAGGCAAGTACCGATTCTTCATAACCTTTCAATACCGCCTTAGGTTGAACTTGACCTACTTGCATACCTTCTTGCATGTAAGCAATCTGCTGCGAAAAATGCTCCGGCATTTCGCTTAACAACATCATATAGTCAGCAAGTTGCTGCGCATTTTTAATACGGGTATTGCTAGCTTGACGACCCAATCCACTATGAAAACCATATTCAGACGTAATAGGCACCCGATATTCTTTAAATTTATGCATATCGACGTAGTTTTGAATACGGTATTTTTGCATCAGCAATGTGATGTTTTCAGAGTCAGATAATAGCGTTGAATCGACTTTTTCTAGAGCCGTTAAGAAACGTTGAAACTCTGCTGCTTCTGCGTCTAGGGCCGCTAAGCTGATATCACCCAATGCACGTTTTGGTTTTTGTCCTCTGGACTTTGCAAGCCAAGGTGAAATTGACAATTCATATTGCCAAATCTCATCTAGCAATGGTTGCAGTTGTGCTGAAGCCTGCTTTTGCATGATTTCAGGAGTTGTCGATACTTGTTCTGTTGCTTGCGGTGCTGTTGAGCCACAAGATCCTACAGACAGCGCCACAGACACAGTCATTGCAATTGAGTAAACTAGCTTTTTCATAGAACGCTCTTATTTTGTTAGTTATTTTTGAAGCCCAAAAAGCTTCGTTGAGTTAACCTTTTGACGCACAACATTAGCGCACATGGGTAAAACAATCCATTTTACATATGGTGTTGAATATTGGTTAAGGCTGTATCGTTTTTACGCTGTCCAGCTGAATAACTATGCTTTCACCAATAGATAACGTAATGAAACTGTCATCGCTCATTCCTTTTGCTTGTTTTTCTTGTGCTAATACTTTGACTGGCTCACCAGGTTCTTCGGCAGTCATAGGAAACGTTCCCCAGTGCATACCAATCGACTTCGTGGCATTTATTTCGGTATGAATTTTCACTGCTTCATTAGGATTTATGTGGTATTTCTGCATAAACCACCTTGGTGCGTAGCCTCCAATAGGAATAAGTGCCAAGTCGACTTTACCTAACGCGTTACCAATTTGTTTAAACTGAATGTCGTTGTAACCAGTGTCGCCGGCAAACCACACCGTAAAATTACCAAAATCAATTGACCAACTAGCCCATAAAGTTTGTAATCGGTCAGAGAGGCCTCTGGCTGACCAATGCTGGCTCGGGAGCGCTTGAACTTCAGCAGATGAAAATGCATTTTTAGCAATCGCTTTATTCCACCAATCCATTTCTGTTACGTCGTTAGGATTAACTCCTTCATCAATTAAATGGGCCTTTAGGCCTAAAGGAACATAAAATTGAATGGGTGATATTTGTAATGCTGAACGCGCAGCGAGTTGCTCAATAGTGCTGTTATCGAGGTGGTCATAATGGTTGTGACTAATGACTACAATATCGATATTTGGGAGTTCAGCATAATCCATGGCATGCTTCACATAACGTTTAGGGCCTGCGAATGATAAGGGTGAAGCGCGATTACTGAATATAGGGTCGGTCAACAATGTGAGACGATTATGTTGTACCAAAAACATAGATTGACCCAACCACGTGACCAAAGGTAAGCCAGCTTCAGGTCGTGTGGGTTTTTTTGCTTTTAGCCTTTCAATATCCACAGCTTGAATAGGAACTTGATTGGCTAAAGACGCATGGTCAGCCCATTCTTCATCACCCAAAAGTCGCATTTCCAAGAAGTCGAAAAAGTTTTTGTCATTATCTTCAACATATAAATTTTTGAACCCGTCTTTAGTGTGGTGTGCGTTCTTGAGCATTCTGTTGGACGTTTTTTTTCTTTCAACGCCTTTATTTGTAGCCGTATTACTTTGATCTGAATTAGTTGTATTAACTCTATTGTCACCAGCACTCTGACAACCAGAGAGCATAAGCAGAATAATGAATAATGTTGAGTAAGTGTTTGCACTGAAAACCGTTTTTTTCATATTTCTATACTCGACATAAGCTCGCGCATGGCAATAATGACATCGTCTTCGCCGCCTTGAAGGATACTTGAAATAGCAAAACCTTGAGTAAAGCAGGTGAGTTGTAAGGCAACCGACTCTATATTGATTGTTGATTGAATTTGTTTATATTTTTGTGCTCTCTCTAAGCAAGCAATGAAGCAGAGCTGCAAAGCATCGTAATAATGCCGAGCAATAGATTGCACTATTTCATCACTCCTACCTAACTCACTAATGCAATTAACTAATAGACAGCCTTGCTTAGATATCAGCCGATGATAAGCGCTGAAATAATCGTAAATAGCTTTTGTTCCCGTGTCTGCGCGAGCAATCAAGCTTTCCTGACACGCCGACAACTGATACTCAATGTAATGTTGCAATACGGCATGTAAAAACCCCTGCTTGCTTTTGAATTCAATATAAAACGCACGCCGATTAAACTGTGTTCGCGCAATAATCTCTTCCATCGACGCTTTCGCATATCCCTGCTGTGTAAAAATATCAGCCGCATAAGTCAAGATTTCTGGCAAATCATATTGAGATTGTTTCGGCATATTGGGCCTCTTATCACCGCATTTTGTGGTATTTCATTTCAAGCTAATCCCATTTGCAAGCGCTGAACAGGTAATTTGAAACACAAGAACATACATTCTTTAATTTTAATATAGCGATATATAGCAGTCTTTTTGCTAAAAACCAAATTTGCTTGTGTTTTTCTTCGCGCGCTTCTGCTTACTATAAGCCTCATTACTCTGACCACTTTACAACATAAAAATATTACACAACATTTCAATACTGCCCTTTACAAGCAAATTCACTGCAACTTGTGATATAACAATCCGGTAAAAATCACGATGTCTTAATAACGCTGCTATGGACAACGCGAATGGTAACTCTGTATTAATGGAAATAGCTTGCCCAAGAAATCGAGTTCTGTGACCACAATCTACAATCCCTTTGCTATTGCGCACATAAAATCGTTATCAAATGAAACGACAGAGCAATTACCGACCGAAAAATATATTGTACATGTCGGTCGTGCTGCAAAAGCCAAAAGACACGACGTATTGTTTGCTGCTCTTAAACTGCTTGAGTCACCCATAAAGCTAGTGTGTTTAACTGGCAACACTAAAAAATTACGAAAACTGAGTGAAAAGATGGGTATTTCTGAGCGCGTGATTTTACCTGGGTTTACAACTAATCCCTATCCTTGGATAAAAAATGCCGAGCTGCTAGCGCTTAGTTCTGACTTTGAAGGTTTACCTACCGTATTAATCGAGGCTATTGATAGCGTCCTGAATGCTGACATTAATTTAACTGATGCAAAAATACTCAGTAAAATCAATGCCAAAGATGTTGCAGGATCTTATTTAGCACTCTGTTAACTTAGTTTGCAAAATAATGGTTTTTAATCGCTGACCAATGCTCACCAAATTGATGGGTAGGTTTGCGTTGAAATTTAGTACGAACAAACTGGTTAATTTTGCCATCGACAAAACAAATCAACATATTTGCGAGAATAGCTTCATCTACATCTAACGATTTGCCTTCACGTAGCTTACGTTCACGCAATACCTGCTTAAGCTGCGACTCTAAGCGCTCAAACAATTTGGCGATACGTTCGCGCAAACGTTCTTGCTCACCCAATAATGCATCACCGTTAAGTAAACGCGTAATGCCTGGATTTTTTTCAGCAAAACCAAGAATGAGATGTAATATTAGCTGACAGCGAGTGGCCGCTTCTTTTTCTTCTTCCATAATTTTGTTAATGCGAGAGAAAAGGGTTTCTTCAATGAATTCAATCAAACCTTCGAACATGCGAGCTTTGCTTGGGAAGTGGCGATATAAAGCAGCTTCCGAAACGCCGACTTGCTCAGCTAATTTGGCTGTTGTAATTCTCTGACCATGATTGCTTTCTAACATTCCTGCGAGGGCTTGCAGGATCTGTGCGCGCCTGTTGGGTCTTTTTGTTGCGGGCATGATGTTACCTATTTGCTTTTCTTATTATTTTGAACAGCTGAATATTCACTATTCAACAATTTCAACAACTCAATAGCTAGCGCGTATTTACTCGCAGCCGGTAGACTGATTTTATTATTCTTAGTAAAGACCGTTAAGGCATTTCGATCAGAATTAAATCCAAGACCAGATAATGACACATCATTGGCCGCTATCATATTTAATTTTTTGCGCTCAAGTTTGCTTTTTGCGTGCGCTTCAACGTCATTTGTTTCTGCGGCAAACCCCAGTGTGAAAGGCGGGTTTACTTGCGCTGCAACCGCTTTAAGAATATCAGGGTTTTGCTCGAATGAAAGCGTTAACACGCCGTCTTCTTTTTTCACTTTATGTGTTGGGATCTCGGAAAGTCTAAAATCGGCAACGGCAGCACAAGCAATAAAGATGTCTTGTTGCTGAATATTGCGCATCACGGCAGCGTGCATTTCTTGTGCACTGGTAACTGAAACAAGCTCAACATTTGCAGGTGGAGGGATGCTTACCGGACCCGACACGAGAGTGACGTCTGCGCCCATTTTGCGAGCAGCAAGCGCTATTGCATAACCCATTTTCCCTGAGCTGTGATTTGATATATAACGCACAGGGTCCAATGCTTCACGTGTTGGTCCAGCCGTGATCATTATTTTTTTACCTGCAAACAGAGTCGGCGTTGCATTTGCTTGCTCGGCAAAATAATCAGCAATAAAGGTAACAATATCCTCAGGCTCAACCATACGACCATAACCTATATCACCACAAGCTTGTTCGCCACTCGCGGGACCAATTTGCATGACGCCTCGGCTTTGCAGTTTTTGCAGGTTTTCAGTGGTGGCAGAAGCAGCCCACATTTGCTGATTCATGGCGGGTACAATTGCTATTGGAGCCGCTGTGGCTAACGCTAGCGTGGTGAGTAAATCATCTGCAAGACCGTGTGTGAGTTTCGCCATAATATTAGCAGTTGCCGGCGCTACAACCAAAATATCAGCCCAACGAGCAAGCTCAATATGGCCCATCGCAGCTTCAGCATCTTCATCCAGTAAGCTGTTGCTTACTTTGTTTCCAGATACCGCCTGTAAGGCTAGTGGGCTGACAAACTCCTTCGCAGAATCAGTCATAACGACTCTTACATTTGCGCCTTGAGCAATGAATTTACGAACAAGGTCGGGAGTTTTGTAGGCAGCTATACCACCACTAATACCAAGTAAAACGTTCTTTTGTTCAAGTTGCATATTTTGCTATAGCGAGTACAACTAGGCGTTGCATTCGTTCATCAAAGGAGTAGATGAATAGCATTGTGACAAAGTTAACCAAGGAATGGAAATATGAAAATCACTAATTGGCCACAATATGAGCGACCAAGAGAAAAATTATTGCAATTTGGCCCTGAAACATTGTCTGACGCAGAGCTACTTGCCATCGTTCTTCACACCGGAGTGAAAGGTAAAAATGCTGTTGAACTAGCGCGTGAAACCCTTAATTCTTATGGTTCTGTTCGTGGTTTAATGAACGCAAGTAAAACACAGCTTACGGCTACACTTGGTTTCGGTGTAGCCAAATATGCCACGTTGACGGCTTGTTTTGAATTAACCAAACGCTCACTCGCGGAAAATTTACGAAAACCACATAGTTTTACGCAAGCGGACGCTGCTTCAAACTATTTATTGGCTGAATTGCGAGATAAACCTCACGAAGTTTTTTCAATGTTACTACTCGATAGCCAACATCAGCTTATTGCTTTTAGACACATGTTTAGGGGAACTATCAACAGTGCTGCAGTTTATCCTAGAGAATTGGTTAAACAAGCCCTAGAAGATAATGCCGCCGCTGTTATTTTAGCTCACAACCATCCCAGTGGTGTGGCAGAACCGAGTCAAGCAGACATACAAATAACTCAGAGAATCAAGCATGCCATGGAATTAATCGACGTTAGAGTATTAGATCACTTTGTTATCGGCGACGGAACTGCGGTATCATTCGCTCAACGAGGTCTGTTATAGCTTTTTATCGCACATGAAAAAATGGAAAATTTGTTTAATTAATTTGGAAAGGTCTACGGATAGACTCATAGCCTGTGCCGAGCAGCTTGAGGCTTATAACTTGCCTTTTGAACGCATTGAGGCGGTCAATGGTGACAGCCTCAATGCGGCTGCAATCAATGAGTTGTATAACTTTGCTGATTCCTCCTATCATAAGCACCTGACAAACGGCGAGCTAGGCTGTTATTTGAGTCACGTGCGCGCATGGCAAAAAATTGTTGATGAGCAGTTAGATTATGCTGTTATTCTAGAAGACGACATACTATTACAAGATGATATTCAGCAAGGTTTAGAAGCGATTAAAGATATACAACAGCCTTGGGATTTAATTAAACTGGCTGAAGAGCCCGCCAAACGCAAAGCTGTACATCAAATTCAGGCCGGTGCTTTTTCGTTGATTACCTATAACAAGGTACCTAGTAGAACCTGCGCGCAAGTTGTGAGTTTAAGCGGCGCAAAAAAATTGCTGGCAACGAGTATCCATATTAATCGACCTATTGATATTGAATTACAATATTGGTGGGAATCCCAATTGAGCGTGTTTGGTCTCAAGCCCTATGTAGTTCAAGCAAATCATGATGAAGTTAGTGAGATTGATCGTCACCGCAACCGTAACAAGGCAAAAAAAAGCTTTTTCAGAAAGGTAGTATCAGGCTTCTATTTTCTTTTTAAAAATAAAAAAGAGCTCAAAAAGCGTATAAACAAATTAAACGACCAGTAACTACTGTTTTGCGCTAACTAATTGACCAACTAGTCAAATAACCAACCAATGAAATAGCCGTTATTTTAATTATCGTCGTATTTGAATGGAAGATATCTCTGATAACTCGCCACGTAAAAACATCGGTTTTTTACAGGCAAAAATTCTTTCATCATCAAGCCCCTCAGCGTAATAAAAAACTCTGTCTGCTTGCAATTTCACAGGCTGTTGGTAATCAAGATAGTATTTTGCTGCATCTAAAGAAAGAGCATAGGCATGGGCACCCGATAGCCGTCCCGCTAAGTAAAAATGTTTGTTATATGTTCGCATCAGCATTTTGTCTATCAGTGACAATGAGACTTTATGCCAATTCGAAATTTTTAAATGGTGATAGAACCTGTACATTTGACGTTTAAATAACCCTTTAGCATCTTCATAATGAGAACCGTAATAGTCAAATAATACTACTTTCCAATCATCAGGTAGAGTGGCAATGCGTTGCGCAAAGTAGTTAAGTTGTTGTAAATCAGGAACCGCATCATCTTCAAATATAAGCACACGTTGCAGATTTTTATCCAGCATATGTTGATAGATACTGCGATGTGAACATGCGCAAGCATATTCTGATAAAGACATCGAGCGATGCGTTCTTTTTATTTGCTGATGAGATCCATCATCATAATGACTATTATCCTGCAAAATACTCGCATCTAATTCTCTTTTGTCAGTGCCCAACCAAAATTCAAAATTCAAACCTTGCATATTTTGCTTGATGCTATTTTGTCTAGCTTCATAACCGTCCAGCGTAATAACAAATACTCCGTCGAAATAATCATTGAGTGGGGCGAAAATACTGGACATAAGGAAGCCTTTTTTTATACAACTCGATTTAATTTAAAAGTGACGACTCTGAGGTTGACGCTGCTTTTAGCTTTCATTTACATATCAAGTCTGCTGAATTTTTTTGAAAAATCAAGTCTGTTCTTTGCAAAAGTACTTCTATGCCCATTAAATATAATGAGTGACTCACTACAATAGGAGAATTGAATCTTATATAGAGATATTAAATGTGGCAGTACTACAAGCCATCAAATAACGAGCGTAGCCTCATTATGACTAAAAGTGTCAGCACCTGTTTAAACTATTTGGCGGTCAACAAAAAGTAATGATTTAGCGAAAAAGAACTGCTGTTTAACCGCAATAGTTTGCTATACTACGCGCGACGAAACGGTCGAAATTATTGCGTTTTTGATGAACTATAAAAGCGTTTAATTAATTAGACTTTAGTGATTATTGCGCTATATGAGCAAAAATAGACCGCTAATCCGTTAAAAATGCAAAAAAACAGCCCAAAAGCGAAGTTTTTGTTGAATTGAAGTGGTGTTTACTGTATAAAATGCGCCCTCATTATTAAAGACGTTTAACAGCAATTTTTGTTTGCTTGGGTTAGACGGCAAACAGTTTTTCTGGAGACAATAAGATGTCAAAAGTTTGTATAGTTACAGGTAAGCGTCCTGCAGTTGGTAACAACCGCTCACACGCTAGAAACGCGACTCGTCGTCGTTTTTTGCCAAATCTTCAAACTCACCGTTTTTGGGTTGAGAGCGAGAACCGTTTCGTGAAATTACGCCTAACTACTAAAGGTATGCGTATTATTGATAAGAAGGGCATTGATATAGTCTTAGCTGATATCCGTGCTCGTGGCGAGAAAGTTTAAGGAATTACCATGAGAGATAAAATTAAATTAGTTTCTTCTGCTGGTACTGGTTTTTACTACACCACAGATAAAAATAAACGTAACATGCCTGGCAAAATGGAGATCAAAAAGTTTGATCCAAAAATTCGTCAACACGTTATGTTCAAGGAAGCAAAAATCAAGTAATTAGCTTGTGTTTTGTCTCCAAAAAAACCCGGCTCTTGCTGGGTTTTTTGCTTCTAGACATTCGTGTAAGTAACGCCAATACAGTCTGGATTGTGAATTATTCAATCAGTTTAAATGGACGTAAAAAAAAATCAGTTCAACCACAAACAAGCATCCGCTTAACAAACACTATTGATCAATTGCGCAGCAACATGTCTAATAGGAAGAGGTGTCGTATTAGTAAATGGTCCAATGAAGAAATATTTGTTTTACATCTCTCAAAATTACTCCTTTGAAGTTTTACGACCTTTGCAAAGTGAAATTTGGCGCCAAGGGGGTCAAGTCGCTTGGTTTGCAGAAGATGCAAACGTGAACGTTAATGTTTCTTTTTTTAGACCAAATGAGCAAATACTTCATAGTATAGAAGACGCAATTGCTTTCAATCCATTTGCCGTTTTTGTCCCAGGAAACATGGTTCCTACTTTTTTGCCTGGTTTGAAGGTGGGTATTTTCCACGGTTTTGTTGGCTTCAAAAAGCGTAAGAAAGATAACCTAAACTACCATTTTATTATTAGAGATTGTTTCGATTTGTATTGCACTCATGGCGAATCATCTACAGCTGCATTCCAAGAGCTAGCGGCAAAGCACAAACACTTCCAAGTGATTGAAACCGGCTACTGTAAAATGGACCCCTATTTTTCATCCTCCCTAGTTGATAAAAAGGTGAATGAAAAGCCAGTGATTTTGTTTAGTTCAACCTTTTCACCAAGAATGACCCAGGCCTTAACGTTATTACCTTGTATTGAAACCTTATCGCGTAATCCTAAATGGAAATGGAAAGTCACTTTTCATCCTAAAATGGCTAAAGAAACAGTTGCAGCATATAAAAGTATTCAACATGAAAATCTAACATTTGTGGAAACTGATGAGCTCGCTCCGCATATGATTGAAGCCGACTTGATGCTCGGTGATAACTCTTCAATGATTACTGATTACCTTTTATTGAACAAACCTGTTGTTACCCTAAATAATGAAGCGCCAACTGCTTACTTGCATAATATAACTAACCCTGAGCAGTTAGAAAGTGCCATTGAATACGGCTTATCGAGACCCGCCGAACTGATGAATGCCATCCGTGATTTTGGTCAATACACTCATCCTTATGCAGATGGAAAGTCATCAGAAAGAGTATTGGAGGCTGTCGATAACGCAGCCGCAAATTTACATAATATGAAAAAAAAGCCGCATAATTTTATTCGTAACTTAAAAGCTAGAATGAAGTTTAGCTATTGGACGTTGTGACATAGCTTAGAAAAATATCAATGCAATACAATGTAAAGAGAGCTCTTAAAATAATATGATTTAAGCCTTTATTTTTGTCTAAAACACGCATTCGTAACGTATTGACTAAATGCCTTTTAGCCGTCAGTAAAATGAATACCACTAGGAATCGCAATGGCTCGACTATCTCAAAAAGCATGGAATAACGTGATTATCTTTGCCATGTTATCGATGATCTTTATGTTAAATATAAGTAGCTTCCGCTCGGATGACTCCGATTTACCAATGCCGGTCATCGAAGATGGAGGTATTCTACTTAGTCTGCAAATTGATCAAGATGTTATTGAACGCGCTGGTCAAACTTGGCGTTTTTCTTCTTCAAGCCCTCAGGCGAGGAATAAAGCATCAGAGGGTCAAGCTAGAGAATTAGCAACATTAGTAAATAATTGGCAAAGAGCCTTAGTCAAAACACAAAATGAAGTTACAACTGACTCCTTTCAATCCCCTGATTTTGTCGTGGTTTTATGGGTGGCCGGTGAACGAAATGGGCGTGTTTTACCTATTAAAACTATACAACAACAAACCTATTTAATACTCAACAACGAAGTCATGTTATTGGACTTCCCAACAGTTGAACAACTTACTCAGTGGTAACATAATCCATGCCCGAATTACCTGAAGTCGAAGTTACCAAGCTTGGCATAGCCCCTTATTTAGAAGGCAATGTCATTAGTAAAATTTCAGTTTACCAACCACAATTGCGATGGCTGGTGCCTGATGAGGTGCAGTTAGCCTGTCAGCAATCAATCAACTCAGTAACTCGCCGAGCTAAGTATTTGTTCATCAATACTGATGTTGGCGCCCTAGTCATGCATCTAGGGATGTCTGGGAAAATGCGCGTGGTTGACATATCTCTTCCTCGCAAAAAGCATGACCACATAGAAATTGAGTTAACTACCGGCAAAAAGTTGGTCTTCAACGATGCCCGACGTTTTGGTTCTTGCTTGTGGCAGTCACCAACTGAACCGCCATTAAAGATATTACTTTCGCTGGGTCCTGAACCTTTAACCGATGAATTTGACGCTAATGTGCTGTTTAGTAAATCAAGAGGTAAGTTGGCACCCGTTAAGAGCTTCATCATGGATAATTCTGTGGTTGTTGGGGTGGGCAATATTTATGCAAATGAATCGTTGTTCAAGTCGGGTATTGACCCACGACGAGCGGCAGGTAAAGTCAGTTTAAAACGTTACAAATTGCTTACCAATAACATTAAGGACGTGTTGGCGAGTGCGATTGATCAGGGGGGAACAACGCTCAAAGACTTCGCACAAGCAGACGGCAATCCGGGCTATTTTGCTCAGCACTTGCTAGTTTATGGCCGCACTGGCAATGAATGTGAAGTTTGCCAAACACTCATTCGCTCAGTAGTTATTGGTCAACGAAACACGTTTTATTGTATTCAGTGTCAAAAATAGATTGAGGGGCTGTCGCTAAACAGCTCTAAGTGAAAAAATTAGGAGTCTTGAAAATTCATTAATACCTAATAATTATACTTTTTTATGTAACCGCTGTTGCAGTGCCATCAATACCTCAGGCGCACAAAAACCGCTAACATCACCATTATGCAGCGCGACTTCTTTGACTAAGGTGGAAGAAATAAATGAATTCTCTTCGGACGGTGTTAAAAATACACTCTCAAGTTCACGGTTGAGTCGACGATTCATATTCGCTAATTGAAATTCATATTCAAAATCAGATACCGCACGTAAACCACGAATAAGAATATTAGCCTTTTCAGTTCGAGCTAAATCAGCTAGCAATCCAGTAAATCCTTTAACTTCGACATTAGGTAGGTGACGAGTCACTTGCTTTACCATGTTGACTCTTTCTTCTAAACTAAATAGGGGTTGCTTATTAGGGTTGCACGCTATAGCTACCATGACATGTGAGAACATTTTAGACGCTCGAGCGATAAGGTCGGCATGTCCGTTGGTGATGGGATCAAATGTGCCAGGATAAATCGCTTTTATTTGGGTCATCACTAATACGCCTGTGGTGTTTGTTGAAGTTGGGAACAGACAGTAACTGAAAGCAGACAATAATTGCAATTAATTATCGATAAAAAGTGTTTAACTTCAGGTCAATGCGCTAACATCAACACCGGACTTCTTTATTAATATAGTTTGGATATATTTCGTGTTTTATCGTGCCTTCGTTATTCTTTTTTTATCTCTTGCTTTTAACACGCCGGTGCTCTCTTCGCCGTGGGTTGGCACTATTGACAAACAGTTACATTATGACTTGCAAACGCTACAGGAGTGGGGCTATTTAGATGCCACATTGATTACTTATCCGGTGCCTTGGAAGGGGGTTGCGGATCAAATACTTACGTTGGATGAAGGTAAAATGCCACAAATACCAAGACAAGCGGCGCAGCGACTAAGCTACTACTTGAATTTGCAAAAACAAGAAAAGCGCAGAACCTTCCTTGAACTGCAAGCCTCGACTGACGACCCGAGACTAACCTCGTTTGATGGTATCGGTGATGTTAAAGCGTCGGTTAAAATTAGCAACGAATTCTATTGGAAACGATTAAGTGGACAGTTAAGTATTAACTATCAATCGGGCGGTGAGAAGAATTTCGACAATAGTTTTTTAGCCTATCAATTTGGAGATTGGAATATTCGTGCAGGCTCAATTGATCAATGGTGGGGACCTGGTCAGGCTAGTAGTTTGATATTGTCAAACAACGCAAGACCCATTCCAACAGTCGCGTTATCGCGTTCATCGGCCGTAGCCTCTGATAATCCTTGGTTGTCGTGGATGGGACCGTGGTATTTGACCAGCCAACTCGGTCAACTTGAAAGTGACAGAACTGTAGCAGACACCAAATTATTGTTAAATCGTTTTACGTTTAGCCCGTTTAAACGTTTTGAATTTGGCGCATCTTGGGCGGCTATGTGGGGTGGTGAAGGTCAACCTAGTAGTTTTGGTGATTTTATTGATGTCATAACATTTAAAGGGGTTTGTACCCGAAATCGTGATGTGTGCGGTGATGAGGACCTAACTAAACAAGGTAATCATCTTGCCGGATTTGATATAAAGTATAGCTTTAACCTTTTCGATCGTCCTATTTCACTTTATGCCCAGCGGATTGGTGAAGATGCCGCTGGCAGTATTAATATCACAGACCAAGCTAGTTTGTTTGGCATTTCGACGTATTTTTCGAATGCGAAAGTATATATCGAAACCAGCGATACCAATGTTGCTTGCGCGGGAAATGGCAGCACAATTACCAACTGCTATTATGAGAATGGTGTATATACCAGTGGTTATCGCTTTAGAGGAAGAGCCATCGGCAGTACCTTTGACAGTGACGCTAAACAAATAACAATGGGTGCTAATATTCGGTTTGATGGTGGCGCTATCGCTGAGATTATTTTACGCAAAGCAGAGTTAAACCCAGACGGTACGAGACCATCACCAGTGCTCACCAGGGATGTTACTGAAGATCTAGTGCAGTTGAGTGGGTTTTATCAGCGTCCATTTGGTGATTGGTTATTGAAAGCAGGTGGTAGCATTGAATTACGTCAATTTGTGACTCAAGACAACCAAGTTGATGCATTACTTTATTTTAACGCCACTTACGCATTTGATTAGCGGTTAATTTACTTTACTAAGAGTAGTTAACTTATCTTACTAATACCACTGATCAAGAGCGGTAACCCCGTTCAATCGACTCCCAACAATCGTCATCATAATAATAAGGTGAATATTTCGCTCTTTGCTTTTCTAAAGAGCGTTTGAACCTCCCTAAGTTTGCGCTTTTCCATGTATCGCCATCACGAATTTTGCAACCATCGAAGTCCAACAAATAAATAGTTTTGCTTTGTTCGCCATCCTCTTGCAACAGGACATTTTTTACGTTGATGTCGTAATGACAAGCCTGTAAGTCGTGCATTTGGCGCAATGTAGCGCCAATTCTCTCCCATATCAAATGTTTCAGTGGCTGTTTCAAGATGTATTCGTGTAACTCCTGCGCGCTTGGGATTGTGGCGGTAATAATATCGGCAGTATAGGTAAAGCTACTGTTTTTGAGCCTTGCTGCTATGGGCTTTGGCACGTTTAAACCTGCAGAATGTAATTTCGCCAACAAGTTAAGCTCTTTATACGGACGAGATTGCTCTAGGGGTTTAGATATAAACTTGTCGTTCGACAGCTTTGCGACGAAACCACCACGATAGTAATGGCGTAAAACGCAGTTTTCTCCTAATGCAGAAAAGAAGTAAACTAATCCGCGCCCAGAGGCGGTCCGTGTAATTAAATTCTCAGCAATTAACCAGCTAGGTTCAAAGTATTTTTGAATGTTTGCCAGATCACTACTTAGCGAGTCAGAGTGGGGCGTCCAAGTACTTCGCTTGGGCAGCAAAATCAGCTCATTTGGCCCAACAGGAAAGGTCTCGATCATTGGCATATTCTTGGTGCGCGCTTCAAAAACTAATAATATGCTGTAACATATCAAAAAATCATGCAGTTAGCATAACGGAATTCATTTGAGCCAAGCTTTTCAACTTTGTATTTTACGCCTGTCAGCTATCGGTGACGTTTGCCATGCCGTTGCTATGGTGACGCGCATTCGTCAACATAGGCCAGACATTAAAATTACCTGGATTATTGGTAAAATCGAGCACCAATTGCTGCAAGGCATGTTGGGCGTCGAGTTTATCGTATATGACAAAAAAGCCGGGAAAAAAGCTAAAGAGGACGTAAAACAAGCGCTTGCGGGTCGTACCTTTGATGCTATGTTTGTGATGCAGGTGGCATTACGCGCTAATTTATTATCCACTGTAGTGAAAGCCAAACGGCGCATAGGTTTTGATTGGAAACGCAGCAAAGAAGGTCATTGGTTGTTTACCAATGAACGTATTGAAGCGAAAAAATATGCTCACGTTCTTGAGGGCTTCATGGGCTTTGCCGACAAGTTAGGCATCCCTAAAGATCTTAATCCGCAGTGGAATATGCCGCTTAATAAAACTGATTGGGAATGGGCTAAAAGGCAAACTGCTTCGCTAGGGAAATATGCAGTAATTAGTCCCGCTGCCTCTAAGGCTGAACGAAACTGGACGGTTCATGGTTATATAGCAGCAGCCCAACATTTGATAGAAAAAGGTTATAAAATTGTGCTTTGTGGGGGGCCGGGTCCCCTAGATGCTGAAATTTCTGCTCAAATATTGCAAACGCCACATGTTGTTTCTCTCAATTTGGTAGGTAAAACTAGTTTAAAACAAATGTTAGCAGTGCTGGCTGATGCAACATTGGTGATAGCGCCTGATACCGGTCCAGCTCACATGGCTACGACAATGGGTACGCCCGTTGTTGGCCTGTATGCGCATAGTAACTTCAGACGCACAGGCCCCTATTTATCACAAGATCTTGTCGCATCAGTGTACGACGTACAAATAAAAGGTCAAAAAGGTAAAGAGTGGGTTTATCTTCCTTGGGGTGTAAGAGCGAAGGGTAAAGATTTAATGACGTATTTATTAGTGCTAACTGTACTGAAAAAAGTCGATCAAGCCTTGAGTGAACTGGACACTGAGTAAACAATACTGGACAATACGTCTGTCTATAATTCATTTATAAAGCGTTGGGCTGCAATAGGCCTTATACAATAGCTTTCACCCATTTGAGGGTTAATCATGTCGCAAGGTTTCATCTCACACATTCAAGCTCAATTGGACGCCGCCAAAAACGATGGTTTGTACAAGAAAGAGCGCATTATTACATCGCAACAGAGCGCAGATATCACAGTAGGTAACAACGAACACGTTATCAACTTTTGTGCGAATAACTACTTAGGACTCGCGAATCATCCTGATTTGATCGCAGCTGCTAAACAAGGTCTCGATTCCCACGGGTTTGGTGTGGCATCGGTTCGCTTTATTTGTGGTACGCAAGATATTCATAAGCAGTTAGAACAAAAAATAAGCGAGTTTGTGGGTACAGAAGACACTATTTTGTATCCATCTTGCTTTGATGCTAACGGTGGTCTATTCGAAACGGTATTAGACGCTGAAGATGCGGTTATCTCTGATGCATTGAATCACGCAAGTATTATTGATGGCGTTCGTTTGAGCAAAGCAAAACGTTATCGCTATGCAAGTAATGATATGCAAGCTCTCGAAGAACAACTAAAGCAAGCAACCGCTGATGGCGCAAGGTTCAAACTCATTGCCACTGATGGTGTGTTCTCTATGGATGGCGTCATTGCCAACCTCAAAGGTATTTGTGATTTAGCTGACAAATACGATGCTATGGTCATGGTTGATGATTGTCATGCAACCGGCTTCGTAGGTGAAAATGGTCGTGGCAGTCATGAATACTGTGATGTCATGGGCCGAGTTGATATTATTACCGGCACCTTAGGCAAAGCCTTGGGCGGCGCCTCGGGTGGTTACACATCAGGTAAAAAAGAAGTGGTAGACTGGCTGCGTCAGCGTTCGCGACCTTATCTATTCTCAAATTCGGTTGCGCCTCCTATCGTTGCAGCGTCTTTGAGAGTATTCGACATGATGGCAGATGGCAAAAGCCTTCGCGAGACGTTAATTCGTAACTCCGTGCATTTTAGAACACGCATGGAAAACGCAGGCTTTACTCTGTCAGGCAAAGATCACGCAATCATTCCGGTCATGCTAGGTGACGCGAAACTTGCCAGCGAAATGGCAGAGAAAATGTTAACGCGTGGAATTTACGTCGTCGGTTTCTCGTTTCCTGTTGTACCCAAAGGAAAGGCTCGTATTCGCACGCAAATGTCGGCAGCGCATAGCATTGCGCATATCGATAAAGCGGTTGATGCCTTTATTGAAGTGGGTAAAGAGTTAGGAGTTATTTAATGGATTCCCCCCTAAAAAGCGCACAAGCAAAAAAAATGAAGTCATTGTCTAAGCTGCACAGAGAACCAGGTATTTGGTTGACCGACAACCCGGTACCAGAAATGGGACCGAATGACTTGATGATTAAAATTAGAAAAACGGCCATTTGTGGCACTGATATGCATATCTTCAATTGGGATGAATGGTCGCAGCAGACCATTCCTGTTCCTATGATTGTCGGCCATGAATATGTCGGTGAAGTGGTTGAAATAGGACAAGAAGTTACCGGTTTTAAAATAGGTGATAGGGTTTCAGGCGAGGGCCACATTACGTGTGGGCACTGCCGAAACTGCCGTGCTGGTCGCCGACACTTATGTCGCAATACCACTGGCGTTGGTGTGAATCGTCAAGGCGCTTTTGCAGAGTATCTAGTTATACCTGCGTTTAATGCATTTAAGATCCCAGCTAATATCAGCGATGATATGGCCGCTATTTTCGACCCATTTGGCAATGCAGTACACACTGCACTATCGTTTGATTTAGTCGGTGAAGACGTGTTAATTACGGGGGCAGGACCAATTGGTATTATGGCTGCGGCGGTTGCTAAACATGCAGGTGCTCGCTTCGTTGTTATCACTGATGTAAACGACTACCGACTAGACTTAGCTAAAAAAATGGGGGCAACGCGCGTAGTAAATGTGGCCTCTGAAAACTTAAAAGATGTCATGAATGAATTAGGCATGACCGAAGGATTCGATATTGGTTTAGAAATGTCAGGTGTCCCTTCTGCGTTTCGCGATATGCTCGATAAAATGAATCATGGCGGAAAAATCGCCATGCTTGGTATTCCACCACAGAGTGTTGCGGTTGATTGGAACAAAGTCATTTTCAAAGGCTTAACCATTAAAGGTGTCTATGGCCGTGAAATGTTCGAGACTTGGTACAAAATGGTAAGCTTGCTGCAAAGTGGCTTGGACTTAAGTCCGATGATTACTCATCAATTCAGTATTAACGATTTCGCCAAAGGTTTTGAAGTGATGGGTTCAGGCCAAAGTGGTAAAGTCCTACTTGATTGGCAAGGATAGAGGAATGCAACAGTTTGAACATATTTCAATACAAGATACTAAAGCGAAACTAGATTCCGGTGCTGCGAAAGTGGTAGATATTCGTGATGATCAGTCGTTTGAGCAAGCGCATATTCCAGGATCATTCCATTTAACTAACGCCAGCATCCAGCGTTTTATGGATGCCAATGACTTTGACACGCCAGTTATTGTGGTTTGTTATCATGGCCACAGTAGTCAGCAAGCAGCTCAATATATACTGCAGCAAGGCTTTGAGACGGTGTATAGCATGGATGGCGGATTCGAAGGTTGGCGACTCCAATTTCCGCCGTCCAACGCAACATCCAGCGATAGTCAAGGTAGTGATTCTTGAGTGATCTAGGTACAAGAGGTACACCCATATTAGCTTTTTCTGATAAAAAACCAGCTAGATTACTTGCCGACTATCTCACTAGTTGTAATATTGAAGTGCAGATAGTTAAAGGGAAACCGCCGGTATCTGAACATGCTGCGGTACAACCAAGCGAGGTAATTGAAAAACGACATTATCAGATTGTCGTGCTTAATCCTAATGACGTGCAGAAAGCGCTTAAAATTGCAGACGATTTTGTGACGGACCCAAACCAAGCAAAATATCAGCAAGCAGCATGGGAAGTGGGATCGTCATTTGCCGAGTCAAAAGAAACGCCGAAACGCGTAACAGCGAAAACTGCGCGGCTACCTGGTTGGCTGCAAGACTTAAAATCCACGCCGTTTATGTCATTAATCCTGTTTATCTGTCTGGGTATTTTTTTACTTAGCTATCTTGGTGCGTTTAATGTGATTTATCAGACGCTGACAATTCGCAGTGTCGATGAACTTTTACAGACTCAACAATGGTGGCGTTTGTTTACTCCAGCCTTTCTTCATTTCAGTGTTATTCATATCATTTTTAATTTAATTTGGTGGTGGGTATTAGGCTCACAATTAGAGCGTACTTTTGGTAGCGTCTCGCTAGCTGTCATATTTGCGGTTGCCGCGGTTAGCTCCAACGTTGCACAATTGCTGGTATCAGGCCCTAATTTTGGCGGCTTATCAGGAGTCGTATACGCTCTGTTTGGCTATGTATGGTGGATAGGTTTGCTGCGCCCACAATGGGGACTTGGCCTACCTAATAATCTGGTATATTTTTTACTCGGTTGGTTGGCGCTCGGCTACTTTGATGTGTTGTGGGTGAGTATGGCGAACGAAGCGCATTTATTTGGTTTAATTTCAGGTTGCTTAATGGCACTGGCAACCCATCAATTAGCTGGTAAACGCAGTCCTAAACACTAACCACCTTGGCGTAAATACTTGGTGAAGATGATGTTTTCAATGACATCTTCACCGGTTTCACGCTTCATAATATCTTTGAATTTTTGCAACAATTCCCTGCGTATATCTTCACGTCCGGTTAGAGAGCGAATTGTGTCCTCAGGCTTTGCTCCAAAGACTTCTATTGCAGTCGCTCTTAACAGTGGCATATGATGCTCTACATTAATAATTTTTGACGGATCCGCCACCATCATTTCAATAGTAACTCGCACATAACCAAGTTTTTTTGAGTTGTCGCCAGCATAATTAGTAACAATATCTGGCTCTAATCCAACATAGGCATAGTTAGGTTGTTGCGCATGACCTAGTTGAGGCGTTGCTAGTAGCCATGTTGCTAGACTGAGATGCAATAAGAACTTCAGCATTGGAGAAACACATCGCTGCTTTTTAGGCTGCACTTTGTGAGTTTCATATAACTTACGAAAAATTGTCATGTTAGTGCCTCTGGAAATGAACAATACGGATGCCGATATAAACTTTGCTGTGTTAGACTTACTATATCGGATTAAACTCAATTTTCTAAATCACTTGTCGCAAATAAATCAATTTCCTTTTGGTATTCACGCAGTCTGGAAGAATGCGGCGCAATACGATATTCCTAATCAGCAGTTGGCTGACTGGCTACTTCATACTGGTTCTCTTACAGAGCGTTTGCAGGCGCTTACTAATAAATTTGAAGTCAAAGTGTTGGGCCAAGCTACGATTGACGCAGATCCCAGCGAACAAGCAACGCTGTTAGATTACTATAAGCATAAATGGCAAATCAGAGAAGTTATCTTATATGGCGATGGCAAACCATGGGTTTTTGCACGCAGTGTTTTGCCTGAGCATCTATGTAAAACAACTTGGGCTACTTTAGGTAATCAACCCCTTGGTCAGCGCATTTTTAATGATAATAAGTTTGTACGTAGCGAATTTGTTATTACCCAATTGGATAACAATCCAATTGCGGGCCTTGATATTGATTCACCGTCAACTGATGTAACCACCTTACTTTGGGGTAGGCGCTCCGCATTCAAAATTGAAAGTTGGCATTTACTGGTCGCTGAAGTCTTTTTACCTGATTGTCCTTGCTATATTCGCGACACTGCCCTGAGCAATAAAACCAATTTGAGCGTTAAATAATGCTGCTGCACTGGCAAAACAGAGATGCTTATTGGCGTTTAATGCGAGCCGATAAACCTATTGGTACCTACCTATTATTATGGCCAACGGTTTGGGGTTTACTGTGGGCTGCAAACGGATTACCAGCCTGGCATATTACCGTTATTTTTATTTTAGGCGTCTTCTTGATGCGTTCTGCCGGATGCGTTATTAATGATTATGCTGACCGTAAGGTTGATGGTGCAGTAGAGCGCACATTAGCCAGGCCTATTGTGTCTGGCGAAGTAAAACCCAAAGAAGCACTGCAACTGTTTTACTTGCTAGTCGTTGTCGCTTTTGGTTTAGTTTTATTTCTAAACATCTACACCATTGTACTGTCGATAGGTGCCCTATTTCTGGCTAGTCTGTATCCGTTTATGAAACGTTATACACATTTGCCGCAGGTCGTATTAGGTGCCGCCTTTAGCTGGTCTATTCCGATGGCGTTTATGGCCATAACCGGCGAATTACCTTTATGGCTTTGGCTTATCTATATAGCCAACTTAACGTGGACAGTCTCCTACGATACAGCTTATGCGATGGTTGATAGAGAAGATGACATACGCATTGGGGTAAAGTCGACCGCCATTCTATTTGGCCGCTTTGAGATAACTATTATCGTTCTTCTAAATGCGTTGACACTGGTTTTGTTAGCTTATGTTGGTTGGATCACCAAATTGCATTTCATTTTTTATGTTGGCTTAGTGTTTGCCGCGTTGATGTTTATATATCAATTTAGGCTAATAAAAACGCGCCAAAGAGACGCGTGTTTTGCTGCTTTTTTACATAACCATTGGGTTGGTTTAGTCATTGCAATAGGCGTAATGCTTGGGGTGTTATTGTAACTTTATTGTTTGTCAGACTCGAGGGCCGCAATGCGTGCTTCCATTGCTTCCATTTTCTCTCGTGTACGAATAAGCACTTGGCTTTGAACATCAAATTCTTCGCGTGACACTAAATCAAGCTTTGCTAACTGGGCTTGTAACACTTGTTTTACTTTACCTTCAGCTTCGCCAGCCATGGTTTTCATACCAGCGGGTATTGCATTACTGATATTTTTCGCAATTTCTTCTAATTTTTTTGGATCGAGCATTGGTTAGTCCTTGGCTTCACGTTCTGATGATAATTGTAGCTCGAAATGAAAAAGAAAAAAGCGTTATTAACCGCTCATTTGTTATAATTTGTTTCGTTGTTAATTTTTCCCCTTGAGAAGCCCAAAAATGCGTTTAAATGATGCCCAACAAGAAGCTGTCGAATATGTATCAGGTCCATGCTTGGTGCTGGCCGGAGCTGGCAGCGGAAAAACCCGGGTTATCACCAGTAAGATCGCTTACTTAGTGCGTGAATGTGGTTATAAGGCAAGACAAATTGCCGCTGTTACTTTTACTAATAAAGCAGCCAGGGAGATGAAGGAGCGGGTTGCGCAAACGCTAGGAAAAGCGGAAGCACGTGGTTTAAAGGTGTCAACTTTCCACACACTTGGACTGAGTATTATTAAGAAACACGTTTTACAGCTAGGTTACAAAGCGGGCTTTTCGCTATTCGATGACAAAGACTCAATGAGCTTGCTGCGCGACCTCACCGAAGCAGAATATGATGGTGATAAAGACTTATTGTCGGCATTGCAGTCAAAAATTTCAAATTGGAAAAATGATTTGATCCTACCTGACGCGGCACTAAAAATCGCTCATGGTGACAGCGAAGTTGAGCAAGCTAAATACTATGTCGAATATTCCTCACATCTCAAAGCTTACAACGCACTCGATTTCGACGACCTTATTTTATTACCCACGTTACTACTGAAAACTAATGATGCAGTGCGTGAAAAATGGCAGAGTATGCTCAAATACTTGCTGGTGGATGAGTATCAGGATACCAACACAAGCCAATATGAGTTAGTTCGATTATTGGTGGGTCAGCGAGCCAGATTCACAGTAGTAGGTGACGACGACCAATCTATTTATTCGTGGCGCGGTGCTAGACCGCAAAACTTGGTGCTGTTACAAAAGGACTTTCCAAGTCTTCGCCTAATTAAATTGGAGCAAAATTATCGTTCATCTGGACGGATTTTGCACAATGCCAACATCTTGATCCAAAACAACCCCCATGTTTATGATAAGCGTCTGTTTAGTGAATTACCGTATGGTGAAAAGCTCAGAGTGGTGATTGCTAAAAATGAAGAGCATGAGGCTGAGAAAGTGGTCGCGGAATTAATGGCCCACCGTTTCATGAATAATACGGGTCATGGCGACTACGCAATTTTGTATAGAGGGAATCATCAATCGCGCTTGTTTGAAAAAGTACTAATGACTAACCGCATCCCATACAAAATAAGTGGTGGAATGTCCTTTTTCGGTCGCACCGAAGTGAAAGATGTTATGGCCTACTTGCGTTTACTGGTTAATCAAGACGACGACAATGCATTGCTCAGAGTTATCAATACACCGGCGCGAGGCATTGGTCGCGCTACCTTAGAAAAAGTAGGGCATTTTTCAAATGCAAATAGAATAGGCTTGTTTGAAGCCTGTTGTCACAGCGGTCTAAATAGCATCTTAGGATCCAGATCTTATCAATCAGTTGACCAGTTTTCTCGCTGGGTAGTTGAAGCTTCCGACAATGCGCAGCGCGGAGATACCGTCGCGGTATTACGCGATTTCATCAAAGCCATGGGTTATGAAGAATGGTTGTATGAGCAAAGTACCAGTCCAAAGGCAGCAGAAATGGGGATGGCAAATATCAGTACGTTGTTTGGTTGGGTTGATAAGATGCTGAAGGGTGAGGACTTAGAACCACCAATGACCTTACCTGAAATTGTGAACAGACTAATTTTGCGGGACATGATGGAGCGTGGTGAAGATGATGCCGAAGCTGATCAAGTACAACTTATGACGCTACATGCATCAAAAGGACTCGAATTCCCTTATGTCTTCATGGTGGGCATGGAAGAGGGGATGCTACCGCACAAGAGCAGTATTGAAGAAGACAATATAGACGAAGAGCGCCGCTTAGCTTATGTAGGCATTACTAGGGCGCAAAAAGAACTTGTATTTAGTATCGCCAGAGAGCGTCGCCAATTTGGTGACGTTATTCAGCCCGAACCGTCTCGATTCCTTTATGAATTGCCACAAGACGATATTGAATGGGAATTTCAAAAGAAAAAAGCAACAGTTGAAGAAAGAAAAGAAAAAGGGGCTAAAGGGATAGCGAACTTGCGAGACCTGCTATAAGGTTAACTTGCTTTAGTTTTCATCATCGACAAAGTCGAGTAAAATCGTATTGCCCAGTATGTTGCCTTGACCGTACTCACAGCCTAAGCCTTTCAAGCCTTCTAGCTTATTTTTACTAGAAATACCTTCGGCAATAACAATCAGTCCGACTTTTTCTGCGACTAAAATAACTGATTCGATAAAACGTAAGTTCTTTTCTGAGCGTGTGAAAGATTGAATAAAGCGCTCATCAATTTTGATATATTCAAATGGATATGAGAACAGATAATTTAACGACGCTGTGCCGCTTCCAAAGTTATCCAAAATCAATCCGAAACCATGGCGTTTTAGCTTCTTGATAGACGGCAATATATATTGTGAACGATTGTTAAGAGCGCTTTCCGAAAACGCTAGTAGCAATTTATTTGCGCCAAAGCCGCTTCCGTTTACTTGTGCAATTAATTCGCTCACAAGGTCTTTTTGCATTAAGTGTTCAACTGACAAGCTAACGCCTATGCGTTGCTCAGAGTATTCAGGATCATTCTTCCACTGGCGCAGTAAGCCGATAGCACCGTCTAATAAAAATTGATTTAATTCTAGTGTGAGACCACATTGTTCCGCTATTTGCCAAAATTGCTCGCGGTTTATCTTGCCAAACGTTTGGTCATGCCATTGTAGTGTGCATTCAAAGTAGAGTGGTGATTCATCTTCAAGTTTAACAACTGGCTGGAGCACGCAATCGAAGCCTTTGTCTTTTAATGTCTTACGGAATTCTGATTCCAACTGAATGTCTTCAAGTAATTTCTCACGCATGCTCTTATCGAAGGTTACATGACGACCACGACCTAGACTTTTAGCTTGATACATCGCTGCATCAGCGTCTCGTAATACTTCATCAGCCGACATATAACAACTGTCAAGGTGCGTAATACCAAGGCTTGCACCGCTGAACATTTCTTTGCCATCTAATGTAAATGGCATAGACACTGAGTTGATAACGCGAGACGCAACCTCTTCAACAGATTTAATATCCTCAAAGTTGTCTAACAGAATAACAAATTCGTCTCCGCCTAAGCGAGCTAATAGATCATGACCACGTTTACACAATGAAATACGCTGACTAACTTCGACTAAGAATTCATCACCTGCATGATGGCCTAAGGTGTCGTTAATGACTTTAAATCTGTCTAAGTCAATAAACAAGACTGCAAATTGATTTTCGGGATGGCGCTTCTTATTGGCAATTGCAAGCTCAAGGCGACTATTAAACATTACTCGATTGGGTAAATCGGTAAGTGCGTCGTGGTGCGCGTCATGAATGAGTTTTAACTCAATTTCTTTACGTTGTTCTATCTGCTTTTTCAGATACTCATTGGTTTGGTTAAGCTCTTCAGTGCGTTCTTGCACCTTATTTGTCAGTTGCAGGTTATATTCTTTAAGTGCCTCAGCACTTCTTCTACGTTCCATCGCTACTGCAATATGATGAGATACAAAACGTAAAATTTCTAAATCTTTTTGGTTGTAGTTTTCGAGCTTACCGTATGTTTGCACGGCAATAACACCCTGAACTTCACCGTCAATAACCAGTGGTGAACCTAACCAGGAGTTATTATGTTCCATCATATTTTGCGCGACGGAGACGTCAACTTCACCTTCTTCAACTAACGATAGAATCTTTGTATTGTCGATAAGTGAAGCTTCACCGCGACGAATAATATATTCAGTTAAACCCAAACCTAATGGACGCTCATCGACGGAGTCGTAAAGTTCATCGCTGAGATAGGGGAAGGTTAGCTTGTCTTTATCTTTGTTTAACACGGCAACAAAACAGTTCGGCGCACTGATTAAGCGAGCAAGTATGTCATGCAGTTTCGAATAAAACCGAGCAATGTCATCATTAAGAGAAACTGACAATTCTGATATTTCAAACAAGGCTGTTTGCAGAGACTCAATCTTTTGGCGTTCTAGTATTTCTTCTTGTAAATCGTCGTTGATACTGCGTAACTGCCTAGTGCGCTCGCGAATCGTTCGCTCAGTCACTTCACGGCTTTTAACCCGATCAACGGTTGTGACAATATGTTGGGAGATAAATGAGAGAACTTCAAAATCGTCTGGACTATAACGCACATCGTCATTATAGCTTTGCACTACCATGGCGCCTATCACATCAGCGCTGCGTTTTAACGCCACTCCAATGAGGTCGACAGGAGGTGTACCTAACATCTGAATACCGGTTTCTTGTAAAACAAAGTCAGTGTTTTCTTTGGTCATAACCAAGCTCTTCCCGTTTCTGAGAATGTAGCCAGTAATGCCATCCATAATGCGTTCATATGGAACTAATGAAATCACTTCCTCGTCGAGTTCATCGACGAAGTAGACAAAATCGACATTTTTATCGGTAGGATCAAAAAAAGCGACGTAGAAGTTGTCGGCATTCATAAAATCACTGACTATGTCATGAACCGCCTTATACAGGCGGTCGAGATTGCTCACTGAACTAGCTAATTCACTGATCTCGAAAAGCGCCTTCTGAATTTTTTCAGCGCGCTTGTACTTTTCGGTAAGATTCTGCAGTTGCGGAATTAACTCCCGCAATTCTTGCTCAGAAAGTTCACCGATGACTTTGTCATCTTGATTCATTTAAACAAAAATCCTTTGCAACTCTTTAATCCTTTAGATTTGTTAGGGAATCGCCTTGTGTAATCTAAAAAGAGTTAAATCCCTTCGATCATGTATTCTATAGCTGTTTTAATGTCGTCGTCAGTACAATCGCCACAGGCACCCTTCGCAGGCATTGCATTGATACCACTAATAGCATTTTTCCATACCTGGTCAAAGCCTTTTTCGTCTAAGCGTGGCTGCCATTCAGCGGCAACTTGTAACTTAGGAGCACCCAAAACCCCTGACGCATGACATGCACCGCATGCGCCATCATATATTGCTTTACCGGTACGAGGACCAGCTGCTACAGCTGGTGCTGCGCCTGCAACGTGAACTCTACCAACAGGTTGAATACGCTCTGCAATATCATCATTTGTCATTTCTTGTGCGTTTGCGTTTACGAAAAATAACGCGGATGCGAAAAGACTTACTAATACTTTAAATTTCACTACTCTCTCCTGAAATTTGTGATAACTCACAACAACTTATACAATTATAAACATTAGTCTGGGGTAAACAACTATTAGTTGCTCTATGCCTATGGGTATTTTTTATAAACAATTTGTCTGCTTTATACTTATCGGATAACAAGCTGTTTTTATTAATGTTTTGAATTATAGGCCAAATTGACCTTGCAACAATGCAATAAATTTTCGTTTTTGTTTAAAATCAAAACTCAATTCACTAATTAAAAACTCAAAAGCTTGATGTTGTTTTTTACTCTTCAACGCCGACTTTAGTTCTTTTAGCAAGGTAATTGCTGTCTCATAACCTTGTGTATCTGTATTTTTCGGATATGTCCTAATGAGTCTACGGTAAAGAACAAAACCTAAGTCTGGTTGCATCTCTACGCCTAACTCCGCAATTTTATGAAGCAAAGTATTTGACAATATTACGTCCTGAGCCTCAGCTATTGCCATATCGTTTTTACCACAAGCTAGATATAGTTCGAACAGACCATCTTGATTGTCGGTATCTTGCAACTTCTCAACTAACAGTGCTTGGGCTTTTTCAAACCAATGTTGAACATCGGCCTCATCTTTATTTTCTGACGTATTGAGTAGGCTTAGTACAGCCTGAAAATCGCTTGCTTCTAATGAGCGTTCATATGCTGACCAATGCAGGTCTAACGAAGCGTCGATATCTTCTAATTGTTCATGTGTATTTGCGCTGAGCGTGAGCAGTTTGCTTTCCTGCCTATAGTTGAGTTTATGGCTCTCTATCTCGGCAATGTATTTTCTCGCTATATCCTTGAGATCCAAAGAAACACATAACTCTGCTAACTCAATATATTCAGTCAGGTTAGTTGCGAGCTTGTGCTTACATTCAATAAGCTTCATTTGGTTTTCAGTCGAGGCGTCTAAACCGCCCTCTGCGTAATACAGAGCAAGGTCTGTGAGTATCTGCACATGCGTATCGTCTACGCTCTTATCGATTTGGATTGAGCTGGTATCTGTTTGTTCAAATTGGCATTCGAGGTTAACCAGTTTTTCAATAAATAACGCGCTTAATTCAGAGTGGCCTTTTACGAACCTCTTATAGATTGAAGGCAGAGCAAAGTTAGAAAATGGCTGATGATAAAGTGCCATTAGAAAACTCACTTTACGCTGGGGTGTCCAATTCAACTCACTAAAGAATGTTGCAAAAGCCTGAACTAGAGTCACTTCGACTTTTAGTCGATAGCCTTTGTCATCTTTAATCTTGCCGAGTGCTTTGTTATATCTTAATAAGGCAGTCTGAGTTAGTTCAAACGCTGGGTCGGTTGGCAATTTATGTAATATTGAAATTAGCCGATTAAATCGCTCTATTGCTGTTTCGAAGTAAGTTTTTACTCTGTTTTGACGCCACACTTCACGCAGCGGTAGTGCTTTATTGATAATATCTGTTAGTGCTTTTTTATTAACTTTGCCATTGCTGACGTCAGCAAATAATACCCATTGTTCAGTTTTATCAATGTCGCTAGTAATTTGCTTTAATAGCGTTGCTTTTGCCTCGGCTTCGGACATGCTTTCGATATAACCAGTAATGCGCTCAATTTCATCGCCTTCTTGTAAGACTTCAAGTTCGGCTTCACGAGAAATGTCGGTGAGTGCGACAGCAACACAATGTTTGCAAAAGTCGAACCCTTCAGAGTCGGAACAATTGCAACTGCCTTCATACTGACCTTCTACAATCGAAAGCTTCACAGTAAACTCCTGAATTTCTTGAACGATGGCCGTCACTATTAATTGGTTTCTAGTGAAGCGATGGACTGCTTCTTGAAAATACAGCATTTCTCCTTTGTCGAAAGTGCGTCTTCCGGCAAGTTTTTGTAACTGTAGAATTGGATTGCTATCTGGCATAGGGTCTTTTGTTTAAGCTCAAAGGTTAAAACTACGGTTTGATAAAGTAGCGAAAGTGCTAAATACGCTGATTCTTTACTAGTACCCATTACTACAAACCTATCGGCTTATAAAATGAGATTTAAAAATACTTAAAAACTAAAGTGCGATATAAGTAAAGACCGCAACGAACTGAGCATTATATATCAGTTTGCACACAATGAAAATGGATCTGCTGCAGATGCATGAAAAGTAGAGGCGTTGCTGTTTACCAAATCTTTAGTTAATGCTGCGACGTTAAGTCCTAGGTCATCGCAAAATTAATAATTGGATAAAGCAAATTCATCGAAAAAAAAGTATCTGAAATAGGTCCAAAAAATCCTACCATTTTGTCATTCTATTATTTTGTTACGTTGCGGTGGCTGAGCTTTTTGTTGTGTTATTACTTACCGTAATATTATAGGCAATCGCGACGGCTCTAGTATTACTGGATGTTGATTTTATTAGAAGATTTGATTGTCATCTATATTACTGACAAGACGCCAAATTTTATAAAATAAAGTAAGAGTTTGAGCAATTAATCAAAAAATGATTATCAAAAGGCTATTTTACTTAGTATTGTGCATGCGCATTACGATGAAACTTTTTGATAGGTGAATTAAATTCAAACCTTATCGGCAGCAATATTGGTTTTCGACAGGAATATAGATAATGAGCACGGACACTAAAGTGAGCAAACTCAAGCAGCTAATTCAACAGTTGCCCAAGGCAGAATTGCATTTGCACATTGAGGGTACGTTAGAACCGACATTAATGTGGAACTTGGCTCAAAAACATAATATTACTCTGCCCTTTTCAAGCGTTGAAGATATTCAAAAAGCATATCAATTCAATAACCTACAAAGCTTTCTCGACCTATATTATCAAGGTGCGGATGTGTTGCGCGACGAAGATGACTTTTTCGAATTAATGTGGGCGTACTTATGCAAATGTCACGAACAAAATATTGTACATACCGAAGTTATGTTTGACCCGCAAACCCATACTCAAAGAGGCATTTCTTACGATATATTTATGCCAGGGTTTGCAAAAGCAATTGATAAAGCAAAAACAGAGCTTGGTGTATCCGTCTATCTTATTTTATCCTTTTTGAGGCATTTGAGTGAAGACAGCGCTATTGAGACTTTACAGGATGCTCAGCCCTATTATTCAATGCTTACTGCGGTTGGTTTAGACAGTGCGGAATTGCATAACCCACCGTCAAAGTTTGAACGTGTATTTGCGCAGGCGGCATCATTGGGCTTTAAGTTAGTCGCTCATGCAGGAGAAGAGGGCCCGCCTGAATACATATGGGAAGCAATTAATTTACTTAAAGTAGACCGGATCGACCATGGCGTGCGCAGTACTGAAGACCCTAAATTAATGGCTTATTTGAAAGAGCATCAAGTACCGCTAACGGTCTGCCCTCTGAGTAATTTAAAGCTCTGTGTTGTTGGCGATATAAGCGAACACAATATTGTTGAACTGTTAAATGATGGTCTGCGGGTAATGGTAAATTCAGACGACCCCTCCTACTTTGGTGGTTATTTGAATGAAAATTTTCATGCTTTGGTCGATAAACTTGGTTTGACACAACAAGATACTGTGGCACTCATCAGTAATAGCATTAGCGCTAGCTTTTTGCCTGACAAGCAAAAACAAAAATGGTTAACGCGCATTCAGCATATCTCGCAAAGTTTAAGCTAGTCTATAATCGCGCAAACTCATTTTTCTCATTCTAAGTGAAATCACATTTGGTACTAGTACCTGGTTAATAACGGCTTTATTAGATGAGATAGTGAGTGCAAAAGAAAAAGACATAAAATAAGACTGGAAAATCTAGTTTAAATCTTTAGACTCACGGTCTGCAATCAACACCAGTGTTGATTGTCGTATTATTAAGCACCCGTAGCTCAGCTGGATAGAGTATCGGCCTCCGAAGGTAACACTCATTGAGTTTGTGACAACTGAGGGTAACATTCAAAAACGCCTTAAAAATAGATTATGCACCTGTAGCTCAGCTGGATAGAGTAACGGCCTCCGAAGCCGTGGGTCGCGCGTTCGAATCGCGCCAGGTGCACCACTTCCTTGATATTACTCGTTATTTTTCGACTTGTTTGAATCAGATTTTGGAATTATTTCAGCCCCAAAAGAGCAACACTCAAAATATTCAATGACCCTTGCCGTATTTGTCACAGACCGTCGAAGAAAAGACTGTGACACGTGTGTGACAGATTTGTGCGGCTTAGTGATTTTTTGTGTATGTACAAGCTCATGTTCCGCAAGCTAATTGTCGTCTAATAGCTAATCGTTTATGGTGAGAAAATACCATTGCCTTATATGGTTATTGGTTGTTTTAAGAACTAGTTTTGTCTTTTTAGAGCTTTCTTCGTTGCCTACCTCTTCGATATATTCGTCATAATCCATTCCCTTATCTGTCAGCTTCACCAATTTGTCGCAGTCGAAGTAAATGACGTTCTCTACAAACTCTTCATTATATCCTGGGCAAATCAATATTGGATAATCAGCAAAACTTTCCAACTCTGTGCATAAAGATAGCTCATGTTGAAAAATGCTAAGACCTACCTTTTCCGTAGGATTGATTACAATCGGGTAAGATCTTTCATTCAGAAGTGTTTGGCTAGTCGAGCTAACTTCATCTGCAAGCAAAAGCTTTGAAAAACTATAAGTTACATGACCCATATAGTTTAAAAAAGACGATATAAATAAATCACTCAATTTGCCTTTAAAAGCTAATAATTGTTTTTGTGCTAGTATTGACATTAAGGCAGGGAATAAATGTTCTTTGAAAAACTGAGGTTCTAACTTCACTCCATTATGCTTAAATGCTGACTTCAGTTTATCTAAGGGTATCGTCCTAACAAGAGGGAGACTATTGGTATCTTTTGCAGATAAGTTATTACCAGTTGCACCTGTGTTGGTAATAGAGTTCAGGAATAATTGTGCTAATGGCTCATCAAAAATCTTGATAATATCTGTTTTAGATTTTTGCAATGCAGTATCAACACGACCGCTAATGCTCGCTTCTATCTCTAATATGTTAGTTTTAAGCTTAGTTTTCTTTTCTTCGATAGTATTAATTTCAGTCTGAATTTGTTCTTTCGCATCACGCGCATTCTTCATTTCATTGTCAATCTCGGCCAAATATTTATTCTTCTGTGCACTCAGCAGACTTTCCAAAGTTGGTGTCTGGGCGAATATTGCAAAAATTGTTTCAATAACTCGTTCAGCATTTATTGGTGTTTCGGCTATATGAGATTCCAAATATACTTGGCGATTTAGTATTTCGTTAGATATAGCCTTATCAGGGTCTAAATTTTTCAACGTTGCAAAAATTGAGTCATTACTTTGCATCGAAATAGTAGATTTATTAGTTAGTTCAGTTTTGGAAACAAAACCGCGTTCTCTAATGAATATATTTGTAGACTCATTCTTTACATACCACCATGCCTCCTGAAACGCTGTGCTCAACAATACTATTCTTTTAGTTTTTGGCTTTATCAAAGAACCGTCGGGTAGTAAAAACCAAAAATCACTCGGAATAGACTTTAAGTCAAAACTCTTCAGTTCGTTAATTAATTGTTCTATGTTTTCTAGACCATTATCACATGGTAAGAGACAATAAACTTCTTCCCATAAATCTTTAAATCTAAATTTGTTAACTCCCTCTCTATCACTAATTTCTACACAACAACCAAATGCTAGACCTTTCGACGGAATTGAATTTAAAGCAGAAGTTGGAAAAAATATTGAGCCTCTTTCTGGAAACATATCTGCTGCCATTTCTTTGCTTAACGATATTAAGTCGCCGGATAATGTTTCAACTGCTATTACGCTGGCAACATAAAAGTTACCCATATCAATAATATTGTTAACAATCACTCTAAACTCAGATTGATCTTTGGATATTAGATTAGACATAACAGTTTTTAACTCAAGCGCTCTTGATTTTTGTTTTATAACAAGTTCATTTAAGCCTTGTATTGAATTAGTAGCTTGAGGTAACTCAAGCGCCAATGCAGTAAAATAAGCAATAATGTCAGCAATTTGGTCATCATCTATTGGTATGTTTGATATTAAACTTTGTTTTATTGAATCAGCTATTTTATTAACATTTAAGAGCTCACTTTTGTGAACGTATTCAATCAAATTTGGAATAGTTTTTGTTTCTTCTACTAATTCATCGACTACTTCAGCTATTTCAATTCGACTTAATATGTTTTTTGTAATGCTTGGTAGTAAAACTTTGAGGTGAATAAAAAGTGCAATATCCTTAGTAATTTTGGTACCATTTGTCGAATAGCTGCCTATGAACAGCGATATCAGTTCATCGTCACTTATATCCTTTAGACGAGCCGGTTCACCATTAACTTTTAAAAAGTTATTTATAAGTTTGGTTTTTTCACTTATATCCTCAAAACGAACCAAAGTTTGAGCTTTATTTTTTGATTTAGCTGCCCTTTTGTATCCTGGTGTTGTTCTGATCAAAGCGCCTAAATTGTTTTTCTCCCAATTTTCAAATGCATTCGCATAAGGTTTTTTTTTAATCAAGAAGTCGTAATGGTCTAAACATATTTGTTGAAAAATCTTTATATTCAGCATTCGAGAAAGCTTCCTTTTTGGTTTATAGTCCATTTCCAAGATTGTTATTGTTCCAAGATACGTTATTTAAAAACATAACTCCGTGATCTTTTATAGTAGATTGAATATTTTCTATGGAACACAGCCATAAACCGTCATTTCTTTTGAAAAATATTTTCTCGTTATCATTCACTAATTCATACCCTATTTCATTATCAGGTGCAGCGAATATGTCATCTACCACTTGCATATCGGAATCAAGTAAAAACCAAATAATGCTTCCATATGAATTTATACATTTGATTGATGTCACGGCATCTTGAACTGGAATAAGTTTTTCTATATCTTCATAGACTTGATAGATGCTTGTATCAATTTTTTCTTCAGAAATGTAAAACTCCATTTCCAGGGTTATCTCTCGAAATGCAAGTATTACTATTTGTTCAAGTTTTGAAAAGTAGAAAGTAGAATTATTGAAGTTTGTGAGGTATGGCGAGTAAATGCAGAACTCGCTACTATATCCATTTTTTATGTCATAACCGTCGTTTATGAGAATATTTTTTAGACTATCCTCATTAGCGTCAGTTCTAAAAACAATTGAGTTAGTGAAATTAGGTTCAACATCAAAAATTGCATCTATTTCATCCAGATACAGTTTTTGTCTAAATAGGACTACGCTTTCTTTTTGACTAATAAACTTTAAAGGGAAAATAGTATGTTGCTGAAGAAGTTCAGAAACATAAGTGACATAGGTTATTGTGGAGGCACAATTGCAGTTCTCTAAAACTAAAGGCGCTTTCAACGGTAGAGAAATAATAAGGCTCTTTCTAATTCTCTCAGTGCTTTGAACTATCGTATTGGTATAACTTTTTTGGTCTTGAACGAGTAAACTAACAGTCGTCCCAGAGGTTGATGGTCTAGCCTTAAAAGTAACAGTCAAGTTAATAAAAGTGTTATTTTTTTTGTCTTGAATTGCTTTACATTCGATTTCAATTTGCTTGTTTATATTAGCAGAATTAGGGGTGTTATTAGTCTTTTGCCGATTTACATTAATCTTTGGACTTCCAGTGATACCTTCAACATAATTTTCGCAATCGACAGTTCCAACCCCTCTATTATGTTTAAAGTGAGCTTTAACTTTAGATGAGCCCGAAAAGTAGTTTACTCCTTCTTCACAACATGGACAGATGAGTTGATTATTATAAGAAAGCGCTATCAAACTTGAATCATGGGAAGCAACTTGTATTAATTCATCTGAAATTTTATGTTTAGCGAACCGCATTTGATGACCTTATCTTTGCTTCGACGCTTTTTAACCAATTATCAACTCTAAATTCTTTATATGATTGGTCTCTCTGCGATCTAGGTAGCATCCAGCGCTCCATAGCTAATTGAGACAAAGCTGAAGTAGTCCGAGTGATCTTATTTTTTAACTTAGAGTCTTTCCCGTTCAAAAAATTCTCGGAGTTTTCAAAGTGAGGGCAGTAGTAAACGCCCCGTTTAATACCATGTTTTACATGAGCTTGTTTTAATCCCAATATCTTTAGGCCTTCTCGGATTACTCTAATTTTCCAATTTGGCCCATTACCAAAATCAAAGCCTGCTTTTTTATCTATATCATGGGCTATTACTAAAGTTTTGAGTTCATCAAAAATATTTTGAGTAAATTGAAAGTGTCCAAATCCAGACGTATAACCTATATGATGTAAAATTAAATTTCCGTCAAGTTTTAGTCTGTTATACACAGAGGATCTTCCCAATACAGATGTTGTAGTTATGGCTGCAAGTTTTGGTTTCTTAGATATTTGAGATATCACGCCTGTTGTATTCTTATATTTTTCCTGAAATACGTCTGAAATTTGGGTACTGTTTAACAATGAAGCAACTAGTTTGCCCCCTAGAATATGCGAATATGGTGGAACAGCGCCAAGCATGAATGCATCCAATACTGACACTAGACGTTGTTTCCTGTCATCTGCACTCCAATTGATATACTCATCGCGAACTTTCAAATTAAATACTGGGTCCGTTAAGCCAATAACGCCTATTAATGAATCATGGTGCTTATCCCAAACCAAAAAACGCATTCGGCGTCCAAATCCATTCGAAGGTGGAACTGACCAATTGAATTTTGCTAGTCTGAAAGCACGCACTCTTTCCGGGTATTCGGTAGTGACCTCTAATAATATGGGCTTTATCTTCTTTGGGTCTAGTTTATTTCCATCGATAACAATTTTTTTTACTAGTGTTTTGTTTGATTCCCAGAACTTAAAGTTTGATTTATGAAATCCAGTGAGATGATTGCTGTGAAGATCTCGAATATCAGATTTCTTCAGTTTTTCATGCACAAGTTCTTCAAATTGCTCTAACTGTGAGCTTATTAGATTCCTTAAACTAGTTTTGTTTATTTCAGTTAAAGGACAATATTCATCTGTTTCGTATTTCATTTATCACTTCTGCTAGCCTATTAATTATGTCGTAAGGCGTTATTTCGACTCGAACTTGATCACTCGATTTTTTCATCAGGGAAGGTAACCAACAGATTTCTACCTCTTTAGAATTTAATTCGATTATAGTATCAGTGATAAAACTTGCTCCCAAAGTCTCTAGCTCTAATTTTAACGAGTTAAAAATAGATTTTTTTAAACGCTCATCAGTATCAAATGTTATTTCCCCGGTTTTTATGTACTCTCCTAGACTGATTGCTAGATGTCGATTTAATAGCGAGTCTAAAAACCGATTGTCATAACTCGATATACAACTATAACAGCGAGAGTCACATGTGCAGTTTTTTAAATCTTTTAATGCTAAATCCATCAATTTTCGCCATGTTTTTCCCATTAAGTTAGCGTAGCCAGCGCCACCTTGAGCTGTATCATAAAAAAACATCTCTATTTCGTTTTCACTATTGGGTATTGTTCTTATACCAAAAGAAATTTCATTGGCAGAAATATCTGAATCAATAGCAAATACTTTTATTAATGCAACGGCTAACGTTGTGCATGCGGACTTTAACTCGAAAGGAATCAATTTTCCGTGAGTCTCTAACATATTTTCTGGAACGACAAAACTTAACATTGATAGGTCAGTAGTAATTTCAAACCCAATAGAAACCAACTCCTGAACTCCGTCGCAAAGAGGGGAGTTTGTTAAAGTACCTCTGTTCCACAGAAGATAATCTCTCCTGTGAGGGCCGTCTACCAAATCATGAGGAGGAGACGTTAATCCACACTTCTTACATACCATAAAGCCAGATCTACCATCCTCTTGCAATAAGCCTGAGTTTATAACAGCTAGCTTTACACTCTTAACAGAGTAATGATTATTCATACTGTTAAATCGTTTTACAGGGCCTTGAATGCCACCTTCGGGTTCTATCGGGCCACTAATTATTTGAGGATCATGAGAGCGAGTATATATAACATCTGAAGGTTTGAAGTTATGTTCATTTCTAATTGGTAACAGAACTCGAGGTTTGACTACTTTAATCTTATGTGTATTAGGTTTAGCACAACAGGTAGAATTCCCCTCGTTTTTTTGATGAAGTGCGCCGCAATTAGAGCATTGTAGGTATCGTGCAACGTATTCCTCAGAAAACATAAGTTCAGCTTTATTCATCATATTTAATGATGACGAAACAGCCAGCATACTTCCTATTTGATATTGTTCCTTATCAATGGTTACCAACCTACCAGGCGCATACTCTTGAATACCATTTTGAATTGAATTAGTAGGTTTTTCTTTTATTTCCCACTTTTGTTCAACTTTTTTTCCTAACTCTAGCTCTACGAGATCAATTGGAAAAGCGTAGCTAGGTAAAGCACCTATTTCGAATAATACATCAAGCAATCTCAACTCTGAAGGTGGCTTAAGTTTATCAATGTTTTTCATTTCTATTGCCAGTTTCTCATATTCCTGCAACTCGAAAGCTAGCTTAGTCGCCAACTCAGTCAGTTCAGCTAAATATTTCTCAAAACTAAAACTTTCATTAAATAATTCTTCAGACCAAATTAACAACTTTTTTAGAATAGGTTGATTCACTGAATCTGAAACCCAATTCATCATATGCGCCAAACATGGAGCGTCAGTTCCTAAGAAATCTCTCAAAGTTCCCAAATGACCAAAGATATTATTTTGCTTTTTCTTCGACAGCTTCTTAGGTGAGCTATCAGAATACTTGTGAAAATAATAGCTAATAACAGTAGATAAAACATGACGTTTAACCAATGCCCTGTTATTGGGCTCTAATAGCACTTTCGCCATTTCACCTCTAATTATTTCAGATGGATTTTTGAAATAATGACTATCATGAGGTCCGTTCTGACAAAAAGTTAAAACTGTCGAAAATGCTGAACCACGTCTACCTGCTCGTCCAGCTCGTTGCTGATAATTTTGTCGTTTAGGTGGTACATTTCGCATAGCAACTGCAATAAGACTTCCAATATCAATACCGACTTCCATTGTTGTCGTGGAGCTTAATATATCTGTAGGTCTATCTGAGATTCCTTTCCTCGGGTCGACAATTCCTTGAAATTTCAGCTCATTATTATTAACTGTAGCTATTGATTTTTCTTCGCTGCGCTCATCTCTGTAATTTAACTGAGCTGTATGCTCATCAACTTCTATAAACAAGTCATGAGAAGTATCATGGATAGACCTTTTAACTGGTTCGCGCCAAAACTTTTTTCTTGCTTGGAAATACTCAGAGTTATCGTTGAAGACTTCTATGTTTTCCTTATCTGAACCACAAGCAGGGCAACTCTCGTCTTGAGTAAGACTATCAGTCAGATATAAGCAAGTTTTACATTGAAACCAACTTTTATCTTCCACTACATCAAGACATATATTTTTTAATAGTAATCTGAAATTTCCCTTGCCCTCGTCCTCATTTTCCTCAAGAAATCGCTCACAAAAAGCATCGTTAATTGCCTCAAATTGCTCCACTACTTTATTCGCTTTTCTTTTGTTATTTGGATTAAGGCCTCTATTCTTTGGTATCCCTGAGTAATTTGGATGTGTAAAATTATCAAAGAGTACATCTGTCGGCAACTCTTTGACTGAGCAATAATCTAAAAAATCTCTTATTCTTTTTATTACAAATGCATTAATTGTTTGTTCGTCAACCAATATTCCTTTCGCTTTTAAGTCTTTCAATAGTTTTCTAAAACTACTAGGGTTCGGTTTGATACCTGCTACTGCCAAACTAACTACACTGTAGTGTCTTTGGCACAACATAAGGCTAAGAAACGAAAAGAAGGTTCTTGGAAGGTCTGTGAAGTCAACAGGTTCACCTCTTTTAAATTTTTGGAGGTGAGCCATAAATTTTTCTCGGTCTTTACCTTCAAAAAAAATTTTATTTGCGTCCAAACAAGTTTTCAAAAAACCGTGGTACAGGATAGTTGGTTCGAGAGTTGTTTTAGTTGTGTTGATATTCATACTAAGACGATTAATATCATCATCATAGTCGTTGTCTTCTTCTATTAAATATTCACGCGCTTCTTCAGTTTGTAACCATTTATAAGCTTTAATGAAATAGCTTCGGAACATGTCTTTTTGAATGGCATCCGGTAGGTTTTTTGCTAATCGTGCTGCTTTTTGCCTACCATCAGAAAATATTAGTGCTTTGCGACCTCGATTAGCATCCACATCTTTACTGTTTGACGCTGGAGGTTGGAGTCGGAACTGTTCTCTAACTAGGTAAGTAAATGGATCATCCCCGATTGTAGCTAGCGCCATGATTGATGTATTTTCGTAGTGTTTTTCGCCATCCGTCTGTGTAGCGGTATTCTTAGAAGGTACAGTATCTTCATCACAACAAGGGCATACCAAATTCGTCCATATCTCCTCGTGTTTAATCTTATGTTGTTTAAAATTTTCAACGTCATTTGAGATAGAAATTTTGGTTGAGTTACCAGCGTCTTTTCTTGATATCTCACCTGTTCTGTGATTTACGAAGAAATCTTTACTTGTACCATCTTTTTCATAGGGCTCAATGCACAAAAAAACAGGTCTAAGATCAGTACTACCTTCGCCGATAGTATTATGGATGATCAAATTTTCAAACTCTCTGTGACCAGTGGCTTCCCAGAAACCCTTTATATAAGCTGAACCACAAGTTCGATGAGTAAGCAGTTCGTAAATTTTTGAACCACATTCACATATATTTCTGTTATCAGCATACATTCGCCCAAACCTTGAATTAGAGCTTTCGCATCCAGGATTAATGCAAATGTAAAGGCCAGGTAAGCCTCGATACATAAAATGAGCCCGAATTGGTAACAGTACTTTATATTTTTGCGCATGATTAGCCCCAGAATTAGCTAAACAGCCAATGGCTAAGATTGCATCCAATGCAGAAGTTGTAAGTTGAGTAACCTCTCCAAACACTGCATTACAAAGCTCCTCATAGGTAACAGGGTTCTTTATTTCTTGTTGAATTTTTCCTATTAGAGGTTGTTCCTCGAAAAGGTTGTAAAACCATTCACTAAGTTTAAATGATTGGAAATTAGGTGCTACCCCGCCAATACTTTTTGAAAGTTGTGCTAGCCAAGTTATGAATTCATTGTTGAAATTTTTGGAATCTGCATTCCGATATATGTCGTTGGGCGTTACTTGAGAAAGTGTACTTATAAGGGCAGGCGATAAGACCCCCTCAAAGTGCGGCTCAATCAATTCTTCTGTAACTACCGAGAACGAGTCCACATTTAACCCAGTAAGTTGACTTGAAATCTGTTTTATTTCGTTTTCATCACTCCCTAGACTTGCACTTGCTAGAATGACCCTAAATTGATTTGAATCGGCGCCTATTCTTGCCTTAAATCGTCTTATTAAAAGCGAAACTTCAGACCCTGTTAAGCCTGTGTACATGTGCGCTTCGTCTAGGACTAATGTAAACTGGTTATTAGGCGACTGTTGTAACCAAGCTTTTGTTTTATCGAAAATACTTTGTTCAATTGGTCTCAACAACATGTACTCGAGCATTGAGTAGTTAGTTACTACTAAGTCGGCTGGCTCTGCGTGAAATTCACATCTAGTAGACAGTTCAGCATCGTCCTTATGTATAAGATCTAAAGGAGTTTCTGCGGTTCTCAATTTTTGAATGTAGTCGACGATACTATGTTTACTAGGTACTCTCATCTCACTCTTAAGTTGTTCGAAATATTCTTTTTCCTCTTCGTTGTTCCAATTGACACATAAGTTAGATTCTAACGAATTAGCATAAACTTGATTTCTTTTTATATCAAACGCACCTGCGTATTGGGTTAATCCAGTGTAGTTTCCAAATCTAAAGTGCCTATTAATGGTATTTTTAATAGAATCTTTAGAGGACTGTGACCCCAAAAACTTTCTCAATCTTGCTGTCTGATCAGTTACTAACGCATTCATTGGGTAAAGTATCATTGCCTTGGTCACACCAAAATCTGTCGGTTGGTCCAGTTCCATTTGAGTTAGCTTGCACAGTAGCGGTAGTAAAAAGCTTTCGGTTTTCCCAGATCCTGTGCCGGTTGATATGACTATATTATCTCCGTTAACGGTAAACTTCTTGATTGCTTCAATTTGATGTCTGAAAGGGGTCGAATAAACACCAGTTTCATTTGAGTTCTTCGATAATTCATTCAGAAGAGAAGAGATTCGCTTCGATAGGCCCGCTACATCGTAACCATTTCTTGTTTTATGGTTTTTGCTTCCTTCCAAGTAGGGTTCATTAGAAATAATTCCTGATAATTCCAATAGTTTCTTTCTTTTTTTGATTAGGTCAATATTCTTAATGTGATACTGGGCTTCGATATATTGTTGCAAAACATCTTTCAATCTCGAACCGAAGTTCTGTATTGTGTAGTTATAGTTTTTAGTTTCCATGATTGCTCCAACTAATTCGGTTTTTACACAGTCGTATAAATAGGTTAAGTGATTGATTCGAAAGAGTATATTCATATTGACCTTCTGCAAATTTTATCGATTTTGAAAGCAAAGTTATAAGCCTGATAAGTGCAGATGGAACTAGCATTTTGAATACTACCTTGTTGTCGTGTGATTTTGGACTTTTCCATTTTTCCAAAAAGAAATCATTTCCCGTGTAGTACCATTGAAGCGCTAATAATTCTTTTGCCTGTTCGTTACTTAACGCTGAAAGTGAACTATCGCTGTTGAGCTGGAAATATTCTATTGAGTAATTTCTTTTTATTCGTCCAATTACGTTTGCTTTGTTGGCGGTTTGAAAAAGTTGCTCCCCTTTTTCCCAAGACTCAGCGTAACTAATCATTTTTCTTGGTTTAAACCATTCAGCGGAATCTAACTCAAAGCTATCTGGTGAGAAAGTCTTTGTGTCAGTAGTAAGCGTTATTTCCCCTAAGGAATCCTCTCTAATAAAAGGAGGCCCCAGCCAATTTAATAATGGAATACAATTATTACTGTCAGATGAATAAGCATTTACTACCTCGGATGGAACCGCATTTTTTGATAATCCTACAGTAAGCTTTATGCCTTCTAATTTTAAATGGAATGGCTGATTCAAGACATACCACCCATTGCTTTTATGAGACATCTCACCCACGACGCTCAGTAATTCAAGGCAAAATTGAGAGTTCTGTGGACTCATGAATCTAGATACTTCGTGACGAAATGCCAATATATGAAAAATAGGGCTTGTTGTTTTGGTTTCTAAATTATCGAGAGCCAGGCGATTCGCAACAATTCTTGCGCAGTGTAATTGGGATGAATTAATTTGCATTGTTAGAATCGATTACGTCAAATAATTCATGTAAAAGTAATAAAAGTTTGTGACCTGATAACTGATTAACAATAACAGTTGTTTTTGTTAATGCTCTTGAGAGTGCAACCAATGCTAAGCTTGCGGAATGCCATAAATTTACTGGTAGAGACTCAAGTCCTACGACAATGCATTCTTCAGATTCCAGGCCTCTACAACTTTCAAATGTACAAACTCTGACCGAATCCTTCGACGGTGTTACTCTTCTATTCTTAGGGTCTATGTAATTAACAAAGCTAAAATCACTATCTTTATTTTTTATATGTTGAAGCGCTAATAATATCCACAATTGTGCGGTTCTTCCCCTTGTTACTATTAATAGGTCGCTTAAATTTTTGTTACGTTCATTTAATTCTAAAATTTTAGATGCAATAATCTCTGTAAAGTATGCAATTTTATCTTTTTCTTTAAATTGATCAGAATATGGAATTATCTCTAGTCCTCTCTCTTCAGTCCTTAAGAGTTGCAACGTCTTTTCATCTATCGACTTTGATAGTCGACTCATTGCTAACTGGAGATTTGGAATAGCTAACCGAGAACTAGCTAGAAGGAAGGCAACCTTATAAAGATAACTAGGGTTTCTATAATTTTTGTTTAGTTTCTCAACGTCGAAATCTGCCCACCATTCTAACAAATTACCTTCTAGTTCTTGTGGTTCGTATAATTCCTGTCCTACACCTTCTGCAACTGCAATTAAAGATGATTTTTTAGACCAGAATTTGATCCAACTGATAAACTCAGGTTGAAAGTCTTGCGTTTCATCGACTAGTAATATTGTAGGGAACTCTTCATCCTTGGACACATTAATTTCAATTTCATCTAGTAACAACGAAATCCATTCAGAGTGGCTATCAAATGCTAAACCTTCAATTCCGTGTATATGAGATTGAATTGAAGCATGTTCAAAAACGTCTTGCACGATTATAAACTCTGTAAGCTCTGGGTCATTTTCTTTTATGGCTAAAGAAATAAATTCTGCTCGGATCTGGCTAGCGAGTACTTTATTAAAACAGAGGAATAGTACTTGGAACCCTTCCTTCCCATAGGCATATGCCAATTGCATAAGCGCAAACGTTTTTCCTGAACCCGGAACACCTGAAAATCTATATTTACCAGTTGTACCAACCGGATATTTCTTTTTAATATTATTTTTGTGTGAATTTACTAGGACTTGAAATTTAGATTGTACAGGGATGTTTGGGCTAATATTTTGCGCTATACAAAGCGAATCAATTATTTCTTTGTGTTCATGCTTAAATGAATACCCGCGATTAGATCCTCCTCTTATTGGTGGGTTGGTATAGATGGAAAGCAACTTGGTTCTCAACGCCTTTGGTGTGGTGAGATCATCTCCCATTAACATTCTGTTTGCTAAGTCTGCAATAACATCATCGTCTTTAAATGAGAATTTCCATTCAGATGCAGTGATTTTAGGCCAACATGATGTTGCGACTATAAAAGGTAGATTAATAGAACGACTGGCGTAAGCGTAATCTCTTAAACTAGTCGCTGCATTGTATGCTTGTAGATTTGGATTTTCTTTCTTACCGCGGCCTCTTATATCAATATAATTTAGTGAAATCGTATTTATTAGCTTCAATGGTATAGCTTTTATCTCTACAGAGAATAGACCAGCATCTTTGTGCACTATAAATAAATCAATGTCTTTAACACCTGGAAGGTAATCGATCGAAAACCAGCAGAAGAGTGTCTCATCATTCAAGCTATTGAGTTGCCCCATAAGCTTTTGCTCACCAAAGTTAGACGGGTTTCCAACAATATTATTTTTCAACGTCCATATCCTTGTTCAAATTGAAAATAATCTTACTACTCATAATATTGAATCAAGCAACAGCCTTTAATGCTGCTCCAACAAATCCCCAACCTCACAATCAAACAAATCACAAAGCTTATCAATAGCCTCTAAATCTATACGCTGCGCCGTTTCCTTATATAGCAAAGTAACCGTATTCCTATTCAAACCGGTCTCCCTTGCCACATCCATTATCTTCATCTTCCGTTCGCCCATTAAGCGAGCCAAGTGACATTTAATCACGCGTAAATCCACCTTAAGTAAATTAATGTCATTTAAAATAACAAAAAACTATTGCAAATTACATTTTAGATGCTAATATGCTATCCAAGATGACAAATTGAGTTTACAAGTATTATTTGGTCACTTTAGATTATCACTTAAACAGGAAGAAATCGATGAATAAGTCACAAACATATTTAACAACCGACGAACTATCGGAACTTATTAAATACGACTCAAGAACTATCCGCGAAAGATTAAAGGATTCAGTCTTGCTGGAAGGCGTTCATTATATAAGGCCATTTGGTGGTCGAAAAATACTATACCTGTGGGAGGCAATACAACGCGATATGGCGTCGTACTCCTCTGATACTTTTGCGATTCCTATGGCTAATGGAGGCGTCAGTAATGGGGCATATTAGGGTACGCAAGGAAACCGGAAAGTTGTTTTTTGATTTTCAGTATCAAAACCTACGATGCAGAGAGCAAAGCAATTTAAAAGACACATCTGTGAATCGCAGAAAAATGGAAAAAGTGCTGGAACGCGTTGAAGCAGAGATTATGCTCGGTCAGTTCGACTATGAGGCCACTTTCCCTGCGAGTAAAATGTTACCAAACTTGAAAACGATTGAGCGTAAAAAACAGCAACATAAAAATGGTACCCCGTTATTCAAGGATTTTACTGAAGAATGGTTTGCTGAAATGAAGGCTGCTTGGCGTATCAGCTACATCGATTCAATTCGACATATTCTCGATAAGCGAATTCTGCTTAAGTTTGGTGACGTCGATATAGCGCAAATCACAAAAGCAGATCTTATGAAGTGGAGAGCAGAGCTGTCTTTACAAAAGAAAAAGAACGGAGACCTAATATCGCCCACGCACGTTAATCGGCATATGAAAATATTGAGGATGATATTGAACGAGGCTGCCGACCGTTTTGAATTTTTAACGCCATTCAGAAATATAAAGCCATTAAAAATTCAAAGGCCAGATATTGAGCCATTTACCTTTGAAGAGGTGAATCTGATTCTGAATACAGTGCGTGCTGATTTTAATCCTTATTACACAACACGGTTTTTCACTGGTATGCGAACGGGCGAAATTCACGGGCTGAAGTGGCGCTTTGTAGACTTCAAAAAGAAAGAAATACTAGTTCGTGAATGTCAGGTGCGTGGCAGAACTGAATATACAAAGAATGATGGCAGCCAGCGAGAAATTCGTATGTCTCAGCCCGTTATCGATGCCTTACAGGCTCAGTATAAAGTCACTGGTAATAGTTCGGAATATGTTTTCATTAATGCTGCCGGTTTACCGTTTAACAGCAACAATGTTAGCAATCGTGTTTGGCACCCTTTACTTCGGTTTTTGGGTCTTCGGAAGCGAACGGCATACCAAACCAGGCATACAGCAGCTACATTGTGGCTAGCAAGCGGTGAAGCACCCGAGTGGATAGCACGGCAAATGGGTCACTCAAATACCGAAATGTTGTTTCGTGTTTATTCTCGCTATGTACCAAATTTGACTAGGCAAGATGGCAGTGCTTTTGAGCGTTTATTGTTGCAACAAATAGAGGGTAAATAATATGCATCCAATTAATGATCTGGTAGTACAGCAACCATCACTCAATGCTGTAGATCTGTATGGGTATTTTAAAGGGGTTTATTTTGTAAGCTCGTTAGTTGTCAAGTTAGACAAATTTGGTCGTCCTTACGCGCGTATTAAGCTATCGGATGTGCTGACCTCAATACATATTAATTGCTTTTTACCGCATGCTTTAACGATGCTCAAAGAGCCGAGCCTGCCGGTGGCGGTCGACGTTATGGTGTCGCGTCGAGACGACGTATTCTTTTATACTTGCAAAGCAATTAGGCCGGTATCGTTTGAGATGTTTGCAAAGGAAGCAGGTGTGTATGGTTTGCCATTGGCTGTTCTGAGCAGTTACGACATACAAGAGCGGTTTTTTGCCATATTAGAAAATATTTATTCTCAAGATTTAGTTAATTTTTTGTCTAAATCGTTGCTGCAACGTCAAATTTGTATAAATTATTGCTTATGTCCTGCCAGCTTAAATCATCATCACAACTACATGGGAGGTCTCATTGAGCACAGTATTGAGGTCGCAGAATCGATTTTATACAACGAGTCGCTCAATGACACAGAAAAGCAGGTAGGAATGGTTGCTGCACTCATCCACGATATTGGTAAAACAAGAACAATGACCCCCGATTTAAACAGAACGTCGTTAGGGTATTTTTTAGATCATGACGGTTTAACGCTTGAGATCTGTGCATCTGCAATGCAAGAACTTGATGAAAATAACGAAACAGATGCGATCCAATTGAGACATATACTGACATGTAACGTACCGGGGTTCTCGTTATGGCTTTGCAGCAAAGACAAGACTTGCGGTCGCATTACAACTGTCAGATCGTAATAGTGCGAGAATAGTGATGAACGGCGAAGATTATAATGGCTTGGCTAGCGCAACAAATTAAAGCAATTAATTAAACAAATATTTAGGAGGGTATCAATGAAAGCTCAACAAGACTTACCACTAACTATTATTTACTGGATTACTAAACACTGCCTAGAGTTTTTTTGCTTTATGTTATTGCTATGGTTGTTAGCTCAAAGCTTTGAGCTCCATTTGGAAGCGACGCCTTATCGCGGAATTAAGCCATTAAAAGTGCCCAAGACTGACATCAACCCCTTTAGTCTTGATGAAATCGCTCTGCTCCTAGACAACTGCCGAGAGGACTTTTATGAGTACTTCCTCATTCGTTTTTTCACCGGCATGCGAACTGGCGAAATTGACGGGCTGAAATGGAAATATGTAGATTTAAAGAACCGCCGCATTCTCATACGCGAGACCATTGTGAACGGGGAGGAGTCTTATACCAAAAACGACTTTAGTCAGCGCGATATTCAAATGAGTGAGCCGGTATTTAACGCATTTGTGGCTATGAAGGCACGCACTTGGAGTTATGAGTATGTGTTCGTCAATATGTTAGGTACCCCGCTTTGCCACAATAACGTTACTAAGCGTGTGTGGTATCCACTGTTGTGTTTAATAGGCTTACCCAAGCGCAATCCTTATCAGACACGGCACTCGTGCGCGACATTATGGCTAGCCTCCGGCGAAAGTCCTGAGTGGATAGCCAATCAGATGGGCCACGCGAACACCGAAATGTTGTTTCGGGTTTACTCGCGTTATGTGCCGAACTTGACTCGTCAGGATGGCTCAGCGGCCAACAAGATGTTTTCTGGTGTAATTGGAGGTGGTAATTATGATTCTACGCTCGCTTAATATTGAACAGCCTCTTTTGGCTGATGCGTATAACGACAGCCGTATCAAGGGTACCTATTATCTGGTGGGCTTTGTTGCCAGATTCGACAAGAGTAATACGCCGTTTTGGGAAATAACATTGTCTGACGCATCAGCTAGTCTGACGGTCTACTGCCGAGACCAAGCCTGCATCTTTGGCAATTTACTGCCCCAATCATTAGTCGACATTGAGGCGCGTATTGATGATTTGGGAAGCCAGCCTTATTTTCGCTGCAAGTTTATTCAATTAAGCTCGATAGCAGCAGGGCAGTTTAGGCATATTTCGCAGCTACCCATTGCACTATGTCGAGTGCCGCATGCGCTGAGCGCGATGCGGGAGCTCGCCAGTAACATAATCGAGCCATGCTTAGCTGATTTTTTGAGTCACGTGTTGCTGCAATCAAACATTGGTGTTCGTTTTATTCAGTGCCCTGCAAGTTTAAACCATCATCACAGCTATGGCGGCGGACTTCTCGAGCATTCTGTTGAAGTGGCGGAAAGGTTTGCAAATGAGACTGCGCGTGATCAGCAAGATAAAGATTTAGCAGTGGTTGCGGCCTTGCTACACGACGTCGGTAAAACTCTAACGCTTACGCCTGATTTGACTCGCGCCGACTTAGGCTATTCGGTTGACCACGACCATCTGACGCTAGAGATATGCGCGCCGGCATTGAAAATCCTTTCTGCTAAACATCAAGGTTTCGCAAATCACTTAAGGCATGTTTGGACCTGCGCAACACCCGGTGCGCGATATGGCTTCAAGGCTAAGACGGCAATTGCACGGGAGTTGCAGCATTACGACAGGCAAAGTGCGGCTCGTCACAACGTTAATGCAATGAATTAAAACAATTAATTGAATTAACGTAATGAAAGAAACGAAAGTAATTAAAAAAACAATTATCATTTTAGATAAGGAATGAAACCTATGGCCCGTCACCCTGATGTAAAAGAAAAAGAGATTATAGAAGCCGGTCTGGCCCTCGAACAAAAAGGTAAAATGCCGAATCCTGGTGCCATACGCGCAGAGCTTGGGTTTAGAGGTGGGCTGTTGCGTATCCGCGAAGTATGGGAGTGCTACCACAGTAAACGCATTGGTGAAAGCCATGAAACTGAGCAAACGCTTTCTCTTAACGATCTACCCACTGAAATTGCTGATGCAGTCGCCACACTTATCGCACAGCAGAAAACACAGTTAGAGCGCATAATTGTATGCGGTTTTCAGCGCTGCCAATCACTCTTTGATAAACGCTTAGACGATCACTTAGCCAAACACGACGTAGAGCTAGCATTTTATCGTGACTATGAGGCTAGCGCAGATACTTCGATCATTAAGTTGGAAGAAGAGGCAAAGGACATGCAAACCGAGCTCAAAGAACTAGCGGAACAAAATGCGAAGCTCTTGATTGAGAATTCGAAGTTATCCGGGCAAGTTGTTGCTTTCGAGAAAGCATTGGCAGGGATGTCACTGCCCTCATCATCTGCTTCTGCAGCATCAGCAGCAAAAGCATAGCGGGGAGAGCAAATTATGGATATTTTGACTAAGGTCTCCTCTTTGCCGCTTATGGCTGTGATGATGATGTTGTACGTTTATGAAAATAGCGCTAGATTCGCATTAAAAAACAAGTCGGAGTTAAAATTTTTTAAGATGTGAAGCTACCTTCGAAATCACTTTTTATTAGCGTTAGACGCTGCAGCACATTATTAACTAACAAATAATTATTTCATCTGAGACTCGACTGATAACATTATTTTTGCCATATGAAAAACATACCTAAGTACACGAGAACTTGGTGGTCTGGTGTCTTCTGAAGAAGTGGTGGTGGTCGATTTTAGGAAACGTAGTTTCCCAATTTGGGTCGAAGTTGAAGAGCCCTTCGTCAAGTCCGTAGAAATGTCTTTTATCGAGCACCAAGACTTCTTTAAATTATCATTGTCATTGCCCAATTCCAGATTTAGATGCCAATTTTTGGAGTAAGCCAATCGAGTGGCAACTTTCATAAATCGCAGATAATCGTTAGAGTCAGTAAATTTAATGCAGGAACTCCCACTAGTGACATGATTTAGTAAATACTCGATACACCAAAATGTCTCCTGCTTATCCAATTTGTATTGGACCCTAAGATTCTTCAGCAAAGTCTCTAGCTCGGACTTTTCAGAAAGGGGCTTAAATGGACATATTTTGAGACTATTGCTAACCAAACGTGATTTATTTTGACTGGTTCTATAATTACCTATGATCTCTTTTGCTCTAAGAATCCATTCCAAAACAATGTGTTCATCAATTGGGGATCTCAGCAACACCTCGGCTTCAGAGCACTCATTATCTACGTTTTTCAATACTTTATAACACTGTTGGATATCCGGTTTGACTTGCGAGTTCAACTCAATTCCAGCATCATTAAAATCACGTGTGTCTTTTCTTGATGATTTGGCTACTAGTTTCTTAGCTTTTCGATTGAGTAGTGATAATAGTTGACTGGCAGGGATAACTGTTTCTGATATTTTGTGTTTACCCTTCTCACATTCTGATCCTAGATTTTTAGAGTACTCTAGAGCGATATTTTTAATCGGACGAGATGGTAATCCACTTAGGTTTAACCAGAACTCAACTGTACCTTTATGATCTTGTTGAACGGATCTTTCATAGAGTATTAGATCACAAGAATGGATATACGAATGCAACGTAGTTTTTGGAGTTTGATGCCCAGCGGCATGCGCAATAGCCCAAAGTTTATCTCGACTGCGATTACCTAATAAAAACTCCTTTACTCTTATGATCTCCTCATCAGTATAAGGAGAAAATTTTTTGATTAGGCTTTGTGAGCCGAAGGTGATGATAAAAAGTGTATTCACTACAGTGTGACGGTATTGATAAATAGGGACTTCCACTCCCATATAATTTGAGATTATTCTGCCAACTGAATATTCTAGCTCTGCAGCCTTGAAAGGTTCATCACTTATTTCATTTTTGCTGAATAAGTGCGCATTTTTATCTCCTAAAGTTTGTTGTTTTCGCAATTTAACATATTTTTCAAAGGACTCGCGCTCCGCATGTTTAAGCAGAACTCCATACATCACCTTCCGTTTTGAACCAATTCTTTTAAGTTTTTCTTCCTTGTGCGGACGCACAAAAAGCCATCCTTCATCTGATATTTCAATGTCACCTACACGCAATCTTGCTAGCTCAGTGGGCCGTAAAAGGCATCTTGATAGGACAACAAACAAATTGTCCATTGTAAGTTGATAGTGCTTACTCTGTGACTTATTTTCTATGTGAAGACGATGTCTTACACGCAGGGTTATATGCTCAGGGATAATCAGTGTCCTGACATAACTATTAATATTAATGACAGAATAAAAAGGGTCATCTGGCACTGCCAGTTCACAATATTCTACGCCATAAATGATTAGATCTCGCAGACGGTTAGCTTTGTTCTCATTATATATATCCTCACCTAAGATACTTTGACAAATATGATCCATGTCTGCACCATCAGCATATTCAATTTCACTACAATGTTTTAACCAGCTTTCACCTATCAATGCAGCATATTTTTTAGGTGTTTCAGGGTGCTTCCATTTCCTTGATGTCAAACCCTCTAGTAACCACGAAATTAGAATTTCTTCTGCGTAACTGATTGAAAATAAATCACTAAGGATTTTCTGAAGCCTATCGGTCAACTTTTTTATTTCTGTTAAGTGATCAGAATCTCTGGACACTGAAAGTATTTCTTTCAAATATTCGTAGTCGATGTGACTTTTACTTTCTGTTTGAGCTCGAACATTGCGGGTTGAACCTGTTTTTTGGACTAAAGGACGTATTTTTTTGACCCGAATCAATGGCTCTATTGTGTATTCTGATTTAGTAATTCGATTATAGTGAGCGTGCAACGAATTAGTTGGCATAGAATGACTGGGGTTCACCCCTTTGGCGAACTCTTTAAGAAAAACAGGATTAGCACCTTCATTATGTAAAAATCCAAATTCTGCTGCCGCCATACAGAGTTTTTTTAAGCTTCGAAAGGGTGTTCCACCGACAAAAGTAATCAATGTATTTATCAATGAAAGAGTGTCTATTGAATAATCTTTCCACCTGAGACTAAGGTTTTGTTCTGTATGCATCAGCTTATAAACTGCAAACAAGCTCAGGGTCTCTAAAAAACACCTAAATAAGGTTGTTCTTTGCTCTCCATCATTTGAGTTAACGGCTAAGTTAGATAGGTGCGTATCTACTTCACTATAAAACATGCTCTCAACCTCATGAAGCGAGAATTTAGATTCTATGAACAGTTTAACAACCTCTACAAGCACTTCATGCCTGCATATTTGGCTTTTAATCATTAGAAAGTATATGAAAATAGCCAGTCGTAATTCATAAGTTGTAATAGAAATATTATCCCATTTGTTATTCTCTATCGCAGCCAATACTTTTTTATGATTCCGTTCTAGTATTCTTGTTTGCTTAAATAGTTTTTCGTCTAGGCAATTGTTTACAATTGACGGCGTATTTTGGTTAGCTAGTGTATTCATAATTTGGTACCTAATGATAAAGGGCTAGCAATGGGGGTAATTCCCAAATTTGCGATCATTGAATTAATTATATCGATGGTTGATTTGAGGTCGCTCAGATCAAGGGCACTGAATCTGCCAAAAGAATGATCTTGCCTTGCCTCGTGTCCCATAAACCAATCCATTAAGTCAGAAGCTGTTTGATTTTTTTCCAAATAACTTCTTACGAAGTGCCTGTACCAGTTACTTTGGCCTGGACTTGGAACCACTTCCAATTCTGGAGGGCTACAAAGGGGGTCATTGAACTGAAATTTTTCGTTTTTGATATAACACAGCAGATTTTTTTCTCCTGCTAGAATTTGATCGATACCTTCTACTATCTCAGAAAAAAGGTATCGTGAATTCGATTGCAATAATCTCAAGTGCTGAAGATAGTATTCGAGTTGCTGCATCGCAATTTCGGTAAGCGGTACACAACGCAAATGATTTTTACCGGTTATTTTGTCGCTAATATAAATTATTTTTCTATCGTCGCTAAACCGCTCCAATGACCCAAATGCATGAGATTCAGGCCGATGACAGGTGCTGAGTCTCATGATGGCAAGGCTATAAGCTGTATAAAAATTATGTGTTGCTATTAAGTTTTGGGACTTAAAAGAAAAATAGCTTTGCTCACTTAGCTGAAGGCAATAATCAACTACTTGTTGTTCAGTAGGTACCCGCAAACTTCCCCAACATTTATCAGCAACAACATCAGGAAGTAAAAAAGCTTGAGTTTCGGCAACCTTACAAAGGTGACGTGCAAAACGTTGTTGAACAGCTAGCACTTGATCATTTTTGTAAGTTGTATAATAGCCTCCAACGTGGAACTCCAAATCTTTACCCGCAATAACGCCATATGTAGGTTCAGATATTTGTTGATGTGCACAGTAGTTTCGAAAGTAACCTGCGATTCTTACCAACGTCAATCGAGTAGCATATTTCTTGTTTAACTCAGCTAATTGGCTGCGAGCATTTTCTACGATTGTAACTATTTCATCCTCTGTCCAGTCTTTGGAAAAGATATTCTTTAAAGCTCCTGCTAATTCGGCAGGAACAAATACAAAACCTCTATTTTGAGATATACGACTGGAACTCTCCTCAAAATCTTCCGTTTTGTTAAGATGGTCTTGCGGATATTCACGGTTTACTTCAAACAAACCACAGCCCTTAAATTTGCTATTTAAGGCGGTAATTAGATATCCTTTTGACTCGAGTAATATTTTTCTTAGCTCTCGACCTGTAAATAAGGACGTTTTAAGGAGGATAGTTATATCGTCAGGTTGTGAAGTCATTTTGATCAGGCATCTCACTTCGTATTGAGTTAGCCCGCTAAATTCGCAAATATTCCTTTTTTCACTACGTGCCATATATTTTAAAGCATTAGGGCTTAACTTCTTATTCTTGGCTTCAACATCCAAAGAACGTTCCATATCATTAGGATCTAACATTAATCATCTCCTTTATTTTGATGCTGAATGCCTTTGCACTGCGTTTTAACTGACGAACGGGATTCATCAGAAAAAACTTGGGTAAGCTTTTCATTAGAATGACTCTTTGCACTCCCTATGAGTGCGCCGCTAAGTTCCGAGGGTGAAGATGAAATAAAGCGAGAAATTTGCAGAAGCCCGCTTTTTCTGTGGTGCATCGAATCTAAAAGGGTTGCTGCGTACCTCCAAGCTACAAAATCGATCCGTATCGGAGCATCGTTCCAAACTAGGATGCTCCGCTGACGTGGGTATGTATTCTTCTGCGGTAACATCGATTTCCAATGAGCGAATACAAGGTATCGCTGGCTCTTGAGGTTATAAATTGCCCATGGCAGATCAATATTATTACAACCTAGTATATCTGCCCATTCCCTAGTTGTCTGAAATCTGATTTGAGAAGTAAATAAGTAAGCGATTCTTGCAGAAGGATGAATGCTGCACTTAGTGTCCTTTATTTTTTGCTCTCTAGCACTAGACATATTTAAGTCTCTTTGTTGTTGTCCCTGCTATTAGATTGTATTATTAAATTGTAAAAATCAAATCAAGAAAACTAAAAAATTGTCTAGTTATCATGTGTTTGCAATTTTTTCCTTATAAATAAGAAGTTTTTTGAAAGAAAAAAATTGAAATTATTTTAATTTTTTTATGTGCGCGTATATTAAACTGTGAGACTAGATTTTTTTGAAACGCTGAAATTGTGCTTTTGAATTTTCATAAAAGTTTGAAATTACTAAATAAGTAAGATATGGACAACACTTGGATCAAATGTATTAATGTTTGACGATCGTTAATTATGTGTATATTGCGTCAAGAAACTTGACCGTTCACGTTGATTGTCGCTTAATAGTGTCGCGCTTTATAGACAAAAATGTGCCCGTAACCGGTATAAGTTTCCTTCAAACAATCTGTTTTTTCAGCTGAATTATTAACTCTAGCAAACAGACGAAAGCACAAGTCGCCGTTAACGATGGTCGCGCTGACAGTCTGATTTGTTTTAGATTATCAGCCATCTTTCGGCCACAATTGATCCCGCTAGCTCTTTTAAGCTCGGACAGATGGGAGAAATCTGACATGGAGGAAACCGAGGGATGTTACCTGCGATGTATCGTTATGAGGATTTCGTTGTTGAGTCGGATGGCTGTAGTAGGCATTTTACGTACTATTATTTTTCGAGCCTGTAATATTCCTACTTCTTTCATGGTTTCCGCTTATTTGATTCTCTTTTTATTGTCTTTCTATAATCATTTTACAGCTTGTTCTCGGCATCTCTATTTTCAACCGCAGCGTCCCTGCGACTGTCTTTTAACGATGATGCTGATGTCTACTATATTCTACTCATTTTATTATTAGGGTCCACGCTCGGCGTTGCTCTGGATAAATATGCAGACGATGTTATCACCATGGGTTGATGGCACTGTCGATATTGGAACAGCGCTTTTTCACCGTCGTTATTCACCGTTAAACTTTTATTATTGTGAATCCTGTGAACACCCATGTAAATAAAGGGCTTGCGGTAGCTTTGCAGGATTCTCACATATTTAAAATAAAATGTTGTGAATAGTTCAGTAACAAGGTAATTAATTCTCAACTTTATTGCAAAGATACCATCACTTCCATAGATCCGACTTCACTCGCATTCTTAACCGCAGCATCGATACTTTTAAATTGTATCGGTGTCATTACCAAGGGAAGATGTAGGATTATTTACCGAGCGAATTACCAAGGGAAGATGTAGGATTATTTACCGAGCGACTTTGTCTTAATGACAATAACAGGTGGGGTTGTATTTCTGCAATGTGATTGTCTCAAATGAGCGAAAACCAGCCGTTCAAGTAATCTGTATATCTTTAGATTTTTAAGCGTTAACGGTTGGTAACCTAATGGCAGCTGATCCGACTAAGCTGCCATAAGCAATTCACTTCTTTTACGAGTAAAACCGTCTATTGACCAGTCGAAATCTCGACGTACTTTTGTCATCTTATAACCCAAATCGCACGATCAAGGATGAAACGGTACTGGCAATTCAGCAACCTGCACAATATAAACGACACCGACCAGAAAACACTTTGCTTTACCAGTTGGTCGAGCGGTATTACCCCGAGTTTACAGAAACGTTAAGTAGGCAAGGTAAGCAATTACCGACATTTGTTGAGCGTGAGTTTAACGACTTTTTACGATGTGGTCGTTTGGAGTATGGATTTTTGCGGGTCGTATGTGGTGACTGCAAACACGAGAAGCTTGTTGCCTTTAGTCTTAAGCGTAGGGGTTTCTGTCCGAGCTGTGGCGCTAGACGCATGGCCGAAAGTGCCGCACTACTTGTAGACGATGTTCTTCAGGGGTATCCAATTCGTCAGTGGGTTTTAAGCCTACCTATCCCTTTGCGATTGCTATTGGCCAGATACCCAAGTGAATTAAGCAAAATAATGGGTATCATTCACCGCGCTATATCTACACATATTGTCAATCGAGCAGGGTTTTCAAATAAACAAGCCAAGACGGGAGCGGTGACTATTATCCAGCGATTTGGTCGTGTTCTGAACTTAAATATCCATTTTCATATACTATTCCTCGAAGGCGCAATAAGCGAAAATTCATGGGGTGGCACCACATTCACTCGCATCAAAGCACCATGTCACAACGATATGGTCGAGCTCGTCCACGCCATCAGCCATCGTATTGCGCGCTATTTGGAGAAAGTTAGTTTGGTGCAGCGCGATATGGAAAACAGCTACCTCAATTTGCCGGTAGATGACGAAGATAGTTTGCTCCAATTGCAAGCCCTGCTGGGTGGGGGAAACATCGGTTAGTTACCGCATCGCAATGGGGCCACAACAAGGGCAGAAGGTGTTTACCTTGCAAACCTTGCCTACGAATACCGATGGCGAATATGGTCAGTTGGCTAATACGTCTGGGTTTTCGCTACATGCAGGTGTAAGCGCCAATGCCGATGAGCCTGAAAAACTAGAGCGGCTTTGCCGTTACATCAGCCGCCCAGCGATTAGCGAGCAACGTTTGAGCATGACTGACCATGGAAAAGTCCGATATGAATTGAAGACCCCCTATCGAGACGGGAGCGATTACCGTATATGGACTCCACCTGTTTTACAACCACCATTTAATTACTATTAGTTAAAATGCGAGCGTATATGCGGCTTCTTTATTGAGATTGCAGATCTCTAGCCTTCGATGTCTTCGCCTCTG